>Ga0181560_10002505_pt1 | contig 17059 bp, 12 predicted proteins | sample 011ome_20_FD_133751 | JGI IMG/M metagenome (GOLD analysis project Ga0181560, IMG submission 133751) | Coastal salt marsh microbial communities from the Groves Creek Marsh, Skidaway Island, Georgia - 011509CT metaG (megahit assembly) | ecosystem: Environmental > Aquatic > Marine > Intertidal...
TCGCCGACGCGACGGCGACGCCGCGACGATTCGCCTCCCTCGACGATTCGTATTCTTTCTCTCCCTCGTGCGCTCGGTGCGCGTGGTCCGACCCGCGAGCGGACGCGAGGAGGGACGTCGCGTGCGAGACGACGCGCGAGGGAGGGGCGGCGACGGTAAAGAGCGCGAGCCTCGAGCGCGGCGTCTGTTAAAACGCGATTCGAACAGAGACGACAGGACGTTCAGAAAAATTTCCTCGGAAGAAGATAGAAGAGGAGCCGAGCGGTCACCTCAAACGCGACGTCTCGTCTCTTCCAACTCGACCGCAGTCCGCGCGGCGCGAGCGGCTCGGGCATGACGCCGAGGTCCTCGCGACGCGCGCGGTTCCGCGGCGTCCTCGCGTGCGTCCTCGCGCTCGTCGTCGTCGTCGCGACCGCGGCCGCGTTCGCGCGGTCGGGAGGCGCGGCTCGATTTTTCTCGTATCCGCCGTCCTCCTCCTCCTCCTCCTCCTCCTCCTCGATCAAACGCCCGCTGATCGTGATGATCACGCCGACGTACGCGCGCGCTTCGGCCGCGTCGCCGCCGCAGGCGAACGCGCTCCTTCGCCTTCGGAGCGCGATGTGCGCGGGTCGACGCCACCGCTTCGTGTGGGTCCTCGTCTCGAGCGAGGTGCGTTCTATACACTGGTTCCCATACGATCGCGTCGGCGTGGTGAACGCCGTTTCTTAAGGACTTTTGCCGTCGCATCTCTCCGCCCACCCCTCGCTTTCAATCCCCGCCCTCGACGCCTTTCAAATCCACCTGACGCCTTTCAACTCCACCCCGACGTTCGCTCGTATGGAACGACCCTGAGTCCTCCGACGTGCACGCGCGCGTGCCTCCGTGTTCTGACCGCCACGACTCCGCGTTCCACGCGCTGACGCTCACGACGACGACGACGACGCCGCCGCCGGCCGCGGCCGCCTCGTCGACCCCGCTGAGCATGACGACGCGCGTCGGATGGAACGAGCGGAACGCGGCGATCGACTTTCTGACGGACGACGCGCGCTTCTTCGCCGCGGTGGACGCCTCTGGTTTTTTTCCCGACGACGCGTCGGAGTTCGACGCGTCGGACCCGGTGGTGTACTTCGCGGACGACGATAACGAGTACGACCCGCTGCTGTTCGACGAGATCGCGAGCGTGCGACGCGTCGGGACGTGGCCGGTGGGGTTTCCTCCGAGGAAGTGGAGGGGCGAGGACGGCGCGCGCGTCGAGAGCGTCGTCGTCGCGGGCGGCGGCGGCGGCGGCGCGGCCGGGTTCCACACGGTGTGGTGCGGCGGGCGGACGTACGCGATGGACATGGCGTCGTTCGCGCTGCGACGGTCGGTGTTCACGGAGAGGATGCCGAATGCTGACGAGAGCGGAAACGGAAACGGAAACGAAACGCGCGGTGTTGGTGCGTTACGGTTTAAAGGCTCGGGACGCGTCGGGGCGCTAGAGGATGAATTTTTGTCCGACGCGTTGGGTACGGGAGGGGCGAAGTCGTTGGAGGTCATGGCGGACGGCGCGACGAAGGTGTACGCGTGGCACCTGTTTTGGAAGGGCGACGACGCGCACGACGACGCGTGGGGGCTGACGGGGGAGATCACGCAGCCCTTGGCGGTATCCTGCGGCGTCGGTTCGTGATCGCCGACGAAAACGCCAAGCTCGTAGTTTCAACGAAGGTAGTTGTACTAATCACAACGCTATACTACTAGCGCTACTAGGACTCGCGCGCGCGCATCGTGACGCGATCCGTTTCGAAGTTCGCCTCTATTTTACGACGCAGATGCTCGCCGTACTTCACCGGAGTCGCGTACTTCTCGTGGACGTCGCCGAAGGCGGCCAACGGCGACACGATCGCGTCGAAGTTTGGCTCGAAGAAGAACGGGACGGAGATTCTGCCGTCCGCCGCCTCCTCCGCCGACGGCATCAGCACCCGGTGCGTCGTGCTGCGACACACGCCGTTCGTGTAGAGCTCGAGCATGTCGCCGATGTTACAAACAAACGCGCCCTCGATCGGCGGCGCGTCGACCCACTCCCCGCGCGCGTTTTTAACCTGTAACGCGCGCACCCCCGGGTCTTGGTTCACGAGCGTGAGGAGGCCGTAATCGCAGTGTTCGCCGCAAGAAAGCGGGACGGCTTTGGAGAGGTCGTCGCCGCGCTTCGCGGCGGCGACGTCCGTCTCGCTCGGCGCCGCGATCGCGTGCGCGTGCGCGTGCGCGTTCGCCCCCGTCGTCGTCGTCGTCTCCGCCGCCGCCGCGTCGTCGTCGTCGGCGCGATCCTCCGCCGCCGCCGTCGTAGTCGGCAGCGGGGGATACCGGATCGCTCGCATGACGAAAAACGGATCGCTCGCCGTCGTCTCTCTCGCGAAAAAGTCATCGTCGAGCCCCAACCCGATCGCGATGCCCCGCAAGATCTCCGCGCCGACGCGCAGCGCCTCGTCTCTCCACGCCCGCAGCGCGCCCTCGAACGCCGCCGCGTCGGTCAACCTCGGATTGGGCACGTGCAGCGGCTTCTTCGCGAGGACGTCCGGATCGTTCTCTTCAAAGTCTTTGTACACGTCCACCGCCTCGTGCCAGTCCCGCGCGAACCCGCGCTCGTGCCGCGTCACGTTCGCGCCGAGCGGCTGGTACCCGCGTCCAGCGCTCTCCGGCGTGATGGCGTGACGCGACTTGTGTTCGAGCGGTCGGTCGAACCACTCGCGCGCGGCGTCGCGGACGCCGTCGTACACGGTCGCGTCGACGCCATGTCCGACGGCGTAGAAGAATCCGACGTCCCTGCACGCGTCCGCGAGCTCGCGCGACGTCTTCAGCACCGCCGCGCGATCCGACGCGTTCGATGCGCACGACGCGCACGACGCTTCTTCGCTTCCTTCGCTTCCCTCCGCCGCCGCGCGGCGGCACAACGACGACACGTCGATCACGGGAATCGCGCTGAAAAATCTCTTCGTGCTGTCCTCGCACGCGGCGTCCTTCGCGGCGGCGAGCCGCGCCGCCTCGGACGCTCGCCTCAGCCGCTCGTCCGTCTCGCGTCGCATCTCCGCGAGCTCGGGAGGCCACGCCGCGACGGGCACGTCGGCGCCGGGCGCGGCGCGCGTCAGCGGCGTCGCGCACTTCGGGACTTTTCCGAGCGCCGCGATCCAGGTCGGGTGGTTGACGACTCGCTCGAGCCAGCGAAGCGCGTCCGGGAACGGCGCCCAGTCGTCGGGCGACAGGAGATTCGCGTACGGCGTCGCCAGCTGTGCGCGTGCGATCGTGCGCATCGGTCAGTCGAAAGGGGGCGCGAGCGCACGTTGAAAGGAAGGGGCGGGCGAAACACAACACGAAACGCGCATCAAACGAATAAACGAAATCGACATCGACACGAACGCGCCTGCGCGGCGCCGACGACGTCCGCGAGGGAGATCTCCGCGCGGACGAGGTACGAGAACGGGACGCCGCCCTCGCCGAAGTGGGACTGCAGTATGCCGAGGAACGCGCGGAGGGTCCTCTTCGCGTCGCGCTCTTTGACGGCGTCGAACGCGATGCCTCGGTCGGCGCCGATGCCGAGGACCGGGTACAGCCACCCTGGCCCCACGCAGTCGAGCGCGTCGAACGATCTCAGCCACTCGTCTATCCGCGCCCTGACCGCGTCGTCGTTCGCGGGGTACAGCGCGTTCCCGCACTTCGCGGCGAGGAAGCGGCATATCGCGTCGGACTCGAACACGCACGTCCCGTCGCTCGTCTCCAGCAGCGGCGTCGTCCCGAGCGGGCTCTTCTCGAGAAACCACGACGTGCGATTCGTGACGCCCTCCGTGAACGGTCGGTGGCTCTCGACGTCGACGCCCGCCCACGCGGCGACGGCGCGGATGCGCAGCGCGCGCGAGTGCGGACCGTAGAGCTTCGTCGCGGTCGACAGGTCCATCGCGCGGGACGAGAGGGCGGCGCCGACTGACCAGGCGACGACTGGATGTCATTTTTTAATTTACTACCGCTTCGACGGCGCATCATCATCATCACCGCGGCGTTCTCTTTCATAATACTCGTAACCAGTCGCGTCGGCGGGCGCCCGCTACCTCCCCCCTCCTTGGTTCTCGCTCAACCCGGGGGCTAAACTCCCAACCTGCGGCGCCGCCGCGGGCGCCGCCGCCGCGGGCGCCGCGACCGCCGCCGCGCGACCGCCGACGCCGACGCTCACGCGCAACGACGCGCTCGCCGCGTCGATGACGCCGAACCCCGCGTCCAACGCGGCGGCGAGCTGCGCGTCGATCGGCGTCATCGCGACGCGTCGTCTCGTGATCTCCGCGATGTCCGTCTCGGAAAATCCGAGAACCCGCGTCATCACCGGCACGAGCGCGTCCTGCGCGAGCCAGTTGTCGGTGACGAGGTACTTCTTGACGACGTTCCGCGCGTATTCCGCGCGCGCGTCGTCGAACGCCGTCGCCGTCGCCGTCGCGACGACTTTCGCGCCGGCGCCGCCCTCGGACGCGCTGCTGCTCGCGGAAGACGCCCCGACGCCGGCCGTCGCCGCGGACGTTGTCGTTCCCGGGAGGGATGCCGATGCCGTCGGAGTGATGCCGTCGCCGAAAAACGGGTCGTCGTCGCGCGACGGCGACGGCGTCGACGTCGCCGCCGCGGCGCTTCGCGAGCGCAGCGCGTCGATCGCGCGGTCCTTCTCTTCCAGCATCTCCCGCGCTCTTCGCCTGCCCTCCTCGAAGCGTCGTCGCTCCTTATCCACCGCCGCCGTCATCTCGTCCCTCGCGCGCTCCGCCTCGGTCGCTTGCACGAGCAGCGACGCAATCTTGTTCGCGTACTCCTCCTTCGTCGCGGTGCTCGACTCGGACGCCGCGGAGGTTCGCGTCGCCGCGAGCTCGCTCTTCGTCTTCTCGAGCTCCGTCTCCGCGGCGGCGAGCCGCGCGAGCATCGCGTCGTCGCCGCGTCGCTTGGACCGTAACGTCTCCTCCGCGGCCGTTTTCTCCTCCAGCGCCTTATCCAACGCCGCCGCGCTCTCCGCCGCGGCCGCTCTCGCGTCGTTCGACGCCGTCTCGAGCGCGGCCGCGCGCGTCTCGAGCGCGCGTTCCCGCGCGCGACTCTTGTCGAGAAGGTCCTTCTCGAGACTCTCAGCGACCCTCGCCGCCGCCGTCTCCGCGTCGCGAAGCTCCGCCTTGGCGGAAGACGCCACCTCCTCGGCTCTCCGCAACCGCATCTCCGTCTCCGCGGCGAGTTTCGCAGCCTGAAGCAGCTCGCTCTCCGCCTTATCCCTCGCGCGCGTCGCGTCCGCGAGCGCCGCCGCCTGAGGGTCGTTCCACAGGTGGAGTTGAAAGGCGTCAGAAGCGGAGTTGAAAGGCGTCGCGGGCGGGTATTGAAAGCGAGGGACCCTGGGCGGAGAGATGCGCCGGGAGAGAAAGTCCTTAAGGATCGGCGTTCACCACGCCAACGCGTTCGTGTGGGAACCAGTGCGATACTAGAACGCACCTGATTCGCCGCCGCCGCGAGCGATCGCCGCGCGTCGTCCAGCTCCCCCCGCGTCTCCGCGAGCGCGGCGGTCGCGTCGTCCCTCTCGCGGATCGCGCCCTCGAGCTCGCGCGTTCGCGCGATCGCCTCGTCCCTCTCGCGCGTCATGGCGTCGCGCGCGTCCGTCGCCCTCGCGAGCGCCTCGGTCTCTCTCGCCGCCGCCGCGGACGCCGCGCCGCCGACGCTTCGCGCGGCGTCGAGGTCCCTCCGGAGCGATTCGAGCTCGCGTTGGAGCGTCGCCAAACGCGCCGCCGACGCGTCGGCAGCCTTCGTCGCCGTCTCCGCTCTCGCGAGCGCGTCGTCGCGCGCGCGCTCCGACGCGAGAAGTCTCGTCTCGATCGCCTCGAGCGTCTTGGTCGCCTCCACGAGCTCCTGCTTCTTCTTGGCGTGCGCGGCCACCTGCTGCTTCAGATCCTCCACTGCGCCGCGCAGCGTCTTCGCCTTGGGGTCGAGGGTCCGTACGAGCGATGATATCGGGGTGGAGTTGAAAGGCGTCAGAAGCGGAGTTGAAAGGCGTCGAGGGGTGTCGGGATTGTGAGCGAAGGACCCTGGGCGGAGAGAGACGCCGCCGGGGAGCGAAGTCCTCAAGGAACGGCGTTCACCACGCCGACGCGGTCGTATGGGGACCAGTGTGAGGAGAACAGAACGCGCCTCGCTCTCCGCCTTTTTCGTCTTCTCGTTGGCTTCCGCCAGCGCCTTCTCGTCCGCGTCTCGAAGCGCGGACTGCTCCGCGAGCTTCGACGCGAGCTTCGCGGACATCGCCGCGAACTCTTTCTTCTCCTTCTCGAGCGGATCGTTCGCCTCGGCGAGCGCCGCCGAGAGCTTCTCGTTCTCCGCCCGCGTCGCGAGGTTTTTCTTGACTGAGGGTCGTTCCGTACGAGCGAACGTCGGGGTGGAGTTGAAAGGCGTCAGAAGCGGAGTTGAAAGGCGTCGCGGTGTGTCGGGGATTGAAAGCGAGGGGTGGGCGGAGAGAGACGCCGCCGGGGAGCAAAGTCCTTAAGGATCGGCGTTCACCACGCCAACGCGGTCGTATGGGAACCAGTGTAAGGAGAACGCACCCAACGCGCCGAGTTGCTCTTGGACTCCCTTCTCCGCGTCGTTCGCGCGGATCTTCGCGTCCACGAGCTCCTTCTCCAGCGCCGCGACGCGCAGCGCGTGTCCCTTGTTGTTCTTCTCGATGCGCTTTCGGTCGTCGTGCCAGTCCGCGCGGACCCGCGCGAGCTCCTTGCTCGTCTCGTCGAGCTCGGACCGCGCCTCCGCGAGGTTTCTCTCCGTCACCGCTAGGACCGACGCGGACGTGTTGGCGTCCCTGAGCGCGTCCATCAGCTTCGCCTCGAACGACGCCTTCGTGGACGCCACCTCAGCGCGTAGTCTCTCGATCTCCGCGACGGCGGCGGCGGCGGCGGCGGCGGCGGCGGCGGTCGACGTCGCGTCGTCGTCGGTCTTCTCCCCGGCCCCGACCCCGGCGCGCGTTTTCTCCTCCGACTCCGCCGCCGCCTCCGCCGCCGCCGCTTTCGAGCGCATCAGCTCCTCGCGAATCTCCTGGCTCTGCGAGATCGCGCTCGCGAGCTCCTTCGAGAAGTACTCGCACTTCTCCTCGGACGCTCGCAGTCGCTCCGCCGTCGCGGACGCCTCGTTCGACTTCTCCTCGAACATCGCCGCGATCTCTTCTTTGACCTTCTTCACGTTGTCGAGCTCGCCGGCGACGGCGCCCAGACGTTTCTTCGCGTCCAGAAGCTCCTTGCCGAGCTTGATCGCGTTGTCCGACATCATCTTCGACTCCGCCCGGATGTTCTCGCGAAGCGTCGCGCACTCCCCCTCCATCCTCTTGTTCTCCTCCGTCAGACGCTCGATCTCGCGCTTCAACGCGCCCTCCGCGGCGTCGTCCTCGCGCTTCTTGCTCTCATCCGTCGCGGCATCCTCGACGAGCTTGCTCTCGAGCCAGTGCGCGCGCTCGGTCGCGTCCGAGAGCTTGGCGTTCGCGGCGTCGAGCGCGTCCGCGGCGGCGGACTTCGCGACCTCCATCTCCGCGGCCGCGTCCGATCTCGCGTCATGTAACGCCTTCTTCGCGGCCGTTTCCGCCTTCTCGATCGCCTTCTTCATCTCCGCGTCCGCCTTTTTTTTCGCCGCCGCGACGCGCTTCGTCGCGTCGATCAGCGTCTCCTTCGTCTCTCGCTTCGCCGCCTCGAGGTCGGTCTCCAACGCCGCCGCGCGCGTCCTCTCGTCTTCCGCGCGCGCCTCCGCGGCGTCCACCTCCGCTCTATACTCCTTCTCCGCGCTCTTGAGAAGGCCCTCGAGCTTTCGCGTCGCGGTGCGCGCGGACGCGAGGTCGCTCTCGAGCGTCGAAATTTTCTCCGCGCTCGCCGCGTTTTTAGCCCGGAGCGTCGTCACCTCCGCGCGCGTCGCTTCGTCTTCCGACGGCACAGACGCCGCCTTCGCCTTCGCAGCCTTCGCCGATTCCGCTTCCGCTTCCGCGCGAAGTGCCGCGCCCTTCGCCTGCTTCAGCGCCGTCCTCGCCTCGCTCAGCGACGACTCCGCGTGTTCCGCGCGCGACGCGAGTTTCTGGAGCTCGTCCTCCGCGGCGGCGGCGCGCGCTTCCGCGGCGGAGATCGCCGCCGCCGCCTCGGCTTCGCGCTGTTGCTCTCGTAGTTCTCGTCGTTCTCGCTCCTCCTCCGAAACCGGTTCAGAAGATGAAACGTCGACCGTCGCGCCGCCGCGTCGTTTCAACTCCTCGAGCTCTCCGCGCAAGGTTTTGATCTCTTCGCCGGCGGCGACGAGCATCACGCGGTTGACGCCGTCCTCCGTCTTCCTCGCGCGGACCGCCGCGGCCGCGGTCGCGCCGCCGTCGCCGCCCGCGCTCGCGGCGTCCATCGCCTCGAGCTTCGCGAGCGCGGCCATCGAGCCGCCGGTGGCGTCCTCCAGCGCGCGCAGCACCCTCGCGTTGTCGTCGAGGATGGAACGCTTCTCCTCGAGATGCCGCGCGATGATCTCCGCGAGGTCCGCGTTGTCGTAGAAGCGCAGCTTCTTCGCGGACGCGATCGGGAGCTTCACGAACTGCGCGTCGTCCTTGGCTTTCGCCGCGGCGGCGACCGCGGCGAGACGCGCGGCGACGTCGCCGCCGCCGCGGAGGCTTCCCTCGCGCGATTCCGAGCCTCCTCCTCCTCCTTCTCCTCGGCCGCCGCGCGAGGGCGTGGACGCGGGCGTGGACGCCGCGGAGTCGCCGCCGCCGCCGGTCGCTTCCCTCATCTTCTCGTTCAGCTTCGCGCCCATGCGCTTGGACGACTCCTTCATCGCGCTCGCCCATCGGCTCACGCTCGACATGGTCGGTCAGGTCGCGTCGCGTCGGGGTCGGGACCCGCCGGATCGCTCGATGATGCCGCCTCGAGGCGTCGAACGTTGACGACGACCGCACGGCGCGCACCGCTCGCGTCCCGTCCGCGCGGCCGCTCGGGCTCCGCGACCGCGCGCGCCTCGGCGACCGTCCTCTTCGTCGAGGCGGAGGCGCGACGTCCCTCTTCCGCGTCGTTCGCGGGGACGGGCGCGAGCGCGTGCGGCGGGCCGCGGCGGGCGGTGTGATGGCTGAGTCACGCCGCGCGTGGAAGTTTGCTTCTTCTCCAACTTTTCGCGTCTTCGTCGGATCTTCCAATCAGCGCCGCGCACGCCGCGCGCGACGCTCGCGGACGAGCGACTTCCGCGCGCGCGCGCAGACGCGCGCTCGCGAGGAGGAGCGAGCGAACGCCGAAGCCGCGGCGAGCGGACGGCGACCGAGCGGCGGGCGAGGGCGCGCGCGCGCGACGTTGAAGCGAGCGCGGAAAAAATAATGCGATGGAGCGACTGGACGCGCGTGGACGGCGAGGTGAGCGCGCTCAGGATGGGGGTTTTGATCATCGCGATCGCGCACGCGTTCGCGTTCATCGTGTGGATGTGGCTGACGCTGACGCAGAAGCCGCCGAGGGCGCGCGACCGCGTCAAGGCGTCGTAGCGACGACGACGACGAAGTAGGTAGTCGCGTGGAATGAAGAACGTGCGAGGTCGATGGATGGACGGAGAAGCGACGACTGAGAAGGAAGTTCTGTCCGCGCGAGAGAGATCGCGATCGATCGAGTCGAGAGAGAAGAAGGAACACGAACGACGCGCTTCGTTGAATGAAAGACCTACTCACGAGCAATCTGTACACGCGAGCGAACGCCGCGTCGCGTCGCTCTTCATCCCGACTCGGCGTCGTCACTCCATCATCGCGACGTCGCCGGCTGGCGCGGCGGCGGCGCCAGCCTTGTACGAGTCCAGCTGCGCGTCGAGCTGCTCCTGCGTCATCGGCGTCGCCTTCTTCGGCTTCGGCCCGCGCCCACCCTTACCTCCGCGGCCGCCGCCCTTCGCGCCGCGGCCGCCGGCGCCCTTCGCGCCGCCCGCGGCGCCCTTCTTTCCGCGCGGCGCGCTGACGACTTTGGCGACGACTTTCCGCCCGCCGCGGCCGCCTGATCCGCCGCGTCCGGCGTTGAACGTCACCGTCCGTCCGCCGGCGCCGACGCCGGACAAACGCCCGGCGAGGCTGCCGCCGAGGCCGCCGCCGCCGCCGATGAGCTCGATCTTGAGCGGTCGGCCGTCGAGCTTGACGCCGTTGTACGTCTGGATCGCCTTCTGCGCCGACGCGGGAGACGCGAAGATGATCTCCGCGGTGCCCTTGCTTCGGCCGTTTTCGTCGAAGTTCAGCCCGGCTTTCTTCACCGCGCCGACTTGCTGGAACAGCTCCTGTCGTGATGAAAAGAAGACGTGGACGGACGGATGGAGGTTGGTGGTGGGGGAGTTTTTTTGGGTGAGGGTCCATCCATGATGTATTATGCGATCGATCCGCGCGCGAAGGCGTCGACGGCGTTCGACGTTTCGTTCGATTTTTCTCTCGTCCGAGCCACCCAGCCAAGCGCGAAAGATTGATCGATTTCAGTTCGAAGAAGCGAACTTCGAGAGATCTCGCGGATTCGACGGTCGTCCAAGATCCAAACTCGATCGGTCCGCGAAGTGACATCAAACGCGGAGAAGTATCGCGGAAAACGTCGTCCATCCATTTCCGATGATCGATGAGGAAGACGGGAGGGAAATAACCATCCAGGGAACGCGCGATCGGCGCGATCGGCGTTCGTCCTTTCGGCGGGAAAGTCAAGAAGTTCAAGAATTAATTGCACGCGCGCGGCTTCGGATCAGCCGCGTCGTCGCCCGGTACGGACCTTGACGTCCGCGTTCGTGACGTTGAAGTGAAGGTTCGACACGACGAGCCTCGCGCCGCCGCCGCCGCCGCCCGCTCTGGGTCCGCGATTGCCGCCTTGGAAGCGGTCGTGCTGCCACGCGTCGTCGACGGCCATCGCGACGTCGCGCGCGCGACCACCTTGGCCGCCGCGACGCGTTTTCGCGATCACCTTGGCGCGGACGCCGCCGCCGGTCTTCTTGACCGGGGTCTTCTTCTTCCCGGCGGCCGGCTTCTTCTTCGGCCCGCCCTTCTTCGGCGCAGCCTTGATCATGGCGTCTAAACTTTGATCGATGTCCATGGCGCGTGCGATCGACGAGGCGTGCGCGTGATCGTGAGTGAGCGAATTCACGACGCGGTCGAGGAATTTTACGACAGGCTGTCACTGCACGCTCGCGATCACCGCGCGCGTCCTTTCTGTTCGCCCGCGAAGAAATACAGGATTGTAGACTACGGTTGTACAGAACGCCTCCGCGCGCGCCGCTCCCGACTACGATAACAAAGCGACAAAATCTACGACTATGATACGACGACGACGACGACGACGACGGAAAGGGACGGCTCACTCGTGTATCCCCTCCAGCGACTTCTTCGACGTGACGCCGAGCCCCCCGCCGCGCGCGGCGTCCGCTTCCACCTCGCGACACGTCTTCTCCGCGCGTCGCGCGACGTCGCGGATTTTCCGTAACGCCTCCCCCGGATCCGTTATCCTCCCCTCCTCCACGAGCTCCGCGACGGTCCGCATCGCCCCCGCGAGCGTTTCCGCGCGGTTCGCGGCGACGTCCGCCGTCTCCGCGGCGCGCGCGAGCGCGAGCGACGGCGACAACACCTCTGAGGGTCGAGGGTCCGTACGAGCGATGACGTCGGGGTGGAGTTGAAAGGCGTCAGAAGCGGAGTCGAAAGGCATCGAGGGGTGTCGGGATTGAAAGCGAGGGACCCTGGGCGGAGAGAGACGAACGCCGGGAGAGAAAGTCCTTAAGGAACGGCGTTCACCACGCCGACGCGGTCGTATGGGGACCAGTGTGAGATAGAAGGCGCCTGATTTGACCGCCGCGGCGACGCGCGTCGACGTCTTCTTCTTCGCCGCCGCCGCCTTCGCTTTCGCGTCCGCGGCGTCGCGCTCGGCTCTCTCGCTCGCCGCCGCCTCGGGCGTCTGCGCGCGCCGGGCCATGCCGAGGACGCTCCACGACGGCCGCGGCGGCAGCGGCGCGTCGTACGCGCTCGCCGCGTCGTTGCCGCGCCAGACGACGGACGACGCCGCGCCGCCGCCGCCGCGGCCGCCGCCGCGGCCCGACGCGCTCGGCCTCTCGTTCTCGTTCGCGCACGGCAACTTCGCGTACGCGTTCCTCACCGCGGCGGCGTCCCTGCTGCGCGCGGTATCGCTCACGGACAGCGACGCGAGGTCCGGCGGGTCCGTCGCGACGCTGCTGGACGCGTCGGCATCGTATCGCCCGCCGCCGCCGCCGCCGCCGCCGCCGCCGCCGCCGCCGCCGCCGCCGCCGCCGCCGCTCGCGCGAAGAAGACGCCGTTCGCGCTCGCTGCTCGCCGCGGACGCGCGCTCCGCTTCCTCCGCGCGCGAGATGGCATCGAATTTTTCCCTCTCCGCCGCCTCGAGCGCAGCCTGCGAGCTCTGCAGCAGCTCCTGGAAGAGCTTCTCCGCGGTGTCGCCGCCCTCGCGAATCGTGTGACGATGTTGCATCGCGCTCAGCGACCACACCGGAGGTTTCCGTCCGTACGCTTGGACCGGGACGCTGGACTCGGTGTCGCTCTCGCTGCTGCGGCGCGCGAGCGAGCCGGCGACGATCTCGTCCGGCTCCGCGAGGTCGAACCCGTCGAGGTCGCTGACGTTCGCGACGTCGCTCACCGCGGGCGCGACCGCGCGCGCGCCGCGTCCTCCGCCTCCGTCGCCCGCGGCCCCGCGGTCGCCGCGGCCCGCGGGTCGCCGCGGCCGCGACGGCGCCGGCGCCGACGACGCGATGGACGTGTCGAAGTTCACGCTGAACGTGGACTCGGGCTTCGCGCGGTCCGCCATCGCGCGCGGCGACGTCTCGACCCCGCGCGCGTCGCGCAGTGGGAGACTTCCGAGGACATTCGAGGACGACTTTGCCGTTAATCTGTTGTTAGTTAGGGCCATTCCACACAAAAAAAGTTCACCGGACAGTTGAAAAGGGACGCGATCAAATGTTGAAACCGGGCGATGGGTGAACAACTTTTGTGTCCTGTCCGAGAAACGGACACCTGACCGCGGCTCGACGTGTCCCCGGGGACACCACTCCGCGCGACTCCCTCCGCGACTCCGCCGTCGCGATGCCGTCGCGACGCGACGAGCACGACGCCAACGCGATCGAATCGCCGACGACGACGCGGACGATCGACGCGGACGACGAGGCGTTCGTCCTCTCCCTCGCCGGCCCGTTCCCGCCCGCCCCGCCGCCTCCGCTCGGCCGCCGCGCGCGTCTCCTCGTCCCAGACGCCTTGAACCACTCGCCCACGCCCTCGCCCCACCCCGTCTCCCGACCTCAGGCGCGACGGACGAGAGCGCGTACGCGGATCCGTCCGTCTACGCGCGCGGCGCGCCTGGCGCGATGGCACTCGGCGAGCGATACTCGGTCGCCGTCGCGTTCGCGCGCGTCTCCTTCGCGGTCGCCGTCTCGCCCTCGCCCTCGCGGGAAAAAACCGAAACGACGAGAGTAGCGAGAGGAGGAGGAGGAGGAATAGAAGACGCGCTTCGAAGCCCGGGCCCGGGCCCGGCGGCGTCCGCGAAGACGATCGTGTCTCCGATCGACGGCGTGATCCGCCCCGGGTCGCTCGTCGCCATCATGGGCCCGAGCGGGTGCGGCAAGAGCACGCTGCTGGACCTACTCGCGGGTCGAAAGCGGCCGTCGGCCGCCGCCGTCGGTGCGTTCTATCTCACACTGGTCCCCATACGACCGCGTTGGCGTGGTGAACGCCGATCCCTAAGGACTTTCGCCGTCGTCTCTCTCCGCCCAGGGTCCCTCGCTTTCAATCCCCGCCCTCGGCGCCTTTCAACTCCAACTGACGCCTTTCAACTCCACCCGTTGAAGTCGGCGGCGACGTGTACTTCAACGGCCGCCGCCGCGGCGACGACGGCGGCGAGCACATCCCTCGCCTCACGTCGTACGTCCCGCAGCACGACGTCCTATGCGCGCACGAGACGGTGCTCGAGGCGGTGACGTTCGCGTGCGCGCTGAGAGCGGATCACGGGTACCTCAAACCGGGGCGCGCGCGCGCGACGGAACGCGCGCATCACTCGAGACGAGCGATCGAGCTCTGCGGTCTCTCCGCGGTGGCGAACGACGTCGTCGGCGACGCGAACCGCGGGGGAGGAGGAGAAAGTGCGCGCGGGCTCAGCGGCGGGCAGCGGCGACGGCTGAGCATCGCGAAGGCGCTCGTGGCCGGCGCGAGCGTGTGCTTCATGGACGAACCCACGAGCAGACTGAGCAGCTCTGACGCGGCTACGGTGATCGAGACGCTGTCGAGACTGCGACGCGCGTTCTCGTGCTCGTTCGCGTGCGTGATCCACGCGCCGCGCGCGAGGGCGTTCGAGGCGTTCACGGACCTCGTGTTGCTCGCTCGCGGCGGGCGCTGCGTGTTTAACTCTCTGGACGGCGGCGGCGGCGGCGCCGCCGCGTCGCCGACGCCGAAACGGGTCGAGGACTACCTCGCCGCGCTCGGGCACGCGAAGCCGCGCGGGGTCCCGATCGCGGAGTACGCGCTCGATCTCATCACCCCCGTCGACGAGAGCGAGAGCGACGTCGCGGAGGGTCGCGCCGCGCGCGTCGACGTTTAGAACGACTTGTGGCGTCGATACGAGGACTTCGTCACCCCCGCGATGCGCGCCGCCGTGGACGTCGCGATCGCGCGTCCGGGCACGTCTCCGCGGTCGATCACCGCCGCGGGAGCGCGCCCGCGTGAGACGCGCGTGACGTGCGCGTGGCGGCAGTTTCGAGTGCTGTTCTCGCGCGACGCGCGACTCGCGCGAAGGAACCGCGATGTTCTTCTCGCGATTTTCGGCAACGCGATACTCATGGGCGTTCTCGTCGGCGTGGTGTTCCTGGACGTCCGAAACAGCGGTTCCGAGAACGTGCAGTACCAGCTCTCGTTCGTGTTCATGGTGATCGTCGTCGGCGCGTTGAACGCGAACGCCGCGGTCCCGGTGTACGTCGCGGACGCGGAGATATTCTCCGGCGAAACGTCGGAGAACATGTACTCGGTCTTTCCGTACGCGGCTTCGAAAGCGCTCACGTGGGGGTTAATAAACGGCCTCGCGACGTGCGTTTTCGCGACGATAACCTTCGTCCTCGCCGGATTCGCGACGTCGCCGACCGATTCGATCGCGCGGGCTGGGGCAAACTACGGGAGGTTCCTCCTCGCGGTGCTTTTGGCGTTTTTCGCGACGGACGCGTTGATGGGCGCGATCGCGTCGCGCGCGACGTCGCATCAAGCCGCCAACGCCGTCATCGGCGGCGCCCTCGGCGTGCTCTCGCTGTTCAACGGCTTCACCGCGAACCGAAGGAACTTACCGACGTGGTTGTTCTGGGCGCAGTACGCGTCGCCGTTTTACTGGGGGTTCGTCGCCGCGTCCGTGCCGTTGATGCGAGCGTACGATCCCGGCAGCGGCGGCGGCACGTCCGACGAGTACGATTACGAGGCTCTCTCGCGCGCGTTCGATTTCCAGAGATGGATGGAATGAGGCGGACTCGTCGCGATGGTGGCGATGACGTGCGCGTTTCGAGCGATAAGTCTGAGGAGGCCTGAATCCGAGTAAGCGTGCGGGAATGACAAGTCCCGTGCGCTACGGAGCAGGAGGTAACGAAGTGACGAAACTGACAAGACAGTCTCGGAACGCTTTGAGTGAGAGTAACAGCAACCTGTATCCAATCGCCTGTTGGGTTAGAACCCTACAACCGTTAGAGGACACAAGCTGTGGCGGAGGAACTTAATCCTACAACGCCAGTGCTGTGGATAATCAATATTACACACAAACACAAGAACTCTGAGCAGAAGTGAAGAGAAACAAGTCTTAAAGGGAAAAACGCTTCCTCGGGAACACCGATTAGTCTCCTCGGAACCTCGACTGATTAGGATGACAGTAGCCGCAGTACGTCGTATAAGCTGATAAGGTAGTACATGGAGTACGTATGATGCGAGATCATAACATCCCCGCCTTCCAAGCTTATACTTACCAGAGGGCGTCTATCCAATTCGCGGCTTGAGCAAAGAGATACTCTAACAACGGCGCGGGGACACGATTCGCGTCGCGCGTCGATGTGCCATGAGCATGTAGAGTAGTCCGGCCGCTCTGAGCCGTCGCATGATGATGCCCAAACTTAAGTCGAGCAGCGCACGGATCAGTCAGACAATTCTTTAGTTCAAGGGGAACATTTGACCAGATGCATGTTGGCTTTTGGTAGGTCGTCCCATACCAGCAGTACGTGCATCGGTGTAAGAAGCGTCGATATTTCTTCATGAACGGAAGCTTGTCCAAGCTCTGATTGTTACTTCCAGCTGGATTCTCGACGAACCATGCTTTTGGATCAGCTAGTTCGATCGTATCGAATACGGCTTTGACGAATTGCACTGCTTTGTACAGATCGCGTTTACCAACTGTCTTTGCTCGAGAAAACTCTTTGCACTCTGGACTTGCCCAAATTATATCATGATAACCTGAGGGAAAGTGTTCGAGATAATTCCAATTGTTGAGGTCACATTGAATATCTGCATCGTGTCCGATGTCCAAGGTATCAACAATTACATCGAGGTCTGTACCGTCGAAGCAACGCGACACTGATTTGTTAGGTCCAGAGCCTAAGTCCAAAATCCTAACTGACCGAACGAGCTTGCCGCTGAGCTGTTTAACCATCGTTAGAAGGTCCTGGTGCGTTCCAGTTTGAACGAACGAATTCAATCGTGCCGGGATAGCTCTGCGTCTGTGTTGGGTCGGTGGTTTAGGCTTAGCTTTGATAGTCAGTGAATCGCTGCTGTACCATCCAGAGCGAGACAAGTCAGGGTGTTCAACGTAATACGGGTAGCGTTCGTTGCTCGGATCGAAAGCGCTTATCAAACAAATATCACCAATACCCGTTCGTGTGCTAGTTCCGGTTGTAGCAGCTGCGACCATCTGCCATGGATCCTTCAAGAGACATCTCGAACCCAGATTGTGAAGTAAGTTTAGCTTTCTAACATTGTGGCCGACCGATAGGAAGTCAACGATCGGGCGTAAGTGACCGCGTTGATGCAAAGTGTGCACTGCATGCTTGCCATGGTCTGTTGATGCATATAGCTCGAACTTACCAGTCGAATCAA
>Ga0181560_10002507_pt1 | contig 17051 bp, 14 predicted proteins | sample 011ome_20_FD_133751 | JGI IMG/M metagenome (GOLD analysis project Ga0181560, IMG submission 133751) | Coastal salt marsh microbial communities from the Groves Creek Marsh, Skidaway Island, Georgia - 011509CT metaG (megahit assembly) | ecosystem: Environmental > Aquatic > Marine > Intertidal...
CCACGCCCGCGTCGTCGTCCGCGGTGATCAACCCGACGAGCGCGGGAAACGCGACGGTCGGAACCGCCCACGCCGCCGCGCCGGCTTCCGTCTCGGGCGTCGCGCGGAGCACCGCGGCGACGCCCGGGACGTCCGCCAGCGGTCTCAGACCGATCGCGTCGCGCCCGCGCAGCGCCGCGCACGCGCACGCGGCCGCGGCCGCGCGGACGCGGTCGATCTTCTCGCTCGACTGTTTCAAGAGCGCGGAGACGATCGCGGCGGAGACGGTCGCGTCGACGCCGCCGCCGCGTTGCGCGGCGGCGAGCACCCCCGGCAGCGCCTCCATCGCAGCCTCGCGCACCCACGACCCGACGTCGCCGCGGTTGTCCACGCAGTAATCCTCGAGGCACGTCAGGAACGTCTCGATCGTCTCTCTCGCGGCGACCGAAGCCGCGGCCTCGGCGTCCGCGTCGCCGCTCGAAGAGAGCGCGCGGACGACCCCGGCCAGGCCGCGAACCGCGCACGTCCGCGCCTCGGCGTCGCGCGCCTCGGCGTCCTCCTCGGGGATCGTCGACGCCGCGAGCGCGTCGACCGCGAGCCGCCACGCCGGCGTCGTCTTCGGCGGCGGCGGCGGCGCGGGCGCTTCTTCTCCGTCCTCTCCCCCGGCCCCGGACTCGGACGCGAACGCTTTCGCCGCGTCCGACGCGGGGACGAACGCCCCGCCGGGCTCGGGCACCTCCGCGAGCAACAGCTCCGCGGGCATCACCCCCAGCGCGAGCGCGGCGCCGCGTCGCGCGGCCGGGTTCGCGTCGCGCGTGGGCGCGCCCCCACCCTCGCCGAACGTGTGCAGCGACGACGCCAACTTCACGACGAGTCGCTTCGCGCCGGCGACGCCGCCGCCGCCGCGCATGTACGCGTCGGCGAACGCGCCGATCGCGTCCACCGCGGCGTCTCGAATGTCCGAGCTCGGGTGCTTCAGGCTGTCCTCCACGGAGGCCAACAGCGCGCTCCGCAGACTCTTCGGCCCGGTCGGCGGGCCGGGGCCCTTGTCGAGCGGCTGACCCACGCGCGCGAGGCACGAGACGTACCGACACGCCGCCGCGCGCATGATCTCTCCGCCCTTGCCGCGGTACAGCCGCGCTTTCTCGATCGCCGCGACGAGCGTCACCACCTCCTCCGCGAGCGCGCCGGTAACGCACGGCTCGCGCGCGTTCTGGAGCGCGAGCAGCGCCTCCGCGGCGCCGATCGTCGCGCCGTGCCGCGCCTCCAGCGCGGGCGAGACGGCGCGCTTGAGTAACGTCGGCAACGCGACGGTTTTTATCCACTCCGGGTCGCGCGCGCCGACGACGGACAGCGCCCTGCCCGCGAGCTCCCTCGTCGCGCGCTCCCAGTGCGACAGCTTCACGTCGCACAGGTGCTGTAACAGCGCGCCGCGGTACTCGTCGAACCCGGCGATGAAGTCGCTCACGACGCAGTACGCGTTCGTCCGCGACCCCAGCGCGAAGTAATCCGCCGCGGCGACGACGTCGATGCCGTGCGGAAACGCGCCGAGGCGTCCGACGCACTCCTGAAACGCCGCGCTCGCGGCTCTGCGACAGTTCACCTCCCTGTCGAAACACGCGGTCACGAGCAGCGGCGGCCCGAGCGCGGGCGCGTGCGGCGTCAGCACCTCGGGCGCGTACGCTCGCGCGAACGCCCAGCACACGTACGCCGCGGCGTCTCTCACGTGCGCGCCGACGGAGTGCGGGCCTCTTCGCACGTCGTACGACAACGCCGTCGCGACGTGCGGGACCGCGTCGGGGAGGCGCGCGGGGAGGAGAAGCCCGCGTCGGGATAACTCCGCGAGCGCGAGGCAGGCGCCGTGCCACGTCGCGTCGCTCTCCGTGGGCTCGAAGCACTCGAGGACGGACATGACGACGTCGTCGCCGAGCTCCGCGGGGAGTCTCGCGGTGACGCGGCCCAACCCTTTCGCCGCGGACCACCGCACGACGGTATCCTTATCCCGCAACGCGACGAGCAGCGCCTCGATGACTTCCTCGACGCCGTCGGGGATGTCCCAATCGTCCTCTTCGTCCTCGGGTTGGGGTGTTACACTTGGGGTGTTTACCGCCGCGACCGCCGCGCCGCCCGCGGCTAAGTTATCCTCCAGCGACCGCGCGCCGCGTTGGTACCTCCACGTCACGACCCGCGGCTTCAAGAACAGCAGCCCGATCCGCTGCGTGAGCTTGCACGCGAGCTGGCGCACGAGCGCGGACCCGCGCGCGCTGTCGGACGCGGCCAAGTCCCGCGCGTCTCTCCACGACCTCTCCGCCACCTCGAGCAGCGCGGCTCTGGTGCCGAGTTTGAAAATCGCCGCGAGCGCTCTCGCGACGCCGGGGACTAAGGGTCGTTCCGTACGAGCGAACGTCGGGGTGGAGTTCAAAGGCGTCAGATGGAGTTGAAAGGCGTCGAGGTGTGTCGGGATTGAAAGCGAGGGGTGGGCGGAGAGATGCGCCGGGAAAAGTCCTTAAGGATCGGCGTTCACCGCGCCGACGCGGTCGTATGGGGACCAGTGTAAGGAGAACGCGCCTAAGAACGTCGCCTCCTGCTCTCTCGCCGCGAGCTCGAGCGCGGTCAGCGGCTCCCCCGTGGTCTCGTCCGTTGTCATGACATCCGCGCCGCGCGTGTGATCTTTCGGCCGGCTCGCGCGCGCGAGCGCGTCCGTCGCGAACGTCAAGAACCCGCGCAACGCGTTCGGCATGTCCGGCCGCGTCAACAGCTTCGATAACAAAAACGCGGCGCGGTCGCGGACGATGCCGGGGTCGGATAAATAGCGCTTCTGGCACAGCTCGAGCATGTGCATGACGACCGGGGGCGCTTCCGCGTCGCCGCCGCCCGCGGCCGCGATCGCGGCGCCGTCGTTCCCGTCCGCGGAGGTGGTCACCTTCGAGTCCACCGTCACGAGGTCGAACGGGATGAGCACTGAGGGTCGTTCCATACGAAGCGATGTCGGGGTGGAGTTCATAGGCGTCAGTTGGAGTTGAAAGGCGTCGAGGTGTGTCGGGATTGAAAGCGAGGGACCCTGGGCGGAGAGATGCGCCGGGATTAAAAGTCCTTAAGGATCGGCGTTCACCACGCCGACGCGGTCGTACGGGGACCAGTGTGAGATAGAACGTGCCTAAGATGCAGAGCCACAGGATGATCGTCGCGCGCGTCTCCCACGCGCTCCCGAGCTCCTCGATCTCCTCCGCGCCGAGCGGCGGTCTCCCATCTCTCGGCCGCAGCGCGTCCGCGCCGTGCGATCGCGTCAGGAGCGCGACCGCGGGCTCGAGGTCCTTCGCCTCGTGCGGGAAGAAGCGAACCACCGTCTTGTGCCCTCGGACGGTCGCGAACGCGTGGAGCACCTTGCTCACTCGCTGCACGAGCGCCATGTCCGCGTCCTCGCCGAGGTGCGCCTGGTCGCGAATCACGCTCGCGAGCGGAGCGATCCAGCTCTCCAAGTGCGGGTCCAGCAGGCTCGACTGCTCTTGGTACCGCTCGACGACGACTCGGACGCGATGGAAGTCCGCGCGATCGCACGCGCCGCCCGTCTCGACGACGCGCGCGATTATCGCGTCCACCTCGTCTCTCTCCGCGACGTGCGACAGCTCCTTCTCGTCGTCGGGGAGCTCGAGCTCGGCCATCGCCTGAGCGGGAGCCTCCATCGTCGCGACGGACGCCGAGGGAGGAAGGCGCGGGGCGCGAGATCTGATGACGGAGTGGTCGCGTTCGGTCTGGCTCTGGTTGGTTTCAAAATGTTGACTCGCTCAAACTGACGAAACGCACATCGCGCTCCCTTCCTCACGCCTCCTCCTTGAACGGGTCCACGACCTTCCCGCCGAACGTGTGCCCTTCCGGCACCGTATCCCTCTTCGCGTACTCCTCGAAGACGCCGCACGTGAACTCCTTGATGTCCGTCTCGACCTCGTCGTCGGTCTTCCCGGACACCACCTCCGTCATCGTCGACAGCGGCGCGACGCGGCCTTTCCCGCCGTGCACGCCGCGCTTCGACGCGAAAAATCGAGCGGGGCGGAGTCGAAAGGCGCGTCAGGTGGAGTCGCGAAAGGCGTCGAGGTCGAGCGTCGAAACCACCGAGGGGATGGCGGAGAGAAACGCGCGCGGGCGACGTCCTCGAGGAACGGCGTGCACCGCGCGCGCGCGGTCGTGCGGGAACCGACGTAACTCTCGGAGGACGCACCATCACCGCGGCGATGCGTAAAATTTCAACCACGCGATCGTGCCGCGCCTGCAGCGCCCAGTCCACGGGCGCTTTCTTCCACATGTCTCTCACCTCGAGCGTCGCGCCGCGGTCGATGAGCGCGCGAACGATGTCCTCGCGCCCCCATCCGCACGCGAAGTGTAACGGCGTTCGACCGCCGGGGTCGAGGTGATCGACGCCGACGCGGCCGCCGTCCTCGGGCGCTTTGTCCAGGAGCCAGATCACCTCGTCGAGAAATCCCTTGCACGCCGCCTCGTGGACGCGCTCCGGGGCGAACAGGACGTGCGCCTCCGGGCCGTCGCCCGCGCGATCGATCCCGCCGGGGGCTTCCCATCCGAACCGCGGCTTCTCCCCCCACGAGTTCGTGAACGGTTCGGTCGCGCGCTCGTTCATCGTCTTGTCGTGTTTGGGGGAGGATCCTTTTCGACGCGTCGACTCTCCGCCTCCTCCCATCGTCCTGGTGTGGATGGTATGATCGATCTCTCGAGACGCGCGGGGAACGACGGACGAGACGACGCGGCGACGACGACCGACGGGAAGACGCGCGCGGCGGCTGGCTCGCGCGACGAACGAAGTGTCTCGCTGAAGGCTCGGGAGGCGAGCGCGGCGACGACGACGCGTGCGCGCGCGGACGAGTGCGACGGCGGTCGTGAGGCGACGGCGTGCGTTGGAAAAAAACGCTCGCGGGCCGAAACTGATTTATTTCCGGCCGCCGCGCCGCGGCCAGGTGCCGCGGCCGGCCGGCTCAGTCTGCCCTCCGGAACGAATCGCGCTTTTCGCGCTCGCGCCACTCCCGACACGAGCGCGCCGCCGCGGCGGGCGGAGGGAGGGAAGCGGCGTCGCGGGCGGCGCTCGGTCATGTTCCAACTCTCGCGACTGGAGGACGACAACGTCAAGATCCTCCCCGAGAACCTGGGGAAGCCGACGCTGGAGGCCATCGTCGAGGTCATCGAGCGCCTGTACGTGGACAAGGTCATTCGAGATTTAGGGCTGGTCATCACGCTGTACGACGTCGTCAGCGTCGAGGGCGGGACGGTGTACCCGGGCGAAGGCAGCGCGCACTTCAAGGTCGTGTTCCGCGTCGTCGTGTTCCGGCCGTTCGTCGGGGAGGTTCTGGAGGCGACGCTGAAGCGCAGCGACGAGGAGGGACTGCGCGTCAGCCTCGGCTTTTTCGACGACGTGTTTGTCCCCGCGCACCTCCTCCAGGATCCCTCCAATTTCGACGACAAAGAGAAGCTCTGGGTGTGGGAGTACCAGGGCGACGCCAAACAGAAGATTCACTTCGACCTGGAGGAGAAGATTCGCGTCCGCGTGCAGTCGGTGAGGTTCCCGGACCACCCCACCCGGGACGCGCGGAGAGGCGGCGAGGACGTCGTGATGGCGACCAGGAGCGCTTTGGAGGGCGGCGCCGGCGAGCCGCATCGGTTCGCGCCCATGGTCGTCGTCGCGGACGTGAACGCGGACGGGTTAGGGCTGGTGTCGTGGTGGGCAGACGACGACGATACGCTGGCGGGAGGGATAGAAGAGGACGGGGGCGACGGGAAGGGGGGGGCGGGGAAGGAAGCCGCGAGAGCGCCGGACGGCAAGGCGGGCAAGAAGTAGCGGCGTCTGGTCGTCGCGCCCGACGCGAATGATGATCGAACGCGACACCTTAGACTACGACAAACGCGCGCGACGTCGACCGTTCGTCGTCTGCCTACGCCTTCTTCGATCGCTGCATCTCGGCGTTCATCTTCTCCTGTTGCGCCTTGATCATCGACATGCTCCCCGCGAGCATCTCGTTCTTCTTCTGGGTCGAGATGGTCGGCAGCGCGCTCATCAGCCGCAGCTCCGCGCGCGCCGACGGCGCGCCAAATTCGCCGCGCGTCTCCTCGTCCCACTCCAACGCCGCGTGCGCTGCGCCCGTCGCGACCGGGAACGTCTCGCTCGGGTCCGTCGCGCCCGCGCGCTTCGGCCCGCGCTGCGTCCGCGCGCCGAACTGGACCTCCTCGTCGGATGCGATCGGGAGCATCTTCAGGTGTTTCCGCTTCGCGAACGCGAGAAGGACGGCGCGGCGCTCCGCTACGGCGAGATCCAAATCGCCCCCCGCGGAGATGACGATGTCGCCGAGCGGGAGCCATCGCTCGTTGGTTTCGTCCGCGCCGCCGGTCCCCGGTCCCGGGGCGTTCGGGCCGCGCATGCTGAGGCCGACGTCGACGGCGGCGGCGGCGGCGGCGGTCGACGCGGGGGACGCCGCGGGGGACGCCGCGGCGGACCCCTTTCGCAATTTACGGACGAACAGAAAGTATTCCTCGGTGTCGTCCCCCGGCGCGAACACCGCGTTCAGCGGGCCGTCGTCCGCGGACGGCTTCGCGCGCGTCTCCTTCGCCGCGTACGGGTCTTTCACCTCGTTCCGGTACCGCTTGCCCTTGCCCTTGCCCGCGCGCGTGACCAGGGGCGCGCCGCGCGGGATTCGGGTTCGGAGTCTCGCCGTCGTCGAGCCCGAGAGCGAATTCGTCGCCGCCAGCGACCGCGACGACAGCGTCGTCGCGACCGCGCTACTAGAGGACGCCATGCGTCGTATCGCGCGTCCGCGGCGAGGTGCTTCGCGTCGCTCCTCGCGAGCGTATCGAGGTCGCGCGCGTCTTTATCTAAGTGGACGCGCGCGCGGTGTGCGGTGTGCCCGCGGACGGCGCGGCGTCGCGCTTTTATCCATTTTGCTGCTTGCATGCGTCGGCTCCACAGAAATCTCGCCCGCGTCATCACTTCCAGATGCGCCGACGGAAGCGCCTGGAGGAGCGCGTGCTCGCGGAGGCGGCGCGGTCGCCGCCGTCGAAGAAGTACCTTCGACGGCTGAAGTACCTCGGGGGAGACGAGGGACATCGCGATGGCGACGGCGACGGCGACGAGACGACGACCGCCGCCGAAAAACGAGCGCGAACGTCGGCGCCGCCTTCGAAGCCGCCGCGCTCGACCCCGCCACTCTCGACGTCCGGGCGAGGGACGACGCGCATCGAGCCGGTGTCGTACGGCGCGCTCGCGGCGTTAGACGAGGGCATGGCGAGGAATGTCAAGGCGAACCGGAAGCGCGCCAGGGACGCGCAGACGCTGTTGAAGCGAGCGGTCAACCTCAAGCAGAGCGACGAGGAGCGATTGAAATTCTTCAACCGCCTCGTGAAGGACTTTGGGAACGACAAGCAGCTCGGATTCGCGGAGGAGGCGTTTCGACGCATCGCGGAGGGGCCGCGGAAGTTGAGACCGAACGTGTACTCGTACACGAACCTTCTGAACGCGTGCGTGCGCGTGGGCGAGCTCCAGCGCGCGCGGGATCTCTTCGAGCGCATGAAAAAAGACGACGCCGCGACGCCGAACGAGGTGACGTACACCGTGCTCGTGAAAGGCCTCGCGCAGGAGGGTTTACTCGACGAGGCCGCGGACGTGATCGAGTGCGACATGCCGCGCGCGGGGGTGACGCCCAACGTTCGGACGTTCAGCACGTTGTTACGGAATTGCGTCCGACACGCGGACGCGTCGGCGGCGCGGCGGTGTTTCCAGACGATGCGCGACTCCGACGTCGCCCCGGACGCGGCGTCGTTCGATTACCTCGTCAAGACGAGGTGCGCGGCGAACGACATCGCGGGCGCGTGGGCGGCGCTCGAGGAGCTCGAAGCGCAGGGGTTAGATCCGTCGCCGCAGACGCACGCGGCGTTGGCGACGGCGTCGAGCCTGCGGTGCGACCTTCTGGTGAAGTACGACGGCGAGGAGTTAAACGGAGGCGACCTCGCGAGGCGCGCGTGCGACGCCGCGCGACGCGCCGTGGACGCGAACGGCGCGGGGACGGTCGAGGGACAACGCGAAGAGAATAATAGTGGCATTGCCATCACAGGCGGCAGCGTCGGCGTCGGCGTCGGGGGCTACGGCAGCGACAGCGACGCGCCGGCGGCGGCGCCGGACGACGACGACGCGGCGAAGACGAAGACGCCGCCGTCGTCGGCGCCGACCGCCGCCGTCGACGCCAGCAAGAGCGTGCGGCAGTTTCTTCGTCTGCGGAACAGCGACGCGCTGCGGCAAGTCGCGGACGCGGAGGCATTCCTCGCTAAGGGAGACGACGTCCTGCGCGCCGTCGCGAGGGATATCGCCGACGGGATGCGCGCGGAGAGAGGCCGCGTCCGCGTTCACGACGGCCCCGGCGCCGAGCTGCGCCTCGGCGTCGACGCGTTTGACGACGCGTCGCTGCCGGTCCGCGTAGAGGTGTGTTCCGGGCACGGCGACTGGGTCACGTCGCGCGCGGCGGCGGACGCGACGCGACGCAACTGGCTCGCGATCGAGATGCGGAAGAACCGTGTCGCGATGACGTGGCACAAGGCGATTCGCCGGCGGCTGACGAACCTGGCGCTGCTTCGAGGGACGGCGCACGAGACGCTTTCGACGAGGGTGCCGGCGGATCGCGTCGAGGAGATTCACGTCAACTACCCGGACCCGCCGGAGTGGGTCGGGTCGTCGCAGTGCCTCGTCGACCGCGCGTTTCTCGAGGCGTGTCACCGCGCGCTGAAGAAGGACGGGACGGGGCACGTCACGTTCGTCACGGATGATCCGACGTACGCGATGCGCATGTGTCGCGAGCTGTCCGTCGCCGCGGGGATGTTCGCGCCCACGGAGGAGGGTGGCGCGCGGCCGTTTCGCGCGGGCGTGCCGGAAGATTACGGCGGGTCGTACTTTGACGCGATGTGGACGAACGGGAACCTCCGGGATCGGTATTACATCCGGTACCGAGCGCTGTAGCGGTCGTATGATAGTCGCGTCGACCGGCGGCGTTATCGAAATAGTATCTTTTAGAATCCGAAAAACTAACAACTTGACAACAATTCGCTCACTTCGCGATGCGCGGACCTCTGGCTCCGGCGCCGTCCCCCCCCGCGCTCGCGGCGCGCCGGGCCGCCTCGCGCGCGAGCACGAGCTCCCGCGTCGCGCGTCGCGCGCCGTCCCCCCCGCGCGCGATGAAGAAGAAGAAGTCCAAGACGCCGAACGCGCCGCCGTTCGCGGTGGAGGAAGAGTCATCCGACGCGGCGCTGTGCGAGTTTTACACGCACTCGCTCTGCCCGTACGCGCACAGGGTCTCGCTCGCGCTCGCGTTCAAGCGCGTCCCGCACGCGCGCAAGCACGTGGACGTATCGAACAAGCCGAGGTGGTTTCTCCAGGTGAACCCGCGCGGTTTAGTCCCCGTGATTCGCACGAGGGAGCGCGAGGTGCTGAACGAGTCGATCGACCTGTGCTACTGGCTCGACGCCAGCTTCGTCGGCGAAAACCACCCGCCGCTGATGCCGAGCGATAACGACGAGCGGAACCGCGCGCTGCGCCTCGTGAAGGCCGCGGACGGCGGGTTCATCGCCGCGGGGTTGAGTTTCATCGGCGGCGGGTGGGGGTTCACGGAGGGCGACCCCGGGGACGCGAGACGCGCGACGCTCGCGGCGGAGGTGGCGAAGATCGAAGACCAGATGGACGACTGGGACACGTTCCTGTGCGGCGTGGACCCGTCCGTCGCGGACGTGGTCTTGTGGCCGTTCGTCGAGAGGTTCGAGCTCGCGATGCGGGAGTTCAACGACACGGAGCTCGCGGAGATGGGCGGGAAGAAGTTCAGCCGGTGGATGCGGCACATGAAGAAACTGCCCGAGGTGCGGCGCTTGGCGCCGGACGAGGCGAAGCTGCTGAAGAGTTGGCGGCGGACGATGCGTCTGGATTACTTCGACTACGAGACCGCGGACGTGGACGACCCGTGAGTGACTCTAAGAGAGATATCATATGATAACAACTTCCTGTACTGTATGATGCGCGCGAAGTCGTCTTTTTGTAATGAAACAACAACCCCTCCTAAACGTTACCTACCCTAAATGACTCGCGCGCTCTCTCGAACGACTCGCGCGCTCGCGCGCTCCGCGCGCGCGGCTCGCGGACGACGACTCTCTCGACGACGTACCCCTTCCCCGCGCACGCCGACTTCAGCCGCTCCGCTTGCTCCTCCCCGTCCGGGCACATCGCCACGATCGCGCCGCCGGAGCCGGTGAACTTCGCGCGCGCGCCCACCCCGCGCGCGGTCTCGATCATGTCGACGTTGACGGCGCCGAGCGCGGCGTCGCCGAACATTTTCCGTCGCGCGTCTGACGAGGGCGGAGGCGACCGCGGGCGCGTCGCGTCAGTCGGCGTCGCGAGGACGATCGGGCGCGTCGGGATCGAAACCACCGAGGGGCGGGCGGCGGGCGGGCGGGCGGAGAGAAACGCACGCGACGCGCGAGGGAAGAAAGAGAAAGTCCTCAAGAAATGAAGTTCACGACGCGAACGCGGTCGTACGGGGACCGGCGCGGGAGGACGCGCCAAAGTTGGCGTCCATCAGCGCGCCGAGCGTCTCGACGACGTCGACGCCGCGCCTCAACGCGTCCGCGCCCGTCTCCGCGTACCCCGCGACCTCGCGCATCGTCTCTCGCACGAGCGCGTCGCCCTCGTCCCACCGCCTTCGAACGTCCGAGTGCACCTTCCCGCTGTCGCTCGGGTTGTCGCACCACACGAGGTATAACGGCGGCAGCGCCGCGGCGTCGAGGCGTTCGTACGTTCCTCGCCCGACGCGCGCCTGGGGTGAAGTTCAAAGGCGTCAGAAGCGGAGTTGAAAGGCGCCGAGGGCGGGTATTGAAACCGTGGCGTGGGCGGAGAGAGACGACGGCAAACGTCCTTAAGGATCGGCGTTCACCACGCCGACGCGGTCGTATGGGGACCAGCGTATAGAACGCGCCTCTTCGGCGAAGTCCATGTACACGACGCCCTCGTACACCTGCGCGACGCGGTCCTGCAACCCCGCGGTGATCCCCAAATCTCTCTCCGCGGACAGCGCGAGCGTAGGTCTGTCGTCCAGCGGTATGTCGACGTCGTAGTGCGTCGTGAGGCAGTTGAGCGCGGCGACGATGAGCGCGGAGCTGCCGCTCATGCCCGTCTGCTTGGGGATGTTGGTTTTGTAATCCAGCGTGAACCCGCGCCCGTGAAGCGTCAGTCCGTTCGCGTCGCAGTGCTCGTGGAACTTGTAACACAGCGCGCGCAGCAGCCGCACGCCGCCGTAGTACCCGTGCGCCTTCGTGCGCGTCGCGAGCGATTTGAGGCAGTCGAAGTTGCTCACGTCGTGCGGCCCCGGTTCGATGCATATTCGCGGGCTGAACGGCTGCTGGTTCGGCGTCAGCCTCACCTCCGCGTGGTAGTTCTCGATCGCGAGCGAGACGCACTTGCCGCCGTACCCGTCCGAGGGGTTCCCGAGGAGGCCGACGCGCGCGTAGGCTCTGCGCGTGATGACGCCGATGTCCCCGGTCTCGGAGGCCATGGCGGCGCGGCGCGGCGCGGCGCGATCTGACGCGTCGAGCGTCGACGACGGCTGGAGATATTTTTCGCGGGAAGAATCGTCGCGTCGCGACCGAAACAGAAGCTTCCTTCGTCTCGCAAAGCAACAACGTTATCTCCGCGCGCGCGGGCCGCACGCGCGCGCACGCGATGACGGAGCCCGACCCCCAACCCCCGGAACGCGCGCCCGGAACCCCCGCCGTGGACGACGACGGCGAGGAGATCCTGTGTCGCTACTGCTTCGACGGCCCCGAGGAAGGGACGATGCTCTCGGGAATCTGCGCGTGCGCGGGCGGACAGAAGCACGTGCACCTCGACTGCCTTCGTCGCTGGCAGCGCATGGTCCTCGTCTCGCAGCCGACGCACCCGGCGTTCTACGAGGACGACGTCCGGCACCACAAGTGTAACGTCTGCGCGGCGAACTTTAACATCCCGCCGCCGACGAGGAACGAGCTCATGCAGACCTTCACCGGCGCGGAGATCGCCGCGCTCGTCGACGAGGGGTGCGTCATCGGTTCCCAGCGCGCCTTCTCGGACGAGCTCGAGCGTCAACTCGTCTCGATGCCGTTCTTCCAGAGGCTCGTGTGCGGGTACAGGAACTGGATCAAGGGCGTGTACCTCATCACCGGCGTGACCCCGGACGACGGCACGGTCACGCTGCCCATACGAAGCGGCGACACGCTCGATCAGATTCGCGACCGTCTCCTCGTCGGCGACGCGACGACGGACGACGACGAAGGCGGCGGCGGCGGCGGCGGCGGCGGCGGCGGCGACGGCGCGACCGAGCGCGACTTAGGGTTGATGGTCAGCGGCCGAAGGCACGTGCTCGTGAGCGTCGGCGGCGTGACGGGCGATAAGGAGTCGTTGCGTCGCGCGCTGTGCGCCGCGCGCGCGCCCGTGGAGCTGAAACTGAGCACGGGGAAAGAGCCCGACTGCGGCGAGGACCACGTCACGGCGGTGAATTTGGCGCGTCTGGTGCCGTTGTTCCCGGAGGAGGAGGAGGAGGAGGAGGACGACGACGACGACGAGGAGGGGAACGACGCGGGGGTGAACTTGGAGGAGGAGGAGATGGAAGGCGCCGCGCGCGGAAGCGACGGAAGCGACGACGACATGGACGCGGAGGAAGAGGAGGAGGGCTCCGAGGAGGAGGAGGAGGGCTCCGAGGACGGAGACATCTCCGAGGTGCGTTCTATACACTGGTTCCCATACGACCGCGTTCGCGTGGTGAACGCCGATCCTTAAGGACTTTTCCCGGCGTCTCTCTGCGCCCACCCCTCGCTTTCAATCCCCGTCCTCGATGCCTTTCAACGCCAACTGACGCCTTTGAACTCCACCCCGACGTTCGCTTGTATAGAACGGCCCTGAGGACGCGCGAGCCCGGGAAGAAGAATCCGCGATGGAGGCGACGACGAGCGATCCTTCCCCACCGGTCGTCGTCGCGGAAGGCGCGTCCGGCGCCGGCGACGGCGACGGCGGCGACGACGCGGAGGAAGAGGAGGAGGAGGCACAAGCGCCCGACCCCCCCCCGCCGCCGCGGCCGCCGCCGATCGCGTTCGAACGCCGCCGCCGCCGCCGCGCGCGCGACCGCGTCGCCGACCTCGAAGACGACCGCCGCGCGAGAAAAGGCTGGCGCGCGACCGCGCGACTCGCGGTCTCCAAGGCGATGGACGCCGTCGCGGCGAAGTACCCCGGCGCGCGTGCCGTCGAGATCACCCACTTCGCGGGCGGGCCATGCGACGAGCGCGAGATCGTGACGTGCGTCGTCCCCGGCGGCGTGCGCCGCGGGTGGACCGTCGTGACGAAACGCGACGGCGGGTTGGAAGCGGCGATTCGACTCGCGCACGGCCGCGCCGCGCGCCGCGCCGGGGACGCGCAGGGGCGCGTGTCTGGGTCGCAGACCGTGCGTCTGAAAGGTCTGAGCGCGCGCCCGGAGCTCAACGGCGAGATCGGGCTCGCGCTGAGGCGCGTTCTGTGCGCCGGTCCCCGTACGACCGCGTCGGCGCGGCGCGCGCCGTTTCTTATTACTAAGGACTTTCTCTCCCGGCGCGCGTTTCTCTCCGCCCATCACCCCTCGCTTTCGATCCCCGACATACACCCCTCGACGCCTTTGAACTCCAACTGACGCCTTTCATTTCCGCCCCGACGTTCTCTCGTACGGAACGACCCTCAGGTTCGAGGCGTCCACGGGGCGATGGCTGATGCGACTGCGCAACGGCGACGGGAAGCAGGTCAAGCCGGAAAACTTGGAGCCGATGGAGGGCGCGGGCGGGCGGGTGTTCGCGTTCTGGGGCGACGCGCGGTGGTCGCGCGCGCAGCTGCTGGGCGAGATCGCGCGCGGGCACTGGGGTTTGTGCCGCGGCAGCGTCGCGGACATCGCGTGCGCGCCCGAGGCGCGGTACGAGAGTTTACTCGGCAGCGAACGGCTGGCGTTCGCGCCGGTGACGGAGATGACGGAGGATTTTCTTCGGAACGCGCGGCGGGAGATGGCGGCGCTTGGGAGCATCGCGAGGGAGACGATGCCGGAGGGCGAGGAAGCGGAGGAGGAGGGCGACGGGGACAGTCCGTGAACTGAATGAAGGAAAAACGCGGCAGGCATCGTGCGACGCGCGAACGAACGAACGGAACGGATCGAACGAGCGAACGTGGGTTAACTACCAGACAAAATTAAATGCTCTCAACGGAACAGAACAGAGTGACGGCAGAGTGGACCTTCGGTCCACACTGGACACAAGCTGTACTAAACGTACAGCTATCAGAACGCGCCTCAGCGCTCGTCTTTCGCCGCCGCCGCCGCCGCGGACGGGGGATAATACTCCACGCCGTTCACCTTCGCGAACCGCCCTTTCTTCCCAAACACCGGCGCGTCGTCGTCCCACGGCCAACCCCCAAACCGCGTGCTCTCGTAATCCGCGAACGCCCGCGCGATCTCGCTTCGCGTGTTCATCACGAACGGGCCGTGCTGCGCGACGGGTTCCCCGATGGGCCGCCCCTGCAGAATCAACACCATCGCGTCTTCGCTCGCGTCGCTCGGGACGCTCAGCTCCGCGCCGACGCTCGCGTCGAGCTCGACGGCGACGCCCTTCCTCAGCGTCTCGCCCTCGCATCGCAGCGCGCTCCCCTCGAAAAAGTACGCGCTCCGGTTCGCGTCGCCGCCGACGCGCGCGGGCGGCAACGCGAACGTCGCACCCGGTTTCATCGTCAAAAACGCGACCACGACGTCGTTGGCGTCGTCCGCGGCCCAGCTCTCAAGGGGCGGCGTCCCGCCCCGCGCGCCGAGCAGCTCCCCCGCCCACACGATCGCGGTCGTCAGCCCGTCCGCGCTCTTCGCCCTCGCGACGTCCTCGCCCCAGTGCATGACGAACGCGGGGTCCGCCATCTTACTCCGCGCCGGAAGGTTGAGCCAAATCTGAAACAATCGCAGCGGGTTGGGCGCGTCCGCGTTCACGAGAGGGAACATCTCGCCGTGGACGATGCCCTTACCCGCGGTCATCCACTGCACGTCGCCGTGGCCGTACCGCCCCGCGTTCCCGACCGAGTCCGTGTGATCCACGAGGCCTATCATCGTCGCGGTGATCGTCTCGAACCCGCGGTGCGGATGCTGAGGGAATCCGGGGACTCTGTCGCCGTGGTACATTCTGTACGCGCTGTTCGGGTCGAAGTCCGCGCCGTTGCCTCGTCTCGGCGCGCGGAGCTGGTCGTCCCCGGCGGGGTAGTCGTCGTTGTGATACACCGCGAACAGGAACGGGTCGGGGGTTTGGAACGGGAACCGGAGCGGCTCCACCTGCGACGGAGGAACGAGGGACGACGACGACGCGCGATGAGCGCGCGAAAGAAGAAGCACGACGGGCGGTTCGGGAAATGAATCTCCGGACGAGGAGAGAGGCTGGGACGAGCGTCGATCGCGCACCTTCTTCACCGCGGACGACATCGCGGGAGCGCTCGAGAACGCCGCGACGGTGCGAACGCGAGGAGAACGGCGCGTGAATCTCGCGGTGAGGCGCGCGAGAGAGCCGAGACGAGCCGCGCGCATGGAAGTGGTGACACACCGGTGTGTCACTACGCGAGACAGGACACGACACTCTCGAAAAACTGACATTCGCCCGTCGACTCTCGTACAGTGCGAGCCGCGCGCGACTCGCGTCATGGCGGGCGACGCCAGCGACGACGACGACGACGCGATCGTCATCACGGGCGAGACCGCGGGCGACGCCGCCGGTCGAGAAGACGTCGTCGTCACGGGCGAGACCGCGCCGAGCGGCGTCGGCTCGAAGCGCCCGAGATCTGGCGGTCGATCTCGACACGACGTCGTCGCAGAAAATCTAAATGTAGGCACCCTCTTCAACGCCAACCCTAACCCCACTCGGACGACGCCGCCGGACGTCAACGTCGACCCGCCCGCGTTCCGACTGTGGAGCACGGAGGGCGTCACCGCGGACGCGAACGCGGGGTGCGTGAGCATCTCCGACGTCGTCCGCGGGAGCGTTCGGTGGGCGATCGTGATGAACTTCACGGTGGACCTCGACTGGTTTCTCGCCGCGTGCCCGGCGCTTCGAACCGCGCGCAGAGTGATCCTCATGTACGGCAACATGCACCCAGGCGTCGCGGAGATCCCGAAGCACTGGTCCACGCACAAGCCGCCGTGCCCGCAGTACGGAACGCACCACACGAAGGCGTTCATTCTCGCGTACGACGCCGGCGTGCGAGTCGTGATTCACACCGCGAACCTAACACACCACGACTTCAACAAATCGTGCCAGGCGGTGTGGTACCAGGACTTCCCGCTGAAGCGCGAGTCGTCGCCGCCCGGGAGCGCGTTCGAAAACGACCTCGTGCGGTACGTGTCGCGACTCCAGTGGAGCGGCGAATCCGTCGACGGCGAGAGGGTGTCCCCGGAGGCGCTCAGGTACGTTCTATACACTGGTCCCCATACGACCGCGTTGGCGTGGTGAACGCCGACCCTTAAGGACTTTGCCCGGCGTGTCTCTCCGCCCACACCTCGCTTTCAATCCCTGCCCTCGACGCCTTTCAACTCCAACTGACGCCTTTGAACTCCACCCCGACGTTCGCTCGTATGGCACGACCCTCAGGAGGTACGACTTCTCCGGCGCCGGCGTCAAGTTGATCGCGTCCGTGCCCGGTCGGCACGCCGGCGAAGAGCTGCGTCGGTGGGGGCACATGGCCGTCCGAACCGCGTTAGAGCGCGAGACGCACGACGACGCGTTTAAGGGGTCGAGCGGAGGATGATGGAGGGGTCGGGTGTGACGGGGAGGGGGAAGGCGGCGGCGGCGGCGGCGGCGGAGGCGGCGGAGGAGGGGGCGGAGGAGGGTGAGGGGGAGGAGGATGAGGGGGTGGGGGAGGGGGGAGGGCGGGATCGGGCCGCGAGCCAAGGCAGCACGGGCTCCCCGGCACACACCCTCGACGTCGCGTGTCCGCGCTCGCCACGAGACCTCCACGCTCCCCCCCTCCCCTGGCCTCACCCTGC
>Ga0181560_10002515_pt1 | contig 17037 bp, 16 predicted proteins | sample 011ome_20_FD_133751 | JGI IMG/M metagenome (GOLD analysis project Ga0181560, IMG submission 133751) | Coastal salt marsh microbial communities from the Groves Creek Marsh, Skidaway Island, Georgia - 011509CT metaG (megahit assembly) | ecosystem: Environmental > Aquatic > Marine > Intertidal...
CCTATTCTAATAGCATCAATACAATTAAATACTACTTTTATAGCATGGAAAAAAAGAACAAGGAATTTTCATTTAGGCAAAAATCAATTGCTCTTGGGGTGTTATTTGGAGTACTAGTAGGAAGTGTTACTGATCAAATTGGAATATGGCTTCCTATAGGAATAGCAGTTGGAGCGGCTATTAGTTTCACTAAGCGTAGCAAATAAGAGGGTTATCTATACTTTAGACTAAGCTGTTGAAGTGTTGCCATTCGAAAATTTTATGTAATAAAAGAGGAATCGCTAAAGTTTATTTATAAGTTCAGGATTTATTTTCTGTAAATCATCAACAAATTTAGTTTTGTCTTTTGGAGAAATGATAAGTTCATCAAACTTGCCATAGGTGATTTCAATTCGATCGAAAGAAGCTGCAGGAGAAGAAATAATAGATGATGAGTTAGAAACTTTTTTCATCTCAGAAATCGCTATTGGTTTATAGTTGAAGAATCCACATTTTATATAGAGTTTTTCATCCTTAATCGTATAGGTGGTATTGAAAAACATGTGTAAAATAAATCCATAAATAAGGATCAGAACTAAGGTTATTAAAAAAAGGTTACTGTTAAAACCATAGTCAAGATAGCTTGGAATTACAGGTCCAAAAAAAACGATAAAAATAATAATCAATAACGTAAAGGAGACTTTAGAATAATAGATCATCATAAATAATTTAGATGATAAATATAAAAAAAGGCCTTAATAAAATTAAGACCTTCTTTTCTTCTAGTAGCGGGAACTGGACTCGAACCAGTGACCTTCGGGTTATGAGCCCGACGAGCTACCTACTGCTCTATCCCGCGATGTGGACTGCAAAGATACAAATATTAATAGCTTTAATGCAAGAGAAAGTCAAATTAATTTTTTGATAAAAATTACAGTGCTCTATTTTTTTAAATTTTAAGGAATTACTGTAATTAAATAAAGCTTACAATGACTAACAAGTATAACGATGGTACTTCTTTTTTAGACCTTCGAACCTAGTTTTTTAGTTGCATTTTTTCTGGATCCCATGCTATAATTTTTATAGAGAAATAACTTTCATTGCAGGCAAGGGCAGGAGCTGCTGCTCTAAATCCAAAAGTGGCATCTTCAACGACCTCACTTGATGTCCTTATCGCATCAAAGAAATTAGTAAAATGGTCTAAATGGGCACTGTAACCTTTTGGAGCAGTATAGCTAATGTCTTTCTTGGTAGGACGTATTCTGCTTTCTTTTGACCATTTCGCATTATAGTCTCTAGTCATTTCTTCTTGAAGTGATTTTGAAAAGGTAAATAGGGAATCATAACCTCCAAATCCTGGAGCTTCGGGTAAGATACTATGACTGATCGACAGCGAGTTTCCTAGGACATCGATGACTCCTTCAGAACCAACCAATCTAATTTTTTCTTGTCCTCCTGTACCACTAATGAAGTTGACTTGTAGCGATAATTGAAAAGCGTTATGCGCCGTACTGTTAGGGTACTGCATCACTCCAGACATTACATCGGGCAAGTCTCTACCATCCTTCCAATAGCTCAATTGTCCTGTGCTATATATAGTTTCAGGTCCTAGAGAGTTGGTGATAAAATGAGTACCACTCAACAGATGGATAAATAAATCACCAGCAACACCTGTACCTACTTGTCTATAGGCTCTCCACCAAAAGAATTTTTTAGCATCATAATTCATTTGCTCAGTAGCTTCAATAAATTGATCCCAATTAACCGTTAAAGCACTGGCATCTTTAGGAATCGTATATTCCCATGCTCCTATAGAACTTTGTCTATCATACACGGCATTGACCATATTGAGTTCACCAATTTCACCCGTAGCTAAGAGTTCTTTTGCCTTTGCATAGGCTAGTGAACTCACGCGTTGGCTTCCTACTTGTAACACTTTTCCAGCCTTTTTGCTGGCTTCAATGATGGGTTTTCCTTCGTCTATAGAATAGATCATTGGCTTTTCACAATAGACATGCTTCCCTTTGGCTAGCGCATCGATAGTAATTCTTGCATGCCATACATCTGTCGTAGCTATAATAACAGCATCGATATCTTCTCGGTCGAGTAAATCTTTATAATTGGTAGTGGTGTATAGATGCTTCCCGAACGTTTCTCTAGCATTTTCTAATCGACCGATATAAAGATCACAGATTCCTGCAAGTTCAACCCCAGGGACCTTTAAGGCGGTATCGAGATCAAAATGACCTTGAACACCATAACCGATAACTCCAAGTCGAATACGGTCTATTGAAGCTATTTTTTTATCGTATCGTAATATACGTTCTTCCGCCTTTGCCTGTGCACTTGTGGTGGCAATGGGGTTGATCATGGTGATTAAACCTGTCGCTCCAATCTGAGATAGAAAACGACGTCTAGAGGATTTGTTATCGGGGTTCATCTTTTATTCTTTTTTTTTATTTAACTCAGTAAAGTACTTAAAATAGATTAAATCACCTGAAATCCATGCGCAAAAGGGTCGTCATTTTGGTCAATACTTATCGTGTTTCGACCATAAACCTTTGCCCAACCTTCAATTGAAGGTACAATAGCAGGAATCGATCCAATAAAAGTCTCTTCTTCAATCACTCCAGTAAAAGTCGATCCAATGATGCTTTCATGAATAAATACTTGGCCCTTAGCAAGTTTTCCTTTAGCATGCCATTGAGCCATTCGCGCCGAGGTACCAGTACCACAAGGGGAGCGATCAATCGCTTTTTCTCCATAGAACACCGCATTTCTAGCGGTGGAATTAGGGTCTAATACCGTACCTGTCCAAAGGATATGACTTACGGAATTAATAGTAGAATCCTCGGGATGTACAAAAGCATTTGGAAACTTTTTATTGATAATGGATCTCAGCTCAGGTGAATAGGAAATGAGTTGACTTGCTGTGTAGCCATCGATTCCTTTAAAATTTTTTTGAGGGTCGATAATGGCATAGAAATTACCGCCATAGGCTACATCAAAAGTGAGTTTTCCTAAAACGGAATGTTCCACTTCTAAGTCGTTAGCGGCTAAATAGGATTTGATATTGGTAAATTTAACCGAGCTCACTTTGTTGTTGTTCGCAGTATAAGCTACCGTGACTAATCCAGCTGGGGTTTCCAATCGTACGATACCAGGAATTTTGGGTTGAATTAATTGATTTTCAATCGCGATGGTAATACTTCCGATGGTTCCATGCCCACACATGGGAAGACATCCACTGGTTTCAATAAAGAGAATCGCACAATCGTTTTGGGGATTAGTAGGTGGATAAAAAATACTTCCACTCATCAAATCATGACCTCTAGGTTCAAACATTAGTCCCTTTCTAATCCAATCATAATGTTTTAAAAAGTAACGTCGTTTTTCACTCATGGAAGCTCCTATGAGTTGAGGTCCTCCTTGAGCGATTACTCGAACTGGGTTGCCACAGGTGTGACCGTCAATGCATTCAAAAATAGCTGTTTTCATCTGTTAAGCGTTACTCCAATTATTGTTCACTAAACGTACTAGTCCCATAGGATTATCATCTTTTAAAGCTTCCGGAAGAAGTTCATTGGGCCAATTTTGATAGGCTATTGGTCTAAGCCATCGCTTCATTGATTGAATTCCAACGGCTGTAAAACGGGCATCCGTACTCGCAGGGAATGGACCACCATGGTGCATTGCTGGGCAGACTTCTACTCCAGTCGGAACTCCATTGAAGATAAGGCGTCCTACTCTGTTTTTTACTGCTTCTATAACAGCTATTTCTTTGGAGAGTTCTTCCGTGCTTCCTAAAATGGTTCCAGTAAGCTGCCCCTCGAGTGTGTATATCAGTGGAATGAGTTCATCGATGGACGCGCACCGAACAACTAATGACATCGGACCAAACACTTCTTGATGAAGTCCAGGATGTTCTTTAAATTTCTTTGCATCAACTATGTATAGGGCAGATTTTCCAGCAAAAGCCAAGTCTGAAGTTGAATTTGACGTACTCATTAAATCAGCAGTAGCGGCTACAGCTGCTTTTCCTTCTTGATATGATTTATGAATCGATGGATGTAACATGGAAGTATCCTCAACCGATCTAAACTCTTCGGCTAGTTTATGTAAGAATTGATCAAGTTGTGGATGTTCGATACAAAAAATAAGCCCTGGATTGGTACAGAATTGTCCGGATCCTAAACTAATGGAGTCAGCATAAGATGTTGCCCATTTAGTGGCGTGTTCTAATGCACTTGGCAATACAATAACAGGATTAACCGATCCCATTTCAGCAAAGACCGGAATGGGTTCTGTTCTGTTTTGAGCTAACCGATATAGCGCTGTTCCCCCTGCAATACTTCCAGTAAAACCAACTCCTTTGATCAATGGGTCTGTTATGAGTTGTTGGCCAAGCTCAAAATTGTTACTATTCAGATTTGAAAAGACGCCATCGGGCATCTGACATTCTTCTACTGCCTTAAGGATAGCTCCGGCAACCAAGGCACCTGTTCCTGCATGCATCGGATGTGCCTTAACAATAACTGGACAGCCACAAGCTAAGGCGCTGGCGGTATCTCCTCCAGCAGTCGAATAGGCTAAGGGAAAATTACTAGCTCCAAAAACAAGGATGGGACCAATAGGCTGATTGAGTTTTCTGATATCAGGCTTGGGCATAGGGCTTCGATTAGGATCTGCAGTGTCAATCACTGGCTCTAGGAATTGACCAGCGTCTAAAGCCTTTGCAAAACCTTCCAATTGCCCTAAGGTTCGTTGGCATTCCCCTTTAGCTCTACCTATGGGAAGACCAGATTCTTGACAATAGGTCTCAAAGAGTTGATCTCCAAGTGTATTGATGTTTTTAGCGATACATCTTAAAAAACGTGCTCGATCGATCAGTGAAGTCTGTTGGTATATTTTAAAAGCTTCCGCTGCTTTTTGCGTAGCTATTGCTGCTTCTTGACTTGTCGCACTGGTGAACATCCAAGGATTTGGTGTGTTGGTAATGGGGTTGAAGCTTTGAAACGTGTTGCTTCCTTCTGCACTATAGCTAGTTCCAATAAGGTTTTCTGTTCGTAAAGTCATCTTATAATAGGGATTTATAGTCGGATAAAACGGGCCGAGTTTTCATAGCATCTTTGATGATGTTGTCAACTCGTTCTCGCTCCATGCCCGATAAGGGCATCCGTGGTAGCCGCACGTGTTCAGAACCGATTTGAGTGGCGACTTCTGCCATTTTAATGTTTTGAACTAGTTGAGGACTGATGTCTAATTCAAGCAGCGGCATAAACCAGCGGTTGATTTTAAGAGCTTCATCTAATCTTCCAGCCTTTGCTAAGGCATAGATAGCTACAGTTTCTTTAGGATAGGCACAAACTAAACCTGCAACCCATCCATGAGCTCCTAAAAGCAGACTTTCCAAGGCAAGGGTATCAACACCACTAAGCACCTTAAGTCGTTGGTCAAAAGCATTAAAAATTCTAGTGATATTGGTGGTATCTCGTGTCGATTCTTTAACGGCCTGTATTTGATCATACTTAAGAAGTTCCTCAAACATGGCAAGGGTTACTTCAATTCCATAATCAATAGGATTATTATAAATCATTATAGGTAAGTCTGTATCTGAAGCCACTGCCTTGAAGTATTCCATGGTCTCTATAGAAGTTGCTTTATAGCGCATAGGTGGGAGCATCATTAATCCTTTGGCTCCTTGTTCCTGTGCTGCGTGAGCTGCAGCAATTGCATCTTTGGTTGATTGTTCAGCAATATTGATAATGACAGGTACTTGATCCTTCACGAGCGCTACCGTATGTTCAACTAGTATTTTTTTCTCCTCTTTGGTTAACGTACTTGCCTCACCTAAGGTTCCGCCAAGAATGATACCATGAACACCTGCCTGAAGTTGGGCATTGATGTTTTTACTAAAGAGTTCTAAATCTAAGGAATCATCTTCTTTAAATTTAGTAGTCACAGCAGGCATAACCCCTTTCCATTCTACAGCCATAATTGTTTGTTTATTTGATGATGTATTTTAAATATATCCTTGTTTTAAAAATAGGTATTTTTAGTTAGAAAGTTGAGTGCATCGTTAAATAATGATACGTTGATGTTCCCAATAAGGACTTCAGCTGTTTTTAGTTTAGGAATTCCTAAATGATAATTCTATATTAGAATATAGAATTATCGATGTATGAAAAGGGTACTTATATTTAGTGGTTTATTATTGTGTTCATCAGCTGTTGTTGCTCAACATCAATTTGGAGTTCAAGTTGGGATTAATCAAGCAAACTTTATGCCCGTGAACACAAATGAGTTGGTAGCAACTCCCTATGCAGGTTGGGATTTTGATGATGATTATAAATCAAAGACCACTTTTCAAATAGGAGTCTTTAAACGTATTGAGCTAAACAATCCATTTAGCTTGGAATTTGGTTTAGATTATACTACAATGATCTTGAACGAACAAACTACATCCACTTCTTTGAGCGAGAAAAACGAATCGATTGTGATTAAATATGAAATATGAGGGTGATTTTAAACATCGTTATGACTATTTGAATTTTAGTACTGCCTTACACTATCAATTGTTTTCATCTTTCGGATTTGAAATCGGAATCAATATGCAACCGCTTTTAAATGAACAAACGATTTTAAATCAGGGATTGGTAACTGAGATAGACCAACTGTCTTCAGCTTATCCAGAAAGCAATTCCGTACAACACATGAATGAGTTGAGGAGCTCTGCTTATGTCTAGGGACAGCAAAAGTTGAATATTCAATGGTTGTTAGGTGTCACAAAATCAATACGACCTGATTTGTTTATCAGAGCCAGAGCTTATGTAGATGCCAAAATTTATCCTGTGACAATTTCCATGATGAACTATGATCAAAAGCGGTTGGTCTTTCAATTATCCTTAGCTAAATACCTAGATTAATACTAGTCTTTAGTACTTAATCGCTTGATTAAATCAACTTCATCTTGACGGTAGGGCGTACCATCCTTTCTGAAGATATCATGAAACCATTCATCGGGCTCTTCTCCTGATGGAATCGGAGTATCCCATTGATAAATCGTATTGGATTTGCCAGCGACCAATCCCCAGTTGATGGCTCCAACTCCTTCCTGTTTTAACATGGGCATAATATTTGAAAAACGACTGTTTCTTGTGCGTGCCATATACTCGGTACAGACAAGTGGTCTTCCATGGGTTTTAAGCAGGTTGATGATTTTTAAATGATCTTCTCTATCACCGTAGTGGTGATAAGTGATGATGTCTGAGTTAAGGGCTTGAATTTCATTTACCTCTAGATAATTTTTGCTCCATTGCCAGATTCCAGCTGTAAGTGGTTGACTAGGATTTACTTCTCTAGCCCATTCGAAAACCTTGTCTAAAAGCGGAACAGATGCACTAAATTTTCCTGAGTTTCCAGGTTCATTATAAAGATCCCACATGATGATTCTTGAATCTTGAGCAAAGCTGCTGATTAAATCTTTGACGTAAACTTCAAGTTCAGCGAAATTTTCTTGGTTTCTAGAAGCGGGATCACCTGGGTCCTGAACCCATCCTGAATTGTGTGTACCGGGTTTTGGATCGGGTTGTTTTCCAATTGCTGGACTTGGGTTCCAAACATCATCAAAGATGACAAAGATGGTTTGAATTCCATGACGATCTGCGATAGAGAGGTAGGTGTCAATTCGTTTTTTGAATCCTTTGGGGTCTGCTTTGTAGGCTAAGGAATGTAAATAAACACGCATGGCATTAAATCCAATTCCTTCTGCAAAGCCCAGTTCTCGATCGATGGTTTGTGGATCAAAGCTTTCTTTTTGCCACATTTCTAATTGATTGATGGCCGTACTGGGATTAAAGTTGGCTCCTCTAATCCAAGGGTGTTCTTGATGCCATTGATGGGCTTTTTGAATTGACCAGCGTCCACTGTGTTGAATCACTTGAGCAGAAGAGAAGATTGAAACGAGCATTAGACCGATGAGTAGGACTTGTTTTTTCATTTTTAAGTTTATTAGTTCCTACTAATTTAATAATTTAATAAACTTGGGCGCTATATTAAGTCGTAGTTTTATAGTGTTATAACTCTATTATTATGAAAAAACTATTCGTATTCTTAGCATTTCTTTTGCCCTTAGGGATCTTTGCGCAAGATGATTTATTCAATCAATTGGAAACTCAATCTCCTAAAGAGGCTGAACTCTTACCTGAACGTATGTTGTTTACCCAGCGAATCTTATGGGGAGAACATGGATTGATGCGCTCCACTGAGAAATTTAAACTTTCTGAAGAATCTAGAGAGCGAGAATTAAAACTCAGAAGAAAAATGCTTACTGCTCATCAAGTTGTTGGCTATGTGACCCTTGCAGGAATGATTGCACAGGGGATTATCGGTTCAAAATTATACAATGGTCAATCAGATCTGAAAGAGTTACATGAAGCGGTTGGTAATATTATTACAGCAAGTTATTTTACTGGGGCTTCCTTGGCTTTATTTGCACCACCACCTTTGATCAATAAAAAGGTAAAAGGCTTTAGTTCAATAAAATTACACAAGACCATGGCTGTGATTCACTTATCAGCGATGATTGCGACTAATCTTTTGGCAGAAGAGAATAAACAGGCTCATAGAGCTGCAGCTTATACCCTTTTTGGAAGTTATGCAGTGGCAGTGATCTCATTTAAATTTTAATTATGAAAAAAGCAGTTATTTTTTTGGTGTTGTTCTTTAGTTTATTAACTATTAATGCGCAACAACGTTATGAGTTAAATACCTCCAAGTCTTCGATTTCGTATGCAGCCAATCATAAATTACATGCCTGGGATGCTGTTAATTCTAGTGTAAAGGGCATCGCTGTTTTAAATGATGATCAAACTGCGATTAATCAATTAGCAGTGTTGTTAAACGTTCGTGATTTTGATTCTAAGAATTCCAGTAGAGATGCTCATTCAATGGAAGTTTTAGAGGCGATACGTTTTCCTAATATTAAGTTTTATGCGCAATCCATTGAGCTTAATGGATCCAGCACAACTATAAATGGAACTTTAAACTTTCATGGAATAGATGGAAAAATCAGTGTGCTAACCCAGTTCAAAAAGATCGGAGATGAATTGATTTTATCAGGTAAATTTTCAATCAAACCAACAGATTATAAGGTTGAGCTCCCTGCATTTATGTTGGTGCCTATCGATGATCGATTGGACATTAACTTTGAATTGGCCTTTAAAACAACTTCTTAACTTATAGATTTTTTACTCTATAATTCTTGGGATTACAACCCACACGTTTTTTAAATACTCTGTTGAAATAGGATAGGTTATTAAACCCACAACTAAAACAGGCTTCACTTACATTTCTGCCTTTTAGCAGTAGGTTTTTAGCATGATAGAGGCGTTGATCGATGACGTAATTTATAAAGGTTTCTGAGGTTTCTTGTTTAAACCATCTGCTGAAAGCAACGGTGCTCAGCCCTATTTCTTTAGCGATATCTTCTGTTTTAATCTCCTTGGTGTACTGTTCTTCTACCCAGTGAAAGACCTGTTGAATACGCTCTTGAGTTTTTAGGGTTTTATCGGTTTTAATCGCCTTGGCATTTAAAATCTGACTATCGGTGGATTGAGCCAGTTGGGCTAAAATATCGATGAGTAGTAATAGGCGTTTGTAATTCGATAAATGGGGAAGTTCTTCGATAAGAGGGCCCACTTTCTTAATAGTTTGATTACTAAAAGCAACGGCCTGATTTGCTTTGGACTGTAGTTCCTTAAAAAAACTGAATTCTGGTTTTTGTAAAAATGCCTGATCAAAGAAATCACGATCTAAATGAACAACGAGGGTTTCGACTTGGTTTTCTACACCATAATCAAAGTTTAGGTGTGGAATATTAGATCCGATCAACACTAAATCATGGGTCTTGTAATAGCTGATATGTGAACCGATATGACGAATTCCCTGAGGTGATTTGGCATAAACCAACTCTATTTCTGGATGGTAATGCCAATAAAAAGTATCGTTTAAATTAGGGGTTTGAAGCAATTCAAAGGAACGATCTTTTTGGTGTTGTATTTTTTCTAATAAGGGTTTCATTGATTGTAAATATAAGTATATATGTTAAAATAGTTCAATTATTAGTATAAATAGTCCTAACATAGGGGTGGTTGTAGGGCTACATTTGTACAATACGAACTAAGTTGTTAAATCTTATGAAAACAGAAATTCCAAAAAATCAACACAAAGACATTCCAGGAAATCCTACCTCACCTAATTCCAGTGTCTATCCACTTCGAACCTCTTCTGAGGGATTACCCTTAAGAGTACTCAGTGAAGAAGATTGGGCCTTCTGGAAGCATAATGGCTATGTGGTTGTTAAAGGAGCGATTTCAAAACAGCAGGCTGCTGATACTGCTAATTTTATATGGGAGTTTGAAGAAAAGGATCCAGATGATCAATCGACTTGGTATACGGCTCAAAACCCTGATTTGCAGATGAAAGAATTAGCCTACACCGGAATGGTGGAATGTTATAACAATCAAAAATTGTGGAATAACAGAATGACTCAACGGGTATATGATGCCTTTGTAGATGTTTGGGGTAGGGAAGAGCTTTGGGTAACTATCGACCGTTGTAATTTAAATTTTCCGATAAAACCTGGTCATGAATACAAGGGGTTCATTCATTGGGATTATGATCCTGAAGACAAACCTCAACAGGTTCAAGGAGTACTGGCCCTTGTGGACCAAACCGATGAGAATATGGGGGGATTTCAATGTATTCCTGAACTCTTTAGAAGCTATGACACATGGAAGCTAACTCAGCCAGAAGATCGACACCATTTTTTACCTGATACCACAGGATTCACACCAACAAAGGTGAAGATGGAGGCCGGTGATTTATTGATATTTAATGCATCACAACCCCATGGAATTCGTGAAAATAGATCCGCTAATCCACGTTTAGCACAATACATTTCAATGATGCCTGCAGAAGAGGACAATCAGGAATTAGTAAAGTGGAGGGTGGATTCTTGGAAGCATCGAATAGCACCGCAGGGCTATGCTTTTCCGGGAGATCCTCGTAATTGGGAACAGACAAAATACCCACAAGCACAGCTCAATGAACTAGGAGAAAAGATCTTAGGCTATAAAAAGTGGAAGTAAAAGGTTATCTTTTAAGAATTATTCAATCAATCAACAATTATGTTCATTAATTTTTCAGGCGTAGATTACGCTGTAATACTACTGTATTTTATATTAATTCTTTGGGTTGCTAAATGGGTTTCAAAAAAAGACGCGAAGACTGAGTTTTCTTCAGTAGAATATTTTTTGGCAGGAAAAAATCAGGGTTGGTTTGTTATTGGAGCTTCGCTTTTTGCATCTAATATCGGTTCTGAAATCATTATTGGAGTATCAGGTGCTGGTGCAAGAGGGGAGATGCCAATGGCTAATTTTGAACTCTTAGCTTCATTGATTTTAATACTATTTGCATGGGTGTTTGTGCCTTTTTATCTAAAGTCTTCAGTCTATACCATGCCTGAATTTTTAGAGAAACGTTACTCGGCTTCTTGTAGAAATTACCTTTCCATTATTTCTGTTTTAGCATATGTTATCACAAAAATATCCTTGATTATTTTTGCAGGAGCATTGGTGTTTGAAGTACTTGGAATCCCCTTTTGGACTGGAGCTATTTTTACCGTGGTGGCAACAGGTTTTTATACAGTGCTGGGAGGATTGAAAGCAGTGATTTATACTGATATGGTACAGGCATTTACCTTGATTTTAGGAAGTATAGCAGTGACCACTTTTGGAATGTATGCCATCGGAGGATGGGAGAATCTAGTAGCTATTATTGACACTGCAGCTGAGTTAAAGACCAACCCTCAAACCTCAGACTTTTTTAATTTATGGAGACCTATTAGCGATACGAATTATCCTTGGACTGGAATGCTTTTTGGAGCTCCAATTTTAGGTGTTTGGTATTGGTGCACCGATCAATACATCGTACAGCGGGCCTTGTCGGCAAAGGATCAAAGCAGTGCACGAAAAGGGGCGTTGTTTGCTGGCTATCTAAAGCTGTTGCCTATTTTTATTTTCTTTGTTCCTGGTGTGATCGCATATGCCCTCATGCAAGAAGGTGTCATTTCATTTTCATTGGAAAATGCAGATCAAGCCTTGCCAACAATGATTACTGAGTTATTACCAGTGGGGCTCAAAGGATTAGCTATTGCTGGATTATTAGCAGCACTCATGAGTTCATTGTCTTCAGCGTTTAATTCCAGTTCAACACTTCTAACGATCGATTTTTACCAAAAGTTTAACCCGAGGGCCAGTGAGAAACAACTGGTTCGATTTGGACAACTTGCCACTATAAGTTTAGTTCTAGTGAGTTTAGGATGGATCCCATTTATGAAGGCCTTGATGGGTGGAGGAATCTTTTATTATTTACAGAGTATTCAAGCCTATGTGTCTCCACCAATTGCAGCAGTTTTCCTATTGGGATTGTTCTATAAGTGGGTCAATGCAAAGGCAGCAATTACAACACTTTGGTCTGGTTTTGTTTTGGGAATGCTTCGATTAATATTAGAATACCTAACAGGAGCAGGCGTAATTCACATTAATCCAGAAAGTTTATTTGGAATCTTATTAGGAATTAACTTCTTGCATTATGCAATCTTCTTATTTGTCTTTAGTGTGGTTGTTTTAGTTGTAGTAAGCAAATTGACAAGTCCACCTTCAGAGCATCAGATCAAGGGGCTTTGCCTACAAACTTCTGAAAAAGAAAAGTGGGTATGGTCTTCATCCGATGTGCGACTTAGTATGGGGCTCATCGCTTTAGTGCTCCTCTTTTGGCTTATTTTTTCTCAGTGGGGAATCGCATAAAAGAAGAATGCTATAATAACTCCTGTGATTTTCATACATTTTACTTTAAACTATAGCGATGTTATCACAGGCTTGTAAATACGCAATACGTGCAGTTTTATTTCTTGGAGTTGAATCCGATGAAGGTCAAAAATATGGAGCTAAGAAGATTTCAGAAGAGCTTGAAGTTCCTCAGCCATTTTTAGCTCAACTACTCAGAACCTTAGCATCCATTAAGGTAATTTCATCGATCAAAGGTCCTGGAGGAGGGTTTTCATTTAAATATATTAGGGATTTTTAAAACTTTATTCGGTTGAATCTTTTTGATTCATTAAATTGAACTAAGATAAATATAAAATTTAATTCACATAGTTGCCTACCACTCTAATCTCAATTCATGAAAGTGAATAGTAAAACTTATATTTAGAATAAATTTATAGGAACCATGAAAAAAATAACACTGATGATCATTCTAATGGCTGCAGTAATTTCATGCAAAGATGCAGAAATTAAGAAGTCAACCATTGATAAAGACGTATTCGGAATCACCAAAGATGGTACGCAAATTGACCGTTATACCTTAAGTAATGCAATGGGGATGCGTGTACAAATCATTACTTATGGAGGAATTGTTACATCGCTTGAAGTTCCTGATCGCAACGGAAATTTTCAAGATGTGGTATTAGGATATGATCAGCTCAGTGATTATGAGAACAACAATCCCTATTTTGGAGCTTTAATCGGTAGATTTGGAAATAGAATTGCCGATGGTACATTCACGCTAGAAGGTGAAGTATACAAATTAGCTCAAAACGATGGAAAGAATCATTTACATGGAGGGAATAAAGGCTTTGATAAAGTCGTTTGGTCTGCAAACAGTAAATTAATTGATGGAGATGCTGTGCTTGTGTTGAATTATTTAAGCAAGGATATGGAAGAGGGTTATCCGGGCAATCTTTCTGTTGAAGTAACCTACACGCTTACACAAGACAATGCGTTTGAAGTGGGGTATAAGGCAACAACGGATAAGACAACGATTGTCAACTTAACACAGCATTCTTATTTTAATTTATCGGGAGCAGATGATATTTTAAGTCATGAACTTATGCTTAATGCCGATGCCTTTTTGCCAGTAGATGAGACTTTAATACCAACCGGGGAACTTCAATCGGTATCAGGGTCACCTTTTGACTTTAAAGTTTCAAAATCCATTGGTCGAGATATTTCAATCGAGAACACTCAATTGACAAGAGGATTAGGATATGATCACTGTTGGGTGATAAATGATCAAAATACAGGATTGAGAACTGCAGCAGTTTTATCTGATCCAATATCTGGTCGTGTGATGGAAGTCATTACTGATCAACCTGGGATTCAGTTTTATTCTGGAAACTTTTTAAATGGAACTCAACCCAAAAAGAATAGCGATGTATTCTATACGTATCGTTCAGGATTGTGTTTAGAAACACAGCATTATCCAGACACTCCTAATAGAAACTCATTTCCGTCAGTTGTCTTAACTCCAGGTACCACTTTTAGAACGAAAACGGTGTTTAAATTCTCAGCAGAATAAAGCAAAGGAATACTTTGAGTTTCTTCATGAGAATTTCTTTATTAAAGGATTAATATCTAAAAAGCTTCTTTCGCAGATACTTTTTTTATAGTAGATATTCAATTACTTTTGGGGCACGTTAAACCCTCAACCAATTTTTAATGATATTTGATCATATAACCGTTCTATCTCCTGGTAGGATTAATCTTATAGGAGAACATATCGATTACAGTGGAGGCCACGTGCTTCCAGCCGCTATTGATTTAAGTATTCAATTTGAGTTTAAAAAAATAGATGGATCCATCGCAAAGATCAGCTCCAAGGAAGCTGGTAGTTTTGAGATCGATTTAAGCAATGATTTAGTAGCCGTAGATACCTCATGGCATAATTATATTATCGGGGTAATCTATGGTTTGCAACAACTGACTCAAAAAACTATTGGTGGATTTGAATGTAGTTTTAGTTCTACTATTCCAACAGGTGCTGGGATAAGTTCTTCTGCTGCTTTAGAATCAGGCATTGCTAAAGGCCTCAATGAACTCTTTGAACTTGGTTTAAGCGATCTTGATTTGATCAACATCTGTCAAAGAGCAGAACATGATTTTGTAGGCACTCCGTGTGGTATTATGGATCAATTTACGGTGATTAAAGCTAAGGCAAACACATTACTGTTACTCAATTGTAATACGTTGGTATACCAGGAGATCAATGCCGATTTTAAGGATTATGAAGTCGTTTTGTTAAATACCAATGTGACTCATGAACTGTCTACAAGTGAATATCATATTCGAGCTAGGGAATGTAACGAGGCCCTTGCGATTGTTCAATCAGTGTATCCAGCCTATGAACAGTTATGTGATATTCCTCTTTCTGTTATGGATGTATTGAAGCCTGAGCTCGATCAAAAAAGTCCTAAGCTGTATCAACGTGCAACCTATGCAGTTGAAGAAAATAACAGAACACTTAAGGCTGCTGAATTAATTCAAAAAGGTAAAGTTGAAGAATTTGGTGCTTTAGTGTATGAATCACATCAGGGATTGTCAATAAAATATGAAGTGAGTTGTGAGGAATTAGATTTTCTAGTCGATTTTTCTAAATCGTTTTATCAAGTAGTCGGTGCCCGAATGATGGGTGGTGGTTTTGGAGGTTGTACCATTAATGTTGTGCATACTACTTTTGTAGATAAGTATATTAAGTTAGCTTCCATAGCTTATCAAAATCAATTCGATACAGAATTGACTCCCATTAGGGTAAAACTTGCTAAAGGAACCCATATTTTAAGTCACTACTAATGAATTTTAGCACTAACTCTCACAGAAGAAAAAACATATTAACAGGAGAATGGGTCCTCGTTTCACCTCATAGAAACAATCGTCCATGGCAGGGTAAAATGGATCAACCACCCCCAATGAGTAAACAATCCTATGATCCCAACTGCTACCTTTGTCCTTCAAATATTCGGAGTTCTGGAGCCCTAAATCCGGCCTACGAAGATACCTTTGTGTTTACCAACGACTTTGCGGCTCTAGTTCCTGCAAAACAAGAATCGTATACTGATGGCTTACTTCAAGCAAAAAGTGAATCTGGAGAATGTAAGGTGATTTGTTATTCTCCTAATCATTCCTTGACGCTTCCCTTACTTCATACGGATGCAATTGAAAAGATTATTCAACTCTGGATAGCACAATACCGTGAACTGGGCTCAAAAAAGGAAGTGAATTACGTTCAAATCTTCGAAAACAAAGGCGAATTAATGGGGTGTTCCAATCCTCATCCACATGGTCAGATTTGGGCACAGCATTCTATTCCACAGGAAGTTGAAAAGAAAGACCGCCACCTGAAGGCATATTGGAATGACCATTCTACTAGTATCATCAGTTCGTATATCGATCAAGAATTAAAAGCAAACGAGCGCATTGTATTAGAAAATGATTCATTCTTGGTTGTCGTTCCATTTTGGGCTGTGTGGCCCTATGAAACAATGATAATTCCTAAATCACATCAACAATCCATCGATCAGATGAGTAGTAAACAGCAAAAAGATTTTGCAGCGATACTCAAAGCCATTACGATTAAATACGATAATCTTTTTCAGACTTCGTTTCCTTATTCAGCAGGAATACATCAAGCCCCAACCAATGATAAGGATCAATCTCATTGGCATTGGCATATGTGTTTTTATCCACCTCTTCTTCGTTCCGCTGATATTAAGAAATTTATGGTAGGCTATGAACTATTTTCTAATCCTCAACGAGATAGCACAGCAGAACAAGCAGCTGAGCAATTAAGAGCATGTTCTTTAACGCATTATTCGCTTTAAAAAGAACCATACTTCTTTTTTTATACTAATGATTTTTATCTGTAACAGTTTGTTATATTTGATAAAAATAGTGTGTTATGTTTAAAACAATAGAAGAATCTCAGGTCACCATGACTCAATTGATGTTGCCTTCAAATTCTAATTTTAGTGGTAAAATTCATGGAGGTTTTATCTTAAACTTGATGGATCAAATTGCTTTTGCCTGTGCATCCAAACATTCTGGTCATTATTGTGTAACTGCTTCAGTTAACAAAGTAGATTTTTTGAATCCTATAGAGGTTGGAGAACTGGTAACACTAAAAGCTTCTGTGAATTACACAGGTAAAACTTCTATGGTA
>Ga0181560_10002516_pt1 | contig 17036 bp, 11 predicted proteins | sample 011ome_20_FD_133751 | JGI IMG/M metagenome (GOLD analysis project Ga0181560, IMG submission 133751) | Coastal salt marsh microbial communities from the Groves Creek Marsh, Skidaway Island, Georgia - 011509CT metaG (megahit assembly) | ecosystem: Environmental > Aquatic > Marine > Intertidal...
AGCTCCTCCGCGGCGGCTTTCCACACCTGGCTCGCTCTTTCCGCGTTCAGGACTTGCACGCGCGCGAACGCGAGCCACATGTTCTTGAACGTATCCGTCCGGGCCGTTTCTAGACGTTTAAACTCCTCCGCGTGCCGCTCTTTGATGTTCTCGTACTCCGCCTTGACCCCAACGGAGGCGCTTCGCAACGCTTCGAGCTCGTACCTCAAGTGCGCGGCTTTGCTCGTCTTCGCGACGTCGAGCTCCAGCTTCGAGAGCTTCGCGCTCTTGGCCTCGATGTCCGAGAGCATCGTCTGAAGCGTCAAGAGCGTCTCCGCGCGGTCGCCGGTGGCCTTTCGAACCGCGGGCATCATCCCCAGATAGTCGTGCATCGGATCCAACGCGTGCGCGAGCTGCGTCGTCGCCGCGCGCGTCAACCGCGACACCCGTACGGTCGCGTTCCCAATCTTTCGCGCCATCAACCCCGTCTCTAACCCGCGCTCGCCCGCGACAACGCCCTCGCCGAGCTTGTGTGCCTCCGTCTCCTCGACTTTCGCGAGCTTCATGCACTCCAAGCCGAGCTCTCCGAGCGCGTCGCCGTACTTTTCCTCTTGCATCAGCACCCGCTCAGCCTTCTGCGACGCGATCGAGAGCTCTTGCTCGAGACGCGCGACGCGGTCCCTCTCCGCGATGAAGTCGAGATCTTCCTCCGTGACCTTTGGCTTGTGCGTCTCGATGCCGAACGTCGCGCCGACGCTCGCGACCGCGCTGGATTGCACGACGGTCTGTCGGAGTTCTTTGAAGAAGCGGCCGATCTTGCGTCCGCCGCCGCCGCTCCCGGAGGGCGCGCCCGCCGGATGCATAACGTGCGGGTGGTTGGCGTTATTTTCTATCCCCCCTCCCATCATCGCCATCGTGCCGCTCGCGCTGGGCGACCCCGGCCCGCCGCTCAGGACGACGTCCGCGGCGGACGGATTCGTCTTAAACCCCGTCCACGTCGGGTTCACCTCGAGGTCGTGCGCGGTGAGAAAAAGCCGCAGCTCGCTCGCGTGCCTCAACGTCGGATGCGAGCACAGCTTCGCGAGGTACGACTGCAGCTGCGTCATCCTGTCGTTGACGAACTTCTCCTCCGTGCTGTTCACGAGCGTCTTCTCCGGCCGCGGCGGGACGAAAAAACCCCGGTGCGACTCCGCGAGTCGATCCGCGAGGCCGACGAAATCGCGGAATCGCCGCCACGTCACGACGTCCTTCGAGGCGTACGACGGCAAGTCCGTGCGCACGTGCACCTTGTACATCACGACTCTCTTCCCCATGCCGCCGCCGCCGCTGGTTTTGGGGTCCGACACGGTCACGTCGAGCACGCCCTCCACGGAGGACGTGTACGCGCGCGGCGTTCGAACCGCGAGCGGCCGCGTCGGCGCGACGTCGGCGCCGCCGAAACGCGCTGCGCCTGGCGCGAACGGATCCGCGTTCATGGATCCGCCGTCGCTCGACCCGCCCGCCGACCCGCCGCCGTACCCGCCGTACGTCGTGTGCGCCATCGCGTTCGACGCGCCGCGCGCCGTCGCCGCGGCGGCTGGAAATATCTCCGACGCGGCCCCGCGGCCGCCCGTCGTCGAGGACGCGAACGGCGCGGCGGAGTACATCATGCTGTCCGCGTAACTCGGCGGAGGCGCGAGGAGGTCGCCGTAAGAGACGCCCATCGCGGGGACGTTCGTCGCCGCGTTCGAGTCCGCCGTCGCGTTCGCGGAGGGCGCGGGCGCGGGCGGCGTCAGCGGGCCCATGTCTCGCGCGGCCGCGGACGACGACGACGACGACGACGTGAGAGGATTCGTCGCGTTCGTCGAGTGAGACGCGCTCGGATCGGACGTCGCCGGATCGATCGACGGCGGCGCGACCGCCGCCGGCGGGTCGTCCGCGATGTTCACGTCGTGAAGCGTCGTCGCGAGCGGCTCCGTCGCGTCGGACGCGCGCGCGAACGGGTTATCCCCGCCGAAGCTCTCGACGAGCCGCGCGCCCGCGGCGCCTCCGCCGAAGTCACGCCCAGCCTCGGACGCGAGCGGACCGTCCCCGAACGGGTTCTCGTCGTTCATGACGCGCGCGGGCGGCGGCGGGGGGGGAGCGTATCCGCGCGAGTCGTGAGGAGGGAGAGAGGACGATCGCGCGGGCGGGGGGTCGACGACGACGACGCGTGCCGAGGCGTCGACGCGCGCGTCGATCGATGGAGACGAGATCCAAAGCGGACCGGCGAAGCGACGGGTGCTTGAGAAATTCTCTTTCCTGAGGTGCGTTCTATACAAAAGTTTTTCACCCATCGCCCGGTTTCAACATTTGATCGCGTCCCCTATCAACTGACCGGTGAACTGTTTTTGTATGGAACGGCCCTGACAGGACGAGCAGCAGTGCAGGTGGACGTTTTCGCGCGTCAGTCGCGTCGCCGCCGTTCCTTCTCCCCTCGCGTCTGTCTTAATTAAATGAATAAATACGCGACGGACATAGCGCCCGCCGCGTCCCCTCCCTCCTCTCCTCGCCCACCGACGCGCGCGCGTCTCCTCGCTCGCCTCACCGCGACGTCGGCACGCGCGCGCCGCCCCCCGCCTTGGCGTGGATGTTGTTCCTCCACCCGCCGTCGCCGTCGTGACTGGTTCCCATACGACCGCGTTCGCGTGGTGAACGCCGATCCTTAAGGACTTGATCCTCCCGCCTCGCCAACGCGTCGTCGATCAACGCCTCGCTGACCTCCCACAACGCCTCCGCCAACGCGTCGTCGCGCGCCTCCTCGCTCGGCGCTTTCACGCCAAACTCCGGCGCGATCAGTCCGCGCGCGAACCCTCCGAGCCACGGGTGCGCGTCCTCCGGCTTGGAGAAGGACGGCGGCCCGCAAAAGTACGCCCCGGGGCCGGCGGCGGCGACGGCGTCGCTGAGCGCCATGTGCGCGGTGAACGCGCCGGCGGTGCGCAACGACGTCGCGAGCGGCGGGTAGTTGAACGCCGTCTTCAATAACGTCTGCACGAAGGACGTTTGGAACCGGAACAGGGACGACGTCGGGACGAACCCCGGGGAGAACGCGCACGCGGTCGCGCCGATCGGTTCCAGACGCTTCGAGAGCGCGCGCGCGAAGAGGACGCCGCACAGCTTGCTGTCCTTGTACGCCTTGTTCCCGTCGAAGTCGCCGCCGTCGACCATGCTGAACGCGCGCTCGCCCGGGGCGTGGCGTCTCAGGGTCGTTCCATACAAAGCGATGGCGGGGTGGAGTTCAAAGGCGTCAGGTGGAGTTCAAAGGCGTCGCGGGCGGGGATTGAACGCGAGGGATGGGCGGAGAGACGCGCCGGGCAAAGTCCTTAAGGAACGGCGTTCACCACGCGAACGGGGTCGTATGGGGACCAGTGTGAGAAGAACGCACCTCAAGCCGGTCAAGTCGCCGAGCGTCGGCGGCGCGCCGTTCTTGCCGTCGGGGGAGGACTTATCGTGCACGCACCCACTGGTGACGACCACCCTAGAGCCTTCCCGGAGCGCGCCGCGAAGTTCTCGCACGAGCGCGAAGTGCCCGAGGTGGTTCACGCCGATCGTCTCCTCGAATCCATCCTTCGTCCGTCGCGTCGGTTTGCCCGTCTTGGAGACGGCGTTGCCCGCGCGGTCCGGCGCGACGCCGGCGTTGCAGACGATGACGTCCACGACGGGGTGCGAGTTTAGGATCTCCGCGGACGCGCGCGCGATCGAGCGCACGTCGCCGAGGTCGACGACGACGGGGACGGCGCGGCCGAAGCGCGGGCGCGTCGCGAGCGGAGGCGCCTCTTCGGGCGCTCTTCTGTCGCGGACGGCGTCGCCGTCGACGCGCGAGGCGTCGCCTCGCGCGTCTCTCGCGATCTCCTCGCACGCGGCCGTCGCTTTCTCGCGCGATCGCGCGGCGACGAGCACGGTCGCGCCCGCGGCGTACAGCTGCTTGCACGCCTCCTTCCCGATCCCGCTGTTCGCGCCCGTGACGACGATCACTTTTCCGCGCGCGGCGTCTTCCTCGATCGGGTCTAATCCTCGAACGGATCGATCGACCGCTCGCGACGCGCGCGCGGTGACGACCGCTCGCGACGCGCGCGCGCGCCTGGAACGGCGCGCGCGGTCGCTTCGAGCGCCGATGCACGCCGGGGATGCGATAGCGGACGCCATGCTTCTCCGCGCGTCGCCTCTGCGCGGGCGGCGGCGACGTTAACAATCTTATCGCGTCGAAGAAAGAACCTCAAAAAGCGCATCGCGACTTCGCAGATTCGCGTTTTCCGATTTTCGCATTTCCGTTAGGGTAGAAGTTGGGCCTTTATACCAGGTTACGTATTGCGACCAGTCTGGCGCGTCGGAATCCACGTGCACCGCTCACCGATCTGACCGATCTGACCGATGCCGCGGGGCGCGTTTGTGCCCCTCGGTTCGTCCGACCGCGCGGCCATTCGTCGACGCGTCCTCGCGGACGGCGCGTCGTTGGTCTCCCGTCGTCGCGCGGCGCGGCGATCTCGAGATGCACGCGCGGCACGTCCAGCACGCGGGGGGCATCGGGCATCATGAGATGTCGCAGAGGATGCCGAGGCACTCCTCGGGCGGCGGCGTGTCCGTCGGCGGGACGATGACCGAGCTCATGACGCCGATGCCGCCGTCGCCGAGGAACCGATCGCCGCCGCCGGAACTCAGAGGCAGAGAGCGCGGGGGGACGCTGAGCGGGAAAGGGAAGCAGAGGCGACGCCTTCGGAAGCGGTACCCCACGCTCGCGATCCTCGCGACGCTCATGGTGCTGTGGACATTCTCCACCGCGATTTATCACGTCGTGATGGGGTTCCAGAAGGTGTACATCCGGTCCATGTTCTTCAGCATCGAGAGGCCGCACTACTGCCCCCCGAGCACGCCGGCGCCGCAGGACATCGCGGACGACGATCCCATAGAAGGGTTGCCCCCCGCGGACATGAAAGACCTCCCGTCGCCGATCCCGTCGGGGAAACCCAAGGTTGGCATCGTCTCGCTGTGCGATCACAACGTCGACGCGATCTGCTCCGCGTCCGTCGCGAACAAGCAGGCGTACGCGGACCATCACGGGTACGACGTTATCGTGGACGGCGACCTCATCGACGAGTCGCGGCCGACGAGCTGGAGTAAGCTTCTCGTCATGCGGAAGTACCTCCCGTATTACGACTTTTTGTTTTACGTGGACGTGGACACGGTGATCACGAACGTGGACGTGAAGCTCGAGGACGTCGTGGACTACGGGTACGACCAGATCCTCGCCGCGGATAAGAACGGCTTGAACTGCGGCGTGTGGTTGATACGAAACACGCCGTGGAGTCTGTGGTTCTTGGACGAGATGTGGGCGCAAGAGCAACTCGTGTCGCCGCGGACGTTTGTCCTCTTCAAGTTTGAGCAACGCGCAATGCACTTTCTGTATCAGTCGCGGATATGGCGCACGAGCGTGAAAGGCGACGCGTACAAGGGCGCGAACACGATCCGAGCGCGGACGAAGGTGGTGAACAGCTGCGTGTTTAATTCCCTGCCGGCGTGGTACGTGAAGGGGGACTTTTTAGTGCACCTCGCGGGGTTGAAGGGCGTCGCGAAGTGCATGATGTTTCGGCACTACTACGCCACGGCGCAGAGCGAGATCGTGGGGAAGTACGGGCGGCTCAGCGCGGAGGCGGACATGCCGCCGCCGAGTCTAGGTACGTGTTTGTTCGGGAGTATTTAGTCACATTTTGGAAGTAGACGAGAGGGGGCGTCGGATCGACGCGTGTCGATCAGTCGCTGCGCAATCAGAATTCTCATCAGCCGAGAGTATAATGAGGGAGCAGATCTCGCAGCCTCGCCCCACACCTCCCGCACGCGCCCGCACGCCGTCGCTCGCGATGATCGCGTCATCGCGCGCGCCCGCGCCCGCGCGAGCGCCGTGGCGACGTCTTGCGAGACACCCCGCGGTTGGACGGGGACGCCGCGCGAACGTCGTCGCGGCGGCCAAGGCGGCGGACGCGGAGGCGCCGAAGCTTTCGTCGAAGGCTTCCTCGAAGAAGGCCTCCTCCTCCTCCTCCTCCGCGACCGGCACCGCGGTGGGCGCGCCGGCCACGATCTTCGGGCTCCCCCCGCCCACGCCCGCGCAGACCGCGGGCATGTTCGTCGGCGCGTTCGTCCTCGCGAAGGCGCTCTTCCGGACGCGGTCCGCGCTCGGCGGACGACGACGGGGATCCGTCGCCGCGCTCGAGGAGCGCGGCGCCCTGGACGAGAACCGCGACGTGGACGAGGAAAAGTTCTTCAGAGGGATGATGAAGTCCGTTCGAACGGTGGAGATGCCCTCGCTGACGGAGGCGCAGATATCGGCCGCGAGGGAGCGGCGGCGGCGAGCGCGCGTCGAGGAGGACGGCGGTTCGCTGAGGGACGTATCGTTGCCGAAGAATCATCCGTGGGCGACGAGCGACGGCGACGGCGACAGCGCGGAGGAGCGGAAGAAAAAGGCGGACGCGGTGAGGGAGGCGAACCGGCCGAGGACGCGGCAGCGCGGGACGCCGCCGCCGGAGGCGTGACGCGCGCGCGAGCGTCCACCTCTGTGTGGGACGCGCTCTCGCGTGAGACTACGTATAACGATGAGTCGTTCGCGTCTCGACGTCCAATCATCGTCGCTAGAGTTCGACGCGGGGTTCGTCCGCGCGCATGTACTCGCCAACCTCCACGTCCGGCCGCGCGTACCCCCCGTCGTCTAGACTTCCATCGCCGCCGTATGAGTACGCGTCCGCGGCGGCGGCGTCCGCCGCGCCGTCCAGGAACGCGTCGTCGTCCGCGACCGCCGCCGCCGCCGCCGCCGCCGCCGCCGCCGCCGCCGCGCCGTTCCCTTTCCCCTCGCGCTTCGCCCTCGCGCTCGCGCGCTTCCCCTCCTCCACTGCTCTCGCGGCGGCCTCGCTCGCCTCTCTCAATCGCCTCGCCGCGCGTCGCCGAACGTGAAACAACGGATGAAACCGCGCCAACAGCGGCGTCCGCTTCAGCGCAACGTGCGCGCACGCGAGAAGGAAACACGCGAACCCGACCCACAGCACGATCCGCGCTCGGACCGCCTGCCGCTCGATGACGGTGAGCATGCCGCTCCCGCGCTTGAGCGCGCTCCTCTGATCGCCGGCGTACTCGTCCGTCGCGCTCTTCAGCGACGCCCTGGACGTCGCCATCGCGTTAAGCGTCGCCTCGCCCTTGATGAGTTCGTCCGCCATCGTCGCCCTCGCGCGTCGCAACCCCGCGGTCGCCTCGGACGCGAGCGCGAGCGCGGACGTCTCGTCGCGCGCGCGCGGCGTCTTCTTCTTTCTCGTCGCGGGGTCGTTCTCGCCGAGGAGCGCCGCGCGCGCGTCCGCGTCGTTCGCCACGTCGCAGTCCCTCGCGCGCCCCTCCTTCCCCTCCTCCTCCTCCTCCTCCTCCTCCTCCTCCTCCTCCTCTGGCGCTCTGTTCGCGGCCTCGAGCGTGGCGTCCCTGAGGATGCGACGTATCCCGTCGTGCGACGCGACGCGTTGCTCGAGCGCGTCGAGGACCGCCGCGCGATCCGTCGCCCTGTCCTGCTCCTCCGCGATCCCCTCGAGCTCTCTGAGCTCCCTTCGGAGCTTCGACATCCCGACGCGCGCGAGATGCGCGGGGTCGCGCTTCATCTTTCCTCCGCCCGCGGCGAAGGACGACGACGACGCCGCGCCGCCGCCGCCCGCGACGCGGTCCACCGCGGCGAGGATCCCGCGCTCGAGCTCCTTCATCCTCGCGACCTGCGCGGCCGCGTCGGCGGGGAGGGTACCCCCGGACGCCATCCCGGCCGCGCGCCGGGACGACTGAAAGTTTGCTGTCGTCAACTCTGCTTTGCCCACGCCACGCAGGCAAACGCCGCGCATTCTGCTTCTCGACGCGTCTGAGCGTCGATCGTCGGTCGCGATCACAGAGTTCGTCGTCGCGCGGCCCGATCGCCCGCGAAAGAACACCGCTCACACGATGGCGAATACCGCGGACTCACCCGCCGCGAGAGCGTTGCAGGCGGCCGCCGCCGCCGGCGCTTCGCTCGGTGCGCGATCGTCCCCGCCCCGCCCCGCATCCTTTCCTTTCCTCGCCCTCGCGATCGATCTAACGAATCATCCTGACGATTCATTCGACGCTCCCTCCCCATCGCAGCCTCGGTCGTCGCGCCGAAAGGCCGGGACCTGACCCCGGGCGTGGACGCGACGTACGACATCGAGTCCCGCGTCGAAGGCGAGGAGCAGCCGCAGCTCGAGGTCTCCCCGATCACGGTCTACGCGACCGAGTACGCGGAACGGTGCGCCGTCGTCCGCCTCCTCCTTCCAACTTCGTCGTCGTCTCGTCATCGAGCGATCGATCATTCGATCATTCGTCGCGCGTGATCGCGCGCCCCTCCGGATCCGCGCGCGCGTCCTCCGCGCGCGCCTGTTCCCCGACGCGCCTATTCACCCCCGCGCGTTCGTCGCGTCCACCTCGAACGCGCGCTCATCCGCACTCCATCCCCGCCCCGTCCCCCGCGTTTTCGTCCCCCGCAGGCAATTCTCGCAGATCGCCGTGAACGCTCGATACATCTGCTACGGCCTTCGCGCCGGGCAGGTCCGCGTCCTTCACAAAGACACCGCGTCGCGCGCGCTCCTCCGCGGGCACACCGCGCAGATCGCGGACATGAAGTTCGCGCCGAGCGCGAAGGACGACATCCTCGCGTCGTTCGGCGTCGACGGCTGCCTCTTCGTCAAGCGCGTCGTCGCGGGCGACGGCGGCGACGCCGTCGACGAGAAAGCGCTGCTCCAGATCACCGTCTCGCCGCCGCCCGCGGACGTCTCCTCGCTCGTCCCTCGCGTCGCGTGGCTCTCCAAGTCCGAGCTCGTCGGCGCGATCGGCGACGCGATCTTCGTCGCGACCGTGGACGTCTCCAAGAACGCCGCCGCGAGGGCGCTCACGGTGGATGTCTCTTTGCTCGGCGAACCGTGCGACGGCGTCCACGTCATCGCCGCCGCGACCGGGAAGCCCTCCGTGACGGACCTCTCCGTGTCGCTCTCGGGAGACGGGCGGCTCGCGGTCGGGTACGCGGACGGCACCGTGCGCGTGTGGTCCCCACGATCGGGGGAAACGGACGAGTACAAGCCGTCGCCGTTCTTCGTGGACCAGGCGCGTTCTAGTATCACACTGGTTCCCATACGACCGCGTCGGCGTGGTGGACGCCGATCCTTAAGGACTTTTCCCGGAGCGTCTCTGCGCCCACCGCTCGCGTTCAATCCCCGCCCGCGTTGCCTTTCAACTCCGCTTCTGACGCCTTTCAACTCCACCCCGACGTTCAGACGTTTTCTCCGTGCGACGACGCCGTCGCGTCGGTGAATTGGGTCGGCGCCGGCGCGGTGGTCGTCGGGAGCGCGCAGAACGCGTCCATCGCGCTGTGGACGCTGGGCGACGGCGACATGAACGGCGCGGAGGCGACGCAGACGCTGTCGTTCGCGCCCGAGGACGAAGTCTACAACTTCACGTGCGCGGCCTACCCCGCGGCGCGTCTGGTGCTCCTCGCGAACCTTCGGAAGCAATCCGTGTACGCGGTTCACCTCGCGAAGGACGGCGCCGGGTTCGATTACGTCTCCGAGTTTTCCGTCACGATGCCGGTGCTGTCGTTCACGGCGCTCCGCGAGGACGACGACGAGCTGTCGCTGCAGCTGTATTGCATGCAGACGCAGGCGATTCAGCAGTACGCGTTGCATCTCGATCGGTGCCGCCCCGAGGGAAGCGCGGGCGGCGAGGCGGCGGACGAAGCCGAGATCGCCGCCGCCGCGGGCGACAGCGAGAGCGAGAGCGAGAGCGAGGAGGAGAGCGAGGAGGACGAAGCCGGGGACGACGACGCGACGGTCGCGATCCCGGCCGCCGCGGCCGCCGCCGCCGCCGCGAGCGGAGGCGGATCCCCCGGGACGCCGAAGCCGAGCACGCCGACACCCGGGAAGTTGCTCACCCCGGGTGAGCTCATGTCCATGGCCGCGGGGGGAAGCGCGCCGAAGAACGGCGGGAGCGCGTCCCCGGTCGCAGCCGAGCCGGAACCCCCGGTTGCGGCGCTGCCGAAAGCGAAACCGAAGAAGCAGGGAAATGCCCCCCCGCCGCCGCCGCCGGGGGGCGCGAGGCATCCGCCGCCGCCGCCGCCGCCGCACGGGACCCCGCACCCCGGCGACATCGCGGCCGCGATCAACGGCCTCCGCGCGCAGCTCCTCGCGGACGTCGTCGGGCTCGTCAACGCGCAGCGCGAAGACCGCGAAGCCGCGGAGCGCGAGCGTCAGAAGGAGCTCCTCATCGCCGTCTCTGCGGCGATCACGCGCGACCTCCCCGTGCAGATCGAGAAGCTCCTTCGTAAGGAGCTCAAGTCGTTAGCCCCCGCGGTGGCGTCGGAGATCGCGGCGAAGACGAAGCAGGGCGGCGGGAACGGTGCGAGCGAGGCGAAGGCGATCAAAGACGCCGTCGCGCCGGCGTTGCAGCAGGCGATGGAGAACGTCGTCGTCCCCAAGTTTGAACGCGCGTGCGGGGAGATGTTTGAACAAGTGCGGTCCACGTTTGAGCGCGGGATGGACGACATCGCGACGGAGCTGTACACGCAGAAAGAGAACGCGATCGCCGCGGAGGTTGGCCCACTCGTGAGCTCCCTGCGCGCGGCGTCGAACGAAGTGCGATCCGCGGCGGAGATTTTGCTCACCGACGTCCCCGCGGCGGCGGGCGCGTCCTCCGCGCCGCCCGCGTCGGCGCAGCCGACGTCGCTCGCGGACCTCGAGTCGTCCATGGACCCGACGATCGAGCTCGGGAGATTAGTCGACGAGGGGCAGCTCGAGGACGCGTTCACGAAAGCGTTGGGGTTATCCTCCGTCGAGATGGTGACGTGGGTGTGCGGCAAGGTGGAGCCCGCGCGAGAGGCGATCTTCGGGCAGTCCCCGGCGCCGCTGTCGCAGGGCGTCTTGCTGTCGCTCATGCAGCAGCTGTCGTGCGACCTGGACGAAGAGCCGACGCTGAAGCTCGCGTGGATCCGCGACAGCTGCCTCGCGATCGACCCCTCGGACGCCATGCTGTCCGCGCACATGCGACCCATTCTCGAGAGCGTGTTCGGAGGGTTACACGAGGCGAGCCAATCGCCGGCGACGCCCGCCGCGGTGAAGGGCGACTTGAGGTTATGCGTGCACGTCGTGAACTCTTTGCTCACGGCGTGCAGGTGAAGCGAACGAAGGGGTTCGTCGCGACGCGACGTGACGAACGCTCGAGAGGGACTGGAGGCGTTTGATTTAAGAATCGAGTCGGTCTGTGAAATGACAAACGTCTAAAACGTTCACGCGCGCTGACGCGACAGCCCCGCCGCCGCGCCGCGTCTCCTTCTTCTCGTCCTCTCGAGTCCGTCGCCGTCAGTCTTCTTCCACGCAATCGCAACGTCGTCGTCATCTTCATCGTCGTCGTCGACCGTCGTCCCTCCCGGGCTATCGCTACGCTACTCCTCGTCCTCCTCTCTTCTTCCCCCATCGCGCTCCCGCTACCGACTGCGGGGTCTCAGTTCAGAAACTGCAGCGCGAGCTCGTTCCACTTCTCCGGCCCGTCGTTCTCCGCCTGCGTCGCCGCGTCGTCGCCGTCGTCCCCGGGGACTGAGATCCCCGGCGGGATCTCGATCTCGTCGAACGGGAGGACGTCCGCGCGCCACTCGTCGTCCACGATGTCCAGCAGCGCGCCGGTGCGGTACGCCATGACGGTCGCGTCCGTGCCGGACATGACCGCGCGAGGGGTGGAGGGGGCGGGGCTGGGTCCGCGCGCGCGGGAATGACGACGGAAGGGTTCGTTCGCGCGCGCAGTTCGAACCGAACGAGCAAAAAATTTCCTCGCTCGTCGCGCGCCGCGCGTCGTCCTGTCGTTGTTTCGGAGAGAATTGTCAGCGCCGACGCCACTCTCCATCCCGCCGCGCCGGGTAGGGTTCCCCCCACGCGAAGACCTTCCCCCCGCATCGATACACGCGTACACGATGCCGCAGAAGGCGCTCGGGAAAGGGAAGAAGATCCCGCGCCTCGGGAAGAAGGCACCCGCGATGAATCGACACGGGAAGCTCGCGAAACAGAAGAAGGGAAAATTCGACAAGAAGGCCATCGTGCGCGGCGCGAACGCGACGACGGATTACTTAAACTCCAAAACGTTATCCGCGCAGCTGAACGCGAAGAACGAGACCGAGGCCGCGAGACGAGCGACGCAAACGGGAGGAAAGATGCACGTCGTGAGACCGCCCCCCGGGACGACGAGCGAACCGCGAGGACCGAAATCGAAGAAGCAAGGGCCCGTCGTCAAGATGAAGACGAAGAAGGCGTGCGGCTCCCTGTTCTGAGCACCGCATAACGCACATCTGACGGACGTTACTAGATACGTGTACTAGAAGAACACGCAGCCGCAGCAGTCGCACTAGAAGAAGGCGCCCTTTCCGCCATCGACGAAAGACGATGGCGGAAGTGGGCGAGGGCCTCATCGAGAGCAGAGCCGGCGGCGGCTTGGAGCTCGCCGTCCGCGTCGTCAACGACAGGACGTCCTTCGTGTCGCTCCCCCGGGACGTCCTCGCGTCCCTGACGGCGCGGTCCCCCGCGCTGCCGCTCCCGCTGGCGTTAACGCCCGTGGAACGGTGGTTAAAACGCCGAGGAGAGACGGCCGGACCGACCACGCCGAAGCCAGCGTTCGTGGCGTGGGCGGGCGCCGCGAGCGACGGGTTCGGCGTCGTCGACGTCCCGGCGGCGACGGCGGATTGTTTACGCCTTCGCGACGGCTGCGTCGTGCGAGTCACCGGGCGCGCGGCGTCGCCGCACGCGACGGCCGTGCAGCTGTCGCCGGAGAGCGAGGCGGACTGGGGGCTCGTCGTGGAGCACGCCGGGGAGATCGAGCGGAGGCTGCTGACCCAGGTGGGCGTCGTCGCGGAGGGACAGTGCTTTCCGTTTTGGCTGAAGGACAGCGGCGGCGACGGCGGGCCGCTGCGTCTCGTCGCGACGCGCGTGTCGCCGTCGTCCCCGGGAGGGGTCGCGCGGTTGGGGTTAAACACGGAGCTGCACATCGCGCCGTGGACGCCGGCGGTCGCTCCGGGGGCGACTGCCGCCGCCGCCGTCGCGGCCGGGGGCGCGCGCGACGCGGACGCGGACTCGGACGCGGACGCGGAAGAAAAGTCCTTAAGGAACGCCGTGCACCACGCGAACGGGGTCGTATGGGAAGCAGTCTCACCGCCGCCGCCGCCGCCGCCGCGGGCGGTTATGCGCGTGCAGACCGCGCGCTCTGTCGTCGTCGCGTGGCCGCGGCGGATGGCCGCGATGCCCGCGGACGAGGGCGAGATCACCGCGGCGCCGACGTCGTTCGCGTTCGTGTCGAAAGCCGCGCTCGAGCGAGGCTCGGCGATGAAGGGCCCGCGCGACGGCGATTTCGTCGTCGTCGCCCCCGCCGCCGCCGCGGGGGACGGTTCGTCTCCCACCGCGACCGTTCGCGTCGTCGCCGTGAAAGGATCCGCGATCTGCGACGGCAACGTCGTCCTGTCTCCCGCGCTGAGGGATTTCCTCGGCGTCACCCAGGGCGATCGAGTCGTGATGACCAAGACGAGCGTCGCCGAGGCGCCGCCGCCGTCGCCGCCGCCGTTGCTGCGGCTGCGGCCGTTGGTACGCACGCCGCCGCCGCCGCCGCCGCCGCTGGAACCGCAGGATGCGAACTCTGGAACAGAGCGCGCGCGGTCTAGCGCTGCGATCTCGGTCGTGGACGCGAACGCTTCCGGTGCCGCGGACGCGGCGGACGCGGTTCCGGCGGGCGGCGCCGCCGCCGCCGACGCCGACGCCGGCGTCGACGCCGGCGCCTCTCCCGCGCGCGCGTTGACGCCCGCGCACCTCTCCGCTCTCGGGCTCGCCGACCGAGACGCGACGACCCTGAGCGCGACCGATCTCGACGCCGCGGCGGCGGCGCTCCTGCGGCGGTGGGTCGTCACGTCCGCGCGGTTCGCCGGCGGCGGCGGCGTCCCCGTCGCGTCCGGGTCGGTGGTGCACTTCAGGATCGAACCCGACGCCGACGGCGACCGCCGCGACGACGACGACGGCGACGACGACGACGACGGCGACGGCGCGGACGACGACGACGACGACGGGAACGAGACGTCGACTTCCGCGGCGCCGGCGAAGACGGCGACGTTCGATCTGGACGTCCGCGCCCCGGGGGGCGTCGCCGTGCTCTCTCCGTCGGCGTTCGCGTGCGCGCCGTTGTCGGCGGCGGCGGGTGGCGCCGCCGGCGGCGGCGGCGACGATGCCACCGCGACCGCGACCGCGACCGATCTCAGAGCCGCCGCGCCGCCCCTCTCGGCGCCGCCTCCTCCTTCGCGCGCGCGCGCAGAGCTCGGCCCGCCCGTGTACCGCGCCCCGCACGACCCGGGGTTGCACTCGAAGCTCTACGGCGCGAGCGTCGCGATCGACCCCTCGCTCGGCGACGCCGACGCGCTCGCCGCCGCCGCGCCCGACGGCGGCGCCGCCGCCGCCGCCGCCGACGCCGCGTTCGATCGCCTCGCCGTCGCCGTCCGGCCGTCTTCCGTCGCAATGCGCGCGAGGACGAGCCCGCACCTCCCGCCCCCCGGGGGCGTGCTCCTTTGGGGCGCGCCCGGCAGCGGCAGAGGCGCGATCGCGCGAGGGATCGCGCGACGGCTGCGCGACGACGCGGGGTGCGCGTGCGCGGTGGTGGCGGTCGACTGCGGCGGTCTCCCGCGCGGCGGCGATTCGCGCGCCGCGATCGCGGGGCTCACCGCGGCCGTGCACGCGGCGGCGACGCGCGCGCCCGCGATCGTTGTCCTGGACGACCTCGACGCCGTCGCGTCGGAGCCCGCGGGCGACGGCGGCGGCGGCGGCGGCGACGGCGGGCCCGCCCCGGGGGCGATCGTCGGAGAGGTCCTGTGCGACCTCATCGACGCCGCGCGCGGTCGCGGCGGTGAGCGATCCGACGCCGCGGTCGCGTTCATCGCGACCGCGACCGCTCCCGAGAGTCTCTATCGCGGCCTCGTCGCCGCGGGAAGGCTCGATCGCGCGTTCGAGCTGCGCGCGCCGGACGCCGCGCGCGGCCGCGAGCGTTTTCTCACGTCCGCGGCGGCGGCGCGGGGCACGCCGGTGGCGCGGTCGGACGCCGCGGCGGCGGCGGCGGCGGCGGCGGAGGGGTTCGCGACGGGGGATCTGAAGATGTTGGTCGAGAGGGCCGCGCACGCGGCCGCGGCGCGGGCGATGGGCGGCGTCGCGATCGCCGAAGAAGGGGACGCGCGCGCCCGTCTCGTCTCCGTCGCCGCCGTCACCGTCGAGGAGACGGGGAGACGCGTCGACGGGCGTACGGCCGGTCGCCTCGCCGAGGCGGATTTCGCGGACGCGCGCGTGGGCCTCGTCCCCGCGCCGATCCGCGCGCTCGGTGGCGGCGCGAGCGCGGGCGCGGGCGGCGGGAACGACGCGGACCCTGAGACCGACGGCGCGCTCGGCGCGTTGTCTCGCGTCGGCGGGTTGGCGCGCGCGAAAGCCGCGCTCGAAGAGGCGCTGTCGTTTCCGACGCGGCACGCGCGCGTGTTCGGCGCCGCGCCGCTTCGCTTACGAACCGGCGTTTTGCTGTACGGCCCGCCCGGGTGCGGAAAGACGCTCCTCGCGCGCGCGGCGATCGCGTCCGCGGGCCTGCGCGTCGTCGTCGTGAAAGGCCCCGAGCTTCTGAACAAGTACATCGGCCAGAGCGAGGCTGGCGTTCGCGCGACGTTTCGTCGCGCGGCGGCGGCGGCGCCGTGCGCGCTCTTCTTCGACGAGTTCGACGCGATCGCGCCCAGGCGCGGGCACGACAGCACCGGGGTCACGGACAGGGTCGTGAACCAGCTGTTGACCGAGCTCGACGGCGTCGAAGCGCTCGTGGGGGTCACCGTGATCGGCGCGACGTCGCGGCCGGATCTCGTCGACCCGGCGTTGCTGCGGCCCGGGCGGTTGGACCGGCTCGTGCGCGTGCCGTTCCCGGACCGCGAGGAGCGGCGCGCGATCCTCGCCGCGGTCGCGAGGGACCTCGCGGTGACCGAGACGGGCGGCGGCGGCGGTGGTGTCGGAGAAAGTAAAGTGTCGGAGAAAGGCGGCGTCGGAAAAGTGTCGGACGCGTTGTCGATGGTGTGGGACGACGTCGCCGCCAAGACGGAGGGGTTCACCGGCGCGGATTTACGCGCGCTCGTGTCCGACGCGTCCATGCACGCGGTGCACCGAGCGATCGCAAAAGTGTCGGACGAGGGCGGCGACGGTGCGGATGACGCCAACGCCGAGGACGTGCGCGTGACCGGGAAGGACGTCGCGAAAGCGCTCGAGGGCGCGCGGGCGAGCGTCCCGGCGTCGGAGCGAGAGAAACTCGCGAGGGCGTACGCCGCGTTTGAAGGCGGAAGAGGCGCGCGGGGGTCCGTCGGGGGCGCGGAGGAGTCCCCGGGGAAGAGGGTGTCGCACGCGTAGTGTCGCAGTCGTTCGTTTTCTTTTTGACATTTTGTCATCGACGACGCGACCGTGTCGTCTCTTACCGTGCTGTATGTAGTATCTTTCCGTTTGTAACTCGCCGCGAATATCTTTCTTCTCGCTCGTCTCGTCTTCATTCGTCGTTTCATTTTTTTGGAACTCGTCCGTCCGTCCGGTCGCCGCCGCTCACGCGTTCAACGGGGTGAGACCGGACGTCCCGAGCGTCTCGAGCTTGTTGAACGCCTTGGAGAAGTCGTCGAAGAACTTCTTCTGGTCCTTCGCGTACACGTCCACGTACTTCTTAAACTTCGGGTCCTCGATGAGCGCGATGTCCGACGGCAGCATCATCAAATTCCCGGACGGATCGGTGTACTGAGGGTCATTGCCCATACGAGGCGACGTCGGGGTGGAGTTGAGGGGTGCGTCAGTTGGATTTGAAAAGCGTCGCGGTGTGTAGGGATTGAAACCGGGGGGTGGGCGGAGAGAGACGCCGGGAAGAAAAGTCCTTAAGAAACGGCGTTCACCACGCCGACGCGGTCGTATGGGGACCAGTGTGCAATAGAACGCGCCTGAAACTTCGCCGCCTTG
>Ga0181560_10002518_pt1 | contig 17018 bp, 14 predicted proteins | sample 011ome_20_FD_133751 | JGI IMG/M metagenome (GOLD analysis project Ga0181560, IMG submission 133751) | Coastal salt marsh microbial communities from the Groves Creek Marsh, Skidaway Island, Georgia - 011509CT metaG (megahit assembly) | ecosystem: Environmental > Aquatic > Marine > Intertidal...
CATACCTTCAGGCAAATATACCCGGTCGGAATTCTTGGCAATCATACGGACTGCTTTACCCACGGCTCGATTAGCCTCGTGTATAAAAATAGGGATCTTTTGCAAACGGGCCGCCACCGCAGGGCCTAACGAGGTAAAGCCACCGAAGCCGACCATCGCATCCGCGTTTACTTTTTTGTAAAACCTTTTTGACTGTAAATAAGAAGAAATGAATCCTTTAAGAAAAAGGAAAAGGCCTATTGGAGTTCTAATAAGTGGGGCTCCGGGCATCGCTACGAAATTAAGCTTCGGGTATTTACTCGATAACCTGGAATCAACACTTTTTCGACTGATGAAAAGCCATGCCTTGCATCCTTTTTCCTCTAAACTTTGAGCAAGAGCAATTCCCGGGGTTAAATGCCCACCAGTTCCACCACATGCTATGACCACATTTTTCATATCTCTCGTGGTTGTAATCCCTGCGGATTATCCATTTTGCGGAAAACATTAATGATCAACCCTAGAAAAATAAAGGTGACCATTAAATTGGATCCCCCGTAACTAATAAATGGAAGCGACATCCCTTTAGTTGGTAATGAACCTGTGACCACACCCATGTTGATGATGGACTGTAAACTGATAAACAGCAGCCCTCCCAGTGCGAGCTGATACTCGTAAAGCTTCGTGGATAACCTTAATTTCCAATAAACGAAGAGGAACAACAAGGTAAAACAAACTAAAATAGAAAAAGTGGAAATCAGTCCCAGCTCCTCCCCGATGACCGGAAATATGAAATCAGTGTGAGCTTCGGGCAAAAAATGCATTTGTTGCCTCCCCATCCCCAACCCAACTCCATTTACTCCGCCTACACCGAAAGCAAGCATTCCCTGCCAAAGCTGGTAGGCACTGTCGCCTGCGTTTGCCTCGACATCAAGAAATGAGGTTACACGGCGAATACGAACAGGGTCGAAATATACCAGGACCGAAAAGGCAGCCACGGCAAGTCCAGCGACTGGCAGTAGCCACCGTAAACTGGTTCCGGATTGAAACATCATCGTCGCCGCAACTGCACCGCATAGAAAACAGGTTCCAAAATCAGGCTGTAAAATGATCAAACCACAACAACCCCCAATAATTAAAGAAGGAACAAAAAATCCCCACATGAATGTTTTTATCTCACGTTGCCGGGCAGCAAAATATACGGCCAGAATCACCACTAGACCAATCTTGGCAAACTCAGACGGTTGAACACGCAAGGGTCCCAGCCCGAGCCATCTTTGCGCACCATTTACCTTAACCCCAAGACCAGGAACCAAAGTCAGGACCAAAGCTAACATACTGACTCCGTATATCAGCCACGCCCTGCGCTTCAGCCATTCAAGATTCATAAATGCAGCATACACTCCAACGAAAATTGATATGCCAAGCCAGATAAACTGCTTCGTTAGCAGAGACTGTGCCCCCCTAACTGCCCCCGCACTGAAGAGCATGACAAGCCCGAGGGTTGTCAGTCCTAGTGCGACTGCAACTAAATATATTGAAACCCAGTTATTTGACTTCGTTAACGACCGATCCAATCTTTTTCCCGCCTCCCATTCTTTTCCACACCATTTAAAGTAATACTCAATTAGGGCTATCAGGAGCGTCGATTAATGGACGGTCTTCTGTAGTACCCTTAAAGAAATTCTGAAGACTGTCATCTCCACCTGGTTCCGTAACATCTGGAACATTATTTGTTTCCTTAGCTGGAGGACTGATATTTTCGGTCAAAGACGCGTTTGAATTTGAACCTGAGACCACCAAGGATTGCCCCACGCGTATTTTCCCCGCATCCGTCAAACCGTTCCATGACATAATTTGAGCAATTGAAACTCCATAAATTCCTGCAATTCGAGTAAGGTTCTCGCCTTTTTTAACAACATGGGTGGTTGCACCCGGAGGAACAACGGTTGGTTTGGTTGTAGAAGGCACCGCAATCGTAGAAGCACCAGGAAGGATTAATGTTTGCCCAGGACGGATAATTGACCGGCTGTTCATTCCGTTAACTTCCATGAGACTTGATAAGGAGACTTGGTTGTTTCTGGCGATCCGTGAAAGACTGTCTCCTGACTTGACGATGTAGGTTCCTGCTGCACCCTCTGTAGTTACAGTTGTCTGGGGCACGATGGCAGGAGTTGGAGTTGATGGAACCCCACCAGCAGGGATCATAATTTCTTGTCCAATCGAAAGTTTCGAGCTTTTGCTTAAGTTTGGATTGGAAGCAAGAAGAGAACTCAATGTGATGGAATTCTTACGGGCTATTCCCCATAAAGTGTCTCCACGTACCACTTTATAAATATTTACATCCGTTGGCCTTAATGGACTTGCGGTCGGATCCAAGGCTAGAGGAGAGGGGGAAACCGGTTCTGGTTGCGGAACAATAATATCGTTCCCCGGAATTATAATCTCTCCAGGTTTAGGTCGAGTAGGTGCCACGAAAACCTCCTCAGTTGGTTTTTCAACAATGCCTGTGCCCTGATTAAAATCATTAATAGGCGTTTCCTGTGGTGCATTCCCTACTTCAGTTGCAGGCATATTCTTTTTGTCCGCAGTTTGGCAACTAGGTTGGAACATTACGAGAAGTATGACTCCAACATGGAGGGATAAAACAATACCGAATATTTTTGTCAGTTTCATAATTATTTTTTGCATAGATAAGTCTAGTACAGCAGTTCTTGAGTCGAAGTGGCAAACCTCTTCTTTAATTCTTGGGCACTCCGATTAAAGGTCTCACCGCGTTCTTCATAGTTCCTAAATTGATCGAAACTTGAAAATCCAGGGCTTAAAAGAATCGAAACTCGGCCATTTGCTTCATTGAATGCCGATTCAACCGCCTCATTTAAGCTAAAGCACTGTGACGCAGGAGTATCAAAAGCATTGATTTTAGCAGTCATTTCTTCCCCTACTTCGCCAAAGACAAAGGCTTTGGAAATGTATTGGCTCAAATCTCGGGAAAATTCATCCATCATTACTCCCTTGGACTGTCCTCCTCCGATCCAGAAGATGGGATCACGCATGCTCTTGCATGCAGCGATAACCGCATCAAAATTCGTGGCCTTCGAGTCGTTCCAAAAACTAATGTCACCAATTTGATGAACTTTGGTAAGTCGGTAAGGTTCAGCTTGATAATCTTGGCAGGCCATGAAAAATTCCTCTTCCGAAATTCCTAGCGATGATGCATAACAAGAAGCCAAGGCGTAGTTCTCCTTTTGCGGGTAACTGCTCAGGAAGTGTTCTTTATCGAAAGAATGACTGCTTTGTCGCGAAGGTGAAATAACTTGAACATTTTCAGGCAAGTCTAATGAAAATCTATTTGCCCATGTAAGAACACTCCTCCCCACAAATATCTCACCTTTACATTTTTGTAAAAGCGAGAGCTTGGAACGAAAGTAATCTTCCATAGTCCCGTGATAATCCAAATGGTCTTCCGCAAAATTAGTCCAGATTCCTCGATCTGGAGTAAGGTAAGAAATGTTGCGTGATTGAAAAGAACTTACCTCCAAGAGGATTCTTGTCTTTACATTCACTTGTTCCGCAACGAATTGAGAAAGAGGAAGGCCTATATTTCCGGCAGTGCTCGTTACATGACCGAGTTTACTAAGAGCATGATGAAGAAGAGTAGCAACCGTGGTTTTCCCATTCGTCCCAGTAATCGCCGTGATTGGTGAATCAGTAAAACAGGAAGCAAAATCTAATTCTCCTAGTACTCTAATTTTCATTTGCCGGGCAAGAAGCAACCACGGATGGTCCGGACGAAAACCCGGACTCACCACAACGAGGGCACTGGATCTTAGCTTTGCCGGGGTTAACTTTATACCACGCTCATCGTATACCCGAAACTTCCACCCCAATCTTTGGAGCAATGCACTTACACCACGACCACTTACCCCACCACCCAGAATAGCAACAGGCGATGCCATCAACTTTTCCCAATCTTCTAGTGGTCCAATCATTATCTTAATTTTAAAGTAGCTAGTCCTAGTAAAGCAAAAAGAAGCGACAAAATCCAAAAACGAATCACGACCTTCGTTTCCTTCCATCCCTTAAGCTCAAAATGATGATGAATCGGGGACATTCTAAAAATTCTTTTACCTCTGGTCTTAAATGAGGCGACCTGTAAGATAACTGAGCCTGCCTCCATCACAAAAATACCCCCCACAATTATCAAGGTCAACGGTTGGTGAATCATTAAAGCAATAATACCAACAAGTCCTCCAATTGCCAAAGAACCGGTATCCCCCATAAAAACCTCTGCGGGATGAGCATTAAACCAAAGAAAAGCTAAACTCCCCCCCAATAATGCGGAGCATACAACCGTCAATTCTCCAGAGCCCGGTATCCAACTTACTTTCAAGTAATCCGAAATAAGAAAATTTCCAGAGGCGTATGCCATGATTGCATAGGTAAGGGCAACGGTAACTGTACAACCAATTGCAAGTCCATCCAAGCCATCGGTTAAATTGATTGCATTACTGGATCCCGTTAGGGTTACGAGAAAAAATAAGAAACAGAAGACAACCGACATATTTTCAAGAAGCATTTCCTTAAAAAAAGGCACCCAAAGCTCCCTCATTTTACCAGCACTCCCCGTCGCATTTCCATCAGCTCCCGTAAGAACCTCACTCAAAGGTCCCAGCAGTATGAACATGGCAATACCGGTGGTGAGGAGCTGTCCAATTAATTTATATCTTCCTGCCAATCCCTTGCTGTTTTTCTTTGAAATCTTAAGGTAGTCATCGGCGAAACCTACGATCGTAAGAAGCAAGTAGGTAACCAAAGCGGTAACCACATATACATTTGGCTCAGCCCATAATAATACGGAAGAAACCACTGTTATACAAATAAGCAAACCACCCATAGTGGGAGTCTTTTCCTTAGCTTGATGCAAATCTGCCAACTCACCGACTTCGTCCTTATCCCTAAATGCTTGCCGGGCACCAAATGCCCGCAGGAAAGCAATAATCTTAGGCCCTAAGTAGAAACCAAAAATCAATGCAGTTACTCCTGCCCCTATTGCACGAATTGAAATAAATTGAAATAACCTTAGGGGACCAAAGAATTCTTCGTAGAACTGCAGATAGCTTAACATTTTTCGTTACGCGTCTGTGGTTCAAGATCGGTTGCCCAGGTGGGAACAAGGGTTTCAAGCTGACTTGAGCGACTACCTTTAAAAAATAATGCACCCTTAAAATCTTCTATAATCGGGATGGCACTATCTTTCTTTTCAAGAAGTATAATTTGATCTTCTGTCACCTGGTTTTCTAAAATACCATCCGCCATCCATCCAGCCTTCTGTCCAATTAGAATGACTAGATCTCCGCTTCCCAGTTTCAAGCATTTCCCTACCCTTCTGTGCAGGTCTTCCTCCTTCTCGCCCAACTCTTCCATACCTCCAAGAACATAAAGCTTATTTTGGGAAGGATTGGCATTCATGAAGAAATGAATCGAATCCACCATCGAACTGGGATTTGCGTTATAGCAATCCACAAAATACTTGTTCCCTCGACCCTGCAAGGTCTTGCCTCGCAAAGTCGAGGGACGGTATTGGGGTAGGCGTTCGAAAAGATCTTGATCACTGACTCCCATGTCACTCGCAACCATGAGTGCTAAAGCCATATTGGATGCCATCCCCCTTGAAATCATTGGCAAGGTTATGGAAAAAAATGGGGACTCGTGACGCCAAAGCCGTAGCGTCGACGAGTCCCCGTTTGTTTCTGTTTCAGTCCGAAATTCAAAGTAAGCTTCCTTTTTTCCAATTTTATGATCCGAGGGATCACCGGATTTTAGGATGATGTAATCTCTTTCATCTAAATTGCTTTCATCAAATGGGGTAAAAGCAGAACAACTCTCGGGAAAGAAAATCTTCGCGAGATTACCCGAACCCTGAAATATTTTTGCTTTTTCTTCTGCCACTTTGTTAACTGACCCCAATCCCTCCAAATGCGAGTCACCCACTAGAGTAACAATCGCATAATCCGGCTTAATCATTTTAGCCAACTGATCCATTTCCCCAGGTTGATTAATTCCAGCCTCTACCACCGCATAACGATGAATTTCCGGATCTATTTCCAAAAGCGTCAAGGGGACTCCAAGATGATTATTGAGATTCCCTCTTGTGCTTAGAGTTTGTTCTTCACCCAATAGAATTTTTAGAATCTCCTTCGTTGAAGTTTTTCCACAACTCCCAGTCACTCCAACTACTTTACCAGTAAATTCATTTCGATAATTACGGGCTATTTCCTGAAGCGAAAAAAGACTGTCTGCCGTCTTAAGTTGAGGAAAATCGACTTCGCTTACCCACCGACTGACCAAAGCACCAGCAGCACCAGCATCCTTAGCCTGTTGCATAAACTCATGACCATCCCTTTTGTCCTTGAGTGCGATGAACAACTCACCATTACCCAAATTCCTGGTATCAATAGAAAAACCATTAATATAACCTTGAGGTCGGATTTCCCACCTTCCCTTACCCCATTCGGCAAGGTTATCTGGATCAAATCGCAGCATTATTTTGCAAAAGATTTTGCCTGTAATAATTCATCAGCAACCTTACGATCATCGAAAGGAATTGCGGTGTATTGCACTTCCTGAAATGTCTCATGACCTTTTCCAGCAATTAAAACGCAATCTCCTTCCTTTGCCGCGTCCAACGCCAAACTGATTGCTCGTCTACGATCTTCAATAAAGTGAATATCCGAACCCTTGGAAATTCCTTTTCTCATATCCTTAAAAATATTCGATTGAGGCTCGGTGCGGGGGTTATCTGAAGTAGCCCAAACCATGTCAGCACCCGCACACGCTACACGCGTCATCTCCATCCTTTTACCACGATCCCTATCCCCTCCACACCCAAAAACTACATGAAGATTTCCAGGAGTGCATTCTCGTAACATTGATAATGCATTTCTCAAAGCATCCGGCGTATGAGCATAATCAACCACCACTTTGTATTTCTGACTACAATCAACTGTTTCCATTCTTCCATCAACACCTTCAAAAGCTCCCACCTTTCTCAGTGAATCAGATACAGAACGGCCTAAGCTATGGATGACTGCTAGAGATGCCATTAGGTTCATAACATTAAATCTGCCCAGCATCGGACTCGTGACCACATGGGTTCCAGTGGGAGCATCCAAAATAAATTCAGTCCCCTTCTCCTGTAAATCAAGGTTTCTGGCACGAAAATCATTTCCCTCTTCCATCCCAAAGGTAATTACGCGGACCTGAGGAGGGAGTTCATTAATCAATCTTTTACCGTAAGGGCAGTCTCCATTGATTACTGCAACTTTGGGAAGCTTTCCGTTTACCCCATTGAAAATCTTTCTCTTCTCATTGAAATAAGCTTCCATATTTTCGTGATAGTCAAGATGGTCTCTTGTTAGATTAAGAAACACGGACACACCAAGTTTCAATCCTGATACTCTTGATTGATGGATGCCGTGCGAACTCACCTCCATAACCGCTTCAGAGCAACCTCCTACCAGCATACTTCTAAGCAAAGAATACAAATCTGTGGATTCAGGAGTTGTGCGAAAAGATGGTACTTCACGGTCCCCTAAGTGATAGCGAACAGTTCCAATTAGCCCAACGGGGCGACCTGCATCTTCCAGTAAATGACGCGTTAATGTGGTAACAGTTGTTTTACCATTTGTGCCCGTTACACCAATTAAATCTAAATGTTCATCGGGATTCCCATAATATCTTTTGGCAAATTTTGCTAAAGTTCTTCGGGCGTCATCCACACAAACTTTCGCAACGGATCCGGGCACTTCCACACTTGAATCTTCAGTAACGATTGTTTTGGCCCCACGGTCCAAGGCTTCCTGAATATGCTTGGTTCCATCGGTCCTCATACCAGGCAGGGCAAAAAAGGCACTCCCCGGCGTCACCCTGCGGCTATCTGAAATGAGTTCGGTAACTGGTTGTCGATTATGAACAGAACAGTTTGGTAACCGTTCCCCATTTAATTCAAACAAGGTCTGTTCCGCCTTCATTCTGGATTTTACTGAATCCAAACTTTCTATTTTTTTTCCACCATTCATAACAAAACAATCACAAGGCTCTTTCCTTGAATTCAGTCCTGGAAGCAACCATCTGGTTTTTACTTTCAGGCTTCAGCCCCCAATAACTAATAATTCCTTTCCCTACCCTTTGGAAAGCAGGGGCTGCCACCACTCCACCATAACCCAAGAGACCTTTTTTCATTTTCGGTTCATCGACAACTACCGTAATAACCACTTTGGGGTCACTTGCTGGAAAATATCCAACAAAGGACGCCACATGATGACGGTTCGAATATTTTCCATCGATTAGTTTTTGAGTCGTACCTGTTTTTCCGGCAACCGAAAATCCTTCAATCTCAGCCCTCCTCGCTGTTCCTTCTTTCGTCACCACACTCTTCAGCATAGTACTCAATTCCCTGGCTACTCTCGTCGAAATAACCTTGCGGACCGGCTTAGGATCAAAAGGAACAATAGTCTTACCCGCTTGATCAAAAACACGGCTAATAAACTGAGGTTTCATAAGGACTCCATCATTCGCCACACAGGCCATGGATGCGTGTATTTGCATTGGCGTCACACTTACGGCATGCCCGATAGGCAAACGCGTAATAGTTAACCCATCCCACCTGGAAGGTGGATGTAAGGTGCCTTTTCTCTCACCCCCTATTCCAAAATCAGTCTTCTGCCCAAACCCAAAAGCCTGACAATATTCATAAAGTCTTTGACTACCCAATAGAATTCCCAGCCTTGCTGCCCCACGGTTACTTGATTTTTGGACCACCTTACTTACCGAAATTTTCCCCAATGGATGATGATCGCTTGGCAATCTTAGATTCCGATTACCACGTCGCATAGTCGACTTGGAACAATCAATAATATCTGTTGGGGTAATAAGCCCTTCATTCATTGCTCCCCCTACTGCAACGATCTTAAATGTGGAACCTGGTTCATAAAGATCTGAGAGTGCACGGTTTCTTTGATGAGCCAATTCTCCCTGATTAAATAAATTTGGGTTGAAATCAGGTGCATTGGCTAATGCGAGAATATAACCGGACTTCGGATCACTTACTATGATGCTAGCACTCAAAGGATCGAACTCCTCAACCATGGAAGATAATTCTTCCTCCACGATATCCTGAATTCTCCGATCAATACTCAACTCCACATTCAAACCATCGTTTGCCTTAACCTCCAATGATCGGTGCTGAGGCATTTCTCTTCTACGACCGTCTTTTTCACTTTCTCTCCATCCATCCTGCCCTTTAAGGTAATAGTCAGCAAATCGCTCAACACCCATTGCCGCCACATCTTCTTTGTTAACAAAACCAAGAACATGAGATGCTAGATTTCGGTTTGGATACAGCCTGGAATGCTTGAAGTTCCCATAAACTCCCTTAATTCTAAGTTCCTGTATCTTTCGGTATGTACCCTCATCTACTTCCTCTTTTAATTTCACCCATCTAACATCCCTTGAAACTTTAGGGTCAGACAATGATGGACGGGTTTTCTTATTAACCGCCTTTAAAATTTCTTCCTCAGGAATACCAAGGTATGTGGAAAGTGTTTTCCATTTAAGTTCATCATCATCCACAACTGAATGTGGATCAACGCCCACCTCTACCACAGATCTAGTGGTCGCAAGCAAGTTACCCTTTGCGTCCACTATGTCGCCTCGTCGTGCCTTTATTGTGGAAAAATTTTTCCTCGCAACCTCCGCTACTGTTGAGAATCTATCTGCTTCAATAACCTGAAGCCAAATAAGTCTTCCCCCTAGAGAACAGAAGGCAAAACAGACAGAAAAGAAAACGAGATAATAGCGAAATTTAGAGACAAAAAGACTCCTCATCTCATCCTATCGGAAAACTTTCCCCGATCCCCATTATTTACCGCCACCACATCAGTCCTTCTATACCCACCCAAGCGCTTAATCATGTCCGTTTCTGATACATGATAAGTTTGCCTGGGTCCCGGCATCGCAAGTCTCCCCTCGACCATCGATGCTAAAGTTGAGGGCCTCAATGCCCAAGATCTCTGCCCTCGAAGTTCCTGTACTTCTCGCGACAAAACTTCACGCTCATCCTCCAAAACACCACATTTCGCCGCCACATCCGAAATATCCATCCTCAGCCAGACTATTCCGATAGCACATGCACCACCAAAAATGGTCATGAGTACTACGAGAGTGATTGCAGTCTTACTCATTCTACATCTCTGGATGACGAAGCTTACGCAAAACTCTCAACCTAGCGGATCGACTTCTCGGATTCGACATAACTTCCTCTTTTGTGGGAAAAATTGCTTTGGACTGGACCATCTCAGCATAAGCGGTCCTTTCAGCGACAAAACTGTGATCCCCCCGATGCTGAGGTCGGCCGGACATCTTTCGCATAAATCTTTTTACAATACGATCCTCCAGCGAATGAAAAGAAATAATCGCCAGAACGCCTCCAGGCTTTAAAGCCCTGAAAACCTTAGGTAAAGTCATAGCCAAAGCTTCAAGTTCACCATTAATCGCAATTCTTATACCCTGAAATGTTTTAGTCGCTGGATGAATACGCTGCTTGGCGTGCTTTCCCCCTACCGCCCTGGTCACTAGATCAGCGGCACTCAAAGTCCTTTGCAACTGGCCGGTTCCCCGCGCCTCAATAATGGCATTTACCACTCTAGACCAACGCCTTTCCTCACCATATTCACGAATCGCACGAACAAGACTCTCACGGGAAGCAGTTTCAAGAAACTCTGCAGCACTTAATCCCTCCCTGGGATTGAGACGCATATCAATCGGAGCATCCAGTCGGAAGGAAAAACCTTTCCTCGCTTCCATTAACTGAAAAGAGGAAATACCTAAATCCATCAATACACCATCGAACTCTTCCGCCCCCGCATACTGATCGACAGTTTGGAATGCAGAATCGACAAACTTAAATCTCTCTCCGTAAGACTCACTGAGGCTTTCAGCCCGAGCCTTGGCATCTGGATCACAATCCATCGCCAAAAGGCGTGAGCCTGCATTGGCTTCCAATATTTTCCCACTATGCCCGCCGCCACCGAAAGTAAGATCGGCAAAAAAGCCTCCCGCATATGGGTTCAAATGCCCCATACACTCATCCAACAAAACCGGAATATGACTCACCGCTGACGGAGAGCAAACGAATTCAACCGCTCCACAATACATTAATTTCCCCCAATTTCCACCTATTACCCGCGCCATATAATCCGAGAGAGAGGGGGGCTCCGTAGTCAGGACGAAATCCCCTTAGACGAGCAGCGTCCCTAATCACCACTCTATCCACCCTACACCACATCATAGCCCCAACTCCCTCATCGCATCAAAAATATTTCTTTCCTGCGGAGCATCATCCTCCGCTTCCCGCCGATCTTCCGACCAAATTGCAAATGAAGAAAACTTACCCACCAAGACAGCTTTCCCCTTTATCCCGGCATGCTCCAGAAGCTTGTCGCTGAGATTGATCCTCCCCTGCTTGTCGCAACCGAAAGAATCCGCCTTTGAAAAAAGCTCCATCAAAAGCGACTGAGCCTGCGGATCGCTCAAACTTGCCTCCGACACCTTCTCCTCCAGTCGCTCGATCATTTTGGGAGGATAGACGGTAATATAACCACTGGGATTCGGTAGGGCTAAATAAGTATTCTCCCCTCCCTGAATTCTCCATTTCGAAGGAATAGTCACCCGACCCTTCGAGTCCAGGGCATGAGTAAACTCTCCTACAAAAAAAGTTGTTCCGTTTGCGGCCATTCAATTGAACCATCTATCCTTTTAATACCATTTCAACCCATTCTCTGCCACTTTAACCCACAATGGTCAAGTTTTTTTTATTTTTTTTTCCACTTTACCCCATTTTCGGGTAATTGAGAGATTGCCCCAAAACCTTCTTTACGCTTGGTTTTGACTAGATGTCCCAAAAGATAAAAAAAATCCGTGCCGACGAACTTCTCGTACTAAATAAACTTTGCGACAGCCGAACTCAGGCAAAGACTCTGATTCTTGCAGGCCAGGTAAGAATGGGTACGGAACGCATAGAAAAATCGAGTCGACTGCTTCCTGAAAATACGGAACTACAACTCATCGAACAACTTAAGTATGTTGGACGCGGAGGTCTCAAAATGGAAAATTTCCTAACCGACTCAGGTTACAAGGTAGCGGGATTACACATTCTCGATTTGGGAGCCTCAACCGGAGGCTTCACCGACTGCCTGCTTCAGCAAGGTGCCTCGGAGGCTACTTGCGTGGATGTTGGTCACGGACAATTACATTATCGATTACGCACGGATGAGCGGGTTCACAACTTTGAAAAAACAAATTTACGGAATATTACTCCTCAAGACATCCCGGGCAGCCCATTCCCCTTCATTGTTATGGACTTATCCTTTATTTCCCTTCGTAAAGTTTTACCTGCGGCCTGGTCTTTTTTGGCACCTCAGGGAAAAATCATCTCCTTAGTAAAACCCCAGTTTGAATGCAAAAAGGAGGAGGCAGATTCAGGCAAAGGGATCATTCGCGACCCTGAAATCCACAAACGGGTGCTAGACGAAATCAAGCAGTTTGCAAAAACAAACCTATCCGGGTCGTCTCTTTTAGCAGAAAAGAGTGCCCGCCCTCATGGAACTGATGGTAATCAGGAGTTTTTTCTTTGTTGGGAGAAAAAGCCTACTGCTTAAAACCTTTGGTTATTAAATCCTGAACTAAATCTCCGCGAGTTCCTTCAGCTCTGGCAAATTCCAAGTCTAAAACCCTATTTGCAATTTGCTCATCACTCTGTTCTTTGGCCCGAAGAGTGTAAACTCCGAGCAACCGGGCAAAAACGACTTCAGAATCCGACCGTTCCAACTCTTCCCAGGGTCCTTGATATTGCAGAGTTGGGCAAGCATCCACCAAACGGGTGGCCAATGATCGCTCACGATTAAGGTCCGCCTGCTGTTCACGCAAGTCTTCGATTTCCTGATCTAGAATTACTTTTCTTGCAAGTTGCTCGACGGTTGCATTCTCATCCCGCTCTGCATCGCTTATCTCAGTTCGTTCATTTTGTAATTGAGTCAATTCCCGACTCAGTTGACTACTTTGCTTGTCATAATCAGCCCGAACCGCGGAAGAACTTTTACGGGTAATTTCGACTTTCAAACCAATTTCACTTGTTGACGCATTACCCTCGGACAACTTGGTGAATTCTTCATCAGCTCGATCAAGGAAAGCTTTACTCCTCAAACTGTCTGCGTACCCGTTGTACAAATCCCTGAAACTGGCCCGATCATATTCACCCGGTCCTGCCTCTGTTTTTCTATCCAGGACAAATACCACATACCCATCGCGAGCTTTGCGAACGGAGCGGGTAAAAAAAGCTCGTTCGCTTAACCCGGCAACCTCCTCGAGAGGCTGTCGATTTGAGCGCCTCTCACTCTCTCTTCTTTCGAGCCCGAGGATAGCACCCTGCATTGAGATATCTTGAGCTGAAAATGAAATCGAGCGAGGCTGTGCTTTTCGTTGCGCTATCAGTTCAGCAAGCTCCGCTGACCGGCGTTTTTCTTCGTAAGTACTATATTTAATTCTTAATTTATCCTGCAGAGAATTAATCTCGTCCAAAAACTCCAAAGCCGCATCTCGAGCTGCTGTTTCTGCGTATCTTTCAGCATCCAGGCGATCACCTTCAATAATACTCTGACGCACCTGCTCACGAACCTGCTCAAAAGTAACCTCCGGTACAGCCGATTGATTGAGGTCTTTTTCGAGCCCAGCCAACAGATCGAGCTCAAGAGAATCACTGGCCGTCGAATTGGAATCAGATTGATTCGCATCTTTTGGACCTACAGGACCTTTTTCTCCCTTCTTACCTTCCGATCCGTTTTGATCAACTACAGGGGGAGGTGCCGGCGGAACAAATTGTCCCTTATTCCGCTCGAAATAAGACAGCATTCTCGCTTCGTCCGGAGCAGGTGGAACCTGTAAGTAATCTTTACTCGCAAAAGTGAGTGCGGTAGCAAAGGTCCTCGATGGTTCTTCAAAAACCGCATCCAGCTTATTTTCTTCATGATATGCGACCAAAACTTCATCGAGAGTTCCAGAAATACTTACAGCATCACTCTCTGAGGAAAAGGAAGGCTTGGCGGTGGGTAATTTCTCACGCACAGGAAGCAAAGAAAGGGTCTTATCCTCCAAGCGAGAAACAAAACCGAAGTTTTCTTCGTCAATTGCTTTTTGCAGGGTCTCTATGGTCTGAAATATGGCTGAAGCGATCGGAACGTAGCGGACCGAACCATTCTTATCTTTTGATCCAGAAGAAAACTCGAACTTAACATCGCGATTACCGTAAGAAACCGACAATGAATCGCCGACTTTAATTTTATCCGAAAAAGTAAGCTCAGCGATCACTGGATCGCTTAGATTGAGATCCTCTACATCAAGTGAAATGACTTCCGCATCCCATGCAAATTGCTCACCATGTAAATCAAGTTCAGCTTCTTTATTTAAGGCTACTCCCCCTTGATTGTAGGTTTGATCGACCTGCATGGCACGAAACAGCGAGTAAAGAATCGTTTCTGTATCCCTCGCAGTAAATCCATGCCTCTGACCGACAAACTGCATTGCCCGGGTACGGTTTGCTTCTTCCGACAACCCGGGATCAAGACTCCTCAGGAAGTCATCAAATCGCAGGTTAATTTTCGGATGGTTAATTGAAAGTGGCAGGAAACCCCATTTGTCAGCCTGCCCATCGAGTGTGATCTTAGATTGAGCTGAAGATTCAGAAAATTCAAAATCGTAAAGTCCAGACCTGGCAATTTCTTTGACCTTTAAAGATTTGGGCAAATTGGGCCATTGTTGCATAAAACCAAAAAGTCTTTGCAGGGCATTTCGATCGATATCTTCCTGATTCGCCTGAAAGGCAGCCTGGATCTGACTTTGTAAATTCTCAAGGAACTGGCGGTCGGCCTTTTCCATCGCTTCATCGGATGGGCTGATAATGGCTCCGAAATCAGAAGCAACACGGTTGCTTAAAGTGACGAGTCGGCGCTGATCGGGATCGTTTAGATCCACCCCATATAATTCTTTTTTCTCGCGCGTTGGATCTGGTAGCAGATCAAACACCGAAGAACCTTGGGAAAGGTACAGTACGAATGAAACAACAATCACAACCAAAAGTATTGGAAATAAAAACTTACTTTGCTTGGAAATGAAATTCTGCAGGGCAGTAATCATAGATGGCTTGGGTTAAAAAAACATTTTATCATGAAGCATCAGAAAATAACGTCAAACCTTTGAAAACACTTTCAATCTCTATTTGTGAGATTATTTGGCTCTTAATTTAGGCTTTTCCTCGAAAGTCAGGGAGCTCATCCAGCTTTGCCTCTTGGCTCCGTCTTGCTTGCGAAAAGGACGCATTACGACCATTTTTTCCAGCAGTAACATATCTCCCTTTTGCTCGTCCCATTGCAGGAAATACTTGTAAGTTTCTAAATCTTGGTCCCGCCCAGCAGCATTCTTATCGGCTGGCAATTTGGCGGTGACCACGATTGACGACCCTGCCCACATCCATTCGCCCAGCATTTCGAGATCTGTGGCACCCCCCGATACCACAACTGCATTATTACTATCAAAGGCAAGATTTATGGGATAGGATGCTTTTCGGGAAAGCCCCTCATTACGCATCAATAAAACAGGGGATCCGTCATCATTACTAAGACCCGCCTTGGTTTGAAAAGCAAACCGGATTCCCCTTTTAATCAAGTAATACTCCGAGGGCTCCCGGTCATCATCAAAATATATCTTTCTTTCTCCATCTCCGACATCCCATTTTCCTTCTCTGGATACCGTTTTTACCTTTGGATGCTCAAATGTCATGGTGGCAAGCATCCCATCTGGAGTTTGACGTAAGGTAAGTCGAATTCTCCCCTCCTCCCCGTTTGACATGATCGAACCGTCAAAGACCTCATGAATCCAATCTTTGATTTCACCGGAAAATTGCCCACCAGGATCAATCCTCCCACAGGAAACCATTCCCAAAAAGAGGAAACCTGTACATATTCGAAAAAAGACCAACATCTTCCTTATCCGTAGATTCGAAATTTCATCTTTAGCAACATCAAAAAGACTCAGGCCCCGCCAAAAGTATTTTATTCAGGTTCCGAAAATACATCGAACAGGATAGCAGAAAGCCAAACCCAAGAAATAATTCCCAACTGATTCCACTCGATCCGGTCCTTGCAAAAACCAGTTCAGCCTCCTTTACATCGGATGCCTTGTCGATAAACCTTCTCTCCGGATATAACCTGGGAGCACGATCGCCCTCTTTGCCCGGTTTATATGTAGTGTCTCCGTCTGTTCTTTTTCGTAGAAGCAATGCATCCCTTGAGCGGTCATAGACCAAATAATCACTCCAAATGAAATAGTCATCCGCAGAAGTTGCTCCTTTACCGATAAATTGCCAAAGCTTTTTCGACTCCCCGTTATCCTCTGGTTTTTTGAATTTTCTAAAATCTAGTTTAAACATACCATTCTCTTTCCCCCAAGTCCCTACCACATCCTGGCCTCCATCCCCCTCATCATCGTAGGCACCTGGAAGTATTCCCCATGCTTGCCCGGACCACAGTCCCGCAGCCAATTGATAACTATCAAGCACCCCTTCCAGGGAATATTCAGTCCAGGGTGCCGGAGAAAAGAACAAATAGACGGACTTGATCAAATAAATCAGCAAAAATAGCCCCCCCACCAGACCAGTCATATTTCGCTTAAATCGTAAACTACTGGTTTTTTCTTCGAAAAGCCATTCCTGCTCTCTTCTTTTTCTGATTCTCTCGGTTTCTTCGTCCGAAATCTCATTACCATCTTCCAGCCTTACTCCATACTGTGAAATATCTCCCACACCGGGAAGTGCATCCATTGAATGAGCTACACTTTCAAATGGTTGTTCTCCAGTAGCCTGGGAACACCAAGCCTGCCAGTCACTTCGCTCCTCCTCCTCTCTCATCTTTGACAAAATTTCAGTCGCG
>Ga0181560_10002519_pt1 | contig 17015 bp, 16 predicted proteins | sample 011ome_20_FD_133751 | JGI IMG/M metagenome (GOLD analysis project Ga0181560, IMG submission 133751) | Coastal salt marsh microbial communities from the Groves Creek Marsh, Skidaway Island, Georgia - 011509CT metaG (megahit assembly) | ecosystem: Environmental > Aquatic > Marine > Intertidal...
ATCGGCAGGGACGGCGGGATCGTCGGACCATGCCAGATTCGCGGTGGGAAAGCCGAGTTCACGGCCGCGATGATCCCCGTGGACCACAACGCCGTCGAGTGCGTAGGCGCGTCCGAGGACCTCCACTACGCCCGACACGTCTCCCTGGGTGACCATGGCCCTCGCCCTCGTCGACGACCATCGGTCTGTGCCGTCCCCCATCAGGGGAACTCCCGTCACCTCGAATCCGAGGTGACCGCCGGCGTCAGCGAGCGTCGCCACCGAGCCGGCCGCACGATGACCGAAGCGGAAGTCCTCCCCGACCACCACGGCTCTGGCCCGCCGGCGGTCGACGAGCTCGCGCGCGATGAACTCCTCTGGACTCAAGGCGGCCATCGCCTCGTCGAACTCCAGCACATCCACAGCGTCGGCCCCCGCCAGGCGCAGCAGCTCGATTCGATGATCCAGGCTTGCCAGACAGACCGGCGCCTGACGCGGCCCCACCACCGCCATCGGGTGCGGATCGAATGTCACGGCCACCAATGGCAGTCCGAGCTCATCTGCCTTGAGCCGCGCCTGCGCGAGCAGGGCCTGATGACCACGATGGACACCGTCGAAGACGCCCAGACAGAGCACTGCACCGTCGGCGTTGATCACGGCGACACCCTATGACCGGCCGGAATGCCCGCGGCCCTCCGCGTCCGGGTCAGCCTCATCGAGGTCGACAGCATCACCGCCACCAGCGTCACGGCACGAAGACCGCAAGGTACGCGCCCCCGGACGAGGATGGGCCGACGAGCGCGAGCAGACACCGGTCGGGTCCGAGGACGGCGGTGACCATGTCGACCGGCGTGGCGAGCACCTCACGCAGGGGGCGACCGTTCTGGATGAACGTGGCCTGATCCGAGGACACCTGGACGCACGGGAAGCTGCGCTCGGCAAGGGTCGATGGATCGATGAGCAGGCTGACCGGGTCAGCTGAGCTCTGGAGGTCGTCCATCGTCACGCAGTCGGCCACGCTCCAGGCGCCCACACGTGTACGACGCAGGGCTGTCAGGTGCCCTCCCACGCCCAGATCCGCACCCAGGTCTCGGGCGAGCGCCCGAACGTAGGTTCCGGTGCTGCAGGTGACGTTGACGTCGAGGTCCATCCACTCATCCGCACGCCGCATCCCGACGACGTCGAAGCGCTCGACGGTGACGCGACGAGCCTTGAGCTCCACTGACTCCCCCGCGCGCACCAGAGCGTGGGCCCGCTTGCCGTCGACCTTGATGGCACTGATGCTGGTGGGCACCTGCTCGATGTCGCCCGTGAGCCGGCGCATGCCGCTGATCACATCCGAATCCGCGATTGCCCGCAGGTGCGCTGGGTCCGCCCGCTCGATGAACTCGCCTTCGCGGTCATCCGTGATCGTGCTCGCACCGAGGCGGATCGTCGCCTGATAGTCCTTGTCGTTCAACGCGAGGTGCCCGAGCACTCGAGTGGCACGACCGACTCCGAGGAGGAGCACGCCTGTAGCCATGGGATCCAACGTGCCCGCGTGGCCCACCTTGCGGGTGTTCATGGCACGACGGACCGCTGCCACGCAGCCGTGGGACGTGATGCCCTCCGGCTTGTCCAGGGCGAGCAGGCCGACCGGACCGGTCACGCCTCCGCCTGCTCCTCAGGGTCCTCGTCGTCGTGAGGATGCCGATAGGGGTCGGACTCACCGGCGAAGACAGCATGGGCCGCCTGCTCATGGACTGCAGCATCGGCCTCAGCAGCCTGACGGAGCAGATCCTCCACGTGCCGCGCGGTGTCGGGCACCGCATCCAGGATGAACTCCAGCGTCGGGGTGAACTTGATGCCCGTCTGCCGCCCGACCTCGCTGCGCAGGACACCGCGAGCGGACTCCAGTGCGATCCCGGTCGCCGTGCGCTCCTCGTCATCACCGTAGACGGTGTAGAACACCGATGCCTCACGAAGGTCCGGCGTCACCCGGACATCCGTCACGGTGATGAAGCCGAGTCGCGGATCCTTGATCCGCGACTCCAGCGTCTCAGCCACAATCACCTTGATTCGGTCAGCAAGCTTGCGCTGCCGCGCCTCACTCGCCACGGTCAGGCCTTCCTGGGCTTCTCGCGCATCTCGAAGGTCTCGATGACGTCGTCGACCTTGATGTCCTGGAAGTTGCCCAGGTTGATGCCGCACTCGAAGCCCTCTCGGACCTCCGTCACGTCGTCCTTGAATCGACGCAGGCCGGCGAGCGTGAGGTTCTCGGCCACCACGGCACCGTCTCGAATGAGACGCGCCTTGGAGTTCCGCTTGACCTCGCCGCTCTGGACCAGGCAACCCGCGATCGTGCCGAACTTGCTCGACTTGAAGACGTCGCGCACCTCGGCGGTACCGAGCTGCACCTCCTCGTACTCCGGCTTGAGCATGCCCTGCAGTGCTGCCTCGACCTCTTCGAGGGCCTGGTAGATGACGCTGTAGTAGCGAACATCAACGCCCTCCTCGGCAGCGAGCTCCGCGACCTTGCCCTCAGGACGCACGTTGAAGCCGATGATGACGGCCTTCGACGCACTCGCGAGGGTGACGTCGTTCTTGTTGATGGCACCCACACCGCGATGGATGACGCGCAGGTTGACCTCGTCGCCCACATCGATCTTGAGGAGAGCATCCTCGAGCGCCTCGACCGAGCCGGACACATCGCCCTTGATGATGAGGTTCAGCTCCGCGACCTCGCCCTTCTCCAGCGACTCCAGGAAGTCCTCGAGCGAGCGCTTGACCCGATTCCGGGCAAGCAGCGCATTGCGCTCGCGTGCCTGGCGCGTCTGGGCGATCTGGCGCGCGACACGATCCTCGGCAACGACCATGAAGCTGTCGCCTGCGCCGGGGACCGACGTCAGGCCGAGCACCTGCACCGGCATGGACGGACCGGCCTCGGCGACCGCGTTTCCGTCGTCGTCGAGCATGGCGCGAACGCGTCCGAAGGCATCGCCGGCCACGATCGAGTCGCCCGGGCGCAGGGTTCCGCGCTGGACGAGAACGGTGGCCACCGGACCACGACCGCGATCCAGGTGTGCCTCGATGGCGACACCCTCAGCGTCCTGGTGCGGGTTGGCCCGCAGGTCGAGTGCCGCATCCGCCGTCAGCAGCACGGCCTCGAGAAGCTCCTCGATGCCCGTGCCCTGCTTGGCCGAGACGTCGACGAACATCGTGTCGCCGCCGTACTCCTCGGCGACGAGGCCGTACTCGGTGAGCTGGCCGCGCACCTTCGCGGGGTCAGCACCCTCCTTGTCGACCTTGTTGACCGCCACGACGATCGGCACACCGGCCGCCTGGGCATGGTTGAGCGCCTCGATCGTCTGCGGCTTCACGCCGTCGTCAGCCGCCACCACGAGGATGGAGATGTCCGTGACCTGCGCACCTCGAGCACGCATGGCGGTGAACGCCTCGTGACCGGGGGTGTCGATGAAGGTGACCCGGCGATCCACCCCGGCCGCCGTGGTCGTCGCGACCTGGTAGGCACCGATGTGCTGCGTGATGCCACCCGCTTCGTCGCTGACCACGTTGGTGGAGCGAATCGCGTCGAGCAGCTTGGTCTTGCCGTGATCGACGTGGCCCATGACGGTGACGACCGGGGGACGAATCGCGAGATCCTCCTCGCCGCCCTCGTTCTCGCCGAACTCCAGGTCGAACGACTCGAGCAGCTCGCGATCCTCGTCCTCTGGGGAGACGACCTGAACGTCGTAGTTCAGCTCTCCGCCCAGCAGCAGCAGGGTGTCGTCGTCGATCGACTGGGTCGCCGTGACCATCTCGCCCAGGCCGATCAGCACCTTGACGAGGTCAGCCGGCATCGCGTCGATCTTGTCGGCGAAGTCCGTCAGGCTCGCACCGCGGGGCAGGCGAACCGTCTCGCCATTGCCGCGCTTGATCCGCACGCCGTCCATGGCCGGCGCCTGCATGTTGTCGAACTCCTGCCGCTTCGCACGCTTGGACTTGCGACCGCGGGACGGACGACCACCGGGCTTGCCGAACGCACCCGCCGTGGTGCCACGACCACCGGGGCCGCCAGGACGACCGCCGAAGCCACCAGGACGACCGGGAGCACCGCCCGGACCGCCCGGACCGCCCGCACCACCGGGACCGCCGGGGCCACGGTTGTATCCGCCCGGGCCACCGGGGCCACCGGGGCCGCCGGGACGACCACCGGGACCGCCCGGACCGCCGGGACGACCACCGGGACCGCCCGGACCGCCGGGACGACCACCGGGACCGCCCGGACCGCGGCCTGCGGGTCCAGCCGGACGAGCAGGACGGGGCGGCATCGTGCCCGGATTGGGGCGAGGCGCGCCAGGAACGCCAGGTGTGGCACGACCCATGCCCGAACCGGAGCCAGCGCCATACGGGTTGTTGCCCGGGCGCGGACCGGCCGGGCGGCCCATGCCCGTGCCAGCGCTCGGGCCGAAGGGGTTGTTGCCGGGGCGTGGGCCCGCCGGACGGGGTGCTGGCCGCGGGGCCTCGGAGGACGGAACGGCCTCGACGGCGGGCGCCTCAGGTGCGGCGGGAGTCTCCTCCGCCACCGGCACTGGGGCAGGCGTGGGGGCTGGAGCCGGGACGGGCGCAGGCGCCGGTACCGGTGCAGGTGCTGCCGGCGCCTCGGATGCCGGTGCCTCGGATGCCGATGCCTCGGATGCCGGCGCAGGTGCCTCAGCGGTTGTGTCAGCCGTGGGAGCCGGAGCTGCCTTCTTGGCCGCCGGCTTCTTCTTCGCCGCGGGCTTGGCCTCGGCGGGCGGCATGGCCTCCCGAAGCCGGCGGGCGACAGGCGCCTCCACCGTGGACGAGGCGGACTTCACGAATTCGCCTTGCTCTTGCAGCTTGGCGAGAACTTCCTTGCTTGTTACCCCGAGCTCTTTGGCGAGCTCATGGACCCGAACCTTCGACACAACTCTCCTGTCTTGGTCCGGGGCAGGGTGCTCCGGACCGTCAGTGCCAGCGATACACGTTCATGCTCGCGTGCTCATGGGGTGTTCATCCTCGAACTCCCGATCCGATCGACCGGTGACCGCCACCGGTTGGCTACGTGACGAGCGGGCGCTCGTCACGGTCTTGCGTGTGCCTGTACCCACCACTCTCGCAGAGACGCCAGGTCCAGGGGACCAGCGACCCGCAGGGCACGAGGCAGGGCCTTCGAACGCTCAGCGCGCTCCAGGCACTGCAGAGTGCGATGCAGATGAGCACCGCGCCCCGGTAGCCGTCTCGAGGGATCCGGAACTGCGATCCCATCTCGACTCACCACCCTGATGAGGTCTGCCACCCCGGCCCGTTCGCGACACCCGACGCACATGCGCCGGGGTGCGGACCGACCGATTGGAATGGAGTCTACCCCTCCGGACATGGTGATCAGTCCACTGACGGCGCTGGCGCCTCCGAAGACTCCGCCGTGTCCGGGCGGATGTCGATACGCCATCCGGTGAGCCGGGCAGCGAGTCGGGCGTTCTGCCCCTCTCGACCGATGGCCAGGGACAGCTGGTAGTCGGGCACGATCACCCGCGCCGCTCGGGCGACCGGATCGACGATCTGCACCGCCGTCACACGAGCGGGAGACAGGGCATGAGCGATCATCTCGGCGGGATTCTCACTGCTGTCGACGATGTCGATCTTCTCGCCGTTCAATTCGGACATCACCTGGCGGACGCGTTGACCCATAGGGCCGATGCAGGCGCCCTTCGCATTCACTCCGGGGACAGTTGAGCGCACCGCGATCTTCGTGCGATGCCCGGCCTCTCGGGCGATGGCCGTGATCTCGACGGTTCCGTCGGCGATCTCGGGCACCTCGAGCGCGAAGAGTTGCTTCACGAGGCTCGGGTGGGTTCGGGAAACGGTCACCTGCGGTCCCTTGAAGCCCTTGCGAACGCCGGTGACGACGCACTTGATGCGCGTCCCGTGCGGGTAGGACTCCCCCGGTGACTGCTCCTCCGGGGGGAGGTTCGCCTCCACCTTCCCAATATCGACACGGGCCATCCTCGGGTTGCTGGACTGCTGGACGACGCCCGAGACGAGGTCGCCCTCTCGGCCGGTGAATTCGCTCATCGTCACGTCACCCTCGGCCTCCCTCAGGCGAGACAGAAGCACCTGCTTGGCGGTCGTGGCTGCGATGCGTCCGAAGCCGTCGGGGGTGTCGTCGTACTCTCGCAGGACGACGCCGTCGTCATCGGTCTCAGCCGCCCATACCGTCACGTGACCTGTCTTCCGGTCCAGAGTGACGCGGGATGCCGACGACGATCCCGCGGTGCGGTGGTAGGCGACGAGCAGGGCCTGCTCGATGCTCTCGACGACGAGGTCCAAGGACAGCTCCTTCTCCCGCACAAGGGCCTTGAGAGCGCTGACATCGATATCCATGGCTACTTCTCCTCTTCGACGACGGTCTCGTCCTCTTCGACTGCGGTCTCGTCCTCTTCGACGAGCGTGACGTCCTTCCGGTTGAACTCGACCTGGACCAGTGCGGTCACGACATCGGCCAGGGCGACGGGGGTCGCGTCCTCACCGACCGCGATCGTCACGGTCCCATCGTCGGAGATTCCCCGGATGCGACCCTCGACTGTGGATCCGTCGGACAGCTCAGCACGGACCATTCGATCGTGCGCGCGGCGCCAGTGACGCGGCTCGGTCAGGGGACGGTCGACACCCGGTGACGTCACTTCCAGGACGTAGGCGCCGTCGAGCGCTTCCTCAAGCTCGGGCGAGTCGAGAAGGTCCGATACGCGCCGGCTCACCGCCGCCACGAGGTCGAGGTCCACTCCGCCGTCACGGTCGACGATGATGCGCACCACGTGACGCCGGCCGGCCTTGGCCACCTCGACGTCCTCGAGATCCACGCCCATATCCGCCAGTGGACCGACTAGACCATCGAGCAGCTGCTCACGAGCCGATGCCATGGGGACTCCCGATTCCTGTTGTGGTCGAGCTGTTGTGGTCGAGCTGTTGTGGTCGAGCTGTTGTGGTCGAGCTGTTGTGGTCGAACTGTCGTGGTCGAGCGACTGCGGCAGGCCGCGCAGGAAACCTCGCACGACTTCACGAGAACTGTACCCAGCCCGTGACATCCTTGGCACATGTCCCGCAGCACGGAGCCACGCGCCGCCGGCACGCTCGTCACCCGCCGGCAGGGGCTGCTGGCCGCGGCGCTGCTCGGACCACTCGCGGCCCTGGCCGCCTGCGGCTCCGAATCCGAGCCCGCGGCTGCCTTGTCCGAGCAGGCCTCCCCGGAACCTGCCCTCGAGACGTCCGTCGCAGCCGAGGAGTCCGTCCTCATCGCGCATTACGACGCAGTGATAGCTGGACTGGGCGAAGGCCGGGAGGCACTGGTGCTCGCGTTGAGGGAACTGCAGGGACAGCATGTGGCCCATCGCACCAGTCTCGGTGGAGGTGCCGACTCGGATCCCTCAGCGCTGCCGGACTCTCCGACGCTCGCGAGCCTGATCAAGGCCGAGCGCGCCGCCACCAAGGCCCGCATCAACGCTTGCGTCGACACGACCGATCCGGAACTGGCCCGCCTTCTGACCTTCATCGCTGCGTCGGAGGCCTCCCACGTACCTGCACTGAAGGCGCTGGCATGACCCCCATCGAGGCGTGGTCGGCCGTCGTCAATGGTGAGGATGCCGCCATCTACGCCTACTCCGTCGCCGCCGCGCAACTCCTGGGACGTGATCGGCGGCAGGGTCAGGCGGGACTGGAGTCGCACCGTCAGCGTCGCTCCCGGGCTGCGGCAGCCCTCACCGCTCTCGGAGCACCGGCACCATCGGGTGCGTCCGCGTACGACCTGCCATCCGAGGTGAGCCGTCCCCGGGTGGCCCGTCGACTCATGGCTGATGTCGACCTCGCACTCGTGGGCGTCTACGCAGATGCGGCCGCGTCGAGCACCGGAGCCGATCGACGGTGGGCGGCGCGTTCGGCGGCCGACTCCGCCACCAGCGCCGTCGCCTGGGGAGCCGCCCCGCAGGCGTTCCCCACTCCAGCATCGCCCGCTAGCTGAACAGGTCCCACGCCAGCCTGAGGATCAGGACCCCCACGACTGCGAGGAACACCAGCCGGACGAACTCGCTGCCTCGCCGGATGGCCATCCGGGCGCCCACGACGCCACCCGCGAGGTTCCCGACAGCCATCAGCGCTCCGAGCACCCAGAGCACCGAGCCACTCATCGCGAACACGACGATGGCGGCCGCATTCGTTCCCAGATTGACCACCTTGGCTGTGGACGAGGCCTGCAGGAACGAGTAGCCGAGGATGCCCACGAGCACGATGAGGAGGAACGACCCGGTGCCCGGACCGAGGATGCCGTCGTAGAAGCCGATGACCAGGCCTGCCAGGGTCGCCACGGCGTAGTGGCGTCGCCGACCCTGCCACCGCAGGGACTGCTGCATCCCCATCCCCGGACGCACGAGCGTCCAGATCCACACGCCCACCAGGAGAACCACGATCACCGGCCGGAACGACGAGGCGGGGATGCGACTGGCTGTTGCCGCGCCCATGGCACTTCCGACGATTGCAGCGACCACCATCGGCAGGGCCGTGCGCACATCGGGAGGAACCCGTCGGCTGTAGGCCGTCGTCGCCGCCGCCGTGCCCGCGATGCTGGACATCTTGTTGGTTGCGAGCGCCTGGACCGGCGCAGCATCGGGAAGGGCGATGAGGAGGGCGGGCACCTGGAGCAGGCCTCCGCCTCCGGAGACGGCGTCAATCCATCCCGCCGCTACGGCGACGGCGATCAGCAGCAGCAGGGTTGGCAGATCGGGCAGACCGAAGGCCTCCACGCCTAGCGCCAGGACTCGACGATCGCGAGCACGTCGGCAAGAGTCGAGGCGACGGCATCCGGTCGAGCGCTGGAATCGGGAATCTCGTCTTCCGGCACTGTCGAATGGGGAAGCCAGATCGTGCGCATTCCTGCACGGGAGGCACCGGCGATGTCGTCCCAGATCCGATCACCCACGAAGACCGATTCTCCGGGAGCCACCCCGAGGTGATCCAGAACGGTCAGGAAGGCATCCACATGCGGCTTCGCGACAGGCATCTCGCTCGTGTAGAAGGCGGCATCGATGAGGTCGAAGAGATTGTCGCGCTCGAAGACCTCGCGATGATGGCTTCTGGGCCACATGGTGTTGCTCAGGACCCCGACCTGGTACCCGAGGCGCCGCAGGTCTGTGAACAGCGGCCGCGCCTGCGGATCAGCACACGTGTGCGGATCCCAGAAGTCGAGGTAGCTGCCCAGGGCGCGAAGGTGCTTCGCCCCACGAATGTCGATGCCCTCGTCCAGGAAGATCTGATCGAGCGCCCCGGCCGGTTGAGCGCCCTCCGAGTCCCGCTGCACCTGCCAGCGGCGCATCTCAGCCTCCGCAAAGCGATGAGCCAGGGCACGTGCGTGCTCGGCGTCGTAGACCTCCGCATAGGCGTACCACTGCGACACCAGGTCAATGTCGTGCCAGGGGGTCAACGTGCCGCCCCAGTCGAACACGACCGCCCGGATCGACACGTCAGACTCCGACGACGCGTTGCAGGTAGGTCACCGCATCGCCAATGGCTACATCCTCCCGGTCACCCGAGCGACGGTCCTTGACCTCGATGAAGCCTTCTGCCAGGCGCTTGCCGACAACCACGATCGTCGGGACGCCGAGGAGTTCGGAGTCGTTGAACTTGACGCCCGGCGAGACACCGCGCCGATCGTCGAACAGCACCCGGATGCCGCAGTCCTGAAGCTCGCGCGCGAGTGCCTCGGCCGCCTCGAACACCTCATCCGCCTTGCCCGTGGCGATCAGGTGGACGTCGGCGGGCGCGACCTCACGCGGCCAGATGAGCCCGCGCTCGTCGTGGGACTGCTCGGCTATGGCGGCAACGGCCCGAGAGACTCCGATTCCGTACGAGCCCATCGTGACGGTGACGAGCTTCCCGTTCTCGTCAAGCACCCTCAGGTCGAGAGCCTCCGCGTACTTGCGGCCGAGCTGGAAGATGTGTCCGATCTCGATTCCCCGTGCGAGCGTCAGTGCCGCTCCACAGGACGGACATGCATCACCTTCGCGGACCTCGGCGACGTCCATGACGCCGTCACCCCCGAAGTCGCGACCTGCCACGAGGTCGAACACGTGACGACCGGGCTCGTTCGCACCGGTGATCCACCTGGTTCCGTCGACGACGCGCGGATCCAGCAGGTAGCGAATCCGTGAAGAGGATGCCTCACCGAGAGCGCCAGGGCCTATGTAGCCCTTGACCAGCGCCGGGTGCGAGGCGAAGTCAGCCTCCTCGAAGACAGAGGCGACGCTCGGCGCCAAGGCAGCCTCGAGACGCTTCAGGTCCACCTCGCGGTCACCGGGGAGCCCGATCGCCAGCGGCTCGCGCGAGCCATCGGGGTGCGTCACCATGAAGACGACGTTCTTGAGCGTGTCTCCCGCCACCCACGGGCGATCGACACGCTGGAGATCGGGCCGAGAATTCGAGATCTCGACCAGCGAGTCGATCGTGGGCGTGTCCGGGGTGTCCTCCGCGTGAGCTGCCGGGACATCGGCAGCCGGCACAGCCGCGGGCACCGGAGTGGCGACGGCCTCGACATTGGCGGCGTAGTCGCAAACGGAGCAGCGAACGAAGGAATCCTCGCCCACCTCGGTCGGAGCGAGGAACTCCTCGCTCGCCGATCCGCCCATGGCCCCAGACATGGCCGACACGATCACGTACTCCAGTCCGAGGCGCCCGAACGTGGAGATGTAGGCCTCGCGGTGCTTGTCATAGGAGGCCTGGAGTCCGGCATCGTCGACATCGAACGAGTACGAGTCCTTCATGACGAACTCACGTCCTCGCAGGATGCCCGCTCGCGGACGCGCCTCATCTCGGTACTTCGTCTGGATCTGGTAGATCGACAGGGGCAGGTCCTTGTAGGAGGAGAACTCGCCCTTCACCAGCAGGGTGAACATCTCCTCATGCGTGGGTCCGAGGAGGTAGTCGCTGCCCTTGCGATCCTGGAGCCGGAAGAGCGTGTCTCCGTAGTCGGTCCAGCGATTCGTGGCCTCATAGGGCTCTCTCGGCAGCAGTGCCGGGAAGTGCACCTCCTGGAAGCCCGCCTGATCCATCTCCTCGCGGACGATAGCTTCGACGTTTCGGAACACGATGAAGCCGAGAGGCAGCCAGGTGAACACACCGGGGGCGACGCGCCGGACGTATCCGCCGCGCACGAGCAGCCGGTGGCTGGGCACCTCCGCATCCGCCGGGTCGTCTCGGAGGGTGCGCAGGAACAGGGTTGACATCCGCAGAATCACGGGACACACCCTAGCTAGGCACGCCGCGCGTCCACACTCGCGCGGACGGCATGCTCAGAACAGGACTGTCGCGAAATCCCCATGGGATCGAAATCCGACCGTCGCGTAGCAGCGCCGAGCCGCCGTGTTGAAGTCATTGACGTAGAGCGACACGACCGGGGAGATGGATTCACGCGCCAGCTCGACCACCGCCGCCATGGCTGGTACCGACAGCCCTCTCCCCCGATGGGCTGGATCGACCCACACCCCCTGGACCTGGCAGACACGCTCGGTGGCGACGCCGACCTCGGCCTTGAAGATGACGACGCCGTTCTCGATGCGCACGAAGGAGTGGCCCGAGGCCACGATCTCTGCGATTCGAGCGCGATACGCCGCCGCCATGCCACGCGCCACAGGGGAGACGCCAACCTCTGCGGTGAACATGGCCACGCAGGCCGGGACCAGCACATCGAGGTCCTCGAGGGTTGCCGGACGCACCCGCGGGTCAGCGGGCACCTGCGGATCCTCATCGATGATGAGGACGGGCTGACGCTCGCGCACCTCCCGAGCAGGCCCCCACGCAGGCTCCAGGAGACGCCACAGATCCAGGACCTCATCGGCCGGGCCCACGAGCGAGGAACTGCGACGACCCATGCGTCGAAGCCGGTCGACAAAGGCGCTTCGGGATCTGGGATCCGTCTCCACCGGCACCAGATTCGCGCCCTGGTAGACCAGCGACAGCAGGCCCTCGTCGTCGTAGAACCCGAGGATCTCGCCCCCGAGCCGCCACGGATCCACCCCACCGGCGCGCACCCGGGACGTGACGAGGCAGTGGGCCACGGGGTCGGACGCCAGGATGCGTTCGACAGCAGGGAGGTCCACAGCCGTCACCGGCCGAACGGTGCCCACGGTGGCGGAGAGGCTCACGATCTAGTCGACTGTCACCAGCGGTGATCCGGACTCTCCCGACATCTGCTCCGCCAGGATCATCGCCTCCTCGATCAGCGTCTCGACGATCTGTGACTCGGGCACCGTCTTGATGACCTCGCCACGCACGAAGATCTGACCCTTGCCGTTTCCGGATGCCACTCCGAGATCGGCCTCACGAGCCTCCCCCGGACCATTGACAACGCATCCCATCACCGCTACTCGAAGGGGCACATCCAGGCCCTCGAGACCGGCCGTCACCTGCTCGGCGAGGGTGTAGACATCGACCTGAGCGCGACCGCACGAGGGGCAGGAGACGATCTCGAGACCGCGCTGACGCAGGTTGAGGGACTCCAGGATGCCGATGCCGACCTTGACCTCCTCGACCGGCGGCGCCGACAGGGACACTCGAATCGTGTCGCCGATTCCGCGGCTGAGCAGGCCGCCGAAGGCCACCGCCGACTTGATGGTCCCCTGGAACGCAGGGCCGGCCTCGGTCACGCCCAGGTGCAGCGGGTAGTCGCACCTCTCCGACAGCAGCATGTAGGCCTGCATCATCACGACCGGGTCGTGATGCTTCACGGAGATCTTGATGTCGCGGAAGTCATGCTCCTCGAACAGCGACGCCTCCCACAGCGCCGACTCCACAAGAGCCTCCGGAGTCGCCTTGCCGTACTTCTCCATCAGTCGCTTGTCCAGTGACCCGGCGTTCACGCCGATCCGGATCGGGGTGCCGGCGTCCTTGGCGGCCCTGGCAATCTCGCCGACCTTGTCATCGAACTGCTTGATGTTGCCGGGGTTGACGCGCACCCCGGCACAGCCCGCGTCGATCGCCGCGAAGACGTACTTGGGCTGAAAGTGGATATCGGCAATGACGGGGATGCCGCTCTTCCGGGCGATCTGGGGAAGTGCATCCGCATCATCCTGACTCGGCACCGCCACCCGCACCACCTGACAGCCAGCGGCCGTCAGCTCTGCGATCTGCTGGAGAGTGGCGTTGACATCCGAGGTCAGGGTGGTGCACATCGACTGCACGCTCACCGGCGCGTCGCCACCCACCGCCACCGGGTGGGTTGAATGCCGAAGCAGCAACTGGCGGGTCGGGCGACGAGGCGCGACAACGGGCGGAGGGGCAGCGGGCATTCCCAGACTCACGGACACCCCCACATTATGCCCGCCTTGAGCACCGGCGCCCAAGGATGAAGCGAAGTGCGGCAGTTGCGCGGCGCGTGCCCTCGCTTCCACGTCACCGGTGGTGAGCGTTCGTCACCTCACATGCATGTGGTGCACGTGCACGTGTGGTGCTCGGACCAGTCACGACCGGGGACGTCATCGAGCTCCGATTCGCTGAGGTGCGCCTCCGGGGTTTCCGGGGTCATGACTCGAGGGCCTCCGTCCGCGAACTGCTCGACCGTCGCCGTTCCACGGTGGTCCCGCTGCCAATCTGGCCGTGACTGGCCGTGGCTCCAGCGGAACGCTGTCCTAGCCCAGCGAGATGGGCTTCACGAGATCAGCCCAGATCACCACGACCGCCATTGCCAGCAGGAGACCTGCCACGACATAGGCGACCGGGAGCAACCGGGCCACGTCCACCGGTCCCGGATCAGGGCGTCCGGTGACTCGGGCCAGCCAGCGGCGAACGCCTTCGTACGCCGCGCCAGCCACATGCCCTCCGTCGAGGGGCAGGATCGGCAGCAGGTTGAACAGGAACAGGAAAAGGTTCAGCGAGGCGGCCAGCCCCAGGAACGTGGCGACCTTCGCGCGAATCGGCTGATCCATCGCGGCCACGTCGCCGCCGAGACGGCTGACGCCGACCACGCTGACGGGACTGTCGAGGGCGCGGTCTCCCCCGCCCAGCAGCGTTTGCGTCACGAGCTCATAGAGGCGGATCGGCAGCGACACAAGAGCCTGCACGGATCGGACGGTGATGTCCCACATGTAGGCGGGCACGGTCGTCCACGACTGGGCCTCCCAGACGGAGCCCGGAGCCAGGCCGATGTAGCCCGAGGTGGCAACCTCGCCCGTCTCATTCCCCATGTCGTCATATACCGGACGTGTCGCCTCGGCGATCGTCACGGTCAGGTCCGTCGGCTCACCAGCACGGTCCACTCGGACCACGGTCGTCTCGCCAGGATGCGCGCGGATCCAGTCGGTCGCCTCAGTCCAGTCGACGACCGGCTGACCATCAATGGCGACGATGACGTCGCCCGGCTCGAATCCGGCCTCCGCAGCCGGTGCCGGGGCGCTGCCCGTTGGACATTGACCGGACGGCAGCGGCTGCCCCGTCGGCTGGGTCGCCGTGGGCAGGCATGTTCCGACCGACGAGACCTCCAGTGACGGGGTGGGGAGCCCGACACCCATCAGCAGGATTGCGAACAGGACGAAGGCGAACAGCAGGTTCATGGTGGGTCCGCCGAGCATGATGACCATGCGTCGACGCACCGGAAGCCGGTAGAAGGTGCGGTCCTCATCGCCTGGCCCGATCTCCTCGGCCGACTGGCGCCGAGCGTCGTCGACCATGGCCGCGAAGCGCCCCGTCGACATCGACCGATGCGTGCCATCGGGAGACGGAGGCAGCATGCCGATCATCCGGATGAATCCGCCGACCGGGATGGCCTTCAACCCATAACGGGTCTCGCCCCTGACCGAGGACCACACAGTGGGTCCGAAGCCGATCATGTAGTCAGTGACCTTGACACCGAACCGCTTGGCCGGGAGCAGGTGTCCCATCTCATGCAGGGCGATGGACAGGCCGATGAGCAGGGCGAAGATCAGGATGCCGACCAGCTCGAGCACCGATCAGCCCTCCGTTCTGGACCCGACGGCCCCATCATCGATCAGGTGCCGCGCCCGAGAACGGGCCCAGGCATCTGCAGAAGTGACGTCCTCGAGGGTCGTGCGGTTCCCGTCGACCCACACCGACCCCGGCTCACCCCGGTCACCGGCAAGATGCTCCTCCAGCACGCGCCCCACGGTCGAGACGATGGCCGGGAACGACAGTCGTCCTTCGAGGAAGGCCGCCACGCACGCCTCGTCAGCACCGTTGAACACGGCCGGGGCCGTCCCACCCGCGCGGCCCGCCGTGCGAGCGAGTCCGACAGCAGGGAACGTCTCCTCATCCAACGGCATGAAATCCCAGGTGGCTGCACTCGTCCAGTCGCATGCCGGTGCCACGTGGGGGACGCGGGCTGGCCAGCTCATTCCCCAGGCGATGGGTATCCGCATGTCCGGGGGGCTCGCCTGGAGGATCGTCGATCCGTCGACGAACTCGACCATCGAATGCACCACCGACTGCGGATGCACGACCACATCAATGGCGTCGAACCCGATGTCGAACAGGAGATGCGCCTCGATGAGCTCAAGGCCCTTGTTCATCAGGGTCGCGGAGTTGACGGTGACAAGCGGGCCCATGGCCCAGGTCGGATGAGCCAGCGCCTGCTCGACCGTCACGTCCGCGAGGTCTGCCGCAGACCGGCCACGGAACGGACCACCACTCGCCGTCAGGACGAGCCTGCGCACCTGGGAGTGCTCGCCCGCGAGCAGGCATTGGGCAAGGGCGGAGTGCTCGGAGTCGACGGGCACGATCTGGCCCGGTCGTGCCAGCGCCTTCACCAGCGGACCACCGATGATGAGTGACTCCTTGTTGGCGAGGGCGAGAACGCGGCCGGCCTGCAGAGCCGACAGGGTGGGTGTGAGCCCGGCCGCCCCGGCCAGGCCATTCAGCACTGTGTGGCAGTCCCATCGGGCGACCTCATCATTGGCATCAGGCCCCGCGATGATCTCCAGGCTCCGCAGCAGCCGAACACCGTCCGGACTCGCCTCGAGAGCACCTCGGAGTCGCGTCGCTGCCTCATCGTCCGGGACGCCGACGACCTCCACGTCGAACGCGACCGCCTGGCTCGCCAGCACGTCGACCTTCGCACCACCCGCGGTCAGGGCCACGATGTCGAACAGGTCCGGGTTGCGCCGTGCGACGTCGAGGCCCTGGGTGCCGATCGAGCCAGTGCTTCCCAGAATGGAGATACGGCGAGGCTCCGGCATGTCCTGAAGGCTACCCGGCGGACCCGGACTCGGCCTTCTCGTCATCGCGCTGCCGGGTACGGGTGTCGGGCCCCGTCTCCACCCCCGGCTCCAGCGATGCGAAGGCGAACCACAGGTCGGCGCGAACACCCGGGTCGTCGAGGCTGCGATCCAGAATGCCCTCCGCGCGGCGGAGTCGATGACGCACGGTGTGTCGATGGATGCCCAGGTGCTGTGCGGTGGAATCGATCTGTCCATGGTGGGCTAGCCAGGCCCGAAGGGTGTGCCGAAGCTCAGTTCCCTCCGGCGCCATGAGCAGTGGCTCGAGGTAGGCCTTCGCCCATGCCTGGGCCGTTGCCGCATCGATGAGCGACCCCACGCTGCGCTCGGGCAGCTCCGTGAACCGCTGCACCCCCCGGCCTCCTCGGGTTGCCTGCTCCGCCTGGACCAGCGCCTGTCGAACGTTGGCCGCATCGGTCAGATCGAGGGTGGACGAGACCCCGACCACACTCGCCCGGTCGTCCTCGGCCAGGGCCAGGACCCACTGCGGCAGCTGACCTGCGGAGTCCACGGATGCCAGGCCGATCATGCGCCCCTGCCCATCGGGGCAGATGAGGGCATCGACTGAGTCCGGGACCGTCATGGCTCCTTCCGCCGGAGCCCCATCGGATGGCCGCGCCCTCAGCATGATCGCGACTCCACGCGCGGGATCGATATGGCCGAGTCCGAGTCCCCTCAGCCGGTCGATCGAGAGACCCTCGCGTTGCGCGATGTCCACCAGCAGGGCCTTCCACTGGCCGGCATGGCGTACGACAGCCAGCGGTTGCGCAC
>Ga0181560_10002520_pt1 | contig 17013 bp, 14 predicted proteins | sample 011ome_20_FD_133751 | JGI IMG/M metagenome (GOLD analysis project Ga0181560, IMG submission 133751) | Coastal salt marsh microbial communities from the Groves Creek Marsh, Skidaway Island, Georgia - 011509CT metaG (megahit assembly) | ecosystem: Environmental > Aquatic > Marine > Intertidal...
AAGGGCGCGAAGCTGGTGTGCGAGAGGAAGGGGCGATTCGCGCGGGAAGGGCGAACTTGAGGTGAAGATTTTTATAGTGGGGTCGCGCGGCCGTTCATCGACTTTTTTCACCCACTCCACGGTTTCAAAAGTTGACCGCGATGCCTTTTGAACGACCGATGCGATGAACACATCACCGCGTAGCTCCAAACAGAACGCATATATCATCGTCTGAATCTCCCCACACCTCCCGCGCGCGCGGCCGAGGGTCCCTCCCGCCAGGATGGATCTCCTCAAAGCCGAGCTCGAGAGGAAGCGCAAGGCGAAAGCGGAGGAGTTCGGCGGGCAGAAGTACGTCAAGAAGGCGCACATCACCGCGGTGCGCGAGGCGAAGCTTCGGAAGGAGGAGGAGGAGGAGCGGCGCGCGAAGCGCGACGCGACCGCGAACCGATCCGCGCCGCCCGCGGGGACGTCCTCCGAGGGCGACGCGGACGCGGACGCGGAGAAGAGCGGCGCGGCGGCGGCGACGACGACGTCGAAGAAGGGCGACGCGCCCGCGGGGGGCGAGACCGCCGAGGTGCGCGCGGCGTTCTCTCGCCTGGACGTAGCGGGCCCGACGCGTTCGTTCGCTCGACCGCCAACCCTAACGAACGCCCCCCCTCCCCCTCCCCCCCGCGATCGATCCCTCCCTCCCTCCCTCCCTCGTCCGCGCGACAGGCCTCCTCCGACGCGGCCGGCGAGCGCGACGACGACCTCGCGGACGTGGAGCAGCTCGACGTCGCGGAGGCGATTCGACGCCTCAGAACGCTCGGGCAGCCGGCGACGCTGTTCGGCGAGTCCGAGCTCGATCGTCTTCGACGCTTGCACGTCGTGCAGCGAGCCATCATGGTGGAGGACGAGCACGCGGGCGGGCAGCAGGCGAACGAGAAGCAGACGGAGCTGAGGGCGTTGGAGGAGTACGCGAAGCGGCAGAAGCAGAGGGGGATCGCCGCGGCGGAGCTCGCGGCGAAGAAGCTCGCGGCGGAGCGGGATCTGAACAAGGCGTCGAACGAAGGTGAGCGAGGGACACGCGCTCCGTCGCTTTTCGAATCTGAATCTCTCTTCGGCGTCGACCGTCGTCGCGCGACCCGCACCCTAACCCTAACCCTAACCCGCACCCTAACACTAACCCTAACACTAACCCTACATTCATCACGACGCAGGCAAGATGGCGGAGATCGCGGAGGAAGAGAACGCGGAGCTCGCCGCGGCGTTCAAAAACGCCGCCGCCGCCGTCGCGAAGCGTCGCGTCGACGCCGACCTCGCGCCCATCGACCAAGTCGGAGCGTACTTCAAATCCCTCCTCGAGGAGTGGGAGCGCGAGCTCGAGGCGAAGCCGGAGGAGTGGATCTACACGGAAGAGGCGAAGCTTCAAGTCGCGAACGTGCGTCTGTGCAGGAACCACATGAAGCCGTTGTTCAAACGCATCAAACGCCGGCAACTCCCCGGCGACATCGAGCGCGCGCTTTTTCTCATGGTCCAAGCGATGAAGGCGCGGAACTACCGCCAGGCTGCGGACGTGTACGTCGGCGTCGCGATCGGCAACGCGCCGTGGCCGATCGGTGTCACGTCCGTCGGCATCCACGAGCGCTCCGCGCGCGAGAAGATCGGCGCGCAGTCGCAAGCGCACGCCATGCACGACGAGGAGACGCGAAAGTACTTGCAGTCGGTGAAGCGTCTGATCACGTTCGCGCAGCGGTCGTACCCCACGGTCCCGTCGCTGTCGCTGGACTTCAACTCCGGGTACAACGGCTGGGACAAGGAGTCGCTCACGCGCGAGGACGCGAAGCTGGACATACGGAAGCAAGTCCCCGCGCTGCTGGCGTTGCCGACGACGTCGGACGGGAAGCTCGCCGACGGGTGGAAGGCGCAGGAGAGCGACACGCGGACGTGGAAGAGCCTTCTCACGCACGCGTACAACGGCGTGAAGGGGATGGAGGACGACGAGGTGAAGAGGGATTTCACGAAAATGACGACCGCGAAGGACGAGGTTTTGAACCGCGATAAGACGATGTACGACGACAGGACTGGGCATCTCACGCGGCAGAGTAAGGGGTTCACGAAGAAGTAGTCCATATGATAGCAGAGGTAAGTTGTTAGGCTGGCCCAATGATGTGAGACGAGGGCAAATTCTACGAAAAAAGTTCATCGGTCAGTTGAAAGGGGACGCGATCAAATGTTAAAACCGAGGGATGGGTGAAACCTTTTTGATCGTACGACGGTGACGTGGCCGACCACGCGGCACTCGCGTCCTCGCAACTCGTGGTCTCGCGCGACGTCTCGAGCGAAGCGCCTCTCAGCTTTTCGTCGCTTCGCGCGCGTCCGCAATCCCTCCGCGCGCCCACCCGTCGCCTCCGCATCTTCGACGCACACCTCGCGTCATGGCGACCTCCGCGGCGCCCGCGAGCGGCGCGGTCGCGCGCGCGCGCGTCGGCGCGGTCGCGCGCGCGCGCGCGGGCGCGTCCGCGTCTTTATCCCGCGCGACGACGACGACGACGACGACGACGCATCTCTCGCCGCGCGACGCCGCGCGCGCTCGCGGCCGCGTCGTCGCGTCGCGCGTCGTCCTCGCGCGCGCGGACGCGAACGACGCGCCGGCGACGACGTCGGAGAACGCGCCCGCGCCCTCCTCCGAGCCGCGCGCCGCGAAGAAGCGCGACGACGACCGCGGCGACCGCAACCGCGGTCGCAACCGAAAACCGAGAGCGAAGAACCGCGCGTCGTCGTCGTCGTCGTCGTCGTCGTCGCGCATCGCGCGAGCCGCGGACGAGCCCATCGTCTCCGGCGCCGCCGCCGCGAAGTTCATGGGCACGATCGACCTCGACGACGAGATCGACGCGATGGAGATCTTCGCGAGCGCGGGCGCGCTCGCGCGCGAGATGTCCTTCGTCGACGCGGGGGGCCCAATCTCCGCGACGTTCAAAGGCACGATCGACGACGGCGACCTCTCCGCCGCCCTGTTATCCGTGGACGACGACGCCGTCGCGTCGTTCGCGTCGTCATCGCGGCCGGGCGAGAGCGCCGCCGCCGCGACCGCGACGTTCAAGGGCACGATCGACGACGGCGACGTCTCAAATCTATTCCCCGCGGCGAAATCGAAATCGCCGCCGCCGCCGGCGACGCTCGGCGGGCACCCCGAGCTCGCCTTTCTGTGCGACCCGCTCGCGGTGAAATCCATCGCGTCCGACGACGCGACCGACCCGATCAACTCCGCGGAGGTCGTCGGGCGATGCAACGACGTCGTGCGGCGGTGCAAGTCCATGGACGACGTCCTCGCCGTCGTGCGCGAGATGACCGCTGCAGGCGTCGCGCCGGCGGAGAGCACGTACTTCGCGGTGATGCTCGTGTGCCGCAACGTCGCCGCGGTCGGGCCCGCGCGAGCGGTGGAGGTGTACGACGCCATGAGGTTGAACGACGTGAAGGTGAACCGCCGGACGTACGACCTCGCGTTCGAGTGCGCGATCCGAGGGAAACGCGTCGCGGACGCGATGAGAATGAAGGAGGACATGCTCGCGGAGGGCGTGCCCGTCGGCGCGAAAATGTACACGAGTCTGCTGCGCGCGCTCGCGGATAACGACGTCGGGAAAAAGAAAGGGTCGAAGCACAGGCTGATCCGCACGTGCAAGGTGTTCGAGGAGATGCTGTCGACGGGCGTGGAGCCGCCGCCCGCGGCGTTCAACGCGCTGCTGCTCGCCGCGGGACGCGCGAAGCAGCCCGATTTGGTCGCGCGGACGTTTGAAGAGATGGTCGCGACGGGCGTCTCGCCGTCGAGGGAGACGTACGAGACCGCGCTGCACGCGGTCGCGGCGGGGGGGCTCGTGGACGTCGCGCTGGACGTGTTCGGAGCGATGCGGAGGGACGGGTTCGAGCCGAGGAAGAGCACGTGCAACTCGCTTCTCGAGGCGTGCGCGAGCGCGCCGCAGCCGCGGGTTGAGCAGGCGTTTGAAATTTTTTACGCCATGACGGGCGACGGCGGGTTGGGCGTCGTGCCGAACCGCCGGACGTTCGCGCTGCTCATCGACGCCGCGGTCAAGGCGGGTGAGCCGTCGTACGCGTTCGACGCGTTCGAGGCGATGCGCGACGGCGGCGTGGAGGTGACGTTGACCACGTACAACCGTTTGATACACGCGGCGCGCGGAAGCAATAAGGGCGGGTCCAAAAAAGCCGTCGACGGACTCGCGACGGCGATGAAACTCTTCGCTGAGATCAAGGCGCGAGACGACGTCGAGCCGGACGAGTACACGTACGGCTCGCTGCTCGCCGCGTGCGCGTCTGCGGGGGATTACGACGCCGGCGAGACGATCCTCCGCGAGATGACCGCCGCGGGAGTCGGACACAACCGCGTCACGCGCCACGCGACAATCACGCTGCTGGGGAGGTGCGACAAGTGGAGAGAAGCGCTCGCGCAGTACCGCGCGCTCGTGGAGTCCGGCGCGCCGTGCGAGGGCGGCGGGAGGGAGGGGCGGGGCGTCGTCGTCGACGCGGACGCGGAGAAGATTTCGGCGGGCGGCGACCCCAGCGCGCCCGAGTGCGCGCTGGGGTACGGACCGAACCGCGACTCGTACTCGTTGACGTTCGACGCGGTGTTGTCTCCGGGCGGCGCGGAAGCCGCGATCGCGAGCGTCGCGCTGGAGGAGGGCGGCGGCGACGCGTTCATTCACGGCGAGCGCGCGGCCGCCGCGCGCGCGGTCTACCGCGACGGCGTCCACGCCGGGGTGTACGACGAGCCGTCCGCGAGCGTCGACGCGTCGTCCTCGAGCGGCGGCGGCGGCGGCGGCGGCGACGCGTTGCGCGTCAGTTTCACGCACATGACGCGCTCGGAGGCGATCGTCGCGACGCTGGTCCTCCTGGAGGGCTTCGCCGGGATGGACGTCGTGGACGAGAGCGAACTCCCGAGCGGGGTGTTCATCGGCGCGGGCCCGGGTACGAAGGGCAACGCGCAGCGTAGAATGATCGCCGTGGAGAGCGTGTTGCGCGCGGCGTCGCTGCCGTGCGAGACGATCGAGGACCCGAGGACGTACGTCATCGGCGTGCGACGGAGAGACCTCGCGCCGTGGATCGCGAAGATGAAGGGGTCGTTTCCCGTGCACGACTCCGCGTCGCTCGCCGCGGGCGCCGCGCCCGTCGTCGCGCGGTGAGGAGGCGAGTAGGCTGGGTTCGTTTTTAATTAAGATGTCATGACGTTTCGTGCAAATACCGTACGTATGGCGTCGCTCGTTCGTCGGTCACACACGAACCGACGCGTCGTTCGTCCGTCCGTCGGCTTCGATCACACGCCCTGCCGCTGGCACGTCTTCACCGCGGCCTCGATCGCGGCGGCGACCTGGTTCCGCGCCTTCGGCTTCTCCACGACGCCCTGCAACATCTTCACGTCGGAAATTTTCTTCGTCAACTCCCTCAGGTGCTTCGCCGCGATCGGATCCGTCAGCCTCCCCGCGTCGAGCACCGCGTTAATCCCCGCGCACACCTCCGCGACCGTCCGTCTGAGCTGCGATACCTTACAACTCGCGAGTCGGGACTGGTGCCGGGACAAGAACGCGGCCGCGGACGTCGCGATGATCTCCTCCGCGGCGGCGGCGGCGACGACGGCGACGGGCGGGCCGCCTTCCGATCCCGATCCCCCGCCGCCGCCGCCGCCGCCCTGCGCCGCCGCGATGGCCGCGCCCGCCGCCGCCGCCGCCGCCGCCGCCGCCGCCGCCGCCTTCGCCTTCGGCGACGCCCCTGACTGCTTGAACGGCAAGCTCGCGTTGCAGTGCGGACAGATGCGCGTCGGCGACCCCACGACGCCGTGGCACTCTTGGCACAGCTTGCGTCCTTTCCCCAACGGCGTGCCCGGGTTGTGCGCGTGGAACGTCGCGCCCGCGCCCTTCTTGTGCGACTTCGGCTTCGGCTTCGGCGGCGCGCCCCCGGGCCCCGGATTGTGCGGCAGCGACGCGCCCGCGGCGGCGTTCGTCGTCGACGACGACTTCTTCGTCGCCTTGGGCGGCGGCTTCGGCGGCTTCGGCGCGGACGCCGGCGCGGACGCCGCCGCGCCGCCGCCGGCGTCGAGCCCGCCCGCGGCGGCGTCGGCGGCGGCTTTCGCGAATCCGCTCTTCCCTCGCGTCGCCCTCAGCTCCGGCTCGTTCCTCCGCGCGGCGACGTACGCGGCGTCGTACACGGGCCGCGGCTTTCCCGTTTTCCCGACGCCGCCGCCGCCGCCTCCGAAAAACGGCGCCGGCGGCGGCGGCGGACGCTCGTACCTCGCCGCGAGCGTCCCGACGTGCGACCGCAACGCGCCGCGCCACTGCGCGATAAGCGATTCGCACAGCTTGCACACGGTCCCGGTCTCATCGTCGTCGTCGCACGCGTCGCGCGTCGCCATCACGCGCTCGCGCACGTTGGTCCCGTCCAGCACCGCGAGCGAGACGTGCGTCGCGTGTAACTCTTTCAGCGCGTCGACGGCGGCGATCGTCGCGCCTCTTCGCGTCTCCGACGCCGTCGCCTTTTCTTTTTTGCTCGTCGACCCGCCGTGATGGCTCTTCTGCCGCGCCGCGAGCGTTTCTATCACGTCGTCCAGAACCGCCTCGATCCGCGACATCGCGTCCTCGACGTCCGCTCTCATGCCCTCCCGCACGAACGCGAGCGCGCGCGTCCGCGCGAGCGTCCACCGCGCCTCTCTCTCCTCTAGCGTCGTCGGGAAGAATCGAGCGTATGTCGGGGTGGAGTTGAAAGGGGTCAGTTAGAGTTGAAAGGCGTCGCGGTCGGAGATTGAAAGCGAGGTGTGGGCGGAGAGACACGCCGGGAAAAGTCCTTAAGGAACGGCGTTCACCACGCCGACGCGGTCGTATGGGAACCAGTGTACAGAACGCACCTCGCCGCGTCGATCGCGTCGGCGGATCGACGTCGTCGCCGGTGTGCTCGCTCGCGAAGTAATCCGCCGCGCGCCTTCGCTTCCCGAGCGCGTTCGAGACGTCCCGCGCCGCCTCGAGCCGCGCGACCCTCTGCGCGTGGAACTTGCTCCCGCCCTGGGATCCGCCGGGTTTATGCTTCGGCGGGTGCTTCCCGAAACTCAGCGCGGCGCCCGCGGCGGTCGCGGCGGCGCCGACGCCGCCGCACATCGCCGCGAGCCATCGATGCACGCCGACGAGGTTCCCGCACGTCAACGGTGGGCCGATATCGAACGAGGAAACCTTGTGGTACGAGTAGTGCCCGTCCCTCGTGTCGCGCTCTTCGCCCGTGACCGCGAGCGACGCGACGGAGGCGCGGTCGACGAGGTAGAAGTTGATGCCGCGTCGGCCGTCCGGGAAGACGAACTTTTCTTGCGAGTGCGTCACGAATTTGGGAAGCTGACCGCCGCCGCGCGATAAGCCCGCCCCCGACGCGTCGCTCGCGCGATTCGCCGCCATACCCGCCGCGACGATCGTCGGGGTGACGCCGCCGGCGACGGACGCGCGCGCGATGCCCTCGGCGACGATCCCGTCCAGCCACGCGATGAGCTCGCGGCGGTCCGTCGTCGAGATCGTTCCGTGATTCTTCGAGAAGTTTTTCGCGTTACGGTACGTCGGTCCTCCGCCGCCGCCGCCGCCGCCGCCTCCTCCCGCTCCGGGCGAGTCCTCGCACACCGCCGCGAGCGTCTCTCCGCCGTCGTCGCCGCCGAGGAGGTAGTACTTGAACTTCGTCTCGCCGCCGCCGGGTTGCTTCGCCTCGCGGTAGGACGTGAAGAAGGCGTCGACGTTCTCCGCGGAGCTCTCCTCGGGGTCCGTCATCCAGTCGTCGACCGATCGCTCGCGTCTGTCGATCGATCGATCGATCGATCGATCGATCGCGCGCTCGCGCGCGCGACGATCGAGCGCCGCGCGAGCCGGTGCGGGGGTGCGAGCGCGAGCGACGCGCGCGCTCGTTGTGCCGCGCGTCGACCGAGGAGAGAGGACCGAGAAGATAGTCTCAGGGAGGAGACCTGAGGGCTCGACCCGTTCAATTACCGGTGAAACATTTATTTTCAAACCGTAAAAAACATTTTCTGGTTTCGGAAATCTCGATTCGACCGCGATCGAGCCACACAGCCCACCCACCCACGGATATTTTCCACGCAGCACGTTCCGACGCGCTGACACACGAAAAACAACAACCGGGGCATTATTCGCGGTCGCACCTCGCACCGGTCGCACGCGACACGACCTTCCCAAGATGGGTCCGCCGAAGAGCAAACCCCCTAAAAACACCGATGTGACCCCGTCGCCGCCGGTGAAGTCCACAGCGAGTGCGTCCTCGCCCCCGTCGCGCGGTCGACGCTCTCGCGCGTCTCGCGCGCATTTCATCGCGCGCAGTCTCCTCCGCCCGGCTGGACGCCTGGACGGATGCTAGACGGTCGCTCCCACCCCCGCGGCCTCGCCCCCTCGTCTTCCCTCCGCTGACGCGCGATCCCACCCCCTATCGACCCGTCGCCGCCGCAGTGGGGCGCAAGAAGATCCGAATCGAGCGCATCGCGGACGAGAGGAACCGCCAGGTCCGTCCCCGCGCCCCCCCTCCACGCGCCGGTCAACATCATCATCCCCCGACCGCGATCGAACGACGCTTCTTTTCCTCGGTCAACCCACCCGCGGCGTCGCGCCGACGAAGGCGCGCGTCGCCGTCGCCGCCGCGTCCCTCGCGGCGCATCGCGTCCTCCCCCCGCGCGACGCCACCGCGACGCCACCGCGACGCCACCGCGACGACGCGCGACGCTGACGCCGTCCCCGCCCCGTCCCCCCGCGCGAAAATCCATCCATCTTCTACCCTCGCGCGCGCGCGCAGGTCACGTTCACGAAGCGAAAGAACGGCCTCATGAAGAAGGCGATGGAACTGAGCGTCTTGTGCGACTGCCAGATCGCGCTCGTGATTTTCAACAGCAACAACAAGCTGTTCCAGTACAGCAGCGGGGATATCAACCACGTCCTGACGCGGTTCAAGAACGACACCGTGGGGCCGCACGAGCGACGCAACAACAAAGACGTGCGTGAGCGCGCGAACGCCCGCGCGGGCGTTGACTTTTCGTCGTCGTTTTCTTTCGGTCCTTTTTCCGTCTTCTCCGTGGCGTTCTCTTCCCCTCTCGCGGTCGGATTGCCCTCCCTCGCGACGCGTACACCCTCTATAACGCATCACATCTAACCGTTTCCGCCCCCTCCCCCCCGATCTTCCTCTCGCGTCATCAGCTGTTCAACCAACACTTCAAGAACCAGCCCGCGTCGGCGGGGTCTAAAAACCCAAACACCGTGGACTCCGAGGACGAATTCGGAGCCGATACCAGCGACGACGACGACGACGAGCCGACCGCGCGCGGCGCCGCGAAGACGCTGAAGAACGGCGCCAACGGGAAGCACACGTCCGGCGGAAACGGCGGCGGGAAGGTGCTCACGCCGACCAAGCCGCGGAGCGCGAAAGTCGCGGGGGGAAAAAACGCAAAGGCGGTCGCCGCGAGGCTCGCGGCGAAACGCGCCGCCGCCGCCGCCGCCGCCGCCGCCGCCGCCGCCGCGGAGGCGGAGATGGACGAGGACGAGCTCGACGCCGTCGACGGCGTCGCGTCGCTGACGCCCACGTCGGAAGGCAGGGCGCCGTCGTGGGGGCACGACTCGCTCGGCGGCGGCGGCGGCGGCGGCGCGTCGAGAAAGTTTCTCGAGCACCTGCAGTCGGCGACGGACGCGCTCGGGAAATCATCCGGCGGGAAGGATCACCCCGGGTCGGCGCTGAACACGTCCGGGCTGTTCAGTTCCGGCGGGAAGTCCCCGAATGGTGGGATGGGGTCGCTGTTCGGCGGGTTGGGGATGTCTGGCGTCACGCCGACGGGGCTGTCGTTCGGCGGGCTCATCTCTCCCGGCGCGCTGCAGGCGGACCTCGGCGCGAGCCTGGAGTTTCCCGCGGCGTCGGGTGGCGGCGGCGGCGGCGGCGGCGGCGGCGGCCTCGCCGCGGGGATCCTAAACAACTCGCTCAACGCGAAGCACGCCGTGTTGAAGAGTTCCGCGAGCGCCGGCGGCGGGACGGTCGGGAACGGGAACGGGAACGGGAACGGGAACGGGAAGAAGGGCGACTTGCGGATCGACATCCCGGAGAATACGTCGAAGACGATCGAGGTGGCGGCGGCGCGCGGCGTCGGCGTCGGCGACGCGTCGGGCGCGAGCCCGAGCCCCGGGCCGCTGACGTCGCTCCTCATGCGAGGCCCGGGCGGTATGAACCTGTCCGGCCGCGGGGACGGCGGGGGGAACGAGAAGGCGACGGAAGCCGCGGCGGCGGCGGCGGCGGTGCGCGCGGACGCGGCGAAGAGAGAAGAAGAGAAGGAGACGACCAAGCTGGCGGACGGCGGCGGGTCGTTCGCGCTGCCGGGTTTGGGCGGCGGCGACGTCGACGTCCCGTCCCCGACGGCGCTCGGCGGGAGGGATAGGGCGGCGGGGGTGAAGCGGGCGAGGAACGCGTCCGTGAGCGAGCCGAGCCCGGGGACGGGGAAGCGCTCGACGCGAAGCAGAAAGTGACCGACGTCGCGTCGAGATTCGATTCGATCGGACGACGGTTGACCGGAACCGAAGAGGCGCGTTTGTTAAGAAGTCGGGGCGCGAGAGAAGAGAGCGATAGCGGCGCGGCGAGCGACCGAGTCGCGCGATGCGACGACGCGAGATTGATTCTAAGACTAAACACCTCCCGCCGCGCGCGTTCCGTTCCGTTCCGTTACGTTCCGCGCGTTCGGACCGAGGACGACGACACCCAAAAGTGGACGACGAATGCGAATGCGAATGCGAACGCATCCCCGATCCACCATCACCATCCCCTCACGCGGTCGCGACGTCGTCGTCGACGCACATGTACACGCCCACGTCCTCGAGCTGCCGCACCGCTGTCGGGATGCTCTTCAGCGGGTTCCGCTTGATGTCCAGCCGCTTCAGCTTCCGCAGCTTCCCCAGGTCCGCGGGCAGCGACGTGAGCCGATTGAAGTAGAGCTCAAGCCGCTCGAGCTGCAACAAGTTCCCGACCGCTTTCGGCACGGACGTGAGGTGGTTGTTGCTGAGCGTGAGCGATCGCAGGTGCGATAGCCTCCCCAGCGTCTCCGGCACGGACGTCAGCGCGTTGTAGCTCACGTCCAGCTCCCTCAGCGCGCCGAGCTTTCCGACGCACGCGGGCACCGCGCCGGACAACCCTCTCTCGTCGAGAACGACTTTTATCACTCGATCCCTCGCGTCGAGCGTGACGCCTTCCCAGCCCGAGATTGGCACATCGAGCGGCCAGAGCGACTGCAGCGCGGGCGAGGACGCGCGCCAGGTCTTGAGCGCGTCCGCGTCGCCGACCGCGCTCCCTGACGTGCTCGGGGAGCCCGGGCCGGGGATCCCCGCGCCCGCGCTCGAGGACGCGCCGCAGCCCATCGAATGTGATGAGACGCGCCCTTTCGCGATCGATGAAAACCTGACTCAGCTCAAAACAGATTCATCGGTGAGTTGAAAAGAGATGCGATCAAGTGTTGAAACCATGGACGGGTGAAAATCGTGTACAGAACGCCTTCTTCAACCGATGAAAACAAAAAGCCCGGCAAAAAAAGGTCGTTTCCAACGGCTGCCCTGCGCAAAGACCGACGCGCGCGATGGCCACGTCGCCGCCGCCCGCGACGCGCTCGCCCGCGCCGCCCGAGCGCGCGGGCCGCACCCCCGGCTCCATCGTCCGCCGATCGCGCGCCGCGCACGACCGCGACCCCGCGGAGGTCGTCGTCGTGGGCGAGATCACGGGCGCGACCGGATTCGAAAAGAGCACGCGCGGGGGATCCGTGTGGTGCAAGTGGGCGGTCGTGCACGGCGAGCGATGGACGCTGACGCGAGGGGACAAGTCCGGGGCGACGCAGGCCGCGAAGGCGTGCTGGGCCGGCGGCGAGCTCGCGACGTGGGCGCACCCGATACAGCTCTCGTTCAAGACGACGAGCGCGCAGGCGCGTCCGCGCGTCGCGTCGCGACGCGTCGCGTCGGTCGCGCGGCGTCCGGTCGACCGGAGGACGCGGGCGAACCGAGCCAACGGCTTACTTTTATTCCGATGTCAGCGTCGTTCGTCGTCCCTCCCTCCCTCCCTCCCTCGTCCGCGCTCGCTGACATCCTCGTTCGACGCCCCCGCCTCCCGACGACGACGCGCGCAGGGCTGGCCGAAGCTCGTGTTCGCGGTGTACGAGCGCGACGCGTGGAGCGGCGTGGACGTCTTCGCGGCGTACGGCATCAAGGTGCGTTCTGTACACTGGTCCCCATACGACCGCGTCGGCGTGGTGAACGCCGATCCTTAAGGACTTTTCCCGGCGCATCTCTCCGTCCAACCCTCGATGGTTTCAATCCCGACACACCTCGATGCCTTTCAACTCCGCCACTGACGCCTATGAACTCCACCCCGATATCATCGCTCGTATAAAACGACCCTCAAGAACCTCCCGCTCTCCCCCGGGATGCACGAGCTCGAGTGCCACTGCTGGCGCGCGAACGATCGAAACGCGCGCCTACAGGAGGGCGTCGCGGAGTTCTTCGCCAACGCGCGCCCGGAGCTGGAGGGGTGGAAGGACGCGCTTCTGTCGCGCGACGACCTGTTCGCCTCGAGCGCGATCACCGTGGGCATGGGCAGCGTCCACGCGCAACTCATGCTCGTGACCAAAGGGATGGACGGGCCCGACGGCGTGTCCAAGGCGTCCGCGGGGGTGAGACTGCTTCCCATACGACCCCGTTCGCGATGTGCACGTCGTTCCTTGAGGACTTTTCCCGTCGTCACTCTTCACCCGCGCTTCCCTTTCAACGTACGTTTGACCGGTAAGACGTTCGACTGACCGATCGCTTCACCCACGCAGGCGCCGACGCCCGGGAAGGAGCTCGAACGGCGCGCGCGTCGGTTCGAGCAGAGCGCGCGCGGGAAAGGCGGCGAAAAGCTCTCGGACGACGACGACGAGTACGACGACGAGAACGCGTCGCCCGGGTCCCGAGGCTTCCGAGGCTTCGGGAAGGCGGGCGTCGCGGCGTCGCTCGGGCTGCAATCGCTCCGTCGGAACCTCCCGACGGACCCGCGAGACGTCGCCGACGCGGTGGAGTCGCCGGACCGAGACGCGCGGCGAAGCGAACGCGCGGCGGCGGTGCGAGCGTCGTACACGCGTCCGGAGCGCGCGAGCCGGACCGCCGCCGCGTCGGGGTACCCCGAGGAGCGCGGAAGCTGGAACGACGTGGAGAACGGAGGCGCGGCGGCGGCGGCGGCGGCGACGACGACGACGACGCGACGCGCGCGGCGCTCCGCGGCGCTCGACGCCGACGACGCGGACGTCACCGCGCCGCGGACGTCGCGCAGAGACCGTCGCGGCGGCGGCGTCGTCTCGACCGGATCGAGTTTGCTGAGCGAGCGCCGCGCCGCGCGCCATCCCGCGGCGGGGACGGACGGCGACGGGTCCGGAGCCGTCGCGCCGCGGTCGAGAACGGCGTTGTCGCACGAGGTGGAGAGCATCGAGGACGCGCCGTTAAACGGCGACGGCGGCGCCGCCGACGTCGTCGCGGCGTCGAGGCGGGAAGCGAGGAGCGCGAGGCTGGCCGCCGCGGGCGGCGGCGGCGGCGGCGGATCGCACTCGCCCGTGGACGACGCCGCGGGGGTGGAGGCGAGGCGGCGGTATCTGGACATCGAGCCGGGCGGGCGTCGGCGGCGAAACACGCCGCTGTGACGCGTCGAAGAGTACTACGTAGCTGTACATGAATACTGAGACGACGAACGAAACGAGACGAGACGAGCTTCGTTTGGTACACTATCTCAGCGCGATCGGGTGGGATACAGTACCCCCCCTCCCCCTCCTATCCCAACACTTCCACGGCGTCGGCGCCGTCGTCGTCTTCGCCCGGTCCGAGTTGCTCTTCCAGCGACAGCAGAAGGTCTCCGCACGCCTCAGGGTTTTGCGAACACGCGTCCTCGTCGTCCATCCATTCGAGCTCCACGCGCTTCATCTCGTTCGCGACGACGTCACGTAACGCATCCCCGGTGAACGTTTTTCCATCCTCCCCGATCCCCGGCGCGTCGCCCTTCAGCCTCCACACGAACGCCCGGATCACGTCCTCGGGGCCCTCCTCGCCGATCACCTTCAACATCCCCTCGTACGCGAATCGCTCTCCCACTAGCCACTTGTCCGTCGTCACCGCTACGGCGCCGCGCCGCATCACCGCGCTCAGCGCGGCGGAGAGTTCCGGCAGCCGCAGACCGTCCTCGGACGGGAACGCGGTCGAGTACGCCAGCGCGAGCGTCGCGGAGGAGAGATCCGCGGCGGCGGCGTCGATCGCAGACGCGAAAACCGCCGCGTCCGCCGTCGACGTCGCGCCGGTCCCCATGCGACCGCCTCCTCCCGCGCCCAAGCACGCGTCCGCGTGCGTCGACGCGGCGACGCCCTCTCTGAGCACGCCCGCGGCCTCGAGCCTGCGTATCGCCGCCGCGCCGAGGTCCGCGAGCGGTTTCGAGGCTTCCACGCCGACGACGCGTCGCCACGGCCTGAGGGTCGTTCCATACGAGCGAACGTCGGGGTGGAGTTGAAAGGCGTCAGAAGCGGAGTTGAAAGGCGTCGAGGTGCGTCGGGATTGTGAGCGAGGGGTGGGCGGAGAGAGACGAACGCCGGGAAAAGTCCTTAAGGAACGGCGTTCACCACGCCAACGCGGTCGTATGGGGACCAGTGTAGGGCTATAGAACGCACCTCATCGTCGCCGCCGCCAACAGAAGCCTTCCGGCGCCAGAGCCGACGTCGACGAGGACGGGCTCCGCGCGCGACGGGTCGTTCGCGATCGCGAGCGCGTCTCGAAACGCGCTCCTCGATGATCCCCCCGACGATTCGTCTTCCGATGATGATCCCCCAACGGAACGCGAACCGTCGTCGTCCGAACACGACGACGACCCCTCGCTCTCGAGCGCGGCGGCGACGGCGGGGTGCTCGAGGACGCTCAGGAGCCCGGTCAGCGGGAACTCGCCGTACGCGCCGTGCGTCTCCGCGTCGAGGTTGTTCATCGCGACCTCGAAGCGAAGGCGGCGGGATTCGCCGCCACCGAGGACGCCGCCGGCGACGTCCATCAGCGCCTTCGCGTCCGCGGGGGCCGCGGTCGCGACGACGGAGCGTCGTCGTCGTCGGTGATGATGATGAGGATGATGATGATGATGAAGATGACGGTGATGATGACGAGGAGGAGGAGGACGACTCGCGACTCGCGTCTCTCTCCGCGCGGGGTGACGACCGGGGACGCGCGGCGCGACCGGCGCGGCGGCGTTGGGCGCGGCGATGGGCGCGGGGGGCATCGTGCGCGTCCGCGCGAACGAGCCTCCCGCGCGCGGCGCACTGGCGGCGGGCGACGATGCACTGTTTCCTCGGAACCGGATATCGCCAATGCGAACAGAACGTAAAAACAAACCCGCGTGCGTGCCGACCTCCGCGCGCGACGACACGTCTCGCCGCGCGCGGACGCTCCCGTCGCGATACATGCCCTCCCTCCTCGTGCCAATCCCCTCGCCCGCGCGCGCATCGCGCGCGGCGTCTCTCGGGTCCACCGCCGCGCGCCGCGTCTCGCGCCGCGTCGCGCGCATCGCGTCCGCGTCCTCGTCGTCGAGCGATGAGATTTCGAGCCGACGACGAGATCGAAACCCCGCGGCGACGCGCCTGCGCGAGCTCCTCGCGGGCCCGGACATCGTCCAGACCCCGTGCGCGCACGACGCGCTCTCCGCGTCGCTCATCGAGCGCGCGGGGTTCAAAGCCGGGTTCATGTCCGGCTTCTGCGTCTCCGCGGCGCGCCTGGCGATGCCCGACGCGGGACTCATCTCGTACGGCGAGATGGCGGACGTCGGGAGGACGGTGTGCGAAGGCGCGTTCTACCATCTCACACTGGTCCCCGTACGACCGCGTCGGCGTGGTGAACGCCGATCCTTAAGGACTTTCTCTCCCGGCGCATCCATCTCTCCGCCCAGGGTCCCTCGCTGGTTTCAATCCCGACACACCTCGACGCCTTTCAACTCCGCTTCTGACGCCTTTCAACTCCACCCCGACGTTCGCTCGTACGGACCCTCGACCCTCAGCCGTGTCGCCCGGGTTCCCGTTCATCGGCGACGCGGACGACGGGTACGGGAACGCGATGAACGCGAAGAGGACGACGCGCGGGTACGCCGCCGCCGGGTTCGCAGGGCTGCTCATGGAGGACCAGGTCGCGCCGAAAGCGTGCGGGCACACGCGGAATCGGAGAGTCATCCCGCGCGCCGACGCCGTCGCGCGCGTCAGAGCCGCGTGCGACGAACGCGACGAGGGGCCGAACGGGGACATCGTGATCTTCGCGCGGTCGGACAGTCGAAGCGCGGAGAGTTTAGAAGAGGCGCTGTGGCGCGTCGCCGCGTTCGCGGACGCGGGCGCGGACGCGTTGTTCATAGGTGCGGTGCGCGCGCGGACGTCCTATGAACATCGGTCGTTTTGGTTTCGGTTCTCTCTCTCACGGCAGTCAGGTCGACTTCTCCCCGAACCGCCCCGACCGCGACCGTCCTAAACCCTAAATCCTGACCCACCACCTAACAAACCAAACAGACGCGCTGCGATCGCGCGAGGAGATGGAGGCGTTCTGTAAGATCGCCCCAGGCGTGCCTAAGATGGCCAACATGCTCGAGGGCGGCGGCGCGACGCCGATATGCTCGCCCGACGAGCTCCGAGACATGGGGTTCAAAGTCGTCGCGTACCCGCTGTCGCTGCTCATGGCGTCCACGCGCGCGATGGAGAACACGCTGCGGACGATCCGCGACGAGGGGTACCCGGACGAGAGCACGCTCGGGACGTTCGAGGAGATCAAGGACGTGATCGGGTTTAACGCGTACTACGCGGAGGAGGCGCGGTACGACACGACGCGCGCGGCGAACGCGAACGCGGCGGCGGCGGCGGGGTCGGGGTCGACGGGCGGCGAGGCGGCGTACGACGCCGCGTTCGACGCGCTCTGCGAGGACGACCCGAGCGCGGACGAGTGCAAGGTGTTCGACTGACGCGCGCGCGCGTTCGCG
>Ga0181560_10002523_pt1 | contig 17006 bp, 6 predicted proteins | sample 011ome_20_FD_133751 | JGI IMG/M metagenome (GOLD analysis project Ga0181560, IMG submission 133751) | Coastal salt marsh microbial communities from the Groves Creek Marsh, Skidaway Island, Georgia - 011509CT metaG (megahit assembly) | ecosystem: Environmental > Aquatic > Marine > Intertidal zone...
ACATTCGGAGGCACGACACGCGCTGGCACTCGAACGCACGCGAAGCATGCTGACCCGAGCGGTCGCGCGCGTCACGCCGCTGGGTCCCGCGCGCGTGGGGTTCTGGCGCAGGCCGGTGGGCCCGACCCGCCCGCGATCTCCGCGCGCGTCCGGAGATCGCGATGTCGAAACCTCCGAGACGGCGGACGCGCTGGAGCTCGTGTTCCGCGGCCGCCCGACGACCGTCCGCGCGGGCTCGAAGCTGCGCACCGCGCTGTTACGCGCCGGCGAGACCCCGCACAACGGCAACGCCAGGGTGATCAACTGCCGAGGCCTGGGGACGTGCGGGACGTGCGCCGTGCAGATCCTGGGTCCCGAAGACGCCGTCTCGCCCGGCGAGTGGACGGCGACGGAGTCGGCGCGCCTCAACTTCCCGCCGCACGCGCCGCCCGGCAACCGGAGGCTGAGGCTGGCGTGCCAGGTCCGCGTAGGGCGCGCGTGCGAGGTGCGCAAGTACGACCGGTTTTGGGGGCAGGGGGACGCGGTGAGCACCGAGGCGGCGGAGGACGCCGCGCCGCTCGGCGCGCTCGAGTTTCTGCTCGACGCCGAGGAGAAGGAAAGGTAGACTCTAGCTATAGTCATGATTAATTGCGCAGCGCGACGAGCGCCGCCTTCGACGCATCACACACACAGCACTGTCGTTCGTCGTATTCCTACGAGACACTCAGAAACCGGCGCAGCAGCTCCGCCATCGCCGGCGGCCACCGCCGGGTCTCGGCGACCCACCGATTGTCGCGGTACTTGGCGCACCCGACGTCGATGTTGTCGCAGGCGTACTCCCACTCCCGCTCGGCGTCGTCCGGGCGGCCCGAGGCCCAGTACAGAGCCGCGAGCGCTGCGCGCGCATCCACCAGGCCGGGCGCGCGCCTGGAGACCGCGCGCAGTTCCAGCTCGGCGCCCCGCAGGTCGCCCAGCTCGGCGAGCGCCAGCGCCGCGTTCGCCGACGCGAAGGCGACACCGTCGGCGCGGAATTTGGCGAAACTCGGCGAGGACCCGCGCGCGTTTCCGGCGCCGGCGCCTCGCGCGGACGGCTTTCCGCCGGCGTCCCTGAAGCCCTGCGCGCTCTGCAGGTACGCGAGCCGCGCCGCGGCCCAGTCCCCGGACTGCGCCAGGGCGTTCGCGCGCTGGTTCAGGATGAGGGGGTCCGCGGGCGCGCCGCCGCGCGCCGCCGTCGCGACGGCGGCGTCGTACTCGGCGACGGCGGCGGACCACGCGCCGGCGAGTTCGTACGCCAACGCGCGGCCCGCCAGCAGACGCGCCGCGGTCACGAGGAAGTCCGCCTCGTCCTCGTCGATCCGCCCGGTTGTCACGTCTGATATTCGTAGCAGATCGCGATGGCGCGCGTTCGCGTCCCCGCCGTCGTCGCGCGCCGCGAGGAAAGCCCCCTCCAAAAGCGCGATGGCCTCGGTGTACTCCGCCACCGCGCGCCGCGAGCTCGGCTCCGCGCCCCCGAAGGCGAACCCGCCGCCGTCCACGAAGCACTGCGCCAGCGCCTCGCGCCACCGGTACTCCGCGGGCTCGAGCGCGGCGAGGCGCGTCAGGAAAAGCACCGCGCGCGGGAAGTCACGCGCGTTGAACGCGGCGAGCGCGGAGACGCGGAGCTCGGCGGCGGAGGACGAGACGCCGCCCGCGGCGTCAGAAAAGCGATCCGCCGCCTGCGCCTCAAGCGCCACCGCGCTCGGGGGACGCGAGAGGCACGCCGCCGCGAGCGACCCGGCGGAGGACAGGAGTACAGCGGCGCGGCGCGTGAAGGTGGAGTCGCCGCGCGCCGCACTGCATGGCGCGTCGCGTGGCTCGGCGGCGCGGGCGCGCGCGTCGAAGGCAGCGCCTCGAGTCACGCGGCGGGTCGCGCCGACCGATGGTTTTTTTTGGCCGCGCGCGGTGCCGACTCCCGCGGACACCCCGAGCGCGAGCGCGTGATGCATCGCGGCGGGGTCGAGCTCGGGGAGCGCCCCTGCGCACGGGCACGTGTCCGAGGCGCCGGAGTGCTTGTCCGAGGCGCCCGGGTCGGATGGACTGTCGGGCACGGTCGCGGAGTGCGCGGTCACCACGAGCGCCAAGGACGACGATCCACGTGGGTCGTTGTCGAAAACGACGATCCACGTTTCACGTGGGTCGTTCGCCCGCGGGCAGCTGGGCACCCGCGAGCGCCACCAGGGACCAGGCTGTCTGTGACAAAGACACGTAACAAAGACAGCCTTGCAGACAGAAAAGAATTCTGCATTGCAGACAGAAGAGAATTCTGCATACGGGGGCGCGCGCCGGGTCCGGAGGATCATGACGGAGGGCATGCCTCCCGATGCCGCGCGCACGCGCTCCGACGATTTCGCGAGGCTCGTCCACCAGCGGCGGGAGATGTCGAGGCAGCAGCTCGTGAAACGTTGGCGCGAGTGGGAAGTGGACGTCTCCGTCGTTACCGACGCGCACGCGAGCATGTGCCTTATTTTCAGCTTGCCGGTGGTGATGTACGTCACCCGGGAGGTGGAGCGGGGACGGACGTCCATCGCGGTGTGCGTGGCCGCCAGCATACTCGCATGCGTCGCGCACCTCTTCTGCGTGTACGCGCGGAGGCAGTGGTACGTTCGGAATCGGACCCCCGCGGTCGTGGCGCTGCGGATGGCGCTGGTGTGTTTCCTGCTCTCGGCGTGGGCCTCGTCGTCGTGGCGGCTGAAGCGCTTGCAGGAGATGAGTAGCCGCTTGATGCTGGGGACGTTCCTGTCGCTGGGGTACCACCTCCCCAGCCAGCTGCTTCAGCTTGAGCTGCAGGTTGTGATCCTGGCCATCACCAGAGTGCTGCTCGGTTTCAGCGGCTCGCGACGCGAAGGGATGGAGTGCTCGTACGTCGGCATCTGCCACAGATTGGACGGCGTCGACGTGGGACACATGCACCTGTGGGACGCGGACGTGCCGTACGAGGAGCGGACCGCCAGCACGCCGTTACCCTTCGCGTACTCCTTCGACGGGCTCCTGTTCGACGCGCTGCTATACGTCGTGTTCCCGCTCGCCCTCGCGAACGTGAAGCAGAGGGCGCTCGAGGTCAGCTTCGCGCGCGAGGAGAGCCGCCGCGAGGCGGCGCGGCGGCGGCGGCGGTTTTCAAACGAGACGCCGGTGACGACGACGCGCGTGGAGTCAGAGTTCGGTCCGCCCGCGTCGGAAGGGACACGCGGTTTAGGGTTAGGGTCGGCGGAATTCGGAACGGACTCGCGCGCGCGGAACGGAGTCGGGATGCGGGATTCGGAGGGCGCTCGCGACGAACTCGAGGGCGAATTCGAGGGGTACGGCGAGGGGTTTGAGGACGACGCCGAAACGTACGCGACGTCTTCGTCGTCGACGCGTCGCTCGTTCCTGAAGCGGACTTTTTTGGGCCTGCGGCGCTTCAGTCAACAAATCATACCCCTGATGGAGTTCTCGAACGAGTCGCTCGAGAAGCGGTTCAACCAGTGGCACCGCCGCGCGATGCTGCGCGTCGACCTGACGCGCGCCGCCATCACGTGCTGCACGTCTCTGCTGTGGTACCAGAAGTTCCGCATGTACACCACGATGGAAGCGGCGTCGTTCCTGCCGCTGTACTGCATGACGTGGATATTCGCGGTGAACCTGTCCCAGGTGTACTTCCTGCTGGGGCACACGCAGACGTACCTGCGAATGCGGAACGCCGTGCACACGTTCGGGAAGCTGAACTTGGCGGCGAATATCTTCGTGACGCGCGCCGTGCTCGCCGCCGCCAACGCGACCATCCTCATTCAGCACTACGAGCGCTACCCGCAAACGGCGCCGGATGGGGAGGTGCAGGCGCTGCGCGACTGGCTCGAGGAGACCGCGTGGGCGGTTCCCGCGTACGTTCCCGAGCCCTCCGTCGGGCCGGAGAAGCCGGAGCTGCTCATGATCTCCATGGAAGTGAAGGTGGTCTCGGTTTTGCTCCAGTTTTTCGGGACGCACCAGCTGATGCGCACGAACGTGGGGCTGGCGCTCTTCACCGTCTTCTCCGCGTGCGTCTTGGAGCCCGCGGTGTTTTCGCAGCCCCCGGACGCGGCGCTGCCGATCCGCTCGAAGCTGTTCCCGAACTTTCACAGCTTCACCAGGCTGACCAACATCATCGTGGACATGACGTTGCTGTTCCTCACCGGCTACCTCGCCGAGCGGGACCTGCGCGCCTCGTTCGCCAAGGAGATCAACCTCGAGATGAGGCAGGCGGAGTTCATGCGATCGCCGCTCGCGCGGCTGCGCATGACCGTCGCCTCGTTCCCGCCCGCGTCCAGGACGGCGGCCGGGGAGGACGGCGAGTCACCGGTGTGGACGCGTCCACACCTCGCCGCGGACCGCCGAGGCGCGGAGGGGGAGTCGGACGGACGTAGAGCCGACCCGGGGGGGGGGGCGTCAGCGGGCGGGCGCGGCGCGGAGGCGACGACGGCGCGGCGTCGGCCGACCCGGCGAAGGCCTCCGCCGTCGTGAGAAGGACGCGAACCGGCCCGTAGAGAGGTAGCTACGGAGTCATTCTTTTATGTATTATTACTTCGAAAGTAATATCGAAGGTGGATATCATCGTGCGCGCACGTTTTTCAGGGAACCGCCACGGTCCCACACACCGCACGTGTATTTAGGGTACCAGGTAGTATACCGAAGATGCGTAGACCACGTAACGCGTACCCTGTATGACGTAATTTTCGTCACTTCGCCCGCCCGATCGCGTCCATCTTGTCCCTCACCTCCGAAAGCACGCGCTCCTGCGCCTCGAGCCGCGAGGACAGCGCGCGCACCGCCGCCAGCACGGCGTTATCCTCCGCTCCGCCCTCGCGCACCACGGGCATCACGTCCCCGGCGTCCACCGCCGGCGAGTCCGGCTCGTAGTTCTTCTTCACCGCCTCCTTGGCGACACTCAGCGTGCGCGCGAACTGGCGCGAACTCTCGGCGCCCTCGCCGCCCGCGGGGGAGCCGAGCAGACTGTCCACGGTCGGCACCGGGGGGACGTCGACGCCGCCTTCTTTCGGCGATCCCTCTTTCGGCGATCCCTCGTTCGAGGGCGTCTTGGGGTCGGGCGAGTCCGAGAGCTGGGGCCCGGGATCGCCAGGCGTGCCGGCCTTCTTGAGGAACGAAGCGAGGCCGCCGCTCCCGCCCGCCTTATTCATCCTCGCCCGGAGCTTGGACGCGTTCGTCTTGGTCTGCGCCGCCGCCACGAAACGCGCCAGGTGGATCCTCTGGAACACCTCCGAGGCTTCCTTCTTCTTCTGGTCCGCGCGTTTCTTCCGCTCCGCCGCGTCCGCGGAGGAGATCTGCGACATCGACTCAATCTCTGTGGAGGTGTCCGTCTTGCCGCCGCCCTTGCGCGAAGCCGCCACGTCCGCCTTGATCTCCGCCAGGCGCACGCGCGCAAACTCCATCAGCCTCTCGCTCATCTCCGGGTGCATCCCGATGAGCCGCTGCATGTCGTCCCGCGACAGCGTGCACAGCTGGCACTGCCGCATCGCCGTCGTGGTGTACGGCCGGATGTCGGACAGCCCAGCGAGGCAGATCAAGCCGAAGAAGTCGCCGCCCTTCATCGGGGACGACTGCAGTTCGTCCCCCGCCACGGTGAGCTTCACCATCCCGGCTTTGATGATGAACATCTTGTCCGCCTCCTCGCCCTCCACGGTGAACGCCTCGCCCTCCGCGGCGTGGTACGCCTTGAGAGACAGGCACACGTCCGCCAGCGCCTTCTGGTTCAGCTTGCTGAACAGCGGGATGCGCGACACCACGCCGCCGTACATGTGCAGCACAACCTCCGAGCGCAGCGACCCGGGCAGCCTGTCGAAGATGGTCTTCTCGTCGAACACCGTCCTGTTGCCGTACAGGCGCTCGTGGTACTTGATGACGCGCATGGTGAGCTCCTTTTCCACGCCCTTGGAGTTGAGGAACTCCTTGAGCTCGCCCATCATGGACGAGTACGCCGCCTCGGCGACGCCGGCGCGCGTGATCAAGTCGCCGATGCCGCCGACGATGAGCGCGAACGTGAACCCGCCGATGCCCATGGCGATGATGGAGAAGCCCTGCTCGAGCGCCGTCGCGCCCGAGATGTCCCCGTACCCCACGGTGGTCATGGTGGTGAAAGACCAGTAGAAGCTCACCAGGTACATGCGCGGTATGCTGGTCGTGTCCACCGAGTCCCCCAGACCAGCCACCCACCCGTCCTCGCCCGCCGCCATGCCGACCAGGTACCACAGGCACGCGATGATGTGCGCGCAGTACAGGATGGAGAAGAACATCTTGATCAGCACGTATGAGTCGAACAGACGCGGGAAGCTGTGCTCGAGCCGCGCCATCAGGTCCGAGATGCGGCGCAGCCGGATGAGCTTCGTGAGACGCACGAGGCGCAGGAAAAATTTGAGTGCGTTCTTGTCGTTGGCGGCGAGCGCGTTTCCCGGGGTGGCCTCCTCGTAGATCTCCAGGATGTACGCCATGGGGAATACGGCGATGAGGTCCAAGAGGAACCACGAGCGGTAGTACCGCATTCTGATCTGCAAGGGGTCCTGTACCAAATACGAGTTCACCCACTCGTCCTCCACGACGAAGCATGTGCGCAGGCAGATGAAGAGGTCGGCGATGAACAGGATGTCCACCACGAGCTCGAACCAATACAAACCGCCGAACACCTCGGACGTGCGGTCCGTCTCGATCGTGAACCCCACGCGGATGGGTTCCATCATGGCGACGTAGATGACCAAGATCGCCAGCAGGGTGTCCCATCGATTCAGGAAATCGCTCGTGGGGAAAAATAACCAACCCGCGCCCGGCCCCCAATTGTTGGGGACGGGCGTGGCTTCCAGGTTTAACACGCTGCCGTACTTCACGCCTTTGATCTCCTTCTCCTCGAAGAACTTCTGCTTCTCCACGTCGCACGAAGGGCTGTACTCGCCGAACACGTTCGAGGTCACGCTGGACACCGTCGAAGCCGCCTTCGTCATCGCCGACGTGGCTGAGCTGGCGGCTTGTCGCAGGAATTTCGTCGTCTCCATGCCCGACACAGCGCTCCCGAGACCGGTTTTCAGCGATCGATTCTTGGACGGCGTCTTGGACGGCGCCCTCAAGCTTGCCCTGGGCGAGCTCGTCCCCGAGCCGGAGGGGCTCATCCCCGAGCCGGAGGGGCTCATCCCCGAGCCGGAGGGGGTCTGCGGTGGCGAATCATCAGTCTGCGGCATGAGCTTGGACGGCATCGCGACGGGTTGGTCAGGCCCCAGATGGGACGCCTCCGCCGGTCGCTAACAACTGACCCGAAACGTCGTGGACGGTCGGACAGCCGAACCAGAACGATCGGGTTTTCGTGCGCAAGAACGGTCACCTGAACGCGCCTGCCCCGCTTCCGGAGCTCACTGAACGGCGCGCGTTCGCGTATTCGGGTATGTCCGTATCCGAACGGGGCGGTCGGGCTCGCGGTCGACGCGAACAATGCCACGCGCGACAGGCGACACGGCCCCCGCGTGTTCTAGGAATTATTGTGTTCTACATTCATCACCAAGAATCCAAGATCTCACCGAATGACCAATTGACGGTCCATGATGACTGTGTCGACACAGACAGTCGTTTGTGTCGGTCATCATGAATCGTGTTTTCACTCGCGTGCTTTTTTTTCGCGCCGTCGCGCGATCGGTTCCGACTCCGGATGTAGCTACGGTAGCTATGAATATCACGACAAAGACGCGCGTACGTAGTCTAGCGTTTTCGGCGGTTCGTCGGTATGTCCTCCAGCGTCCACCCCCCGGTTCCGTCCGCGTGCAGCGTGAGCTTCTTGTGGTGGAACCGCAGAAGCTCGGGCCTGTGCGCGATGGAAAACGCCGTCACGCCGAGCGACGCCAGCTTTTCGTAAAACAGCGCCTCCTCGTCGGGGTTCACCGCGCTCGTCGCCTCGTCGAGCACCGCGCACGCGGGCTCGCGGAAAAACACGCGCGCCAGCCCGATGCGCTGCTTCTCGCCGCCCGACAGCACGTCCGCCCAGTCGTGCTTGGTGACGTCCAGACCGCCCGCGGAATCGTCGCCCACCAGCTTGAGCAGGTTCACCGTCCGCAGAGCCTCGAGCACGCGCGCGTCCAGCGCCGCGTCCGCCTTCCCGCGAGGGACCACCTCGGGGTACGTCACCTGGTCGCGCAGCGAGCCGTGCGCCAGGTACGGACGCTGCGGGACGTAGAAGACGCGCGCGTTCAAGTCGTGAAGAAAAGGCGCGGAAGGCACCGAAGACGGTGATCGAAGTCGGTCACCGAAGTCGGTCGCGAACGACCGGTCGTTCGCGACGCTTCCCGGCGCGCTCGCGGCGGGCCTCGAGACGGTTCCGCGCGCGGGCGCCCAGAGGCCCGCCAGCACGCGGAACAGGCTCGTTTTGCCCGCGCCGTTGGCGCCCGACACGAACAGGTTCTCGCCCGGTCGCAAAACCAGGTCCAGGTCCTTCACCAGCAGACGCCCGTCCGGGGAGTACACCGTGACGTTCCTGAACGCGAAGTCGGAGCCGTTCGCCGTCTCAGGCGGCGACGGCGACGGGATCCGCGAATCCGGCGCGGCGCCGGACGTCCTTGTCCCCGCGTTTAGGGTTAGGGGTAACGCTTCGTTCGCGACGGCACGCTGGGCGCGGTCGCCGTCCACCGCCTCGATCAGCTCGACGACGCGCGCGGTGAACCCCGCGAGCCTCTGCAGCTTCTTGTACACCATCATCAGGTCGCCGATCGAGCTGGACGCGCTCTGGATGAGCGTGTCGCTCTCGCGGTAGAGCGCGGCGACGCGCGCCGCCGAGCGGTCGGAGGTGTCCGACAGGAACGGAAACGCCAGCACGGGCCACCCGATCATCGACGCGAAGTACTTGATGAAGTACTGGTCCACCACGCCCTGCTTGAACTGCAGGTAGTGGTAGAAGCGCGACCAGCTCGTCACGCCGCGCAGCCGCGCGTCCAGAAGAAAACGCTCCGTCTCGGCGCCCCCCAGAAACGCAACCTCCTCGGCGTGCGCGATGAGCCGCGAGTGCGCGCGGCGGAAGTCCCCTTCCAGCCTTTGCGTGCGCGCGATGTACTCCGAAAACGGAGGCGACAGGGTTTTGATGAGCGCGCCGGACAGCACGAAGTACCCGTAGAGCACGGCGAGGCCGCCGTAGCCCATGTTCTCGGCCATGCGCGCCGTCGATAAAACGACGTCCAGCAGCGGCTTGAACGTGCGCGCGAACAAATCAGACGCGGTGTGGCAAAACTGGTGCAGGTCGTCGGCGATGCGCTGGTCCGCGTTGTCCAGGTTCCCGACGCGCAGCACCGCGGCGCGGTAGAACGCGCCGTCCCGGAGGTACTCGCGGTGCACGCGCTCGGTGAGCCGCTCGCGGAACGAGACGGTGATGGAGTTGGTCAGGTACTTCAGCGCCGAGTTCACGACGCTCGCCGAGACGCCGGAGACGAAAAAGTCGCCCAGCACGAAGAAAAACTTTTTCCAGCTCCGCTCCATCACCGCCTGCAGCCCGTCGCCGCCCTTCTTGGCGATGCGCAGGCTGATGAAGCTGCGCGTGACCAGCATGGTGCTCTGGATCGCGAGCAGCATCGCCTCCTTGCTCGTGATCGAGGGCACCACGATGCGCAGGATGAAAGCCAGGCGCTTCACGAAAACCGCGTCCACCGCGGCGCCGCGTCGGCGCGGTTCCCCCTTTCTTTGTTGTTCAGCCACCGCGACCGCCATCGGAGACGTGCCATCCGCCGAGACCGCCGCGGAGGATGCGCACGACGCGCTCGCGTCCGGGGAGACGTCATCGCCCGCGGGCTTCGACCTCTTCGCGGCCGCGCGCGCGCGCGACGCCGCGCGCCTCTCCGCGCGCTCTGCGGAAGCCGCGCGAAACTGCTCTTTGATGTCCGGCCTCGACGTCTGGTGCGCGGTAAACAGCGCCAGCGACGTCGCCCCCAACGCCAGGGAGAAGCACAAACGCCGGTCCTTCACGTAGTCCCCCGCGACTTTAGACACCACCTCGGCGAAGTCGCTCACCGCGCCGCGGGGTCGCACGCGACGAGGCGCCATCGCGACGCACGAGACGCCTCCAGATTGTGATGAGGGGTATAACCGAAAAGCGCGCGAGCTTGACGAAAAGACGCCTCTGGTACAAATTCCCGAAACCAGCGAAGACGCTCGCTTCGTTTTTGATTGGTGAAAAGAAAGACGCGGTACATATCATAGTCTATGGTATCGCGAGCTTCTCACCCCCCTCCCCCTCACTTGTTGAGGCTCTTGATGAAGCCGTCGAGCGCGAACTCCTCCTTGTACTGTGACTCGTCCCACAGGTCGTCCAGACCCGTCAGCGCCTGCTTCAGGCCGCCCGCCACGGCGTCCGCCGCCGCCGCGCCCGCGCCGCCGGCGGGCGCGTTCCGCTTTTCGTCGCTCGCCCCGCCCGCGGCGCCCTTCTCGGCGGTGAAGAGCTCCAGCATCTGCCCCGTGTCCATCGCCGCGAGGCTCATGTTGTCCGAGTTGACCACCGCGTTCGCCACGTCCAGCTTGAACCTCTGCAGGCTCATCACCTTCTCCTCCAGGGTGCCCTTCGTGAGGAGCCGGAACACGTTCACCGTCCTCTTCTGCCCCAGCCGGTGCGCGCGGTCCATCGCCTGCAGATCCTTCTGCGGGTTCCAGTCGTGCTCCAGGAACACCACGGTGTCCGCGCTCGTCAGGTTCAGCCCCAGGCCGCCCACGTGCGTCGTGAGCAGCAAAACGTCGATGCTCGGGTCGGCGTTGAACTTGCGCACCACGTCGAAGCGCGCGGTGGGCGCGACGCCGCCATCCAGCCGCAGCCACGACACGCCCTCGAGCTCGCCCGCCGGGCCCAACAGCTCGTCCTCCACCAAATCGAGCACGCTCTTGAGCTGCGAGAAAATCAAGACGCGGTGCCCCGCGCCGCCGCCAGCGGCGGTGCGGAACTCGCCCTCCGGATCGGGCTCCGTCACCACCTTGTCCACACCCACGCCACAGTCGAGCAGGATCTGCTTCAGCGCGCGGAACTTGGGCGAGTACGCCTCCGCGACGCGCGCGCCGAGGCCCGCCCCCGCGGATTTGGATTTGGATTTGTTTTTATCGTCGGGCGGCGTGACCAGCCGCGGGTGCGAGCACAGCTTGCGCAGGTACTGCAGCGCCTGGAACACGTGCGCGGTACCCCCGCCGGAGCCGCCTTCGGCGCCTCCGCCAGCCTCCACGCCCCCCGCGCCCTTGACCACCGCCTCGACGTCCGTCTTGGCGGCGCTCCCCTCGAAGGCGTCGTACAGCCGCTTCTGCATCGGCGACAGGTCCACGTACACGTCCTGGATGATCTTCGGGGGCAGGTCCTTGAGCACCTCGTCCTTAGTGCGGCGCATCACGAAGGGCATCACCTGCTTGTGCAGGCGCCCCGTGGCCAGAGCGCCCTGCTCCGTGAGCCCCCCGCCCTTCTTCGCCGCCGCCGAGCGCGCCGCCGCGATGCCGTACGCGCGCCTGAACTCCTTCTCCGTGCCCAAAAAGCCGGGCATCAGAAAGTCAAACAGGCTCCACAGCTCGACCACGTCGTTCTGGATGGGCGTCCCGCTCAGCAGCAGCCGGTTCTCGGCGCGCACGCGCTTCACCGCCTGCGTGACTCTGCTTTTCGGGTTGCGAATCGCGTGGCCCTCGTCCAGGATGCAGTAGCACCACGAGCGGTTTGTTAATAACGCGTCCGCGTCCGCGCGCAGCGAGTCGTACGACATGATCACCACGTCGGCGTCGCCGCGCTCGATGCGCGGCCGCAACGCCGCGCGGTCCGCCGGGGACCCGTGGTACTCCAGCGGTTTCAGAGTCGACTCGGCGACGTACTCGTTGATCTCGTGCGCCCAGTGCCCCACGAGCGTGGGGGGACACACGACCAGCGCGGGGAGAAACGGCAGGCCCGCACGCCGGCGCTCGACCACGGTCGCCGCCAGGATACAGGTCGACTGCAGCGTCTTGCCGAGGCCCATGTCGTCGCACAGCGCGCCGTGCAGCTTGAACCGGCGAAGAAACGCGAGCCAGTTGACGCCCTCCTGTTGGTACGGCCGCAACACGCGGCGGCACTCGAACGGCAACACGAAATCCTCAACCTTTGAGTTGTCCAGGAGCGCCTCCAGAAACGTGCCGTCGCTCTCGCTGCGTTGCCTCTGCGCGGCGGTCAACGTCGCCGGCGGCGCGCGCCCGCGCGCCAGCGGAAGCAGCGGCACGAGCGCGGCGAAGGATTTGGTCGCCATCTCGCGCGTGCGGTCCACCGGGTCGCTCATGCGGCCCATCAGGGGGACCAGCAGCAGCACGCAGAAGGGCGCCAGGGCGGGCCCGAGCTGCTCGACCAGCTCGGAAGCCACGGCGGCGGCGCCGCGGCGCGCGCCGGACGCGTCGTCCGCCTCGCCGGCGTTCTCGAGCGCGGGCACGACCAGAGCCAGCAAACGCGGGACGACCGAGTCGGGAGCCGCCGCCGCCAGCGCCGCCAGCGCCGCGCTCGCCGCGCGCTGCGTCGCCGGGTCGGCGTCCTTCGCGGTCGCCTTCGCGAATGCGGGCTCCAGGAGCGCGAGGGTGCGGCGCTTCACGGTCTCGGAAAACGTGCCGACGGAAACTGTCGCCACCGTGTCGACGGGAGCTGCCGCCGCGACGCGCGCGCCCACGCGTTTCAGGAGCTGGCACGCGTCGACGACGGCTTGCTTCGGCGGCGGCGGCGCCGCGGCGCCGTCCGCGCCGACGCCCGCGAGCGGGACGGACATCGCCTCCCACAGACTCGGGACCTGCTCGTACAGCGCGTCGCCGAACACATCGCAGAGCGCGAGCAAGCACGCCTCGGCGCCGCGCCGCGCGACCGCCGACTCCGTGGGGCCCTCGTGCGCGGCGGCGGCGGCGGCGGCGACGGCCATCGCGGCGTCGTCCCACTCCGCGCGCGGCGTCTCGGCGGGGTCGGCGCAGGCGAGCGCGATGACGTTGCCCGCGATTTTGCGCACCGGGCTCGGCGTGCGGCCGACGCACAGCTTGATCAGGCTCGCCAGCGAGCGCGCAGACCGCGCCTGCAGAAGCGCGTCCGGCTCGCGGCGGACGGAGCTCATCAGGGGCTGGATGAAGGGGTTCAGTTTGGGGGGAAGCGCGCCGAACGCGACGGCGGCGCCCGCCGCCGCCGCCAGCGCCGAGCCGTGCGCCCGCGCCTCCTCGGCTTTCAGCCGCGCCGCCGAGGCGAGCAGCGTCGCGCGCGCGGACTCGACGCTGGCGGGACCCTGGGGTCACACATGTGCACATATGGCGTGTTTCGTTCGTTCGCGGGGGGGTTCACGGGTGAGTCGAAGCGAAGCGCCGCGAAAAAGCGAACGAAGGAAAAACGTGATTTTTGGAGAAAAAAAAAAGGGACGTACGAAAAAATCCACCGGACGACGAAACCTCGCGATGTCGGGGCAAGTCTACTTGACTCCAGCCAATGCTAGGCGTGGGGAAACCTGCTGTGCCCTTTCGCGCGCGGCGAATACTTCGCTTGTGGGAGCTCGGGGGTGGTGCCCTCGTCGAACGGCGACGGCGCGTCCGGAGCGACGCCGAGGCGTCCCGAGCGCGACGAAGCCGAAACTCCGATCGGTTCTCCTCTTCGCGGATTCCTAAAAAAAAAAAAGATGAGGCGCGCCGAACCGAAACCGAAACCGAAAAACACGAGCGAACGGAAGATACGGGTAGACGACGACGACGCACCGCTGGAATCGCCGCCGCGAGCGTCGCGGCGTGCGCGGCGCCGAACCCGTCCGCCGCCGGCGACGGCACCTCCGAGGTGGTGGGTCTCACGTTGTTGTCCGCGGCGGCGCGCAGCAAGCCGGCGGATTCGCGCTTGACGCGCGCCACCAACGAAGCCACCTCCGCGTACGGCGCCGGCGAAGGCGCCGACGGGTACGCCGGGTCCGTCGCGGCGAGGAGCTCGCCCAGTCGCGCGCCCGGCTGCGCCAGCGGCGGCTTGGGCGCGCCCGCCGGGATGGCGTCCAGCCAGGACGCGAGCAGGAACGACCCCGTCATGCGCCGGGTCGCCGATCCCTCTGACAACAGGCGCGTGACCTGCGCCTCCAGCTTGGCGGCTGCCGAGGCGCCTTCTCCGCTTCCGATTTTCGGGACGGCGTCGGCGCGCGCGCCGGCGTCGTCGACGCCGTCGTCGTTCCCCGGCGCGCACAGCACCTTGGCGAGCTGCGAGAGCGCAGCCACCGCGCGCAGGCGGCCGGCAGTGGTCACGACCCACTCGCTCGTGGACGTCGGCGCGCGGTCGTCCGCGCCCGTGATGGTGCCGCCGGCGCCGCCGCTCAGGGAGACCACGCACAGGAGCCTGGCGTCCGGCCGCGCGTCCGCGGCGGTGGCCGCCAACGCGCACCAGCCCTCGACGTGCGCGTCCACCGCGGCGGCCACCGCGCCGGCGGATGCGACATGGCACAGGTCGCGCCACGCCGCCGACGCCGCGGCGGCGGTCTCGGCGTCCTCCTCCAGCAGGGTCGCCTGGAACGAGACGCGCATCGCCGTCGCCGCCGCGGCGTCCACCCAGTCGTCGCGGGCGCCGCGCTCGGGAGACGCGGCGCCGGCGTCCGCGCCTCCCGCCGTCGCGCGCCCATCGCGCTCGGGAGACGCTCGCATGAGCTGCCCGAGCGTCCGCCACACCGCCAGGCGCACGGCCGCGATCGGGTGCGCGGCGAACGGGAAGAGCGACGGCACGACGTCCCGCAGAGCCGACCCCGGGCCCCGGGGCGGGGTCGCGCGCGTCGCGGGCAGCGCGTACAGCGCGCTCACCAGGCGCATCACAGGCACGTTCGAGGGGCTGGTCAGGAGGTCCGGGTCATCAAGCCTGCCGAGCAAGGTCCAGAGACCAGCTAATAAAGGCGGGAAGTCGCGGTGCGTCGGTAAGTGCCTCGCCGCCGGAAGCAGCGCCTCGGCGGCGGCGCCGCGCACGTCGTCGTCCTTGTCGTCGAGCGCCGCCGTCGCCGCGGGCAGCGCCGCCGGGAGCAGCCGCGGCGCCAGCGCGTCGCGCGCGGCGAGCACGTACCGCAGCGCCAGCAGCGCGCTGTGGCGCACCTCCCACTCCGGGCGCCGGAGCAGCACCAGGATGCACGTGACGACCGCCTCGACGGCGCGCGGCGGGAGAGGGAGCAGGCCGGCGCCCAGCGCCTGCGCGCCGGTCTCGCGCACGGGCGCGACGACGCCGTCGCCCACGTAGTCCCCGAAGCGATCCAGGGACAGGACGCAGAGCAGGCGCACGGCGGCGTCCTCGAGCCAGGAGGCGTTTTTGCGCGCAGCCCGCGCCGCGGCGTCCGGCTCGACGCCCCGCGCGCGCGGTGGTGGAGAGGGCACGGCCGCCGAGGCGGCGTGCGTGCGGAGCACCTCGCGCAGCGCGGCGGCGGCGCCGTGCCTCTCCTCCCAGCGCGGCGCGAAGAGCGAGTACGCGAGCTTCTCGCAGGTCCGCGCCAGCGGCCATCCGCCAGCCTCCACCTCGGCGGCTTCGTCCTCCTCCTCCGCCGCCTCGGCGGCGAGTCGAGCGGCGGTCTCGGGGTCGACGGCATTCTTACCGGAAGCGCCGGCGCTTCCCGGTTTGCGGCCTCGCTTCGCCGCCGGCTCGACGCCGTCGGCGGCGTCTCGCGCGCCGCGTTTCATCTTACGCTTCAGACGGTTGCGCTCGCGCGCCGAGAGCTGCGTCAGGTCCGAGGCGTCCATCTTCTTCTCGGCGTCGTCGGTCGCCTCCACCTTCACATCGGCCACGTCCTCCTCCCCGACCAGGTCGTCCACGTCCACGAACTTGTCCACGTCCAGGTTGGCCTTCGCGGACGCCGAAACGTCGCCGGCGGCGGCGCCCGAAGAAAGCGCCGAAACGTCGCCGGCGTCGGCGCGCGTAGCCGCGCCGTCCCTTTCCTCGGCGGCGCCCTCCAGCGTCGAGTCGAGGGCCATGCCCAGCCGCTGCTTCAGGGTCTGCTTGGCGAGCCGCAGCCGCTCGGCTTTGCTGAGCTGCTTCTTGGCGTCGTCCTTATCGTTCTCCGCGCCCCCGAACAGCGCGTCGTCCCCGGACTTGGCGGCGAGGAGCGGCGCGGCGCGTTCGAGCACGCCCACGATGTCAAACTCGGCAAAGGCGAGGTCGCCGGCGGCGTCGTCCTCCTCCTCGCTCGTCGGCTTCAGGTGCGCCGCGCGCTCGACCGCCTGCTCCGGGGAGACGCCCTCCAGCCGCGCGATGTCAGCCACGGTGGCGTGCTTCACGCCCTCGCAGATGTGCGCGATGGTCCGCGCGGACGCGACGCGGGTTTCCCACTGCTTGTGCTTCAGGAACCCTCGGATCTTTTTTTTCGTGTGAGGAATGGGGCGTGAGGGACGGTGCGGTGAGTCTCTTCTCCGCCGGTACCGGGCGTGCCACGCGGGATGAATCCGGAGGTGAAAACACGGTGTCTCGTCGTCGTGACCGCGCGCGCGCGCTCGAACCCGGGGACGTCGCGCGCGAATCGCGGGGGGTCCGCGAGATCTTCGGCGCAGCGGAAACGAACGCGTCGAGGCGGGCGGGCACCCGCGCGATTCCGGATCTGGGTTCGTACCCTTCGCAGGAGGTTGGGGAGCTGGTTCGGGTGCGCAGAGGCGAGCTCGCCGATCTGCCTCGCCGCCTCGTGCCTCGCAGCGGGAGAAGAGCCGGTCTCGAGCAGGCGGAGAAGCCTGTCGAGCCTGCTGCCCCCGCCATCGTCAGCCATGATTGCGGACGCGCGCCCAGGAGACTGAAACGAAAAGCAGACGCTTTTCCTCTTCGGAGGAAAAAAATGAGCCGTTTCAGAGCGAACCTTCATTCCTGCGCGCGCGGGGCTTGGAGGATAGGCCCGCGCACGGCCATGCCTATGGACGATACCGCCGGGCGTGTCCCTCCCCGGCGTGTGGGAGACCCGACGGGAGGTGCGGGCGGACGAGGACGCGGCGCCGCTCCCGGGCCCAGTCGGCCATCGCGTCCCACGCCGGTCGGGTCTGGCGCGTCTTCGTCGGTCCCGCGGCGACGCGCCCCG
>Ga0181560_10002538_pt1 | contig 16964 bp, 17 predicted proteins | sample 011ome_20_FD_133751 | JGI IMG/M metagenome (GOLD analysis project Ga0181560, IMG submission 133751) | Coastal salt marsh microbial communities from the Groves Creek Marsh, Skidaway Island, Georgia - 011509CT metaG (megahit assembly) | ecosystem: Environmental > Aquatic > Marine > Intertidal...
GGGGTCCAGATAGGAGAAGCGTCTGTAGATTTTTGGGGGGTGGGGGGGAGGAGGAGGGGGGAGGGGAGGCGTCAGAGGCGAGGCGAGGCGAGGGCGATCGATTCGATCTCGCGAATTCATTCATTCAACACTCGTCGCGGACGACGACGACGAACGACGGAGAGGCGCGAGAGGGCGCACACCCGTCGTCGCCGTTCGCGACCGCGGCGGCGCCCGCGTCGTCGTTCGCGGGGCGCGGCATCGCGCGCGCGCTCGCGAGCGGAGACGCGGACGACGCCCCGCGTCCGTCGGGAATGCCAGCGAACGGGTCGCCGCGCTCTGCATTTCTCGGAAAAACTTTTCGACTCGAAGCGACAGACAGACTGCCCCTCAGATGCGACGCGCGCGCGAGCTCGTCGCGTACGCGGTCGCGCTCGAGCTCGGCGCGCTCGCGGCCGCGTACGCCGCGTTCCACAAGCTCAACACGGACGCGTCGTCCAGGGCGTGGGCGGCGTCCAACTGCCCCGTCGTCCTCCGAGGCTTCGCGTCCGCGGTCGAGGCGTGCGGATATTCGCTTCCGCCAGATCTGCGCGCGTTCGTCGACGAAAAGGACAAGACGACGACGACGACGACGCGGCGGGAAGGAGGAGGAGGAGGAGGGTGAGCGCGCGCGGCTCGATACGCCGGCGCGCGAGGAGGACGGAGACGGGACGGACGGCGAGGGAAGGCGTCGAAGGATCATCGAAGGAGTGCGTCGCGGGGGAGGACCCGACCCGACGGGGGCGCGTCGGTAGACGACCGACGCGTTCCATCACAGCTGTCACGATGCCGTCGACGGACGAGCTCCTCCAGAGCGAGCTCTGGCGCGGCGCGGTCCCGTGCGAGATCCGCCTCGCGCGCGACGAGGTCGCGGAGATGTCGCCGCCGCCGCCGCTCTACGCGCTCGTCCCGCGCGGCGCGTTCCTGCCTCTGTGGCACGCGCGCGACGGTCGATGCGCGACGCACTTCGCGAGGTCGCTGCCGCCGGGCGTCGGTGAGATGAGACTGAGACTGCTCCCCATACGATACGACCCCGTTCGCGTGCGTGGTGAACGCCGTTCCTTAAGGCGTTCGTTCTTCTTTCGCGCGCTTTCGACCGCACGTTTTGCCACGCGCGCACCATAGTCTATCCACCGATGGCGCGCCCTGACGCGCGACTGACGCGCGGACGCCCTCGACCGCTCGCGCCGCAGACGCCGCGACGGCGACGCCGTGGTTCGACCACGAGGGCACGCCGCTTCGGTGGGGGATGACCGCGGGGGTGCTGCGCGACGTGACGTGCGGCGCGAGCGACGAGACGCACGGGACGCTGCCGTGGAAGCTGACGATACACTACCGCGCGTACGGGGCCCGCGGCGGCGGCGGCGGCGGCGGCGGCGGCGGGGAGGACGGTGAGACTGCTCCTTCCTTCTCTCCACGCGCCGGGAACCTCGCGTTCGTTCGCTCGTTCGTTTCGTTCGTTTTGACACGTGGGAATGATATATATCCGCCAATACCATGCATGAGATACTGACACGTGTCTTCACTCGACCAATCGCAGCGAAGGAAAACGACGCGGACGGGTTGATACGTTGCGACGACGAAGAGAGCGTCCGCGCGCGTTTCTTCAACGACCTGAAGGAGGCGATGTGCGTCGCGAGAGGCAGCGCCGCGGCGGTGATGTCCATGACGCGAGCCGCGCAGGCGGACTTATGGCGCAGCGTCGTCGACGGCGAGCGGCGCTTGGCGTGGCGAGCGGAGGAAGCGTTAGGATCCCGTCGCGGAGGCGCGGAGTCTTCGAGCGGAGGAGGGAGCGGGAAGCGATCCGACGCGAGAAGACGCGTCCCCGTGCGATTCTATCTCCTCGCCGGCGACGCGAGGAGGGAGGTGAAGTGCCTCGGCGAGGTCAAGATCGTCTCCGCGCCCGTGTTTGTCGTGATGCGCGAGGAGGAGGAGGCGGAGGACCCTGGCGGGGAGAGAGAGAGAGAGAGAACGACGACGACGACGAGGACCTCTACGGTGCGCTCGGCGTTGGCGGGACTGGGGGTGCTCGCGCCGACGCGCGCGGTGTGTCAGGGCGTCGCGCTAGAGCTCGACACCGAGCTCGAGCGCGCGCACGCGACGTTGAAGGGGAGCGACCACCTCTTGCACGTCGTCGTGTGGTGCGAGGCGTGAAGGGCACGCGAGGGGAGGGAGCGCGGGCGGGCGAGCGCCGGCGGATACGAGTAGAGCAGCGGAAGAACTTTTGAAGACTTTGAAAGTTTTCTCGGACAGGTGGACGAGTGTGCACGTCGGATCTCATCACTCACCGCGGCGCGCGTCGCGCCTTCTTCATCGCGACCGATACGAGACCGCGCGCGCGCGCGTCCTCCTCCTCCTCCTCCTCCTCCGTCATGGCCGACCGCTTCGCCGCGTTCGCGCCGCAGCTCATTCGCGACAACGCGTCGCGGCGCGTGGGCGACGTCGTGAAGTGCGTCCACCTGACGTCCGACGCCGGGATGGCGCTCAACGGCGCGGTGGGCCGCGTCGTCGGCGTCGGGTCGCTCGACGACGCGACAGTCGCCGCGGAGGGCGGCGTGCCGTTCCGCGTCAAGGTGGAGTTCGACGGGATCCCCGGGATCAAGTCGATTCGGACGGTGAACCTCGTGCACCCGAATCATCGTCCGGGGCCCGGCCGCGACGATTCGGTGCGGACGTCCGGCGCGTTCTATATCACACTGGTCCCCATACGACCGCGCACGCGTGGTGAACGCCGATCCTTGAGGACTTTACTTCCCGGCGTCTCTCTCCGCCCAGGGTCCCTCGCTTTCAATCCCGACACACCTCGACGCCTTTGAACTCCGCTTCTGACGCCTTTGAACTCCGCCCCGATATCATCGCTCGTATGGACCCTCGACCCTCAGTCGCGCGCGAGATGGTGCGCGACGCGCTCGCGCGACGCGAGGGCATCAGCGCGGAGGAGGACCGCGATCGCTCCGACATCCTCGACCGCGTAGAAGCGGCGAGCGCGTGGCTGGAGAAGACGGAGGGCCTTGGCGCGAGGGACGACGACGACGACGCGCGACCTCCGATGGTCGTCGTCCAGCGATGCGGCGTCCTCGGGCGGCCGCCGACGGGAAAGCCGGGGATCGAGGCGATGATGCAGTCCGTCGCGCCCGGGTGCGTCGGCGACGGCGACGTCGTGTTCGAGCGGTTCGGCGACGGGATCGTCGGCGTGAGGGGAGGGGCGGAGGGGGACGACGCGTGCGCGGTGTGCCGCGAACGCGTCATCGTCGTCGGCGACGGCGGCGGCGAAGGAGGTGCGTTCTATACACTGGTCCCCATACGACCGCGTTCGCGAGGTGAACGCCGATCCTTAAGGACTTTGCCCGGCGCATCTCTCCGCCCACACCTCGCTTTCAATCCCCGCCCGCGACGCCTTTCAACTCCACCTGACGCCTTTCAACTCCACCCCGGCGGCGAAGAGGCGAAGACGAAGGGAAGCGAAGAAGGCGAGACGAAGACGCCGGGCCCCTCGGACGCCGACGCGATGGGCCTGCCGTGTCGGCACGTCTTCCACCGCGGATGCCTCGCGCCGTGGTTCGCGACGTGCGACGCGAAGGGCGTCCCGCTGTCGTGCCCGGAGTGCCGGCAGCGGCTACCGTTGACGGGCGAGGTGGGGCCCGCCCGGGTTCTATTTCCACACTGGTCCCCATACGACCGCGTCCGCGTTGTGAACGTCATTCCTTAAGAACTTTTTCTCACGCCGGTTCCCGTACGACCGCGACCGCGTCGTGAACGCCGATCCTTGAGGACTTTCTTTCTCTCCCGGCGGCGTGTGCATTGTTTCTCTCCGCCCCGACACACCTCGACGCCTTTCAACTCCTCCGCCTGACGCCTTTCAACTCCACCCGATCGCGCCTTTCAACTTCCTTCGAAGGCGTACGCCGCGTCCTACGACCCCGCACAATTACTTCGCGCTCGGTACCGAGAATTTCTCATCGGCGGCATGTGCGAGTGCTGCCAGGCGACGCACATGGAGAGCGACCCGCAGGTGTACTTAGACTGCCACGACGGCACCCCCCCGGTGGTCGTGCAGAGGAGCGAGCTCCCGCCGGAGGCTCGGTACGACGTGCGGTACTCGCAGATGGCCATCGCGGAGATGCGCGGGTCGACGGCGGCGATGGACGACGGCGCGCACGCGGATTTCCCGCGCGGATTCACAATGCGCAGGTGTCAGGGGGAGCTTTTCGCGGACGAGGACGAGGGGTGACGATTCACGCGCCGCCGTCGACGGTGGACGCGTTGGACTAGCTAGATAATTTTTTAGACTAGATAAATTTTTATCACCCGCGCGACTTTTCGCGAGCCGGTCGTCTCGACGCTCGAGCTCCCTCCCTCCTCGACGGCAGATTCGGTCGCCCCGGGCGGCGACGTCTCGCGCGCGGCGGCGTCTCGCGCTTCCGCGGAGATCGACCGCGCGCATGGGGCGCGGCATGGGGTGCGGCCCGTCGAACAGCGCGGTGCGTCGCCTCGCCTCGCGCCGAACCTCGCGACTCATCCCAAATTCGGTTCGGATTGCCGCGCTGGCCGCGCGTGTCGGAGACGCGCGCCCGCGATTTCGCGCCAACACCCCGCGCCCCCCCTCCCCTCCTCGCCCGGACGCGCCGCCGTCCATCCTCCCGACCCATCGCTCCCCCCCCCTCCCTCCCCTTCCTCCGTCCAGCACGCCGTCCTCGACATGGCCGCGCCCGCGCGCGCCACCGGCCCGCCCGCGCGCGCCACCGCCGCGGACGTTCACGAGCTCTACGCGCTGCGATCCCAGATCGGCGCGGGCGGCTACGCGGTCGTGCACCTCGCGACGCGCGTCAGCGACGGCGTCCGCGTCGCGATGAAGATCATGGACATGACGCAGAGGAGCGAGAGCGAGCGCGCGAACGTGTGGTACGAGATCGGGTTGCTCGCGAAGCTGAACGACGAGCACGTGATACGGCTCCACGAATTCTTCCACGAACGAGACGAGGTGCGTTCTATACACTGGTCCCCATACGACCGCGTCGGCGTGGTGAACGCCGATCCTTAAGGACTTTTCCCGGCGTTTCTCTCCGCCCACACCTCGCTTTCAATACCCGCCCTCGACGCCTTTCAACTCCGACTGACGCCTTCCAACTCCACCCCGACATACGCTCGTATGGAGCGACCCTCAGTCGCGCGGCGTCGACAAGGTGTACATGGCGACGGAGTACCTCGCGGGCGGGGACCTCCTCGACGCGATCGCGAACGATGGCGAGTACAACGAGGACATGGCGCGAGGGATCTTTCGCAGGGTGCTGCGTGGGGTCAAGTACCTCCACGAGGAGGGCATCACGCACAGGGACATGAAGTTGGAGAACTTGCTCCTCGGCGCGAAGGACGACGTGAGCTCCGTGAAGATCTGCGACTTGGGCCTCGCGAAGAAAGCGAAGGACCGGCTGAGAGGCGCGAACGCGGGGACGCCGCAGTACGCCGCGCCGGAAGTGTTGGCGTCAACTCCTGGGGATTCGAGCGCGCACGCGGCGCCAGTGGACGCGTGGGCGTGCGGCGTCATCCTTTACATTCTCCTCTGCGGCTGCGCGCCGTTCACGCCGAAAATAGAGGACGACGACCGGGAGCTGTACGAGCTCGTGAAGTCGTCTCCGGTGAAGTTCGACCAGCCCGTCTGGGCGAAACTGTCCCCGAGCGCGCGAGACCTCGTGCTGCGGCTCCTAGACAAAGACCCGAGAGCGCGTCTGAGCGCGAAGGAGGCTTTGGAGCACGCGTGGATGCAGGCGGACGGCGGCGGCGGGCCGACGCTGAAAGAGACCCAGATGGAATTGAAGAAAAAGTACGAGGGGTTTTTCAAGCGCGCCGGGAGGAAAGTCGCGTCCATGATGCGGCTGAGCGGCGGGCGGTTGAGTTTCAGCAGCGGCGGCGGCGGGAGCGGGAAAGGGTCGCCGACGCCGCGGCGGACGTCGGTTTCGAGCCTGACGAGCTCGCCGGAGGGGGTGGAGCGCACGGAGACGCCCCCGACGCCCGCGCCCGCGCCTGCGCCCGCGCCAGCCTGAAATCAGGGGCGCGGGGGCGACGGCGTCGACGACGCGCGCAGACGTGAGTTCGCGCACGCGTCGAGCGTACTAGCTAGCGAGGTACGAAAGTACTCAGTGTATAAGTTATATCGTAAAGGTACTGTATCCGTCCGTCTAAAGCTGCTAAATGGCGTCGTCAAAAGAAAGACGACCCGAGCGGTTTCCGTTCCCTCGGCTTGTGCTTCCCCGGTCCCTTGTCCTGCAACGACACCGTCCGCCACTTGAAGTTCGCCTCCCTCGCGAGCGGAATCGCGCTCCCGAACGCCGTCACGCCGAGGTCGAACCGCTCCAGCGTCAGCGTCTCGCCCCCGCCGCGCGCGCCGAGGGAGCCCCCGCGGACTCCATATCCTATGACGCTCTTTGGGTCGTTCCATACGAGCGATGATATCGGGGTGGGGTTGAAAGGCGTCAGAAGCGGAGTTGAAAGGCGTCGAGGGCGGGGATTCAAAGCGAGGGATGGGCGGAGAGACGCGCCGGGAAAAGTCCTTAAGGATCGGCGTTCACCACGCCAACGCGGTCGTATGGGGACCAGTGTTGTATAGAACGCGCCTTATCGCCGTCCGGATCTCTAAGCGGCGCGCGCTCGCCGTAATTCCGCGCGACTTGCCGCGCGCCGCCGCCTTTGAACGCGTTTTGTTTCCGCGCCTTGTGCCCGCGAAACGCCCTCTGCAAGCGCAGCGCGCACTTCAGCAAGATCTCGTCCTTGCGCTTCAGCACCCTGGGGTCGTTCGGGTCCATCTTATCGTACATCGCCATCGCCCTCGACGTTTGGCCGTGTTTTTCAAACATCTGCGCCATCGCCTTGTACGCGCCGCCGCATCTCTCGTCGATCTCCGCGCACTTCGTGAACGCGCGCATGGCCATCTCGTCGCGGTTCGTCTCCCTGTACAACTCGCCGAGCTGAAGCCACGCGTGATGATTGTCCGGCGCTTTCGCGCACGACGCGCCTAAATGTTTCTCCGCCGACTGATACTCTTTCCTCTTCGCGTACACCGCGCCGAGGCGCGCGTGCGTCTCCGCCTGGTCCTTCGCGCGCATCGGCGGCCGCTTCGTGAGGCACGCGGTCAGGTCCTCGATCGCGCGCGCCTCCGCGTCCGAGCTGTCCGGGTTATCGCGCCACCGCGCCCACGCCACTTTCGACACGTTCTCCGCCTTGGGGTCGTTCCATACGAGCGTTTGAACGTCGGGGTGGAGTTGAAAGGCGTCAGAAGCGGAGTTGAAAGGCGGGCGTCGAGGTGTGTGCGTCGGGATTGAAAGCGAGGGACCCTGGGCGGAGAGAAATCGCCGGGTGGTAAAGTCCTTAAGGATCGGCGTTCACCACGGCGACGGGGTCGTATGGGAACCAGTGTGATGACAGAACGCGCCTTCACCGGCGGGCCGCTCGGATCCTCCCCCGCCTCCCGCACGCATCGCTCCGCCTCCTCGACGAGGCCCATCGCCTCGAAGCACGCCGCTTCCTCGCACTTCAAGTCCGCGCGCGCGAGGGATACCTCCAGCGGGTTCGTGACCTTCGCGAAGGACTCCCGCGCGGCGTCGTGATCGCCGAGCGCGCGACGCGTCGCGCCCAAGTGGAAGTGCACCAAAGAGATGGACACGCTCTTTGGGATTCGCTTCTCGCCAAACTCGAGCGCGGACTCGTACGCGAACGCGCACTCCGGGTGCATCCCGCGACGGAACGCCGCGTCGCCCATCGCGTAGAAGAACTCCGCGTCGAGCGGGTTGTTGCTGTTGCGGTTCGACGCGTCGAGGTTCATCGCGTCGCCCGCGTCGTCGAGCGCGGCGACGAAGTGGTCCGTCGCGGCCTCCCAGTCTTGGTTCGCGACGTGGCATCGCGCGATGAGCGCGTGCAGCGCGACGGAGTCGTGCGGGGACTCGTCCAGGCCTTCCTCGAGGACCGCGAGCGCCTCGCCGATCTCGGACGCCCTCAGGAGCTTCGCGCCCTTCGTCCGCGCTTTCGACGCGCCGCCGCCGCCGCTCGACGACGACGAGCTCTTCTTCGACGACGATCTCGACGCGGCATCATTCGCGCTCGCGCTCGCGTCCACCACCGCGGGCTCCTCCGCGCTCTCGAGCCGGCCCCCGGCCGCCGCGGCGTCGTCCGCGGCGCTCGGCTTCTTCTTCTTCTTGCCCCAGCCCATGACGCGCGCGCCCTCGCGCGCCCTCGCGCGCCGGGGAGGAGTGGCGTCGTCGTCGTCGTCGTCGTTCGTAACGGCGAGTTCTTTGCCGCGGCCCCGCGGCCGCGGCCGGCGTGCGGCTCGCGTCAGGGTGCCCATAAATTTCTCCGCTGCTGTTCTTTTTGAACGCCGACCGATGCCATCGCCGGCGGACGGCACAACGACCTCGCGCCGACCTCACGCTCACCGCCCCTCACACGAAATGGCCGGCTGCGTCACCCCCGGCGGCATCCGCCGCATCCGCGACACGACCGACGGCGCCCTCGGCGACGTCTCGCTCCAGGTGCGCGCGCGTTTCCGGCGTCGGCGTCTCGCACGGGAAATTTCGAAATGCGCGCACACGTCGTCTCTCGCCCGCAGGCATCATCGGACGCGAGCGAAAAAGCGCGAGCGTCGCGCGCCGGCGACGACGCTCGATACCCCGCGCGCGACGTCCCTCCTCCTCCCCTCCCGCGCTTATCTCACGCTCGACGCCTTCCTCCTCCCTTCTCAGGTCCTCAACCTCAAGGCGGCCGACAAGTCCGCGCACTTCAGGCGCGTTTCCCGGCGCGCGCGATGCGAACGACCTCGGATTACTCACCGTCCGCGCGTAGGCACACTGCAGCGCGTTTTCAAACTTCCCGAACGCACGAATGAAGCCTGACGCCTCCCCTCCCTCTTAAACAAACCCTCTCCGTCCTTCCACGACGATCATTCAGCGCGATGCTCAACGACGGCGCGGACAAGCTCGAGGCGATGTTCTCCCCGGAGCTCTCCTCCAAGCTCGCGGGCGGGTTCGTGAAACCCCACGCCGTGCTCAAGTTGACGGACGTGCGGTATAAATCGGAAGAGAAGAGGGCGTTCGTGAGCGAGTTCGAGATCGTAGACGACTGCGTGCTCACGGACGAGTACAAGGAGAACGCCGAGAGTGAGACGCCCGCGGCGAAGAAGCGCAAGGTGGACGGAGGCGCGGCGCCGACGTCCAGCGGGAAGAAGACGCAGTCCATCGCGTCCCTGAACCCGTACACCGGTGCGTCCGCGTCGAATCGTCGACGTCAGACGCGACATCTGTCGCGTCAGATTGATTTTTTTTTTTGAAATCCATCGATCGATCGCGACGACTCAACAGTTCTGTTACCACACTGGTCCCCATACGACCGCGTCGGCGTGGTGAACGCCGTTCCTTAAGGACTTTGCCCGGCGTCTCTCTCCGCCCACTCCTCGCTTTCAATACCCGCCCTCGACGCCTTTCAACTCCATCTGACGCCTTTCAACGCCTTTCAAACCTCTTACGTCGTCGCCGCTCCTTCCTTCCTTCCTTCCTTCCTTCCTTCCTTCCTTCCTTCCTTCCTTCCTTCGATTACGCAGGCAACTGGACGATCAAGGCCAAGCTCGCGTCCAAGGGCGCCGTCCGCACGTTCCGCAACGCCCGCGGCGAGGGCCGCGTCTGCACGATCGAGCTCGTCGACGACAACGGCACCGCGATCCAGGCGACGATGTGGAAGGACGCCATCGACAAGTACGACGCGATAATGGAAGTCGGCAAGGTGTACTACGTCTCTCGCGGGTCGCTTCGCCCGGCGAACCGTCAGTACAGCAACGTCAACAACGACTACGAGATGTCCCTCGACGGGAAGTGCGACATCTCGCCGTGCGAGGACCCGTGCGACGTGTCCAAAATGTCCAGGGCGTACGAGCTCGTCGCGATCGACGCGTTGCCGACGAAGATCGGGACGCGCGGGTCGGGTGCGTTCTTATTCATACGCGCTGACTGGTCCCCATACGACCGCGTCCGCTCGGTGCACGCCGTTTCTCGAGGACCTTCTTCTGACGCCTTTCAACGAACGCCGCCCCTCCCTCCCCTCGACCACCCTCAGTCGACGTCCTCGCGTGCGTCGCCGCCGTCGGCGAGCTCCGCGCCATCCGCCGCAAGGCCGATGACTCCGAGGTCCAGGTGCGCGACATCACGCTCCTCGACGACACGAAGAAGACGGTGTCGCTCACGCTCTGGGGCGAGCTCGCGACGGAGCAAGGCGAACGCCTCGCGAACGAGATCGGCGCCGTCGTCGCGCTCCGCGGCTTGCGCGTCACGGACTACAACGGCGTGTCGCTCTCCACGGTGCAGCGATCGGAGTTGATCGTCGAGCCGTCCGGCGACGACATCGCGGCCAAGGCGGACGCGCTCCGAGCTTGGTACGCGGCTGAAGGGTCCACCGCGGAGACGACGGCGGCGGGCGCGGGGCTGGCGACGGCGCGCGGCGGCGCCGGCGCCGGCGCGCCCGCGCAGCGCGTCGACCTCAAGGCGTTCCAGCCCGAGCTCCTCCCGCCGGCGACGAACAAGGCGGAGGTCGGGATCCTCGGCTGCGCGACCGTGGTGCTCGTGAAGCCGGACCAGCCGATGTACTACTGCGCGTGCCCCGAGGAGGGCAACAACAAAAAAGTCGTCGAGGAGTCCCCGGGGAAGTGGTACTGCGAAGCGACGCAGAAGACGTACGACTCGTGCCGTCGTCGGTACATCCTGCGTCTCAAGGTGAGCGATCACGCCGGCGGCGGCTGGGTCAACGTCTTCCACGAACAGGCGTGCCAGATGCTCGGGTGCGACGCGGAGGAGCTGCACGCGTTGCGCGAGTCGAACCCCGCCACGTACGAGCGCAAGGTGAAAGCCGCGCAGTTCAAGGTGCGTTCTGTTCTTCACGCCGGTCCCCGTACGACCGCGCACGCGTCGTGAACTTCATTCCTTGAGGACTTTCTCTCCCGGCGTTCGTTTCTCTCCGTCCACCCCACGGTTTCGATCCATCCCGACGCGCCTCCCTCGACGCCTTTCGACTCCGTGTCTGACGCCTTTGAATACTACCTGCCGCATTTCGACTTCTCAGCCGTGGGGACTGAAGCTCAAGTCCAAGACGGAGGAGTACCAGGGCGAGCAGAAGCGACGGCTCACGGTGCTGACGTGCGCGCCGGTGGACTACGCCGCGGAGGCGAAGCACCTCCTGTCGCTCATCCAGGGGACCGCGTGAGCGAGCGACGGAGGGAGACGCGAATCGGTCGCGAAGCGGCCGGCGGAGGCGTCGAGGGAGAGGAGGCGGGGACGGGACGGGACGGGACGGGACGGGTGGGATGGTTTTGGGATGGCGCGGCGCGGCGACGCGGCGCGCGGGGCGGCGTTCGGACGGAACGCGGGAGGGAGACGAGACGAGACGACGACGCGGCGGCGGCGGCGGCGGCGGCGGCGGGCGAGCGACGCGTTACGTGCAGCATCGCACCGCGCGCCTTTCCTCTGCGACCACGACGCGTCGCGTCGTCTTAGGGCATAGCCTTGACAGCATACCCCTTGGCGTTCATCGAGGTTTTGATCGCGCGTTCGTCCGCGGCGCGCGGCGCGACCGAATCGAGCCCGCGCGCGCGCGTCGGCGTCGATTTATTAAAAATCACGAACAGACGAACGACAGAACTGAACGTCGATGCCGCCTGGCCATCAGCTGGCGTGACGTTTTTCGACTTGTTCGCGCCGCGCTCCGTCCTCTTCACTGATATGCACGCCGCGACGACGCTCGCCGGCGCGAGTCGCGCTCTTCATCGCCTCGCCCTCGGGCGTGTTCCTCTCCGTCACCACCGCGGCGTCATGGTGCGCGTCTCGACGCGCGCGCGCGTCGCCGCCGCCGCCGCCGCGGCGGCGGCGCGTCGAATCTTTCTCTTCGCGTCCCAAGCTCTTCCGCGCCCTCACGCGTTTTCTCCGCCCACGTTTTCTCGCCGTCCCTCCGTCGCCTCGCCCTCCCCGACGTCACGTCCACCCCTCCCCCCCCGCGATCGGATCGCGATCGATTCATCGATTCCAGGCGTCCGCCGCCGCGTCGAAGGCGTCGTTCCTCGGCGGCGTCGAGCCGTCCCCGCCGGACCCGATCCTCGGCGTCTCCGTCGCGTTCCGCGCGTGCGACGATCCGAACAAGCTCAACCTCGGCGTGGGCGCGTACAGGACCGAGGAGCTTCAGCCGTACGTCCTCGAGGTCGTCCGCGAGGCGGAGCGACGGATGATCGCGGCCGGGCACGACAAGGAGTACCTCCCGATGCAAGGGCTCGCGGAGTTTTGCGGTGCGACCGCGGAGCTTCTGCTCGGGAAGGGACACCCCGCGATCGCGGAGAAGCGCGTGGCGACGATACAGTCGCTCTCGGGCACGGGATCGCTGCGCGTCGGCGCGGCGTTCATCGCGAAGTTTCTCCCGGGGAAGGCGGTCTACCTCCCGTCGCCGACGTGGGGGAACCACAAGAACATCCTCGCGGACAGCGGCGTGGAGTGGCGCGAGTACGCGTACTACGACGCGAGCACCGTCGGCCTGGACCTCGCCGGATTCTTAAAGTCCATCGACGACGCGCCGGAGGGGTCCATCTTCATGCTGCACGGGTGCGCGCACAACCCGACGGGCGTGGACCCGACGCTCGCGGAGTGGCGTCAGATCGCGGACGCGATGCAGAAGAAGAATCACGTCGCGTTCTTCGACGTCGCGTACCAGGGGTTCGCGTCCGGGTCGCTCGTCGAGGACGCCGCCGCGCCGAGGCTCTTCGCAGAGATGGGGATGGAGTTTTTCTGCGCGCAGTCGTACAGCAAGAACCTGGGGCTGTACGCCGAGCGCATCGGCGCGCTCAACGCGGTGTTGAACGACGCGACCGCCGCGATGAATACGCTGTCGCAGATGAACAGGATCGCGCGGGCGATGTACAGCAACCCGCCCGTTCACGGCGCGCGGATCGCGGCGACGGTGATCAACGACCCGGAGTTGTTTCAGGCGCGTTCTGTTGTACACTGGTTCCCATACGACCGCGTCGGCGTGGTGAACGCCGTTCCTTAAGGACTTTTCCCGGCGTGTCTCTCCGCCCACCCCTCGGTTTCAATCCCGACACACCTCGACGCCTTTCAACTCCATCTGACGCCTATGAACTCCACCCCGACGTCATCGCTCGTATGGACCCTCGACCCTCAGCGGTGGAACGACGAGATGGGCACGATGGCTGGCCGCATCAAGACGGTTCGCAGGGAGCTGTTCGAGGAGCTGACGCGATTGAACCCGGACAAGGACTGGAGCTTCGTGACGCGGCAGATTGGGATGTTTTCCTTCACCGGTCTGTCCCCGGCGCAGGTTGAACGCATGACGGGTACGCACAAGATTTTCATGACCAAGGACGGGCGGATATCTCTCGCGGGGTTATCCTCCGCGAAGGTCAAGTACCTCGCGAACGCGATCGACGATTCGTTTAGAAACGCATGAGGTTGGAGCGTTGGTTCGTTTTTGGAGGGGAGGAAGGAGCGTTCTTTTTCTTTTACTTAGTGGTGATGCATCGTGCTCATCGAGAAGGAAGGCGTCGACGTCGCGTCGTCGGGTGGTTGAATAATTGTGCGTTGAAAAATGTAATCAGTTCGCGGGTGCCGTCCGTGCTTGCCTCCTTGCCTCCTTCCCTCCTTCCCTCCGCCGGCCCAGCCCCCGCCGCGCCCACCTCGCGCTACCACAACCCCGGCAGCACCCTCCGCACCTCGTCCACGCTCACCTTCGATATCACGCAGTCCGGCACGAACCCGTCGTCGCGCGGCCCCTCCTCTCTCGCGGTGTCGCCCTGCGTTTGTTGAACGGATGACGAGGAGGCGCGCGTGTCAGCGATTCGTGAACGCGATTGGTGGATCGAGTTTGTGTACACGTGTCAAACAAAACGCGCGGTCGGGAACGCGCCTGCACGAGCACGGTGGTCATCCCGAGCGTCTTCGCAGCGGCGAGGTTCTTCACGCTGTCCTCGAAAAACGCCGTGCGCGCGGGGTCGATGCCCGCCATGCCGATGACCAGCTCGAACGCCTGTCGCGGTGGAGTTGAAAGGCGTCAGTTGAAGTTGAAAGGCGTCGAGGGCGGGGATTGAAAGCGAGGGACCCTGGGCGGAGAGACACGCCGGGAAAAGTCCTTAAGGAACGGCGTTCACCACGCGAACGGGGTCGTACGGGGACCAGTGTACAACAGAACGCGCCTCGATCTGCGGCTTGGCGAGGTCGTCGCCCATGTGCCCGGCGCCGTAGACGCGATCGAAGTACCCGGACAGCCGGAGCACGGCCAACGCCTCCGCGCCTTGTTTCTCGTGGCAGTTCGTGAGCACGTGCGAGCTCTTAATCCGCCGCATCCTTCTCCGCCGTCCGTCTCCGCCGCCCCCCCCCGCGTCCTCCCCCCCCCCCTCCTCCTCCTCCTCCTCCTCCTCCTCCTCCTCCCCGCGTCTCGTCATCAGAGACTCGAAGAACGCGATCGCGTCGTCGTTCGCGCCGAGGTGCGTCGACGCGTCCCCGCGCGTGTACGCCCAGTACTCGTCCGAGTCCACGACGAACCCCGCCGCGCGTAGCGCCTTGAGAGACTGGTTGTGCGTCGCGAAGTGCGGCCGCCACAGCTCGCGCGCGGCGTCTTTGGACGGCAGCCCGAGGCGCTCGACCATGAACTCGAACAGGCGCTCGCGGCACGCGAGCTCGTACCCGTTCTCGATCGCGTAGAGCGTGCCGTCGAGGTCTGATGAGGGAGGACGGACGACGACGACGACGAAGAGGAGGAGGAGGAGGAAGCTGAGAGAGGCGCGAAGAGACGAGAACGCGCGAACGTGACGCGTGATGAGATCGGACGACGAGACGACGACGACGGGAGACCGCGATGGAGAGGTGCCGGGAGTCGGAGCGCGCGAGGCGGGAGGGACGGGAGGCGAGGACGCGCCGAACAGGAGGTGGTCGATCTCCGACCCGGGGACGGTCATCGCTTCGACCGCGCGGACCGCCGCGGCGACCGCTGTGCCCCGGCGGGAGGACGCGCGCGAAAGTCTCCGGCGCTTCTTCGATACCATTTTTTCCGCGGACTTCTGCGAATCTCCCGTCGCGCTTCTGGCCGCGGTTTCACGACGACGCTTCGTCGCGCGATCGATTGATCGATCACTGTCACGGCGCGCGTCACTCTCGCGGGTGCGTCGAACATCGCCCATCCCGTCGCGTCGCGTCGCGTCCCTCACTCCCCCCCGCGCGCGTTTTCCGCGCGCGCGATCGCGCCACGTCGCGCGTCTTCGCTCGCGGCGCGCGTCTCTCTCTCTCGGTCGATCCCGATCCCCCGTCCGTTCGATGGATGGGAACGAAGGAACGATCGAGGCGAGAGGGCGCTCCCCGCGCGCGATCGCGCGCGCCGCGGGCGAGGGATCGCGCGCCGCTGGTCGCGCCGTTCCCTCCCCATCGCGCGCGGCGTCCTCCGCGACCCGACGCCGTCGTCCACGGCGCGTCCGTCGACGCGTCGCCGCGCGATCGCGCCTCGCCGCGCGCGCCGCGAAGAGACCGACGGCGCGGGAACGCGACGACGCGAGAAGACGATCGAACTCGAACTCATCACGCCCTCCCTCCCTCCCCTCTGGTCCTCCGATCCCCCTTCCAAAGCGCAGACACCCCACCGACGACCATCATGGGCCTCTCATCCTACTTCCCCGCGTCTCTGTACGCCCCCACCGCGTCCGCGGCGCTCGCGCGCGCGAACGCGACCAAGGCGTCGGGCGACTCGGGTTTCGCGGCGGCGTCGGTGAGCGAAAAGTTCTCCCACCCGGCCGCCGGCTTCATGGCGGCGTCCGGCAAGGCTGAGTACGGCCTGGACTACTTCCTCAAGGGCGCGCTCGCGGGCGGCATCTGCTGCTCCATCACGCACGGCGCGCTCACGCCCGTGGACGTCGTGAAGACGCGCATGCAGCTCGAGCCGACCAAGTACACCGGCATGATTTCCGGGTTTAACAAGGTGATCGCGGAGGAGGGCGCGGGCGCGCTGCTCACCGGCCTCGGCCCCACCGCGTTCGGGTACTTCGTGCAAGGCTGGTTCAAGTTCGGCGGCGTGGAGTACTTCAAGATCCAAGCCGCGCAGAGCATGACGGAGCAGCAGACGTGGGACAACAGGAACTCCATCTACCTCGGCGCGTCAGCCGCCGCGGAGTTCATCGCCGACATCTTCCTCTGCCCGCTTGAGGCGACGCGCATCCGGCTCGTGTCTAACCCCACGTACGCGGACAGCATGCTCGGGTGCATGGCGAAGATGGTCAAGGAAGAGGGCGTGATCGGCGCGTTCTACTCCGGGTTCGGGCCCATCCTCGCGAAGCAGGTGCCGTACACCATGGCCAAGTTCGCCGTGCAGGCGCGTTCTATCTCACACTGGTCCCCGTACGACCGCGATGGCGTGGTGAACGCCGATTCTTAAGGACTTTCTGTCCCGGCGCATCTCTCCGCCCAGGGTCCCACGGTTTCAATCCCGACACACCTCGACGCCTTTCAACTCCGCCTCTGACGCCTTTCAACTTGCAGGGCGCGACGGCTGAGAAAATTTACGACTCGCTCGGAAAGACCCCGAAAGAGATGAGCAGCGGCGAGAACATCTCCGTGTCGCTCGCGTCCGGCGTCGTCGCGGGCGTCACCGCGGCGATCATCTCCCACCCCGCGGACACGCTCCTGTCGAAGATCAACAAAGCTGGCGCGGGCGGCAGCGGCGGGATGTTCTCTCGTCTCGCCAACATCGCGGCGGAGACGGGACTCGTGAAGCTCTGCACGCAGGGACTCGCGGCGAGGTGCGTTCTGTACACTGGTTCCCATACGACCGCGTTCGCGTGGTGAACGCCGATCCTTAAGGACTTTTGCCGTCGTCTCTCTCCGCCCACCCCTCGGTTTCAATACCCGCCCTCGACGCCTTTCAACTCCGCTTCTGAC
>Ga0181560_10002542_pt1 | contig 16944 bp, 12 predicted proteins | sample 011ome_20_FD_133751 | JGI IMG/M metagenome (GOLD analysis project Ga0181560, IMG submission 133751) | Coastal salt marsh microbial communities from the Groves Creek Marsh, Skidaway Island, Georgia - 011509CT metaG (megahit assembly) | ecosystem: Environmental > Aquatic > Marine > Intertidal...
GGCCAGGCACCCCCCCGCGGCGACCCTCCGCCACTCGTCCGCGTGCTTCGCCTGCGGCGTCAGCACGTCCGCGAGCGCGTCGACGTGCTCTCGAAGGTCGCACTCGGTCGTCTCCAGCAGCGCTCTCGTCGCCGCGAGCGCGCCCTCGGGGTTCCGCCGCAGTTGCTTCACCGCCTTTGGCAGCACCGCGTCGCGGAGCTCGTCCGCGGTGAACGTCCTCGCGAACCCGCGGAACACGTCGCTCGCGCGAGCTGGCATCTTCAGCTTCGCGTCGCTCGAGAAGACGACGGCAAAGTACGTCTCCATCGCGACCGCGCGCGCGGCGGGGAGCGCCTCGGCGGCGGCGCTCCCCGGCGGCGCCGTCGCCGCAGCCGTCCACGCCTCCGCGGCGAGGCTGGCGCTCGCGAGTGCCTCGGACGTCGTCGCCGCCTTCGCGCCGCCGTCGCCGAGGAGCTCGACGATCGCGCGCAGATGCCCCGGCTCGCGCCGCGCGAGCTGCTGGAACGCCCCGCACGCCCCGTCGCGGCGGCCTCTGCCGGCGACGACGACGCGCGTCGCGATGAGACCTCCGAGCGCGCGCGCGATCTTCGCGAACGCCGCCGCGTGCTCGCGCGCGTCGAGCGCGCCCAACACGAGGCAGCTCCATCGCGTGAGCGCGAGCCGCTGCCGCGCGCCGAGCGACTCCGGGCTCTTCTCTGACGCCTTCGCGACGGCGCCGGCGAACGCCTTCAGGAAGTTGGCGTCCGCGAGCGCGAGCGACACCGCGCGCTCGACCGCGCGGCACGACGGCTTGTCGTCGTACTCCCGCAGCGTCGCGAAGATCGTCTTCGCGAGGTCCGTCGCCGCGGCCGCGTCCGCTATGCCTGCGAGTCGTCGACGCGCGCGGGGGGTGGGTGGGTGGGGGAGGTGGCGCGTGAGACGAGACGGGGGGATGGACGCGCGGGGACGGCGCGCGCGTCGATCGCGCGACGGACGGACGAGAGATTGAGATCCGCGTCGTCGCCGTGCCGAGTGTTGGGGACGACGACTCCGAGGGATCGCGCCGCGCGCGGCGGCGGCGCGCACCGTCGTACTGCACGGCGTTGCATATCCCGCTCCACGCGAGCCGGCGCTCCGCGAGCGAGCGCGACGCGACGCCCGCCCTGGCGTCGTCCATCGTGCGCGAGGGTTATGAGAGCGGACGCGCGATGCACCGCCGCCACCCTCGTGGTTCGACCGACAGCGACAGACCGCGCGCGGAGACGAGACGGCACGCGAGCGCGAGATCGAGGGTGGAAGGGAAGGGACGACGACGACGGAAGAGAAGAGGTTCCGCCGCCACGCGCCGACGGCGTATTAAAGAATCAACATCGAACGAATACGACTACTCTCGACGCGCGCGCGCGCCGACGTCCACCCGACGTCCCCCCCCCGCGCGCTACGCCACGCCGACCCCCCGCGGCGACCGGTGCCCTCCCCCGCGTTCCGCCGCCGAGAGCCCGCCGCCGCCGCCGCCGCCGCCGCCGCCGTCGCGCTCGAAGACGTCGCTCCTGCTCTCCTTCAGCTTCGCCCTCGCGCGGCGGCGCTCGTGAAACGTGACGTACGAGTACATCACCCCCCCCACGCTGTTCAGCGTGATCCCCACGACGTGCCACAGGCTAAACTTCACGCCGCCGAGGAGCACGAACCCGAGCGCGGTGCTCGCGACGCCCTTGAGCACGCCGACGACGGTGGTCGTCAGCGCCGAGTTTTTCATCGTACACAGAAACTGCGAGTAGTTGAGCAGCATCCCCATGCTCAGCGCGCCGACGAAGCACGTCACGAACCCGGCGCCCTCGCTCAGGGTCCCCAGCCGCGTCACCGCGCTCGCGAGCTCCCCGGTCGCGGACGTGAGCGCGAACACGATCGGCGTGGACAGCAACGCGTTGTACGCCAACAGCTCCGCGGAGCCGACGCCTCGCTCCGCGCCCGTGATCTCGACGACGATGAGGTACGTCGCCTGCAGGAGGCACGACGCCACGCCGCTGAGGTACCCGGCGAGGTCGAACGCGAGATCGCCCGCGCCCGCGACGATGCACCCGAGGACGACGAGCGATATCGAGCCCACGACGCCGCGCGAGGGGTCCGGCTTCTGAGGGCGCAGCGTCTTGTTCGCGAGGAGGACGACCGCGGGGGTGAGTCGCTTGAGCGTGTTGTACGTCGGCACGGACACCTTGGAGAGCGACGCGAGCGCGAACGCGACGTTGGCGTTGTATAGGATCGCCACCGGGGCGAGCTTCTTCGCGGTCGCGACGTTGACGCGCGGGAACGACACCTGGTTCGCCGCTCGGAGCGCGCCGAGGACGAGGACGGTGAGGCACATCTGCGCGAGGAGGAGGAAGTTGCTCTCGCGCATTCCGTACACGGTGAGGACAGCCTTGTTCACGAATCCCATGGAGACCGCGGTGACGCCGTACAGGAGCGCGGCCGCGGCGCCGGTCGCCGCGCTCGCGGGGCGGGGCGGTCGCGGCGACATCATCCGCGGCGCGGCCGCCGCCGCCGCCGAGTGGGCGGGCCGTTGAGGTTTTTCGGTTTTTCACCACGACACCTCACGAACTCTGTTGTTGACGATCGCGATCGGCAGATCCGACGTCGCGGGCTCGGCGCGCGGCTCGCCAAAGCCGGCGGCTTGATGGCGGCTTGACCAGACCGAAACGCGTTTTCATCGTGACTCGACTTGGCGGGTCCTGAAGCAGATATTTCCAAAGCCGCCGCGCGCAGCACGCACGGCACGTCCCGCCGTTCCCTTCCTTACACGTCATGTCACGCGCGGCCATAGCGGCGGCGACGTCCGTCCGCGCGATGCCGCGCGCGAACGCGCGCGAGCGCGGCGCGAACGCGCCGGTCGTCCGCGCGCGTAAAAGTTTTCCGATCGCGTCCACGTGGGATCGTAATAACAACGACCCGCTCGGATCTCGCGACGTGCGCGGATCTCGCGACGTGCGCGGCCGCGCGATGGCGATGCGCGGGGCGCGGAAAGAGTTCGAGTGGGTCGAAGGCGCGGACGGGTACGAGAAAGCGATGGCGGACAGCGAGAACGACCAGCTCGTCGTCGCGGTGTGGTCCGCGCGTTGGTGCAGGAAGTGCAAGTACTTGAAAGCGAAGCTCGAAAAGTTTTCCGTGTTTTTCCCTTCGCTGACGTTCAGCGTCTTGGACGTGAACGCGATGCCCGGGGAGGTAATCAAAGACGTGGACGTGACGCAGATGCCGACGATTCAGATTTACAGAAACCGGGAGATGCTGAAGGAGATCATCGGCGCGGACGAGAGCGACGCCGTCGTCGGGAAGCTGAGAAACTACTTGGAAGAGATCGGCATCGTCGGCGAGTGATGATGAGATGAGCGATCGCGGTCGAGCTGGAGCGAGGGATTCAAACGCGAGCGAGCGCGGCGAGGGAAGAGAAAGGGGTTTGAGCGCGAGGGAGGACGAGACGAGGGATGCGCGCGCGCGCACGTCGTCGCCATCGACGAGCACGATAATACGATAGATGTTTTGAACCGATTGTACTTGTAATACCACGTAGGCTATCAATCAAGGCACTCGCGCGTCAAACTCCGGGAAAAGGCAACAGAAGCTGCTGTAAAAATCGCTCGCGCGCTTCAAAACCCGCACCGACACTTCGGGACGTGACCGATGTGCCGTCTCAACACCCCCGTGCACACGTCCCTGAGAACGTCCCACCCCGCGTCGCTGAGCACGCCGCCGCCGCCGCCGCCGTCGTCGTCGTCGCCGTCCACGGCGACCCTGAGGAGGATCACGTCGCCGCCGAAGCGCGTCTTGACGCCCGTCGCCGTCGCCGCCGCGGCGACCACCCCGGCGCCGCGCGAGTTCAACGCGCGAACGAGCTCCAGGTTCATTCGGTTGAAGTCCACGCCGTGCGTCTTCTCGAGCTCGTTCACCGTGAATCCGTTCGATTCCGCGCCGGTGAGTCGAAAGTACGCGCAGTTTTTCATCGAAGCCTCGGAGGCGCACCAGGACGCGTCCGGGTCGACGACCTCGAGGCGCGCGTCCGACGTGAGTCGCTCGCGCGCGGCGCGCAGCTTTTCCGCCGTCTTCGTCGCCGCCGCGGCGTCGTCCGCGTCGCCGCCGGTCGCATCCAAACCCCTGAGCGTCGCGAGGCACGCCTCGGGGTCTAACCCCGGACCTATGAGCACTAACCGAGTCTCCCCCTGACGCTTCGCGGGCGCTCGCGAAAACCCACCGCGCGCCCCGCCGTCGCCGTCGCCGTCGACGAGCTCGAGCTCGATCCGCCGCCGGCCGGAGAGGTGAAAGTCGTAGACGCACCCGGGCGCCTCCGCGAACTGCACGAACCCTTTCGCGCGGACGACCTCGCGCGGGATCTCCCTCGCGACCCAGCGTTGGAACCTCGCGAGCGACAGCGCGCCGCCTTCGAAGGACGCGGACCCGAACGCGGACGCGTCGGTCGCCGCCGCCGCCGCCGCCGCGTTTCGATTTCGATGCGACGTCCGCTTCGACGGGTCGATCACGAACGGCCCCGCGGTCGCGGTGGATCCTTCGCTCTTCTTACGCAGTCCGCCCCCCGTCGATGACAACAGGAACGGACGCGCGGCGCTGTCCCAGTCGTGCCCGATTTTCCCCTCCGGCTGCGGCGCGAGCTCGACGTCCAAAATCGACGGAAGCGACACTTTTCCGTCGACGCACTCCGTGACTTTCGCGTCCGGGGCCCACCTCCGCACGAACGCCCTCGCGGCCGCGAGCTTCTCGTCGTCGCCATCCAGGAGGTCGATCTTGTTAAGCAGGACGACGTCCGCGGCGGACAGCTGTCGCGCCCACGCCTCTTCCGGCTTTGCGCCGCCGCCGCCGTCGCCGCCGCCGTCGCCCGCGACCTCCCCCGACGCCGCGGACTCCGCGTCGACGACGCACACGACGGAGTCCAACCGCACGCGCGCGAGCTTCCCGAACGTCTTATCGAGCGCCGCGACCGTCTCCGTGGGGTCGACTAACCCGCTCGTCTCGATGAGAAGGTAGTCCACGCGGCCGGTCCCGTCGTCCTCGCGGTCGCGCGCGTCGTCGAGCATCCGCCACACCTGCGTCTCGAGCTCCCCGCCCAGGGTGCAGCACAGGCACCCGTTCGTGAGCTCGACGATTCCTTTGTTCTCCCCGCGCGCGCCGGTGTCCGACCTCGCGACGAGCTCCGCGTCGATGTTCAGCTCCGCGAAGTCGTTCACCGCGCACGCCACCTTCAGGTCTTGGCGATTCGCGAGGACGTGTCGCATCACCGTGGTCTTTCCGCTTCCGAGCCAGCCGGTGACGAGCGTCGTCGGGAGCCGCCGGCGCTCCGCGGGCGCGAACGCGGTCCTCGCCTCGTAATTTCGGAACAAGTTCACGGTCGCGGCTTCGCGGTCGACCGCCATCGCGTCCGAGGGTGGCGTCTCGCGAGGGGAAGCGGACGACGAGACGTAGACGACGAGCGGCGGGTGCCGTCCGCGTCCGGAGCGCACGCGCTCGCGCGGCGCGCGGCCTCGTCCGCGACGGCGCCGGGAGCGGGCGTCGGCGCGGGGATCCGAGCGCGGTGTCGGCGTCGTTCCGAGCCCCGACGCCGCTCGCAGCACGAGCATGTGCGACGCCGCGCGCGTCGACGAGTGCGAGGCGGGCGGATCTCGTGCGTGCATCTTCAGGTTTTTGCAGGGTTCGGGTTTCATCAGTTTGCGTTTGGTCCCGGCGACGATACCGCGCGAGAGAGCGGAACACCGCGGGAAGCGCGCTCGAGGGTCGCGACGCGAAGCTACGATTATCGCGTCACGTCAATCTATGATCACTCCCCGCCGCCGCCGCCGCCGCCGCCCTTCTTCCTCCGCTTTCTCCCCCCGTCCGCTCGTTTTCGCGCCGGCGTCTCGGGCTTCGGTTTCCCCTCGCCGCCGCCGCCGCCGCCACCCCGCGCGCGTTCGATCTTCCGCTTGTCGTTTCTCGGCGTCTGGCGCTCGTCGTCGCTGCTGTACACCTCCTTCGTCTTCTTCGCGCTTTTGATCGCGGGCGTCTTCGTCTTCTTCGCGGTGGGCGGCTCGTCGCCGTCGCCGTCGTCGTCTCCGCCCTCGCTCTCGGACGAGGACGAGGACGAAGACGAAGACGAGGAAGACGAAGAGGACGATGAGGACGAAGACGACGACGAGGAGGACGACGACGCTTCCTTCGCCGCCTCGCCACCGCGCTTCTTCCCCGTCGTCGGTTTCTTCTTCTCCACCACCACCTCCTCCCCCTCCTCGTCGTCGTCGTCGTCGTCGTCCTCGAGGAAGAAGTCGTCCTTCTCCGCGGCGGCGCCGCCCCCGCCAGCCTCGAGCTCCGCCGCCGCCGACGCGACGCCCTCGCCGCCCTCGTTCGCCTCCGCCAACGCCGCGTCCTTGACCATGTTCTCCTTGATGATCTGCCGCAAACGTCTGCGTTTCTTCTCCAAGTACTCCGCCGCCTCCGGGGTCTCGTCTTTGTTCTTCAAGACGCTCACGTACTTGTACCCTTTCGGAAAGTGCATCACGTAATGCAGATCTTCCTTGAGCTGCTTCAGCTCCTCCGCGACCGCGTCCGAGCGCGTCGCCGCGGGGTTATCCCTCTCGAGCTTCTCCATCGCTCTCGTGAGCTTCACGCGCTCGAAGAACTTCACCTTGTGGTATCTGACCGAGAGCTTCCTCTCGCGCTCCGCGCGCTTGTTCTCCTCCGCGATCGCGTCGAGGGCTTCGAGCTGTCGCGCTTTCTCCGCGCGCGCCTTCTCGGGGAGTCCCTCGCGCTTCAGAAGCCGCTGGATGCTTCGCATCTGATTCTTCGTCGACGGCTTCTTCTTCGTCACGGGGCCGCCGAACCTGCCGCCACCGCGGCCGCCGCCGCCTCGGCCGCCGCCGCCGCGGCCTCGGCCGCCGCCGCCGCCGCCTCGGCCTCCGCCTCCGCCGCCTCGGCCACCGCCGCCACCGCCGCCGAATCCGCGCCCGGACATGACGCCTCGACCCCGCGCGTCCGCCGCGACGACGCGCGCGCTCGCTCGGTACCCCGCGCGGAGTTCGAGACGATCCCGGGGAGGTTCCAGACCCCGTCCGCGCCGGTGGAAGTGACGACGCGCGCAGCGGAGGAGGTAACCGTCGGTCGTAAGGGAAACACTCGTAGCAGAAGAGCGCAGCGAGGCGATCAGATCGAACGAAGCCGCCGGTCGCCGGCTCGGTTTCGAGCCAGTCAGCGTTTTCCGTCGCCCGCTTTCAAGGTTCGCTTTCAAGGTTCGCTTTCACCGCTTTTCTCAGTTGTTGGGTCAAGGCATCATGTTGTCACGTTTTCGTCATGTTTCCCTTCGGGCTTCGACGATCTTCGCGCCCGCAGCGAGGCGCAGATCTGCGGGCGCGAGACGAGGACGATCGCGGTTGAACGGTCGAGAACGCCGACGTCGGACGTCGATCGCGTTCACGAGCGCGTTCATCACGAGTCGCCCCCCCCCCGGCCGCGTCTCTGCGAAAATTCTCTGTGGAATCGTAATCGTGCGAAGCGCCGCACGCTTTTTCCCTCAAAAACCCGACACCGCCGGATCGGGGCTCGCGCGCGGCGCGCCACCCCGTGACGAACGATGAAGTTCCCCTCGATGGAAGACGATAATCTCATGCAGTCCGTCTCCGAGGTCGACGACTTCGTCCTCCAGGAGTTCCTCGCCGACGCCGCCGACTGGTCGGGAAGCGTGGCGCCCTCGAGCGTCTCGCCCGATTCGTTCGCGGGGACGAACGTCGCGGCCGCGCCGCCGCCCATGCCCGCGGGCTCGGGCGGCGGCCCCGCGGATACCGCGGAGCAGCGAAGAAAACGGCAGCGCGAGGCGAACCTCCAAGCGCAGAGAAGGTCGAGGGAGCGGCACAGGAAACACGTCTCGCATCTCGAGGCTGACGTCGTGGCTTTACGAGTCGAGCTGGACGCGAGCAAAGCGGAGAACGCTCGTCTGCAGACGGCGCTGCAGCAGAGTTTGCTCGGGCTCGAGGAGTGCCAGAAGCGATTTAGCGGGAGCCACCAGGCGCTGGGGGAGCTGTCGAAGGAGAAAGAAGCGACGAAGCAGAAGCTCGAGGAGACGTTGGAGAAGCTCAGGATTTGCGCGGGCGTGAGCGAGGATCTGAGAGGGCGGCTCCAGAACGGCGAGGCCGCGAAGATGGAGATCGTCAAGCGGGAACCCGGAGACTGCGCGCCGTGCGACGAATTGGAAGCGCGAATGAAGATCGAGATCGCGAACGGCGCGCCTCCTAGCGGGCAATCCCTGCAGGCGGACGCCAAGCGTTGGCTCTCCGTCGCGACCATCGCGAAGAAGACGTGCGAACGCGAAAAGACGTGTAAAAACCGCGAGGAAGTCATGGCCGGATTAAAGCGCGTCGGGCTTCGGCTTCAAGAAGCGTTCCGATCGTACTTGATCGACGGGAACGCGTGTAGCAACATCGGGGTGTTCGCGATCAAGCCCGTCAAGCCCGGAGAACCGAGCCCGTGCGCGGCGATGGCGGCGCGCGGGCCAGGGCAGGACGAGCGCGTGTTTCAACGCGCGAGGGAGATCGCGAGCGAGCTCGATCTGAGCGACCAACAGCGGGAGGACGTCGTGACGCACTGGAAAGAGCACGCGAAGAACCTCACCGCGCTGTTCGAACAGCGCAAGAAGCTCACCGCGGACGCGCTCGTGCTTCAGGGCTCCTCCCCGGTGGCGACGTTGATCGATTTCCTGAGCATCGGCACGGGGTTGCTGAGCACGGACGACGAAGCCGCCGTCGTCGACCGCGGCGGGCAACAGAGCCTCACCGGGTTCGCGCAGCACGCGTGCAAGGTGGAGGGCGCGATCAACGCGCTGAGGCAGAGCATCGGCGCGGAGCAGATGCTGAACTTCTCGCTCGTGTCCACGGTGGTGACCAAAGTCTTGACGCCGTTGCAGACGTGTTTCGTCTGCGCGAGTTGGGACAGCGACGGGTGCCCGGACATGTTGGCGATATCTCGCGCGATCACGGTGCAGAGCATGGAAAAGTTACCGCATCTGCAGGGGGGGCGGTGAGAAGGAAGGACGCAGACACGGCCGCGATGAGAGAGAGAGAGATGTTCGCGAGTCGCTCTAGATTTGATTTCACGTGATAAAGGTACGAGACGACAGGAGCTCCTCCGCTTGCTCCTTCGTGCGCGCGAGGACGAGCATGAGCTCCCTCGCCGCCTGCGCTTTCTCCCGGGCGATCTCCGCGGCCGCGACCGCGGCGTGCCTCGCGGCGAACGCGCGGTCGCCCTTCGCCTTGGCCGCCGCGAGCGCGGACGCGGCCTCGGGCGTGAGCGCTTCGCCGTTCGCGTTCGTCTCCGCCATGGCCGCGCGCCTTCGCATCTCCCCTCCCAGTCCCAACGACGCGAGCGCGCGCTTGGCGCGCTGCGCGAGGCCCTCGTTCAGGAATCCGTCGTCGTCGTTCTCTCGTCCGCGCGCGCGGCGGATCCCCGTGATGTTCTTCGCCAGCGAGGCGCGCGCCTCCGCGGCGCGCGTCTCCGCGTCGCGTCTCCGACGCGACCGCCTCGTGGTCACGCCGGATGCGGACGCGACCGTCGCTTTGTCGAACCTGAGCTGCGCGGCGAGACGCTTCCGCGGCGGGAGGTTGTGAAGCGCGATGGACGGGAATCCCACCGCGGCGTTCATCGAGGTGGTCATCCTTCCGTCGTCCGCCGCGCGGAGAACTCTGAGGACGTCCCGTCGCGTCGTCGTCGCGAGCGACGCGCGGCGCGGAGACGAAGAGGCGTTCGTTCAAACCTGGATATGCCGACGTCAGCTCGCGCGTATCCAAACAAATCCACCACGCGTCCGCGCGTCTCCCGCCCTCCAGTCCGTCGACGCGGCTTCGCGACGCGAGAGCGATAAGACGCTCGGAAGGGTTCGATGACGCGTGAGGTTCGATCGACCGGCGCTCGCGGAGCCGTCGTCGCGCGTTCTTGTGCGGGCGCGGCCCGTTGCCGAGGTGTTCTCTTTTCCCCCGGGAAAGAAGAGAAAAATCTCCGCTCGCGCGCAGAATCCCGCGCGAACAGACTCGTTGCGCAAGATTACTTATTTCCTAAATTGGCTTGAACGGCTATGAACACCCGTAAAGTGAGGGATCAGCTGAAAGGCTGACCCACCCCTTGAAACCGCTGCACCTCTGGTCTAGTGGCAGAATATCTCCCTCCCACGGTGAAGACCCGGGTTCGATTCCCGGGAGGTGCATTTTTTTTTGCTTTCAACAGCGTTCTTTTTGCTTCCGCTTCGCACTCTCTCTGGCGCCGGTCCCTCCGCCCGCGCCCACTCCCTCTCACCACCGCTCTCCCGCGCGGATGTCGCGCCGCGAGAGCGACGCGTCCGCCAGCGCGAGCGACACCAGCGACGACGACGACGACGGCGGCATCTTGGCGACGATCAAGAATCAGATCAGAGCGGACGAGGAGAGATTCAAGCGCGAGGACGAGGTGATCCGGGCTCGCGGCGGACCCTCCCCGGCCGCCGCCGCGCCCGTCGCGCCGCGGCGGCAGATGACGACGGCGGCGACGCGGCACGTCGCGCCGCCGCAGCGGCGAGGAGGCACGCCGATCTCGGTCCCCGGTCGCGCGCCCAGCGCGAGGGCGAACCCGGCTCGAGCAGTGGGCACCTCGGTCGCTGGCGGCGTCCCGCCGCGTCCTGTCGCGGTTCGCGAGCCGTCGCGCGCGACGACGACGACGAGCGCGTCCGGGCTGGGACCCGCGGCGACGGCGCTGATGAAGGAGCTCGAGGACGTGCTCGCGGACGACGACGCGTTCAAGCCGAGACGCGCGACGACGGCGGCGGCGGCGGCGAAAGACGCCGCGCCGGAGCCGGAGTGGAGGGCGTCGATGTCGAGCGCGGCGGCGACCGCGAGGGAGATTACCAGGGGCGGGGAAGAGCTCAGGGAGAGGGTCGCCGCGGCGAGAGGCAAGGTGAACACGTTGAGCGGCAGCGCGGACCTGCTTCGGGAGATCGAGGCGATGACGAAGGAGCTCGGCGACGGCGTCGAGAGCTTCGGACACGAGCTCAGAGAGGTCGCGAAGCTGAACGACGTTGACCTCGGCGACTGACCGACCGACGTCTGGTCGCGCGGTAGTATTCGTATAGATAGTATTAACTCTAGAGTACTATGATATGATAGCAGGCGCGAGCGCCGTCACGCGTCCTTCTTCTTCGCCCTCGTCGACGCAGCGGGGGCGTTCTTCTTCGCGTCGTCGTCGCCCCCCGCGGCCGTCTTCTTCTTCAACTTGAAGATGTTCGGGTGCAGCCCCAAGCACCCGGTGATCTGCGCCGCGAGCGCCGCGAACTGCGCGACGTACGCGACGACGCCCGCGGTCACCATCGCGAGCCCGATCATCGACGCGCGGTCGCCCGTGCTCGGCAGCAGCGACGCGCTCAGCGCGAGGATCGCGGACCACCGCCCCCAGAGCGGCGCCGTCTCCGGGTCGCTGACGCGCAGATGCATGAGGCGCACCATCGCGTCCCCGAACGCCACCGTGGACACCGCGTGCGCCCACGGCAAGTTCTGACACGTCACGATGCAGTACGTCAAGATGATCTCGAACACGAACATCGTGCCGTACATCTTCCCCGGGCGGCGAGACGCGGGGAGGTGCGGCGACGGCGGCGCGTTCACGGACTTGGCCAGCGTCTGTATTCGCGCGACGTACCCGATGCTACCTCCGACGAACAAAATCAACTGCCCCAACGCGCCGAGTTGCACGCCCGCGATGTTCACCGGGAGCCTCCACAGCGCGTTACCGTAGCACACGTTCCACAGCATCCCGAGCTGGGTCATCATCTGAAGCTCTTGCGCGTCCAGCGGCGCGACGTCGCGCACGCCGGTGTACGTGCACATCACGGTGTCGATCATGAACGTCAGCCTCGACGTCGTGATCATCCCGATCACGAACAGACGGTTCTCCGTCCAGCTCGCGCCGAAGGTGTCGCACAGAAATACGCCGTAGATGCAGGACACGAGCGCGTCCGCGCCGTGGTCGACGACCTCCCCGAGCGGGGACCCGCCTCCGGTGCGTCGCGCCTGATGCCCGTCCATCCCGTCGCAGGTTTGATAGATGAACAGGAGGACCACGCACGCGACGTAGACCCACGGCTCCGCGTCGCCGTTCAGGTCCGGGGAGTGATGCATCATCATCGCGTACGCGATGACCGCGCAGATTAAACCGGCGAACGTGATGAGGTTCGGCGCGAGCCATCGCGGGCACATCGGCACGAGGAGATCCCTCCACATCGGATGCAGGAACGCGGCTTCGCATATCGTGTCGTTCGGCGACGTGTACTTGTACGACCTGACCTGCGCGCATCGAACCGCGGACGCGCGCGCGTGCGGGCGACCGGGGTTCTTCTCCGCGCAGCACGGGGAGATGGTCCACATGACGAGCGCGCGGGCGTGGCGGCGGGCGAGGCGGCCGCGCGAGGGCGATTGATTTTCCTTCCAACGGTAAAGCGCGTGAGTGATGACCAGCAGGTGATGACTTGGCACCCGCCTCGCTGCTGTCTGGGCACTGCACGCAAGCTGTCCGCGTCCTCTCGAGTCAGTGCCCAGTTTTTGAACGCCGGGGTGCCACTTCCGCGGAGACGGTCAGTCGCGCGCGCACAGCGGCCACCCGCACGCGTCGCGGTCGAGGGCGCGCGTCGCTCGCGACCGGGGGACCGCGTTTCGACCCCCTCGCGCGCGCGTCGCGTCCTTCCCGCGCGACGATCGCGCCTCGAACGCAGATCTCGAGACTCGCAAGATGGTCGAGCTCTCGCAGAAGAAGAGCAAGAAGCGCAAGGCCCCCGAGGGCGACGTCGAGGCCGCGCACGGGAACGGGACGATCATGAAGGTCAAGGTCACGAACTTCATGTGCCACCACAACCTCGAGGTCGACCTCGGGCCGAGGATAAACTTCATCGTCGGCGAGAACGGCAGCGGGAAGTCCGCGGTCCTGACCGCGATCTGCCTCGCCCTCGGCACGAAAGCGAAGAACACGAACCGAAGCGACAAGGGGATCAAAGGGTTCATTCGCGAGGGCGCGACCTTCGCGAAGCTCGAGGTTTCCATCCGCAACGTCGGCACGGACGCGTTCGAGGCGGACAACTACGGCGAGGTCATCACGATCGAGCGGACGATCAACGGGTCCGGGTCGACGTCGTTCAAGATCCGGAACCAGTGGGGGAAGGAGGTCGGGAACAGCAACCGGGACCATCTCCTGCGGATCACGGACCACTTCAACATCGACGTGGACAACCCGATCGTGGTGATGTCCCAAGACGCGTCGAGGCAGTTCCTTCACAGCGGCAAGGACACGGACAAGTACAAGTTTTTCGTGAAGGCGACGCTGCTCGAAGAGATTCAAAACAAGCTCGCGTACGTCAAGTCGCGCGTCAAGGAGATGGACGCCCTGATCAAGAACCAGGAGGCAGAGCTCCCGCGCGTGAAGCAAGAGATGGATAACCTTCAAGACGAGGCGGACTCGTTCAAGAAGATGGAGGAGTACGCCGCGAAGGCGGACGAGTTTAGGGACCGCCTCGCGTGGGCCGACGTCTTCGACGCGGAGAACACTCTCAGGCAACTCAACGAAGAGCTCGAAGCTTTGGAGGGGCACGGCGCGGACGAGTTGAAGAATAAGCACGAAGCGCAGAGGGCGCTCGTGGAGGAGAAGCAGCGCGAGCGCGAAGAAGCGGAGAAGGCGTTGTCCGACTTCACCGCGCGAGCGCGCGGGGCGGTGGACGCGAGGAAGGCCTTGGAGCGGAAGTGCCACGAACTCGAGCGACGGCTGGGTCACGCGGAGAGTGACCTGATAGGACGCAACAACGATGTCGTCGAATGTAAGCAAAGAATCCAGGGGCTGGAGCACGGGATCAAAGAGGCGCAGATGAGCGTCGCGCAGCAGTCGCAAGCGCAGGACGTGACGTTCCGCGCCGCGATCGACGACGCGGAGGAGAGGGTGAAGGCGATCGAGGACGAGAAGAGCGCGGTGATGCGGCACGGGCAGGAGCTGAGGGCGCGGATGGTCGACGCGGGCAGGGCGGAGAACGACGCGACGAGCGCGGTGCGCAATCAGGAACGCCTCGTGAACGACACGAAGGAGCAGCTGATGACCGCGGAAGGGGACGACGGGAACCTTCTCTCGCTCTTCGGAAGGGGCGTGCCGAGGCTCGTGCAGGAGATAAAGAGAAACGAGAGGATGTTTTCTCACCCGCCGATCGGGCCGATCGGGATTCACGTCAAGCTCAAGAACCAGAAGTGGGGTAAGGCTGTCGAGGAGCACATGGGTAAAATCTTCGAGTCGTACATCGTCGCGTCCATGAAGGACCGGGCCACGCTCGAGAAGTTGTTGAGGGAGTGTCAGGTGAATGCGACGGTTATCGTCACGAGTAAGTTTGGCCGAGGGAAGTACCAGATCCCCGCGAACAAGCTTCCCTCGTCCGCGCTGACGACGATGATGGACGTCATCGATATCGAGAACCCCACTGTGTTCAATGTCGCGGTGGATATGTCGGGCGTTGAAAGAGTCGTTGTCGTGCCAGACTACACAACCGCGACACAAGTCGCGTATCCGAAAACCGGCAAGAAGGACCCGAACATCAGCCAGGTGTATTCGTTTGATCACATTTTCTCGATGGGCAAAAGCGGCTTTACGCAGATGATCAAAGCCTTTACGCGTAAGGAGATGCCTAGTAGGATCGCGTCGGACAAGAAGGCGTGGATCAACGGAATGAAAGAGACGATCAAGCAGGCGAACAGCGAGCGCGGGGCGCTTCTGAAACGCGCGGACGAGGCGAGGAAGGAAAAGGCGAAAATCAAGACGCTCCTGGACAAAAACGCGAGAGAGTTCGACGACGTCCGCATGAAGCTCGACCACGCGAAGATCGCTCTCGATGACGCGAAGGCGGCCGCGCGCGATCGAGAGGACCCGACGGTGCTCGACGTCTCGAGGCTGGAAGACGATCTCGCGCTCGTGCGAAGCGAGCTCGACGTCGCGATGGGACACGTCGAGAGGACCACGGTCGCGAAGCAAACCGCGCAGGAGGCGCTGAAAGCCGGGCACGACGAGCTGAAGGCGGCGAAGGCGGCGTATAAGACGACCAACGAAGACGCCGAGAATTTCGAATTGAAATACACAGCCGCGGCGACGGCGCACAAACTCGCGGTGGAAAATCTCAACTACTACGTGGACAAGCTCGAGGTGCTTAACGATCGGGTCGAAGAAAAGAGGCTGATGATCGAACAGTACGCGCCGTTGATCCAGGACAAAATCACAGACGCCGAGGCGGTGTGCGCGCGATCGACCGCGGAGGGGTACCTCGCGGAGGGCGAGACCGAATACGACGTCGCGCAGCTCACGAAGCACTACGAGCGCGCGAAGAAGCAGATGGAACGCGAACGCGAGCGGCACGCGCGGCCGCAACAGGAGGTGTTGAAGCTCCTCGGACACGCGCTCAAGAACTACAATCGTCTGGAGTCGATGCTGAAGAACTCGAGGGACCCGTGCAAGCGCCTGAACGCGGGCGCGAAGCAGCGGCAGAAGATCCTCAAGGAGACGGCGCACGAGGTGAACAAGACGGTGTCGCACAGGTTCAACCACTACCTCTCGATGAAAGGGCACGCCGGGAAGGTCATCGTCGATTACACGACCGCGACGCTCACGCTCGACGTGAAGATGCACGGGCAAGGGCAGACGGTGAAAGACACGCGCGCGATGTCCGGCGGCGAGCGTTCGTTCTCCACGCTCGCGATGACGCTGTCGCTCGGGGAGTCCATCGAGAGCCCGTTTCGCGCGATGGACGAGTTCGACGTCTTCATGGACGCGGTGAACCGTAAGGTGTCCATGGACTCGCTCATCGACTTCGCACGGGACGACTTCAACAAAGACAAGCAGTTCCTGTTCATCACCCCGCAGGACATCAGCGCGGTGGACGCGTCCGCCGTCGACATCAAGGTGCAGAAGATGAAAGCCGCGCGGCCGTCGTGAGGCGCGCCGGCGCGAGCGAGCGGGGCGGGGAGAGAGAGGATGCCGTAGTTCACGATTGGTGTACGTCGCGACGGATGGACGACGACGACGATGATGCCGACGATGAAGTCAGCGCGCGAGTTCTAAGAAGAGTTCTAATACAACGCACGCACGAAACGTTCACGCGCGCCAGCAGTCTTATGTCGTCTCGTCAGTCTATTATGTCATTCTCGTTTCTTCAGTGGCCGCCCTGGATCCATCCCGTCCTCGCTCGCGTCCGTGCCGTCATCGTCGTCGTCGGACATGATCATCACCCCCACCGGTCCTCCGTCGTCGACGCCGGCCATCCGCTTCACGTTCCTGTGCGCGCGAAGCATCGACCGGAGCTGTTTGAACATCCACCACGCGACGCACGCGAAGATCGCGCCGAAGATGAGCTCCTCGCCCTGGACGGAGATGTAGTCGCCCTCCTCCGGGTACGTCGGCGTGATCATCTTGCGCTGGTTGTACTTGTACGCGTCCGCCGCGCGTAACGACGACGACGACGTCCCATCGCCGCTCATCGCGGGCGACGTGTACGACTTGTCGTGCCGTGTGCGGCGAGATCTGTCTGGTGTCCGATCTGAACGGAAGGACAAAAATATTGTGCAGTCGCGTCATTCTCATCCGCGTCGCGCTCGGGCGCCATGAGCAAGAAGCGCACCCGCGCCAACCCGGATGAGGTTTCCATGCTAGAGGGCCCGCTAGACTACCGCGTCACGTTCTGCGCCGCGGAGACGTCCTCCGGTCGCGAGAACTTCGGTGCGTCGCGTCGCGAGCCCCGACCCGCGATCCGTCGTTCGCGCTTCCTCCCCGCGTCGCCCTCCTCCCCCAACCTCGCATCGTCGCGCTCACGTCCGTCCCCCGCGATCCTCGATCGCGCGCGCAGGGATCCGCGAAGACGATGTCGACGTAGTGTTCGACCCTAAGGTGCGCGACGCGCGCGCGGCGCGAACCCCCCCC
>Ga0181560_10002543_pt1 | contig 16943 bp, 9 predicted proteins | sample 011ome_20_FD_133751 | JGI IMG/M metagenome (GOLD analysis project Ga0181560, IMG submission 133751) | Coastal salt marsh microbial communities from the Groves Creek Marsh, Skidaway Island, Georgia - 011509CT metaG (megahit assembly) | ecosystem: Environmental > Aquatic > Marine > Intertidal zone...
ACCGGCGTCATTCGTTCCAGCTTCGAAACGTTCGACTCGATCGATTTCATCGTCCCGGTCGTCGTCGTAAAATTTTTCGAATCTTCCTCGAACAGTTTTTCGTTCTCTCCGCTGGCGACGACGAACGCGCTCTTCCTCCTCCGCCTTCCTCTTCCTCCGCTCGTCGTCGTCGTCAAAGTCGTCTTCATCGAGAACCTCCGCAAAAAGAACGACCCGCTGCTCATCGGTAAGAACATCGCTCTGTCGAACAGTTTCCTCCAAAACGGAAGCACCATCAATGCGAACGCGCACGTTTCCAAAACCGAGTGCAAGAAAAGCGCGCTTCCCCGGAAGATGTCGACGTGAGATGATGTCAAAGTTTCCGCATCAATCCGGCTGGAGTGCAAGGTTTGAAAGACGACGCGGTAGGAAAAGTACGCGTACGAAGAGAGGAAGAAGGAGTGGCGGAGGAAGTTTTCCGTGGACGGTGGGAAGAGCGACGACGACTGGTGTTGTTGTCGTTCGCGTCGCATTTTGGAAATTGGAAAATGAAGAGAAAAAGTTTGTTGTTGTTGTTGTTCTACGTAAAGCGCGCGCGATTACAAACGTGATGATGCTACGTTACGTTCTATATAGATCTAAATTATCGTTGAACAACAACTCCGACGAAAGAGCTCCATCGTTCGCAGCGAACGAACGCAATCGTCGTTGCGGAGGACGACGAAAGGGTTTCGCGAGGAAGGTAGACGTTGTGTCGTTCTTCTTCGTCTTCAAAGTCGTCTTCGTCGTTCGCGTCCGGCGGCGCGAAGCCGCACTGCCGCTTGGCGTTGCAGCCAAACGCGAAGGCTCGACGTTTGGTCGCGATGAGCGTGTGGCGAGATCCGCATCCGATGAATTCAATCTCGTCGTCTTCATCGTCGTCGCGTAAATCGCCGCCTTCGATTAATCTCGGCACCGTGGAGTATTTCACCTCTTTCGGCGCGCCTATTTGCGGATTGGCGCCGAACCCGTACACCGAGCCGCCTTCGCACAATACGACGGAGTGAAACAAACCGAGCGCGACTTTTCGCACGCGCACGCGCATCCGCTCGAAAAGGGGTACCGGTCGAAAATCGCTCGGCGCTCTCGATTGGCAACTCCCGTCGCCCAATTGACCGAACTGGTTCCATCCAGAGAGGAGGAGGAGGGGTTCGTTGTTCTTTTCCGAAGACGAACAACAACACTCGTGGTGGTGTTTCCGAGACGAGGCGAAGCCAACCGCTCGAATAGCCACGACGGTAGCATCATCGGAACAATGTTTTTTCGCGGAGAAGAAGCGAACGCAGGGTTCGCCGTTAATCTCGACGATCACGTTTTCGTCGTCGTCGTCTCTTCCTCCTCGCGCGCGAATCGCGCTCCAACACCCCTTTTTTTCCGTCGAGTTCGTTACGAAGCGAATTCCAATCTTCGTCGTCGCTTTTCTCGCATCGTCTTCTTCTTCTTCTTCCTCCTCGTAAACGCCGCACGCGCACACCAGCAAAACGCGTTGCCCTGATGTTGTCGTTGTTGTTGTTGTTGTTGTTGTTGCCGCCGCCGCAACGCGCATAGTCGTCGTCCTCTTCGCGCTTCGTCTCTCTCTCTCTCTCTTCGTCGGCCCTTTTCCCCACGAATACAAAACCCTAAATACTAAACCCTAAAACTCTGATAATGAAACCCTAAATAACTCCGCTCTCTTAATCTCTCTCTCTCTCCCCTACGTTCTTCATCTTCTCCTCCTCTTCCTCTTCCTCTTCCTCTTCCTCCTCCTCCTCCCTTTGTGCAAAAATGAGCGGGGGAGCGGCGAGCGGGGGAGCGGCGAGCGGCACTTCTGGCGTCGAAGAAGTTCTCTCCGCGCGATTGGCGCGACTTTCTTTTCGCGAAAAGAACGAGATGTCGAACGTCGACGAGAACGAAGATGAAGAAGCATCGACGACCGATTCCGAATCGGATTGGTCCGACGCGGAGCAGAAAGAGTCGGACTCGCAGAGGAATAAATACGAACGTCCGACGCTGAACGCGGCGAGTGGCGGGCACGGACGACCGTGGGCGCGCGCCTCTCGCCGGAGGAAGTTTTTCTCGGAGCAGGAACGGCGAGAGGAACAGGAGAAGGAGTGGAAAGGGAAGGCGTTTTCAAAGAAGGACGAGAGGGAGTGCTCGGCGACGGCGGCGGAGGAGAAACACGACGAGGACGAGGAGGACGATGACGCGATTAATAACAACAACAGGCATTTCATGTTTCCGTATTTAGACGAGTTAGACGTGGACGTTGCGTCTATCATTTGCGGCAAGTTGGACGCTAAGAGTTTGTGCGCGGCGACGTTGGCGAGGAAGAAGACGCGCGAGAATCTCTCGTCGAACGGCGACGAAGAGAACGAGAACGAGTTAGCGAGACGCGCGTTTAGGAGCGTGAAGGTAACGCCGGCAATTTTTAGTAAAGGGAGAAGTTTACTCACGATTGCAAACATCGCGAAAGCGTCGCTTCGGAAATTGGACGTGAGCAAGTGCAAACAAGAGAATGGAGGTAACACGAAGGCGATTTTGATGGACGTGGTGAGAAAATGCGTAAATTTAGAGGAGATTGTGGCGGTGGATTTGGGAGATAACGGGAAGTTTAAAGTGAGCGAGATTAAAGCTTTGGCGATGGGTTTCAAGTTGAGGCGTTTGACGTGTAACGTGAGTCATTTGATCGAACACGTGCGAAAACATCATCCTGACGTGAACAATTTCGACGAAAGCGTGAGGGAGTTGGTGCTGTGTTTGGAAAATAATTGGCAGGCGTTTGCAACTCACTCGGCGGGGAACGCATCCACGAGAGATTTCGAGAAGCTTCCGTTTACGCTGGCGTGTGTCGGGTTGAAAGTACACGCGGCGTGCGAAAAGTCGTTGACAGAAATTTGTCCGGCGGCGGCGAAAAACGGCGTCTCGAGATTTGATGCGAGTTGGTCGCTTCGCATCGGCGACGGCGGAGTTCGCGCGGTGGCGAGAACGATCGAAGGTGAAAACAATGGCAACGGGTGGAAGAGTCTTCGCAGGCTGGCGCTGAGAAAATCTGGGTGTACGAATAACGGCGCACAATCCCTAGGTGGCGCTTTGATTCGCCAAGGTTACAAAAATCCACACGCGAAATATCCGATTCGCTTACGATGGCTCGATTTAGCCTCGAACGATATCGGCGACGCCGGCGTTACTGAACTTGCGTTAGCTTCGTTCCATTTAAATTTGACGCGATTATATTTGATGTCAAACAGAATCGGCGCCGGTGGTGCGTTGGCGTTGGCGTCAGCTTTTTTGCACAACGAAACGGCAACGTTAAAACGGTTGGATTTGGCGCACAATGGCATTGGTGACGAAGGGTGCGCGGCGTTGTTATCGCCGGATGCTTCTGCGTCGTCCGCCTTTGGCGGCGGCGCTAGTAAAAGTTTAAAAGTTTTACTGCTCGGTTTCAATTCAATTTCCTCCGAAGGAGTCAAAGACGCCGGAGAGCTCCTTCGTTTACTTTGCATAGAACATTTAGATTTATCGTGCAATACGCTGAAGAGAGATGGGTTCAAGTGTATCGTTGAGAATTGGAAGTTCGACCAAGGAAACTTGGCCAGGTTGAAATCGTTGAACTTTGCGTGCAACGACATCGGCGGCGGGAGAACGGTGAGGGATGCTTTATCGTCACTCGCCGCGCAGATTGAAAAAGGTAGCAAACTAGAGTTGTTGAACTTGCGAGGGAACGATTTGGACGAAGTCGCGGCCGAAGGTCTCGCGGATTTGTTGTTGGTGGACGAGTGCGACAATCGAGGTTTGGAACAACTCAACGTGGGATACAATAAAATTTACAACGCCGGAGCTTACGAAGTATTCGAGGCGTTGTCTGAAAACGTCACTTTGTTTGGTTTAGATTTGCAGAGAAACGAAATCACGGACGAAAGCGTCGACTCGCTCGAGAGATGCATGACTGAAAACACGGTATGCGAAGAGTGCGACGTTAGATCAAACATGCTTTCTGAAAGCACAGTGAAAGAACTGAACGAAATGTTTCAAGACCGAGTCAACGCGAGATGGCAACTGGAACCGCCCAAGAAGAGAACGATTCAACGAGAGACGTACTATAGTAGGAAAGAGAAAGAAAAACGGTAAAATAATTTATTCACGCTTTTAGCTTCATACAAGTTTTAGCATTTTTATACAAGCACATTACATGTAGCGGTAAAATATAGTAGTACTAGTAGTATACATCGTCACTGCGAAGGCGTCTTCTTCGCGCTTGCAAGAAACTCGCGCAACTCTGCAAACTCTCCAGAAAACTTAATCGAAGGAAATTCTATCAACTTTGCTCGAATCAATCCTGGAATGCTCAGTCTAGCGAACAAATCCTGCGCTTCCGTGCAATTTAAGCACATTGCTAATCCACACCCGATGACACGCTTAAACCGACGACCCCGGTATTGTTCGTCTTCGTCTTTTGAAACTGCCAATGCCCTTTGAATGGTAAACGCGATGTTACTCTTCAGCAACTGCTTCCTCGTTCGATCACCGCCGAGAGCGATCAACGTCCACAAACACTTCAATCCATCAGAAACGACGTCAAAATCTTCCATTCGTGCCTCGACGGCGCGTAAAACGAGCAAAGGCAAAATGCGAAACCTTTCGGTTTGTACGAAATGTTTCGCCGTTACAGAGGAGAAAAAGTCTTCGGAACCATTCTCCTCGCCTACTCCACCACCTCTGGCGAATTGTCGAATCAACGCAAACGACGCTCTTGCACACGACGACGACGTTTGCCCGTATTTACGTAAGCACTCTGTCGCGGCGCGTAACCCGCCATTGTGTAAGATAAAAAACGAAGACGATGCGGACTCGGCGAGTTTTGTCAGCGCGACAATCGCTCGAAAACTAAACGCCATCTTGTCTCTTCGAATATAGTATTCTTTCCTCAAAACTTCTGGATCCTTCTTCGGAATCAATTCAGACGTCAACGACGAGGACTTTTTGTACGAGTTTGCCGAATTGCGTTTGCCTTTTCGGATGGGTGAGTTGAGCATTTGGTTTGCGCGCGTGTTCATCTTAGCTTCCTTTGCTCGACGTTTCGCGTTCAAATCTTCAGAGGTATCGTCTTCGTCATCGTCGTAATCTGAATCGTCCTCATCCAAATCCGTCGATTCGAACGACGAATCATTTTTTCTACCTTTACCTTCTAAATCTAACTGGTCATCTTCTACTTTTGTCATTAGTCTTTTTACTTCCTTTTCCTCGAGCTCTTGTCGCGATGGCGGATCTGTGGCGCACGCGCACAAAACGCGCACCGCTCTCGATCTCGCCGCGTACAACTCTTCAGATGTCAACCGTAAGTTCGATGAATCATACTTGGCGTAATCAAATTCATCGCCTAGTTCGAACGAGCTTCGTTCATCGTCGTCGTCGTAGTTTTTACCATCTTCTGTCGTCTCGTCGTCGATTAATCTAGAAGCTGCCAACTGTTGCCGACGTCTCGCTGCTCGATCTCTGCCGAATGCGGAAGACTCCTCCTCGGAATCCTCATCGAACGTTTCTTCCTCCTCTTCTCTTCGAAGCATCAACGTTTCTTCGTTATAGACCGCGCGCAACGCCTCTTTCTCCTCCAACCAATCTAAACACTCGTACAAATCCGTCGATTGCAATTCCTTCATCGCCCTTTCGCAATCGTCCAACGCGTAGCCCTGCATGCACAACTGCGCCAATACGATCGACCTCGTCTCGTGCGCTTCATCGAGTTTAATGGGATGTTCCATCGCGACTGGTAAAATTGAAACGAGCGTATTCTGGTTCCTACTCATACCGCGCTCTCCTTCTTCGTCTCCTCTTCCCTCGTCTCCGTCCCGCCTCGCCCCTCCAAACGCCGCGGCTTCGTACCTCTCCCTCCCGATCTCGTTCCGCAACATCCTGTACGCGTTCGACAATTTCTTCACTCGTTCCTTCGCCACTCGCAGCTGCTCCCGGTCTCGATGCAACGCGTCTTCAATCATCAACTCCGTCGCTAAATCTGGATCTCTTCTCAAATCCGCCAGTTGCGTTCGCAACGTTTGACACTGCGCGGATGATAGAAGATTAATAGAGATTTTAAAGCCGTCAGTCGCCGTCGCAGCGCACAGTAAAAGAAAGAAAGAAAAGGACGAAAGAGACGAAAAAGCGTCGTTAAAAACATGCGATTAAAATGGTTTCCCGCGCGACCGCGCGCGCGCTCGCGAAAGGAGTCTTTTCTCACCTCTTTCTCGGTTATTTTCAGCGCCATCACCGCGTTTTGCATCGCCGCTTTCGCTTGCAGCGTCAGCATGTGATTAGCGTGCGTCTTCGCTTTCAGCGCGTTCTGCGCCGCTTGCATCGCGAAATCAAACTCTTCTTTCGTCACGTAGTTCCCATCTTTGGTCACGTTCACGGTGTTTGCCAGGACTTCGAGCGCGTCTTCGTTCTCGTCGTTATTCGTCGACGACGAGAGTTGTTGCAACGCAGATGTCGTCGTCTGGGTCGTCGTCGTCGTCTCATCCTCGTCGTCTTCTTCCACGAAACGCAGCGCTCGTTGTTGTTTGCGCTCCCACCGTCGCTTCATCGCCTGGCGGTGGTGCGTTGCCATTTCTTGATGTGGTATATGTGCGCGTATGTTGTGTGGGGAAATCTTTTCGTGTTGAGAAAAAGAATTGGAAAAAAAATTGGTCGTCATTAATAAGCGCGCGCGCGCGTATCGATCGAGAGATAAAGAGAGACGGTTTCCTTTTCCCACGACGGAGAAACGAGAAGAGGAACTAGGGAGAGTCGCAACGCCGACCGAGGAGATTTATTCCCATCGTTCGTCGCATCCTCTCGTCGTGTTCTCGTCCTCGAGTCGTCAGAGTTGAAAGCGCGGAGCTCCCGCGGAAAGAGAGAGAGAAAGAAAAGCGGATTGTTCAAAACGAGAGATACGCACACACAGAGAGAGACAGAGAGAGATAAAAAAGAGAATGTCAGACCACCGATCGATACTCGCGGAGATACAGAGAACGCTCCCGGGGAACCTGACGTGCGCGGATTGCCCGACCGGGAACCCGGACTGGGCGTCGGTGTCGAACGGCTTGTGGTTGTGTTTAGGGTGTTCAGGGATTCACCGGAGTCTAGGGGTGCACGTGTCGTTCGTGCGATCGATCACGATGGACAGTTGGAACAAGAAACAGCTGGATTTAATGCGACACGGCGGGAACGAGAGCATGAACTCGTATTTACGGAAGAAAGGGAACATTGGGAAACACACGCCGGCGAGGGAGAAGTACAACAGCAAGTGGGCGGAGAAGTATCGCGAGAAGTTGAAGGAGAAAGCGGAAGGGAGAGGCGGCGAGGAGAAGAAGAGCAAGAGCGAGAAGAAGAAGAGCAAGAAGAAGAAGAAGAGCAAGAAGAAGAAAAAGAAGGAAGAGAGCAGCAGTAGTGGCAGCAGCAGCAGCGGTAGTAGCAGCAGCAGCAGTAGCGAAAGCGAATCGGAGTCGGAATCGGAAGAAGAAGAAGAAAACGTGTTGTTTCCTAGTGCGTACGGGAACTCAAATTTTATCAAGAAGAAGAAAAAGACAAAAGAGACGCAAAAGAAGACGGTGAAGATGGATCTGCCTAAGTATAACGCGCCCGTGGTGATGGCACCGAAAGCGACGACAGTGGCAGCCTCTGCGGTGAATTCTATGTTTGAAAACACGACGAGTAGCGGCAAGCCGAGTTTGCTCCCGACTGGCAGTAGTTCGACGCGAAAGAAGACGCGCAAGAAAGATTACGACGAGGAGGAGGAAGAGGACGGGTGGAAACCGCCGCCTCCGCCGAAACCTCGAGGATTTTGCGAAGGGAGGTTCTTAGGCGGCATTTCCGCCGAAGAGTGGGTGAAACATTTGAAAACTACTCCAGACGTGCAAGATCGGACTTACCATTTGAAAAATATGACGGCGGACGAACGCGCGGTGGTGGTCGCGGCTATGAGCGGCGGCGGGATGGGCGCCGCGATGGCTGCACACGTGGATGTTGCAAAAAAGAAAAAGCAATCGACGGCGACGTTGGCAACGTTCGATCCGTTTGCAAAACCAGACGACGAGAAGGCGTTGAGCAGTAGCGACGACGACGATGAGAGTAGCGACGAGGAAGATTCAGAGAACAGCGACGAGAGCGGAGGTAGTAGCGAAGATAGTAGTAGCGAAGAGGATATCGAAGAAAACAGTAGTTCGGACGAAGATGACGACGAGTTTGCTTCGAGACGTTTGAGCAAGAAGATTGGTAATGACGAGGACGACGACGAGGAGGACGACGAAATCGGATGGAAAATCTCCGCCGATACTGTAGAAAAGAACAAATCGATCAAACATAAAAAAGCAATCAAGGAAGTCAAAGCGCCCAAAGAACCCAAAACAAAGAAGAAAGCAAAGAAAGAGAAGAAAGAGAAGAAGGAAAAGAAAGAGAAGAAGGAGAAGAAGAAGAAGAAAACGACCGAGAAATCGTTGGAAGAAGAGTTGGAAGAGAGCATGCGTAAAGCAGCGGAATCGGCGAGGGCCGAAGCGCAAGCCAGAATCGCAATGAACAACGGGTTTCAAGACACGGCGTCGGTGTACGCGGCGCCGACGAGCAATAAAAAAGGAGGGAAAAAAGCGTCGACCATGCAACCGGATTATAACGAATTGTTCCCGTCTGGAGGTGTTGGTAGCGGCGGCGGCGGCGCATACGGCAATGGTGGTATGTTTAGCTCAAAACAATACGACGGGTTTGGTTCTCAACCGTATTACCCTGCGCCCGCACATGGCGTGAGTTTGAATACCGCGGTAGCAAAAGCAAACGAAGCTGCAAATAAAGCGAAAGGCTGGTTGAGCGGAAAACTTGCAGGGTGGAGCGATAGCTTGAACGGACACGGCATCGATCAGCGACCGGGCGCTGGCGCAAAGACTGCGACGAATAGCGCAAACCCAGGTCAATCATTTCAGCGTCACCCACCAGCGCCGAGCGGTTGGGGCGGCGGCCCCATCAACTCCGGACAACCAGATTTGAGAAAGTACGGCAATCACCAAACGGACGATAGATTTTGGAGCGACGTCGCGCCGGAAAAAGTCAAATCGAAAAAGAAGAAGAGTAAGAGCAAGAAAACCGAAGACGAATTCGCGAACAGCGTGAACGGGTTAGCCGATGCATTCGGCGGCCAGGCGAACATCGACGATTGGTATGATTAGGTAATTATATTGAGTTAGTGCTCTTAGTTTGCGCCCGCTTTCTATTTAAAATACAGTAATCGCGATTTATACAACAAGAATAACGTTTCATTAACTTTCTCTTCTATACCTAAAAAAAACTATTGCCTAAAAAAAGAAAACGGTCTGCGCGGTGGAGGCTCCGATCGTATGTTATCCGGCATATCGCGAGGCGCGTTCCATACCTTGTCTATATTTCTATGCAACGTCTCGCTGCCTTCATTCCCTGCTCTTCCTCGTCCGGCGAATATAATCGACGTCGAAGGAATAATCCCGTACAAGCCTGGAAACGAATCTAAAAACAACTGATCTCCGGGTCCTTCTAAAATATCCCACGCGTCCAAGAGCACGTGCAATAAAGCCGTCGCGCCTAATTCTAACGCCGCGTACGCCACAATCGATCCACCGATTCGTTTCGCCCACCACAATCTAGAGCCTTTCCTCCAAAACGCCTCGAATCCGGACATTTGCCGAAATCGAACCCTCAAATCTCCTCGACTTCGATTTTGAGCGCTCGCGGTATTCGTAGTCTCGGACCCGTTATTCACGTCCATCCTCGGTCTGGAGACGTAAAACCCTTCGCCAACTACCGTGTGCCATTTATCTTTTCCTCTTTCCACCGCCCCTTTATTCACTTTCAATCGTATTTCCCTTCCGTTCAATCCTTTGATTATTTTAACCGCGCCTTCCTCGCACTCTTTTCTCGTCAATCGAATCGTCGCCACCACGTCGTCTCGCTTATTTTCGCTCCTCGAAAACACCTCGTGCGCTTTCTCCCGTATAACCACCGCGACGCGTTGCATTTGACTCCCGTCGCTTTGACAGTATATCGTGTCGCCGTCTCGCGCGTTCCTCGGAACCACCACTCTCACCCGCGCCACCGACGGCACCACTCTCTTGTGCACGAAATCCGCCTTGAACACCGGAACAGATTCCACAAACACTTTATTTCCTTCGAATATATCCTCTAAACTCACTCGCACGACTCTCACCACGCACTCCGCGATGCCGACTCGAGCGCAAAACAGTCTTCTCTCCAAGTCTTGATTCGAAAAGTGGTCGTCGTCGTTCTCACCAAACACGTCGTCGTCGTCGTCGTCAAAGTCTTCGTCCGAAAAATCCACCGCCCGCGACGCCAACCCGTACCTCCCCATCCTGCTCAATCGTTCGTCGTATTTCTCTCGCTCCTTCGGATCGGACAGGCACGTGTACGCGACGGAAATCTTCTGAAACTTGGCCGTCTTCTCTTCCTTGTCCTTTTCGTCGTTGTTCGCCTTGTCCGGGTGAAATTGTATCGCCAACTTGTGATAGGCTTTTCTGATTTCCGTTTGGGAACAGTCCGGAGAGACGCACAACACGTCGTAGTGCGTTTTCTTCTTTCTCAAAGTAGTCATGATTATTTTGAGACGACGGGCGTCGTCGTCGACGCGTGAAATCCTTTTTGTTGTGCTGGGAGTTGCGTTTTTCCATTTTAGATTTTGGGCTCGAATGTTTAGGGTTTCACGCAAAACCCTAAACCCGCGTGCTTTTCTTTCACTCTCTCTCGCGTTGGTGTGGGAGAAAACAAAGCGCACGAAGAGAGAGAGAGAGAGAGAGAGAAGAAGAAGAGAAAAATGGCGACGGAAAAAGAAGAAGACATCCGTCACCACCACCACCACCGACGAAAAGTCGGATACCGTCGCTCCTCTAAGTTCGTCTTGGACGATTTATTCAACGATTCGGATTCCGACGAAAATCTCCCGCTGTCCGAGGAACAAATCGCCGCCTCCTCCGCCGGGCTCGATTTCGAGCGCGTGTCGTTCTTAGAGAAGAAAGATTTCGAGCACCAGCTGAGAGATGGGAACAGCGAAGCGCATTATTTAGGCGTGAGGAATAAAATTGTGACCATGTGGCGGAGAGACGTGAAGAGGAGATTGGAGGTGAAGGAGGTGATCGATCTGGTGAAGAATTACGAGGAACGAATGATACGAGACGTGTTCGATTGGCTGGAACGGAACGGAGGGATAAACTACGGAGTGCTGGTGGAAAAAGAGGAAAAGGAAGAAGAAACTACCGTTGCTGCTGCTACTGCTGATGGTGCTGCGAATGCTGAAGACGCTTCCGCCGCCGCAGCCGTCGCCGCCGTCGTCGTCGACGACGCGACCATCACGAAGGAGTTGATTCTATTGCTGAAAACGTGCGACATGAACGTGATGACGGAAAAGATGATCAGGAAGAAACTCGGGTCGGAGGAGTGTTTGAACATGGATTTGAGTGAGAAGAAAGGGTTGATCAAGGAGGTGGTGACGAAGTATTTAACCGAAGGCGCGGAGGCTTTCGACGGGTTGTTTGAAGAAGACAAAAACAAAGAAGAGAAGACGAACAAAAGTGATGAAGACGACGGCGAAGATGAGATTAGTTTCAAGTGGAGATTACCTCCGGCAGTCGATGAAGGGAAAGTGCATCCGAATATTCGCGAGAGAGACGTGGATACGTCGAAACCGGTCATAATCATCGGCGCCGGACCGTCCGGTTTAGCGTGCGCGAACCAGTTGAAATCGAGAAACGTGCCGGTGGTCGTTTTAGAAGCGAGAGACCGAGTCGGAGGAAGGGTGTGGACGGAAAGAGAAACATTTTCCGCACCGGTAGATTTCGGCGCCTCCATCGTGACGGGCACGGAACCGAACCCGAAAGCGAGAACGGGTATGCCGTGGTTAGGTATTCGCGCGGATCCGTCCGCCGAGGTCAGCTCTCAAATCGATTTAAAACTAGTCGAGTTACGCCCGGGATGTCCTTTATACGACGGCAAAGACGGTAGTTTAGTCGACGGGGAGAAAGACGCGAGGATTGAAAAGTTAAGAGACTTGTTGATGGACGAAGCAAGAGAGGCGGTAGAGGCGCGAGGCGAAGACGCCACGGCAGATCTCGGTTTAGGCGAAATGATTGAAGACTTGACCAAAGTCCACTTCGAGCGCGAATTTTTAGAGGATAAATTGAAGAAGAAACAGCAACAACAACAAGAAGAAAAACAAGGAGAAGACGATGACAAAGACAACGACAAAGAAGACGACGAAGACGACGACGACATGAACGAGGAAAAGAAGCGACAACGAATGGAGAAAATTAAACAGTTTTCCAAAGACGATAAGCGGTTGCTCGATTGGCACTGGGCGAATTTAGAATACGGATGTTCCGCGAAACTCGGGGACGTTTCGTTGCCGCATTGGAACCAAGACGAAATGTACGGCGGGTTTGGCGGGCCGCATTGCATGGTGCGAAACGGCTACGGTCAAATCACCGACGCGTTGGCGCGAGAAATCGAAAAGAACGGAGAAATTAAACTCAACTCGATCGTCAAGAAGGTGACCGTCACGAGCACAAAAAATCCGTTCGATGGTGTGAACGTCGAATGCGCTGATGGCACCACCTACGAAGGCTCCGCGGTGGTGTGCACGGTACCTCTCGGCTGTCTCAAGAACAACGACGTGGAATTCGTTCCAGAACTGTCCGCCGCGAAACAAAACGCCGTCCAACGATTAGGTTTTGGAAATTTGAACAAGCTGGTCATCGAATTCGAGGAACAGTTTTGGTCAGACGATCGCGATTATTTTGGCGTTGCCGTGGACAGCGACGACGAGTCAAAAATGAACAATCGCGCGAGATGCTTCATGTTCTGGAACTTGAAACCGGTCTGTGGTGAAAACATGCTGATCGCGTTAGTTGCCGGGTCGAACGCGGAAGATACGGAAAACAACGTCACGGAAGAGTCGCAGCAAGAACTCGTAAATTTAGCCGTGGAACAGTTGGCAAAAGTGCACTTTAACGGTGACCAATCGAAAATCAGAGTGAAAACGGCGAAAGCGACCGCGTGGGGCAAAGACCCGTTCGCGAGAGGTTCGTACTCCTACGTCAAGAAAAGCTCTCGAGGCGCCGCCGATTACGACGAGTTAGGTCGTCCAGAATTGAAAGGACGCTTATTCTTTGCCGGTGAACACACGTGTAAAGAACATCCAGACACGGTTGGTGGCGCCATGCTCACTGGATGGCGAGCGGCGAGACAAGTTTTGCGGAAACTCTCGGGCGAGGAAGGTAAAATCTTCGACGAAGTCTTCGACCTCGAAGAAATGCGAAAGAAAGCTGAGGAAGAAGCTCGACAGTTGGCGTTAATGGAAGACTCCGATTACGACAGCGAGTTGGAAGGAGAAGACTTTGAGAAGATGAAGGCGGCGATTGAACGCAAGCGAGAAGCGGAAGAGCGAGCGAGGAACCAAGTCGTCGACGCGGACGCGTTAGCTGGTAGAGACGAAGCAAAATCTGTGTATAAAATCTCCATGACCGTAGATTCGTCCTCGAAGACGAACTCCATCGGACTCGCGTTGGCGGAACTTATGGTTGAAAATGAAAACCACTACGCATTGAAAACGGGCGCGGGGAAACGCGCTTTGATGCACGCCGTATTATCGCTCACCAACGCTGAAAAAGAAAAATGGGCGTACGGAAAGCACAACGGGTTAGCGACTTTTAACGAGTGGTTGGGCAAATTCGCTAAACGCGCGCGACGCAACGACGACGAGGAAGATGCGATGACCGCGTTGAAAGTCATTCGATCAATTCCGTTCGATTTTAAGTTGATGAAGAAATCTGGCGTCCCGTTAACCATTAAAGACTACTATCAATCGCACGAAAACGCGGGATTGAAGCAAATGTCCAAAATGATCACACGAGAATGGATGCGTTTGTTAGCTCTTGGTGGCGATAAGACGCGTTTGTCCGTCGGCGGTCCCATCTCGCCGTACGGGAACGTGTTGGCGCCAAAGCAAGACAACAACATCACGACGACGCTTTTGAATTCGATTAAAAACAACGGCATGAACACCATCGCGAGTGAAGTTGCGAAAAACGCGAATAACAAGGATAACGCGCTTTCGGACAAAGAACTTCTCGTATTGCACGAAAAGCAACGCAAAGAGGCGAAGGAAGCCGCCGAGCGAAAACTTCGAGACCATCGCGAAGCGGTCGTCAAAGCGGCATCGGATCTACCCGAAGGCCAAGCTGCGCTCGCGGCGCGACAAGCCGCGGAACAAGCTAAATTAGACGCCGAACGCGCGATTCAAGCCGCCAAAGAAGCCGCACAAACCGCCATGGAACATCACAACGACACGGATTCCGACGAAGATCAAGGCATGAACATGAACATTTCCTCCTTTGAAGATTTTCAAAATGCGGCAAACTTGAAACGAGAGAAAAAGAGAGCGAAAGCAAAAGCGAAAGCGGCGAAACGGGCGAGAGAAGACGCCGAAGACGCCGCCGCTTTGGGCGAAGAAGACGACGCTCTCGCCGCTGCAAACGCGAAGAAGAGCAAAGCCTCCGCCGACGCCGGCACGCTCACCGAAGAAGCCTACGAAGAACGCGTGACCAAGCAAGTCACCAAATACGTCTTTGAGCAACTCAAACTCAAACGAGACCGGGACATTCTCACGAAGAAGCAGTGCAAAAAGTACGAGGAGAAAATAGTGCGCACGGTTATCGACCACGCCAAAGGAGATTCCTCCGGCGGAACGAAACTCGACCCGTCCGTCGCTTTCATGACCAGTCAGCGCAAAGAAAAGATCAAAAGTTTAGTGAACAAATACGCCGTCGTGGGACAGAAAGAAAACGAGACCAAAAAGAATAACAAGAAAGACTAATAAGAGAGAGAGAGAGAGAGAGAGAAAATATATATATTTGTAGTAGAACCTAATAATAATAATACTATTCGTTTTGTTAGCGAGAAGAATCAACGCTCGGGTAAAACGTTGCATTCCGGCATTTTCCGATGAGCGCGCGGGCCACTCGACACCCCTAATTTTTCGTTTTTGTGTGTTGTCAATCGACACAAATTTCTCGTCCCCAGAAAACAACAGAAACATGTCACCATCAGCGGAAGGCGGCGGATTCAGCGGCGCCGTCAAACTCTCCGCCTCTTCTCTGAACGATTACATCGCGCCTTCCCAGGCGTGCATCGTTCCTCTCTCCGCTGATTCTCTTTCCAACGCGCTGAAGGTTGGAAACGACGACGACGACTTTGGCGCCGGCGGGGAAATCCTTCTCCGTTCTCGAACGACGACGACGACGAGGATTGAAGAAGAAGAAGAAGCCACCACATCAACGATAAAACAGAAAAAGAAGCGTTTCGAACCGGCGCGAGAAGATTTCAGCCGGGATGGGAAATCGATAAAAGTCTCTCTCTCCGATTGTCTCGCGTGTTCTGGGTGCGTCACGAGCGCGGAAACGGTGCTGATGCAGCAGCAGTCGGTGGAGGAATTTTTGGCTAAAAACTTTGAATCCGGTAACGCGCGATTGGTGGTGACGATATCCCCGCAATCGGTGGCGTCGTTAGCGGTGAAGTATAACGTGAAATCTGAGGAGATGTTGGAGAAGCTGTGCGGGTTTTTTAAGAGGCATTTTAACGCGTTCGCGGTGTGCAGTAGTAACGAGGCGAGAGCGGCGTCTCGCGCGAGATACGCGAGGGAGTTTACGGAGAGGAAAACGTCGTCGTCGTCGTTGCTGCCGATGATTGCGTCGGCGTGTCCTGGGTGGGTGTGCTACGCGGAGAAAACCGAAAACGCTTTGCGTGATGTGAATCTTCTGGCGAAAGCAAAAAGTCCGCAGGCGATTGCCGGGACCTTTGCGAAGAAGGCTGCTCTCTCTGAAGAGACGGAGGCATATCACGTGTCGGTGATGCCGTGTTTTGATAAAAAGTTGGAAGCGAGTAGGAAAGAGTTTAAAATGGACAATACCAACGAGACGGATTGCGTGTTGACAACGACGGAGGTCGCAGAATTGTTGGAGAAGAAATGCAACGTCGTGGACGAGGCGAGTGTGAGGAGTTTACCGAGTGCGAAGATAGATTCGATGTTTGCGTCGTGGTCAAGAACAGAGGATATGATGGATGTCGAAGAGGAAGATGAACGAGAAGATGTGCTCCTACCGCCAGCCTTTGCGGCAACCTCAGGTGCTTATCTCGAATATGTCTTCCGCAAAGCGGCCAGGGATCTCTACGGCGTCGATTTGCGTGGTAAAGATTTAGAGTACAAGACGTTGACGAATGCGGACATGCGCGAGGTGGAATTGAAAATCGAGGGAGAAGTAAAGCTGAAATTTCTTTTAGCTTATGGTTTTCGAAACGTCCAAAATGTCACCAGGGCTCTGAAAAGAGAACCAAACAAGTGGGATTTTGTAGAAATGATGGCGTGTCCGAGCGGATGCGCCAACGGCGGCGGACAAGTGCCGCCGCCGCAGTCCTACTTGAACGCCAAGTTGTTGAAACGAGTGGAAGAGGCGTACATGGAAAGCGAGATGGAGAGCGAGTGCAAAAATTTGCGCTCGACGGCGTTGAAAAGTGTGATTTCGTCCGCGAATGAAACCGGCGACGCTTTAGATCCGTTGTTTGATACGACTTACAACGCGTTGGCGGCATCGGATGATATGAAGAACAAAGTCACGATCGCGAACGTGGATAATTGGTGAGAAGAGAGAATGATTTTTTTAGCTGAGCATAGAGATTTATTTTAGATTTTGAAATGTAGTTAACGCAGGCGTAGAAGAAGGGAAGAATACAGTATAACCAATTCATATAATCTAAAGCGCGCTGTCTAATTGGTCGTCGTTCTCGCTCGATGCGTCGTTCCCTCCTCCTTTCACTTTTTCCATGATCATCGGCACAAGTTTCCTCGAAACAAACACGGCAAACACGCTGCCGAAACCTACAATCCATCCAATCCA
>Ga0181560_10002553_pt1 | contig 16903 bp, 6 predicted proteins | sample 011ome_20_FD_133751 | JGI IMG/M metagenome (GOLD analysis project Ga0181560, IMG submission 133751) | Coastal salt marsh microbial communities from the Groves Creek Marsh, Skidaway Island, Georgia - 011509CT metaG (megahit assembly) | ecosystem: Environmental > Aquatic > Marine > Intertidal zone...
CATCGTCGTCGTCGTCGACTTTTTATTCTTCTTCTCCCGTTGTTTACTCCTCCCTCGCGTTTGAAGCATCCTCAAGCGTTCTCTCTCTCTCTCTCTCTCGATTTCCTTTCGCGCGCGCGTCTTTCTTCTCTCTTTTCTCTCTCTCTCTCGCTCGGAAAAGAAAAAAAAAACGTCGTCCCTTTGAGACGAAATTAGAAACGAAGAGACGTCGGTCGTCGAGATGCACGCGCACGCGCTCTTCTTTTCTGCTCGCGCAAAGGTGTGACTTTATATATCAAAAAAAAATATCCGCGCGAGATTAAAAGACGTCTCTCGCTCTCCCTTTTTTTCTTCTTCGTGTGCTGTGTGTGCGCCGTGTGTGTGCGTGGGTATCTTTCTCTATAAAGCGCAAAGGAACAAATGAAGGAAGTGACGGACGATTCGATTTGTCGGCACCCTCTCTCGATGTTCTTTTTTTTTTTTGAAAAAAAAAAGGTTTAAACCATAAACCCTAAACTCGAGGAAAAAGAAGAAGAGGACTCTCGCCCCACCCCCAAACTCCGCAAAAAAAAAGAAAAAAACGAGACGCACGACGCGCACTGCTGTAGCTATCGCACCACTCATTTTTCAACGAAAGAGAGACGACGCGTTCTTTTTCTTCTTCCGGTTTTGCTATTTTTCCCAGGGTTCTCTCTCTTTCTCCTTCCATCTCCTGCCGTTTTGTCGCCGCGCGGTGGTGAAGAGAGAGAGAGAGAGAGAGAGAGAGTAAAAGGAAGAGAAGAGGAGGAGGATTTTGTACATACATTTTTTTGAGTTGAAGAGAGAGAGGAAAGAGAAAAGGGTGATCGCGAGAATTATTACATTTTAGAGTGGGAGAGAGAGAGCGCGCGCGACTTTATTAGAGTGAGAGAGAAAGAGAGAGAAGTAGAGAATGGGGGAAGGAGTGTCGAAATCGTCGCCGTTGGCGAACGATATCGCCTCTCGCGTGGCGTCTGCGTCGTCCACGGCTGCGGCTTTAGAGGAATTGGGCTACGCCTCGGCGCACACGAAGGCTTCGTTGAAACAGATATTGGCTTTGTTGCCGAGGATCGATAACAAAGGCTTAGCGGTGTTGCTGGCGACGATTGCGAAGACTGGCGATGGGTCGTTAGGGGACGTGCCGTCGCAAACGCTGGCTGATTTGGCGTCGGCTATGGGTTTGTCGCCGCCGACGGAGGCGGCGAATAGGGCGAAAACCTGGAACATCGAAGCCGTGGCGGACGCGGTGAGAGAGACGCATCCAGAGTTGGATTGGAGAGAAAGCGTTGTCGTGCACTTGAAAGATGCTATTTTGAGCTTGCGAGAGAAAGATCCGGAGAGCGAGATGTTTTCGAGCAGGTTTGAGGTGGAGTTGAGCCCGGATTTCGAATCGAGTTTGCAGCAAATGAACGTCGCGGCTGGGCAAGGGTCTTTTCCACCATACTATAGTTTCTTTTCTAGGTTGGTAGAGATGTATCGCAGAGGAGCAGGGAGTCCATTTCCTGCGCAAGCTATCGTTGGGGATGGGATCGTCTGGCCGGGCGAGTTACAATCGACGCAAATGAAGTTGTTGAGCGCGGCGGTCTTCGCCGTGGAGCCGAGTTTGATGGAATGGGAGTTTGGGGTGACGTGTTTCCCTCCGAATGGAGAAAAGAGCGAAATCAAGCGTTGGTCGTGCGTCGATTTGATGTTAGTGTTGACAAAGTTAGCGGAAAATACCACGAATAATGCGAAAGAAGTCTTCCTGAAACCAATCGCGGCGAAAGTGTTGGATCGCGGCGCGTCCACGAACGCGGATTATGTCGTGGCGGCCATTTCTCGCGCGGAAAATGCGGAATCTTCGATCGCCGCGGATGTCGTCGAGAAATCGTTGACGAGAATATTCTCAAATTTTCAAACCGCCTCGGCGCCAAGAGAGTACGCTCTGACCGCAGCCTTTACGCACTTGCCGGATGCGGTTATTGAAGCTATGAGTATGAGTTACGAGAGTAACAACGCTTGCATACCTCGAATCGTGGATGCTATTTCGGAAATGAAGAATTTAGCTAAAGTTTTGCAAAAGATTGGCCAATTGTCGTCGTCATCGAGCGGTTCTAATGTTGCGTCGAAACGAAGTGGGATGTTGATGGGTATTGAAATCGCAGCGTTGGCGTCGCGTCGCGAATACTTAAATCTCGAAAAGTTTCTCAGAGATTCTTTAGCTGGATCTTCGTCAGGTAAGAACAATAATACTAGCGCGGGAGCTTCGGCGAATCCTGACGATTTCGCGAGAGCGTGCGTGGCGTTTTTGAAGAGACGCTGCTTAGAATCTGAAGGCCAAAGCGTAAAAGGATTGAACGTTACTTCTGAAATTGCGAACCTATTCTTTGAGTGCCTGGAAAGCGCGACGTCGATTTCGGCGGACAACAAGAACGATATTAGAACGGTTAAAAATGCATTCGCTCAGAGAGGATCGTCTGCGGGCGACGCGAGCGCTATGAGTGCGGATGGGAGCAACCCGAGTGGAGGCAATCCTGGTACTGCGGCCAACGCGTCGGGGAATCCAGGGTTGTCCAACGGTTTTCCTGCAGACATCGAAGCCGAAGCGAACGCGCACTTTCAGCAAGTATACGCCGGTCAACGCAAAATCAACGATCTCGTTGACATGCTTGGCGGCTTTTTGCGATCGAACATTCCGCGCGAACGCGAAGTGTTTAGTTGCATGGTACACAATTTGTTCGACGAGTATCGATTCTTTCCAAAGTACCCGGACAAAGAGTTACGAATTACCGCTGTGTTGTTCGGTCAGCTCGTCCAGCGTCAGCTCGTGAGTAACATCACGCTCGGTGTCGCTTTGCGATGCGTCTTGGACGCTTTACGTAAGCCGTTTGGGTCGAAGATGTTTGCGTTTGGTTCCGAAGCGTTGGAACAGTTCAAAACTCGCTTGCCGGAATGGCCACAATATTGTCAACACTTAGCTCAGATACAACACTTGCGTCAAGCGCATCCAGATTTGGGACAGTTCTTTGGAAATGTTCCGGTTTCGGAGCCGACGCAAGTCGCACTCGGCATGCACGAACCTGAAATGGGTGGCCCGGAGGATGCGCGAGGATTAGCAGCGGGAGTGGCTGGCATGAAGTTAAGTTTCAACGACATAGCTTCGGCTGGAAATTCCGCCGCCGCGGCAGCGGCAGCTGCAGCGACGGCGGCTTCGGAGAGTGCGGCTACAAGCGCAAACGCGACTACAGCGTCAGACATGGCTGCGTCCGTGCTTGGGATTGACTCGTCTTCTACGAAAGACGGTAAGTTGCACTCGGCCGCTTCGTTACCGCTTTTCGGCAAAGATGGCGGAGATATGTCTCGTTCAGGTTCAGCGACGGCGATCGCTTCCGCGCCATCAGGTTTCGCGACGTCTCTCAACTTGGATACGCTTTTGCAAGCTTCAAACACGGCGACGGCTTCGCCGGATTCGAAAACCGCGGATCAGATTCACTTCGCCGTGAACAACTTGTCTGGTGAAAACGTCAAACTGAAAGGTCAAGAAGTCAAAGGAAAGCTCAAGCCAGAGTTTTACGAGTGGTTTGCGACGTATATGGTTGTTAAGAGAGCGGCGATTGAGCCGAACTTTCACGCGTTGTATCTCGAAATGCTCGACGAAATTGGCGAGGAAAAATTGTTCGAAGCTATTCTTCGCGCGACCTATCACAACATTAAAGTTTTGCTGACGAGTGGAAAAGTGAAAACGAATTCAGGTGAGCGTTCTCTGTTGAAGAACCTCGGTTCTTGGCTCGGCGGATTAACCATAGCGCGTCTTCAGCCGGTGTTGATGATTGATCTCGATGTGAAGGGATTGATTTTAGACGCCTACGAGGCTGGACGCATGATTGCAGTCATCCCTTTTGTCGCAAAGATCCTCGAACCAGCGAAAGATAACTTTGTCTTCAAGCCTCCAAACCCGTGGACGGCAGCGCTTTTAGCGTTGTTGGCGGAGATTTACCTCGATCGCGATTTGAAGCTAAACTTGAAGTTTGAAACAGAGAGATTGTTCAAGCATTTCAATTTGAGCGTCAAGGACGTCAAGCCTTCAAATTTGTTACAGAATCGACAACGCGTGCGCATCGACAATCCCGATTTTGTCGCCGACAAGGTTCCTGCCGGTTTAAGTGGGCTTGGTCCTGGGGGTATGTTGCAAACCGCTGCGAGCGACGGCCAACTCCCGTCTTTGCAAGGGCAGCAGCGCGGCGGCATGGGCGGCGGCTGGGGTCAGCAGCTTTCTCAACAAGACATGCAGCAGCAGCAGCAACAACAACAACAACAGCAACGCCAGCAGAATATGGCCGCAGAACAACCTTCTTTGTCAGACGCGCAAGCGTTACCGAACATTCAAGCGCACGCCCGCGTGCACCCGCAACCAAACATTCCGGAGAGTGTTCGCGCGATGCTTGCAAGATTTTTGCCAATCGCGTTAACGCACGGTATTCGAGAGATTGTGTCGCCGGTTGTTGAGCGTTCTGCAACTATTGCGTGTGTGACTTCGAGGGAACTCGTTCGTAAGGATTTCGCGTGCGATCCAGACACGACACGGTTGCGTAAAGCCGCACATGCGATGGTATCTTCTCTGGCCGGATCGTTAGCCTTGGCGACGTCTCGAGAGCCTTTGAAGGCGTCCGCGGCGAACCAGTTGCGATTGCTCGTGCAAAGAGCGGGTGCATCGAACGCTTGCGAAGCGCAGGCGTTAGAAAACGCCATCCAGAACGCGGTGCAAGATAACTTAGAGCTCGGGTGTTCGTTGATTGAAAAAGCAGCCACGGAAAAAGCGATGCGAGACGTCGACGAGGCGTTAGCGCCGGCGGTTGTGGTTAGAAGGCAGCACAAAGAAACCCAGCAGCAGCAACCGTCGGCGATATCTGCTCCGTTTTACGATAGTGGTGTTGCTTTATCCGGGAAGTTTCCGGCGGCATTGCAATTGGAGACTTTGCGTCCGCCGAGACCTGGTAGCGCGACCTTGATGAGCGGCGTCGCTTTAAAAGTGTACGACGACTTCTCTAGAATTCCAAGACTTGCACCACCGACGTCAATGGGTGGAAGCGCGACTTCATCGCAGTCAAATCTCGCCGGAGCTACTAGTAGCAGTGGCGGTCCGGGTGGAGCGAGCAGTCAACCGCCGGTGCCGCAATCCGCGTTCCCGGGTTCTCAACCGCCGTTACCGGGCGCTCCGCCGCCGCCGCAACCACCATTACCGGGTGGTCCGCCGCCGCCGAGCGAGCAATCAGGAACGACGAGCTTCTTGGGGGGTGGTAAAAGTGGTGAGGATGGCGATGGTGGCGTGTCAGGTGGCGCTGTCGACGATAGTAACTTGACAGCGGCGCAAAAATCAGCGAAGGAGATGCGCGAACGAGTCGCCAGTCACTTTGACGAGTGGGCGAGAGTGCAAGATTTGCCTCCCGGAGACGATCGATCCGTCATGTTCTTGCAAAGACTCGAGCGCACGACGTTTCTCCGCGAAGACGCGCAAGAAGGCTTTTTGCGTGTCTTGGTTGAACTCGCGGTGACGCACTGCCTTGGCAGCGAAAAGAAAACGCAAGGCGGCGAGGAAAGCTCCATGAGCTTTGCGGCGGTTGACGCGTATTGTCGTTTAGTCACACGTCTTGCGAGACGTCCAGAAGAATCACCGCAGCAGCGTTTGGCGCTCTTCGGACGCGCGTTAGTTGCCATCGTTCGCACGGCGATGCGAGACACGGACGAACGCGGTCCGCAGTTCAATCCGAAACCGTACTTTCGCGCGTTGAGCGGGTTGCTCAACGAAATGAGAGCGCCAGATGCCGTGCTGGACTCGTCGCATCCGCAAGTGCTGGCTGCGTTTGCTTCCGCTTTGTTAGCGTTGCAGCCCATGCGTGTTCCTGGATTTGCGTTCGCATGGTTAGAACTCGTTTCGCACCGATGCTTTATGCCGAGATTGCTCTTGGATCACGCACAAAAAGGTCGTCCGTTGTTGCAGCGTTTGATTTGCGCCGCGTTGAAGTTTCTTGAACCGTACTTGCGCGAGTGTAACTTGACTGAACCTGTCAAGTTGCTCTACAAAGGCGTCTTGAGAGTCTTTTTGGTCTTGTTGCACGATTTCCCGGAATTCCTTTGCGATAACCACGTGTACTTCTTGGATGCAACGCCGACGAACTGTGTCCAATTACGCAACTTGGTCTTGTCTGCGTTTCCGAGAAACATGCGTTTGCCCGATCCCTTCACGCCAAACTTGAAGATTGACTTGTTGCCGGAAATCTCGCAAGAGCCGACCAACGCGACGCAATTCGTATTGAACGATCCCGCGTTTAATCAATCGAGCGCGAAAGTAACCATCGACAACTATTTGAGTTCAAAGAATGCCGCCAACGCGTCTCAAGTTGCCAAACAAGTTCGCGACGACATTTTGCTTCCGGGTCAAAAAGCGATGCAAACGGGCACTCGATACGACGTACCGATGATGAACGCTTTAGTGTTGTACATCGGTGTCAACGCGATTGCGGCAAACCAGAACGCGCGCAATTCCGTGTTGAATTCCAGTCCCATGGAACTATTGCAAAAGTTATGCGATGAAAGTTTAGACGCGGAAGGTCGATACTACTTCATGAGCGCCGTCGCGAACCAGTTGCGATATCCAAACTCGCACACGCACTACTTTAGTTGCGTAACTTTGTGCTTATTCCAAGAGACGAAATCGGAATTAGTTCGAGAACAAATTACGCGAGTGTTGTTGGAGCGATTGGTCGTCAACAGACCACACCCGTGGGGATTATTGGTCACGTTTGTTGAGTTGATTAAAAATCCGAGATACAACTTTTGGGCGCACGGTTTCACGAGGTGCGCGCCGGAGATTGAGCGCCTGTTCGAGTCCGTCGCGAGAAGTTGCGTCAAGTCTCCCGACGAAGGCGGCGAAGGACAACAACAAGATGGTGTGGCGACGTAATCGTAAGAGCTACTATTACGCGCACCGCCACTCTGTTATTGTCGTTTGTTTGTAAAAAAACTACTTGAAGAAAAGCTCATTACCACACGAAAGAGAGAGGGGTGCGTCGTGTTTTGATCGAGAAGAAGAAGAAGTCACTTACTTCTTCTTCTCGAGTGTATTAACATTTTACTGTAGTAGCCACAGTCCTATTTTATTTAACAATTTTAAAAAGAGAGAAAAAGAGAGAAAAAGAGAGTTGTATAGTTGTTTTAATCGATAATGAATACATCTTTAACATTTTAAATCACGCGGACGATCGTTTTAAACGCTTCAGAATAGCGTCGCACTCTCGTTTGATGCGTTTCGCGAATGCCTCACCCGAGACTCGATGATGTTGTAAGTTTCGCAAATTTTTGGCACTCGATTCGCTCGCATTCGCATACTTTCGATTGCTCTCTTCCACGCGTCGTTTCGTGTCTTCGCGCAAAGCTCGAGGCGTGAGTAACGATTCGAACGGTTTCATCGTTTTATGCGTGCGCGCGTGTGTTGTTGTTGTTGTTGTTGTCGTTGTTGTTGTTGTTGTATTTCGTCGTCGTCGTCGTCGAAAGAAAAGGGCGCCGACGCACGAAATACTCACAAACGAAAAAGCGTTTGCGAGCTTTTTCAATTTGCTTTTTGGGAGCTCTTTTTTCTTTTTTCGCTCTCACAGCCAATGAGATTTGAAGACGAGACGAAACCGATGAAAAAAATGCAAATTTCGAAGCCTTTCGGCCTTAAAAGCTCAAAATATCAAGGAGAAAGCGTATCTTACGTCGGCAAAAACCAAAGAAACGACCGCAAAAAATTAGCGCACCGCACGTCTTTTCGTAAACAATTACAGACGCGACGCGCGCGCGAAACTCAAACAAACGTGCAAATCGCGCGAAAAAAGGTTCACGTAACGCGTTGAAGCGAAGAAAGCTCGCGTTTCACGTTCGCATCGTCGGTGTTTTTTTTCACAGACGACCCCGGGGGAATTTTTGTTTTTCTTAATTCTTTGTGAAAATATCTTTCGTTGAACCGGCGCGCGCGCAGAAGAGAAGAAGAAGAAGAAGAAGACACTTTTTTTCTAACGCGAAGCGAATAAGATGGCGTTTTTGAGCCGTTCGCCGCCGTCCACGGCGGGCGTGAGCCACCAGTTCTCTTTAAAAGAACACTTCATGTCGAGAAGGTCCTCCACGTCGAGCGAAGGCGCGAGGAACGGCTCGATGATGACCCCGGGAAAATCGACTCGAGTCTCGTGCGATTCCGCGAGATCTTCTTCTTCCTCCGCTGGTTCGGGAGCGAACCCAGGAGGGGAGAATCATCATCACGGCATCAATCAACACAATCAACGAGGCGATGAGTTGAAAACAGACGCGATCAAAGAGGAGCGCGCGCAGCAACAGCGGGGCTTAGGTTCCGTGGACGAAGACCAACTTTTGGAAGAGCACAGGAGGGAAATGTTTCGAAACTCGTACGTGGACGCGCCGTTTCGCGTGCAAACGAACTCGACGGCGGAAACTATCGACGTGATGACGTCGAAGCGGGTGGAAGCATCATCACCGAGTAAGTCGAGGCTGAGCGTGTCGAGGACGAGCGAAGATAATAATCGAACAAACCTGAACTTGGGTAATTCGAGGATGGTGAACGTCCCGGTGAATGGTCAACAACAACAACAGCCGGTTGCAAAAGTCTCCGCACAAAACGTCACCGCGATTGTTTTAGCTGGAGGCGTTGGTGAATCAAATCCAATGACGAGAAATAGAGCGATCTCGGCGTTGAGCGTGGGCGGATCGTTCCGATTAATTGATTTCCCAGTCGCGGCGTGCTTGAAAGCAGAGTTTGGCAAAGTTTTCGTTTTGACGCAATACAACTCGAGATCGTTGAACAACCATGTGACGATGACTTTTTCGAAAAATTCTTCCATGGGACGTTCGACAACGGAAGTCTGCGTGTTACCAATGTCAGCGACGCCGACGAGAGACGAATGGCCGAGAGGAAGCGCGGCAGCGGTGAGAGCGCACTTGGAAGCGCAGTCATTTGACGTCGCTATCGAACAAGGCGTGAGCAGCGGTCAAGGGGTAGGATTGTACGATAAAGAGGCGTATTTGGTTTGCTCGGGAGAACAGTTGCACAAAGCTGATTTCAACGAGATGTTAAAGGCGCACAATGACTCTGGTGCGGCGATTACCATGATGGTACAAAGCGAACGATGCCATTCTAGCATGTTGGAAAAATCGCACTTGCACCACGATTCGAATCATTTAAAAGTTGGCTTAACTGAAGTAACGAAGAAAGGCGAGAAAGGTGTCGTCAAAAGGTTGCACGAAAAAGCACACTTTTCGAACATCTTTCGCGAACTCGTCGATAAAGACGAACGACACTCGTATCACATCAGCACCGGGAATTACATTATATCCGCTGAAGCGATGAAGGAGTTGTTGCTCTTGAATCCATCTAGAGAACGAGGAGATTACTTCGAGTTTGGCGAGCACGTGATTAACCAAGCGATTGAACGCGGGATGAAAGTTGTCGTGCACAAGCACGAGGGATATTGGACGCCGTTGCGATCATTTTCCGAGTGGTTCCAAGCGAACATTGAGATGGCAAAGGGAGGTTCATCGGCGGAGTTGATTGCATACGGATCCGACCAAAAGCTCATCTCGAGAGCGAGATATTTACCACCGGCTAAGTTCATCGGTTTTGCCAGAGTACAAGAGTCGTTAATATTAGACGGCTGCGTCGTTAGAAGTGGAGAAAGCGGATCGTTCATTGAATCTTCCATCGTTGGTCCGACGACACAAATCGGGGAAAACGTTCGATTGAAGAATGTCATCATTGTCGGCTCGCCGGAAGTCGTCGCACAAACAGTCGTTGGTGATAACACGGAAATGGAGAACGTGGTTTTAGATGCTGGTGCTAGCGTTGGTAAAGATTGCGTGTTGAAATGCAACGGAAACGTGCACGTGAGAGAAGAGTTACGAGGGATGATTGAGATTGTGGACGGAGTGGCTTGCGTTTTGAAGGATGCCAAGATTCCAGACGGAACGGTACTTTAAGCAGCTATCGTCATTATTGCTGATATTATTACGAGTAAGGAAAAAGAGAAAGAAATGAAGAGTGGAATGAGTGAGAGAAGGAAGAAGGAGAGAAAGAGAGAAAGAAGTTTATAAGAGAAAAGGAAGAGAAGACGGGAAGAGGACGAAAGAAGAATTAAGAAAATCGCGCCGGTTCAAGAAAGAGCAGAAAATGTATAACAGAGCATCATGCATGCAAACTCGCGCGAATCTGCTACAAGAAGAAGAAGAAGAAGAAGATGAATCTATCTGACATGTATTTTTAATGTGAAGTCTAAACGTACACAAATTCTATCTATAATGAAAACTACTATTAATTACACTAATGCACTTTTTCTCTACACTCCCCATCTCGCCGCTCGCGTCGGATCTCTCACGCGCTCTGAATCCTCCGGTAAGCTCAAGATAAAATGCTGACCGGTACTTCCAGAGCCAAAATCAGAGCTCCTTGGCGTCACCACTAACCCGCCGTTCTCAGCGACGTTGAAATCCGCGGTCGATTTCGACCTTTGCTTTGCTAACTGGGCCAACTTGATCTCCTCTATTTCCTTCAACGTTGGGCCTAAGATCTTCTGCTTCTCTTCCTCCGACCCAGAAAAGCTCCCGTTGTTGTTTTTGTTGCTCATGCTACTCGCGCTACCTTTACCTCCGTTGGCTAATCCGACTAAATTGTTCGACGACCCTTTGTTATTGACGAACCGAAAATTTGAGAAAATGCCGCCTTTTCTAATCTGTTTCCATTGCGGACTGGTTGCCCAAGTGTACTCTTCCGACCCTTCCCAAATCGGCGAACCGGGCGTAAACGGCTCACCAGCCATAAATTCCGCGCTTTTTGTGATTGTATCCAAACTTTCCGCCGATTTAGCCGTTTGGTATATGAAAAATCCAACGATGGAAACCACGTAACCGCACAGTTGCACGATGGTTTGCTTCTCTTTATACAACCAACTGGATAACATGATCACCGAGGCGTTTCTCACCTGTCCGGCACCTTTGAACGTCAACGAACCACACGTTTGAATCACTCCGATAGTTGTCACGTTTACGAAAAAACCAAAGAACGCAACGGTAATATACGGCAACGGATTCCCCATCGGTCGTCTCCACGCCTCTGTCTCGACCATCTCCCCGTACTCGAATATTATGGTGAAGATCACCAAGAACAGAAAATTCGCCGGCGCGGAATAAAACAAACCCTCAATGACTCCAAAACTACGACTATACAGCATGTGCTGGAAAAACACCATCCGAATGCACTCGCTCGATTCACTCAGAACGATCAACATGATCCCGACCGACGTCAACTTACTCTCGCTCAAACACGCCACCAACATCCCAAAGCTCGTCACTACGATCCCAAACGTCTTCGTAAACGTCGGTTTATCCATACCTAATATAACTAAAACCAAAAACACGACCACGGGACTTAAACTCTTAATCATCTGTATAAAACTGACGCTCAAGTACAAGTACAACGTGTTTCCGCTCGCGAACGTAATCGCCGTGAACAAACCAATCGGAACTATAATCGTAAAGTACTCCCACATCGTCACCCTATTCTCAATGGTGACTTTTCCAGAGGCGATCAATAACGCCGCGACGATCCACGAACACAGCGGCCCAGTCGCGGAAATCGCAATCGGGTACGGAAAATCGTCCTTCACGAAAATGTATTTGTTGAGCAAAATTATCCCACCCGAGACGAACGCCCACGAGAGGAGAAAGAACGAAGACTTGACCCAATATAACTTCGATTCCGACTCTATCTGCAACTCCTGGTACGATTTCACTCGCTCGAGCGGTCTGCCCGTGGACGTGAACGACGGAACCGATTGGTAGTTGCGTTTCATTCTCTCTCGCGTACGCTCCTTCGCATTCAATTTTTCCTCTCGAAAATGCAATGCGCGGCCTCTAAAGTTCCAAAAATCTCCCGGCGCGGGCGCTCTCTCTCTCTCTTCTTTTACGGGTGAAGGAAACCAAGAAACAAAAGTAAACTTAGAAAGGCGCGCGCAAAGAGACAATGACAAGAAAAGTAAACACCCGCGTCGACTTTTTATCTCTCTCTCTCTCTTTTATATATATTCGCGAGCGCGCGCGGTCGGGACGCTAAAAATTCTGACGTTTTGTCGCTTCGCAGGAGTCGTGTTTCTTCTCTAAAAATATCGACAAATGTGACTACTAAAATATGACTAAATACGGCGCTAAATACACATATCTCTCTCTCTCTCTCTCTTCTAAAATTCGTCGTCCCCGTCTTCCTCTTCCTCCTCCTCTCCTTTTCCTTTTCCCTCTCCTCCTTCGTTCTCTTCCTCTTCATCTTCTTCCTCGTCCTCGTCCTCGTCGTCTCGGTTCCCCGTCGTTTTCTGCTTCTTCCGCGCGGCTTCCGCTTGCGAAGCCGCCGCCAGCGCTTGTCTTTGCAACGCGGCGGTTTTCGCTTGGTTCAAGTGTTCTTTCAACTGCGGCTCGAGCTCGTGGAAGTCGATTTCACGCATCGCGCGGATGACGTCGTCCTGTTTTGTTTTCGTCAGAGAGAGAGAGGGAGCGCGTACAATTGAGGTGAGTGTTTCAGATTCGGCGACCTCGGACTGTCTCCTGTTTTTGAAAAGCTCTCTTCTTCGCCGTGGGGTGGAATTTTTCAAAATGCGGAGAGAGAGAGAGAGCAAAGAGATACACGCGCGCGCACGCACAAAAAGAGAGACAGACGATGACGATAACAACCACCACTCACCGCAGACAAAGTGCTCCTCTTACTCTCCGTGCAAATATCGTTCGCCGTGGACGTCAGGTAGTGTATAAAAATCTTACACGCCTGTTGCACGCCATCGAGCGCATCTTTCGCGATGTTCGGTTCGAACGGTTGATTGTTTTTCGGATCGACGTGGGAGAACTTGGAGAGTTGGTGTTTCATTATGCGCTTGATGTGCGCGCGAGGGAGGTCGTCCGATTGTTGTTGTTGCGCTGTTGTTGTTGTTGTTGCCGTGAGTGTTGCTTCTTCCGCGCTCATGATGACTCTCCGCTCTTCTCCTTTTGAAAACTCTCTTTCGATGCGTGTGGGTTGCGTGTACTTGTGGGTTTAGGGTTTAGGTTTTAGTACTTGTGGGGAAAATGGGAACTCACAACACTCTTCAAAATTCTACGTTTGATTCACGCAAACTCGCGCGCGGGAAAAACAAACGAAGAGAAGAGAGCTCTCTCTCTCTCTCTAAAACTTTCTCTCCATATCGAGAGAGAGAGAAGTAGTTTTACGCGTCGAAGATGTCGTCGGCGTCGAAGAGAAAGAACAGCGACGATGAAAGCTTCTTCCACGTCGAGATCGACAACACTCGACACTTATCGATCAACGTCGACTTGACGAAACAGTTGTGCGAGGATGTGTTTTTATTGGACAACAACAACAATAACAACGAGAGGAAGAAATTCTCGGACTTTGTCTCTCTGATACGAGGGATCGTGCATCACGAGCACGCGGCGAAGAGAGACGCGCTGAGGAAAGGGTTCGACGTGAGCGCCGGTTTGGTGCCGAAGCGGAACGTTTTCAGCGGCGGTGATGGTGATGATGGTGATGGGGAGAAGAAGAATTTGACGAAAGGTCCGACCGAACACGAAGCGCTGAGCGTGCAGTTCGTGGCGCAATTTTGCCAAATGATGGCGACCGCGGAGTACACGCTGCTGAGCGATAGCGAGTGGGAACTCGCCATGGAGGAGGATTTTATGTTTCGATTGCCGATGGAGATTGATTGGGCGAAGGGCGGCTACGACGCGAGTTTGTTGAAGGAGTTTTTGAAGAAAAATCCAGAGCTGAAAGTCGGGTTGCCGAAATTTTCCGAACGGGTACTGCTGTTTAAGAGAGGGGTAACGGTGAGCACGCACAGCGATTTGTTCATCACGGAAAAGATTGATTTGCTGTTGGAGTACGCGTTGAAAAGGCCGATCGGGAGTGTGTTGAGGAAAGTGTTTGGGTCTGGGTCGTCCTCGGGCGAGGAATCAGCCACGCCGCCGAGGAGCGCGGGGAAGAGAAACGTGTCGAAAATTGAGCGAAGAACGCTTCGAAGACTCATGCCGACGCTTGTGTCCGTGCTTAAAAATATTCACAAAAAGCTCGAGTTGAGCGAGCCGACATTTAAGGAGGTGATTTTATTATACAGAGAAGATAAAATCGATTCGGCAGAGGCGCAGTTTTTGAACGTTCCGTCCGGCGCTGGTCCTTTACGTCTGAAATCGTTCCGAAACGTTCCGATGGCGGATTTGGAGATGGTTTTTCCGGGCGTAAAAATATGCGCAAAGTTTATCGATTATTTGACGAACGGTATCACCATGGTTCTCGTTATCTTTTCGTTGATTTGGTCGTTCATAACCGGTGAGGCGTTGTCGGAACGAGCGATGCAGTTGTTAACCGTGGCCGGAGGGAAGTTATCCGCGTCGTGGGCAAACATTCAAAAGTCTAAGGCAAACTACGCGGCGCAAATGAGTAAAGAGGTCATGAAGAAGATGGATTCGAGTGGATTTGCTGTGTTAGCGTCTGTATCAACGGATATGGAGGAACAAGAAACGAAGGAGATGATTTTGGCGTACGCGGCGATGCGAGGGAACAAATCCGGGATGACCATAGAGGAATTGGATGCAAGATTGGAACGAGCGCTGATGGATTCTTTCGGTATTGCGGTCGATTTTGACGTGCACGGAAGCGTAGAAAAATTGGTCGAGGAAGGGTTGGCTTCCAAGATTCCTGGCGATAGCGGGATGTACCAAGTCGTGGCTATCGAGAAGGCGCTCAAAAAGCTCGATAAAAAATGGGACGCGCTATTCGATTATTCCTCCTCTTCAAAAGGGGGAGGAGGAGCAGGTTCGTCGGAAAAGAGCACACTCGATGGAACCGCCGAAGAAGATCCATCAAAGGTAGAACGCGATTTATTATTGCAACTCGCCAACGCGGACACGGAGAGAGGGAAAGAGGCTTTGAAATTGACCAAGAAGATGGAAGAGTTGAACGACAGAATCGCCGTGGCAAGCGGGAGCATGCGAAAATTAAATTGGAGATACTCTTAACAGATTAGATGTTCTTATGTAGTAATTCACGCGTGTATATTTACAGTGTACTAGTACGTCTTCATTCATTAAAATACATTTGATCTACCGGTTCAGTATCGTGTATTAAAGTAGTAATATCTACTAAATATTAATGTTGTTGTTTTACATGTGGTGACGAGGATACATTTCCGTGTTTTGCATCATCAACATCATATACGTCGTCGCAGATGGCGACGACGACGACGACGACGACGCTGGTCCAGCGACGAGAGGTATTTTGATGCTTCGAAAACCACCTCGATCACCGGAACCTTTGACGCTCGCGTTTGGATACACCTTTGCGTGAAGTCTCACGCACTTCGCCTTGAAATACTCGTACGGCTCTCCCAACGCTATTTGATGTGCGGTGTTATGTGCCGTCCAATATACGACCGCTATCTCTTCCTTTCTCTCGGTAGAATTACTCGTTGCAGCTGCAAGGTTCAGTAAGTGCTCTCGAAACGGCCCGTACCCGGAAAAGTCGTCCAAGTTGATCGTTTTCATCACCGCCGCATTAGTAGAGGTCAGAGAGGACAAAGACGACGAAGAATTTTTCACGCTTCCTCCTCCGGGAGGAAGAAAGAGTGGAACGCTCGTGGTATCGCTGAGAGCGTCGTCCTCCTCGTCGTGGTCATTTTTTGAGCACAGCTCGATAGTGCAAACAATCTCTGCGCCTTCGCTCGACGGCGTTTGGACGAGGCTACTCTTTATTTTCTTTCGCATTCGAATCTCGTATTCAACTCGCTGTTGCTCGTACATTTTCTCCTCGCGCAATTGTTGTTGCTTCTCTCCAGCGTCGCTTAAAATTACGCGACGGTTGGGCACGTGGCGAGTTTTCTTTTCGAAAGCGTGTTGTTTTTTTTGTTGTTTCTGCCTGATGCTCTCTTTGTTCTTCTCTGCAGCCGCGATGTTGGCTATCAAAGCGGCGTTTTTCGCCGATCGAGCTCCATAACCCCATCGTAAATGTTTAGCGCAGTGTTTGTGTCCCTCCACAGCTAACGCTGAACATCGCCAGCTCTTGCCGTCGTTACGCGTGCATTGAAGCGGAGCAGTACCAGTAATAGCAGTCACATCCCCGTCCGTCAACAACGCATTTCTCTTCCTTTTATTACCTTTTTTGTTGTTGTGATACTTAGTATTATTCGATGTCGAAGGCGTCGGTACAGGCGCACAAAATCTGCTCGCGTCCCCCGCTTCTTTGCTTTCTTTACCTCTTTCGCTCGCACCTGTTTCCTCTACGATTCGTCTCAATCGCGCAAACACTGCGCCTTTCATCGCCTCTCCTTCCCCTCCTTCTTCCTCGTCCTCCGAGGAAGAGGAGGAGGAGGATAAATCCTCTCCTTCCACCACGAATCCCGCCATCTTCATCAAAATCCACTCTTTGTTGTGCGCCTGCGTCTCTCTCTTCGTCAACTTCTCGTGCGCTTTCTGCAAAACTTTAATCGACGTCTCTTTACACATCGCTTCGAACCGCTCGTCCCGCTCCACGTCCTCTACGACTAAACGCTTCTTCTTTTTCTGCTCCTCCTCCTCTATTTTTTTCTCCTCCAATTTCTCCGTCGTCGTTTCGAGAGGACCTTTCGGTGATGGAAACTCCCGCGACGCTTCTCCCATCTTTTCTTCTCCTCCTCGTTTTCCATCTTCTTCAACGCCTTCTTCTGTTGTGATTTCCTTTGCGGCGAGCGCGAGCGTCGCCGCGGCCATAATAATTTTTTGATGTGTGCACCCCCCCTTCTCTTTCAATTTTTTTTTCTTTTTTTTTTTTTTTTTGGTTTTTTTCCCAAAACTCAACCACTTTCCGGAATATTTTTTCGGGTGC
>Ga0181560_10002554_pt1 | contig 16900 bp, 10 predicted proteins | sample 011ome_20_FD_133751 | JGI IMG/M metagenome (GOLD analysis project Ga0181560, IMG submission 133751) | Coastal salt marsh microbial communities from the Groves Creek Marsh, Skidaway Island, Georgia - 011509CT metaG (megahit assembly) | ecosystem: Environmental > Aquatic > Marine > Intertidal...
CGCGTTGCGGCCTTCAAGGCTGCACCGCGGGGTTGCTTGCTCGCAAATACTTGGCTCGTGTCTTTTCCGTTCTCCATGAGAACGAAGTATTTCTTTCCGTCTGACATTTGGATTACCTCCGGTACACCGTTGTACCGTTGAGCATATAATGTTTTTCCCGAAAAAAGGCATGACTGCGCCCCATATGGCGCTCAGTCCCCCTTCCCGAGGCCTAAAAAATCGGGAAATCGCCGTAGGGCCCCGTTTTTTATGGACCTCAAACCAGATCTGCACCGGCCAGAGTTTTCGTGTTGACCACGCCTTCGACGCAGCGAATGTCCTCCACCACGGATTTTGCAATGGTTGCAAGGGCATCCGCCTCAAGTTTGACAATCAGGTCGTGGTCGCCGAACAAAACCGTCGCATCGGTGACGTGGGGGAGGGATTTAACCGCCTCGTAGACGCTTTGTTCGGTTCCCGGTTGAACGTTGATGAGGACATAGCCAATCGCCATGAAGGGAAGGAACATGCGGTGGTGCTTCAACCTCACCCTTCCTTAACCTCGGTCCCTTGGGCAAGGAGGTCTCGGTGTTCATCCACATAGGCGCTCCACTGTGGGTCCGTCCAACCCTCGGGCACGGGCCCATCCAACCACCGACTGAAGTCCTCAACCGTCCAACCCTCGGGCACGAATTCTGGTGCGGACGATGGTTCGACGACTTGATCAAACACGGTTTCGTCTTGCATGCCTTCAAACAGATCTTCGATCGAGGAGAAGCCTTTTTCTTCGTTTTCACCCCATGCAGAATCGATGTTTGGGCGCCCATTGCGTCGCACCAGCACAACGGTAACGAGCGCTGTCAGCAAGAGCATCGCCACGCCGATGGCGGCTTTCTCAAATGCTGCGTTCTTGGCCTCACCGGAAGGCGCCTGGGTTTGGTTGTCCGGTGCGGAACAGGTCGTGCACGCCTGAGCCGGTCCAACGAGAAGTTGCGTTTCGTGAACAAAGGTCTGCTGCAAATCATCAATGCACGTGATGTTCACGGTGAGCGTGGTGTTTGCAAGCGAACGGGGAATCGGATACAGCCAGCGAAGCTGGTTGGTGAACACCCCTTCTGGGCCCGCAGCCATCGCCGATTGACTCAACAGGTTGGAGGCGTTGTCATAGATGGTGTACGCACAAAGAACGCGGTCCAATCCGTCCAGATCAGTGATGGTGAGGTTGGTGAACAGGTCGGTTTCAGGTAGCACTTCAGAATGCATGACGTCCACGAACTCGGTGGGAGCATGTTGGAACATGAGCGAAAGCGAGGTTGATTTGACCAAACCGTCAATATCGGTCACCGAAAGAAACGCTTTCCCCTCCCCGTCCACCATGGCGTTGTCCAACTTCAAGCGGAAACCCAACCAAAGCACCTCTTGGCCCTCGTACGGTGCACGGTCGCATGCCTCCGGAGGTTCACCTTCGCCCCAGGGGAGATCCTCGGTGGCTGGGGCGTTGATGGTCCATCCCGATTGGGTAATGCGAGCGCTGACGCCATCGATTGGTCGGTCGCTGACGATACCGACTTGCAGCAATGCAATTTGGCCAAAGGTCATGTTGGTCACGGGCCCGTTGGCGTCGCAGGCTTTCATAACAAGAATTTCGGGGGGCGTCAGCAAAAACGGGAGTTCGAGTTGGAGCATGGAGGTGCCCCCGTGCTCTCCCCGGCCGGAGGCTACGATTCGTAAATCGCCGGCTTCGAGAGGAACGTCCAATTTCTCAAGGTGCACCACCACCGTGCTGGTCCCTGCCGGGATGTCGAGCGGAAGGAGAATCGCCTGTCCACCCGGCCATTGTATCGTGACATCACCTACAAACGAGGTTTCTGGGTCGTCCACGTCTTGAACGGTGACGCGAAGATGTTCCATGCCGTTACCGACCACGCGGTCGAGGACCGTACCTTGATCGTTTTGAACATTCAACTCGAGTTGCGGTGGCATGTCTGCGACCCGGACTGTGCGCTGAAGCAGCAAGGATCCGGTGGGGGCACGCACCTCAAAATTCACGTCGTTCAGCCCGGTTCCCAAAGACAGGTTGAACGGTGCAGTGTAGCAGTAAAGATGGGAGACCTGTTGGGGAACATACGAAACGTTCCCTAAGGTGCCCCGGGATGCCATGAACATCGGTAACCCGTCGTCAACCCGATAATCTGCGTCTTGAACACAAGCCGTAAGCTTGGTGTTGAGGTGACGATACATCCCTTCTGCGGGCCGGTTTCCAAGCGGAGAGGCTTTGTTCCAATCGGCTGCATCAACCCCCTCAACGTGGGGCCCGTACCAGGAGGGGGGTGCGTCGGCAACTCGCGTCGCGTTGGTGACCAGCAAACGTGCCGTCATGTTGCCGGCATCGGTCACGGTTGCTCGCAAGGCGATCCATCCCAAACTCGCATCGGCAGGGACGACCAAACTTGATTCCCAGACGGTAGGATTGATCTGGCCGAGGGTGATCACCGCCCAGTTCGTCTCGTTCCACGTGCTGTTCGTGGGCACAATCTGCCATTCCAACACGGCGTTGGTGACGTTGACATCGTCCGTTGCCTCAACCGAGCAAATGGTGTAGGCTCCCCGAGTGACGACCGAAGCGCTGCAGTACACGTCTTGAACAGCGGGAGGGGCGTTCACGACGATGCTGAACGGGTAGAGATTGTTGCCGAAGTTTCGCTCTTCGCTCTGGTTATCATAACGTACCCGAAGGTCGAGATAGCCGGATGAAGGCGGAACGATGGTCAAGTTCACCAAGGTCCTGCTTCCGGGTTGGTCCCCAGGTGGAAGTTGAAGCAAGGTCTGATTGAGGACGCTGTTGCCCTGAACGGTTTGCACCATGAGCGTCCCGTTCGAAGTTGACATCCCCCGGTTTTCAATGAGCATCTGAATCACGGTCTCCTCGCCCAAATTTGCCGGGCCAAGCACGCGCACGTCAACGATGCTGATGTCATGGAAGATGTCGGCGTAAGGCGCCATTTTCGGGTCGCCTACAACGACGCCCATCCAACCCGAAAGACGGTTTGCAGCAGCGTGGCTTTCGGCGAGGTTGTATCCCGAGGCATACGAGGTGAGGTACACACTTGGCAGGCCAACCGCAGTGAGGTAGGGTTCGTACACGTACCCTTTCACTCCTGAAACACCGTCTTCTAAGAGGTCGGCGACGAGGGATTGGCCGTAGGCGGTTCCCCAATTGAACGAACGCCCACCGGTCGAGACCGCCGTGTCAGCGATGGAACCGTTAACCCACTCCATGTGAGGCCGGATGGCTCGCAGCAACACGGTGTCGACGTAGAATTGCCCGTCCGTTGAGGTCGATGCGATGTCCATGGGCACCCTGACTTCGAATTGGGTTGCGTTTGCGTCAGGGCGGAAACGAATGGATTGTGCCGCCCATGAGGTCGTGAAAGTCTTCATCGAAGAGGTGTTGGTGGAGAGCGTCTGTCCGTTGGTGTCCTGAGCGGTCAATTCCAAGCCAAAGGCTCCGTTGACTTCGCCGCTTCGCTTGCCGTAAACATAGCCAATCCACGCATGCCCCTTCAGGTTCTCGGGCACCGTGAAGATGGTCGTAACATGTGCGACATCGGTTCCACCCCCCGAGTAGGTCGTGCAGTTGTCGACGATGGTCCGACGAAGCGAGGTGATGTCGTGATCGTCCAAGGCCACATCCCACACGAGAACCTCATCGATCATGCCTTCGAAAAATGCACTGCCGGCGCGATTGACCCCGAGTTTGTAGAGGTCGATGTTGGTGAACGAGCCGTTGGGGTAGGTGAGCGTGTTGACCAAGACCCCGTCCATGTACTGACGGATTTGCCCGCTGTCAAACACCGAGACGAGGTGAGTCCATCGTTGCGGCGTCACATCGCCAAAGGGGTGGGACTGATTGTTGTGAAGCCTCCACTCGCTGTTGGAAATCATATGCTGGAAGGAGAGGTTGGAACCCGCTTGGTCGTTGACCGCAAAGGTTGAGGCGTACGTTGTTTGGTTGCTGCCGTTGGCCCACACCCATTGGCTCACGGACAAATTTCCAGTCCAATCCGTGACGTCAACGCTCGCTACGTCGTCCACTCCGTCAAACCACAAGCACCCCCCGTCCACGCAAGTGCGCCAGTTTGAGGCATTCATTCCCGTGAAGGTCAAGTTTGCACTCGTGTTGACCGCATTGACGGCCTTGCTCCCAGAACCGTCCTCAAAGGACCATGCATGAATGAGACGGTTGCCTTTCGGCACGATGTCGCCGTCGACATAGAACACCGAACTCGGGACAGCGGCTTTTGAGGTGTTTGGGCCCTGCCAAGAGAAGACCAGACCGTGGGGTCCGCCTCCTTGGAAGAACTCGATTCGGAAATCGTGGAGGCCGGCGGAGAGGTTGAGGTAGCCGGAACGTTCCACCATGCCGTGCATGCCGTGATTTTGGACCACGCTGTTGCCGTTGACCCACAATTCCGAACCGTCATCGGAGTTGAGGAAAAAACTCCAGTTCCCTGAAAATGGGACATCGATGAGGCCGCTGAACCGTGCACCCCAATGTTCCTTGAATCGATCATCAAGGCCGGGATAGGCGTTGTTGGAGGAAGCTCGGTTGAGGTGGGGCTCGATTTGAACACGGTCTGGTTCTCGGTCGATGAGGGACGGCATGGAGGCGGCGTTGAACGAGACCCCGTCGTTGTCGAAGTACTCACCGTAGATGCCCTGCATCATGTCGCCTGCGTCTTGTTCGCAAGCCGTCTTGACCGTGGCTTCAAACGCCCCGTTTCCTCCCTGCATGGTATCGGTTTGATAGGCCCATGCAAAGGTGTCTTCAGCGGCAACCGTCGGACCGCTGTGCGTCCAATAACGCGACCCGCTCTGCCAAGAGGCATCGATGGTGTCAAAACCACCGTTGGGCAAGTGGTTTCTGTTCCAGTCGCCGTCGTTGCTTCCCCAAGATGCATAACCGATCACGTTGGAGATATTGGTGATGAACTCGGTCTCCTCATCGAACATGACCGGGAGGCCCAAGCTTCCGTTCAACGAGGTGTTGGCCGCATACAGGTCATCGTTCCAAAATTTGTAACCCGAGTTGTTTCGGTTGGTCGCCAAGTCAAGCACGAAGGTTCCTCGTTGCCCCAGACTTTGGTTCGCACGCTCGATGAGTTCGAGCGCTGTATCGACGGTGTACCCGGTGAGTCGAGTGACGAGGAAAAAGCCGTACTTGCTGCGTGTGAACGGTTCCATCGCCTTTCCAGCAAGCGGTCCGTAATCGTGGTTGAACCAATAATTCCCCCCGATGGAGGCGTTGTAGGTGCCCCCGAGCAAAGCCAATTCCTGGTCAAAACTTGCTTTGTCGTTGCCACCCGAAATGCGGAGGGGCATGCCTTTTGTCGTGACGAGGTAGTTGAGTGAGTTTGACGAACTTCGGTTTTGGAGCATTTCAAGGAACGGAAGCGCGAAGAAGTTGGTGAATTGGTTCCGATTCACCGTTTCGCCCGTTGGTGTCCCGGTCTCGTTGAAGATGAACACACGGTCCAAGGAAATGTTTCGCGCAGCCACGAAGGCCCAACCGATGGTCCGGCTTTCGGCCGAGAGGTTGTTGATGAGGACCCCAACATCGCCGTAGTTGATGACGCTCCCGTAAGAGAAGCCGTCGGGAACGGCTACGTTTCGCATCGGTGTCTCGTTCCACGGACCCGCGGCTTCACCGACCAGAAATCCATCAAACATGGTGTTCGTGTCCTCAAGGAGCGGCGGTAAGGGAGCGGTTCCGTTGGGTTGCAATGGAACCATCGAGACCAACATGAGCACCACGAAAGCGAGACTGCTCCGCTTTGTGTGCATCGGTTGTTGCACCATCGGGGCCTCTTTAGCCGTATCGCTCAAATGTCGACCATCTCGACCCAAGGAAGCCGAAGACATCGCAATCGTCATCGGTTCATGAAAAAAGGGCGCAGAGCATATGTAGGGTGGCCCTCTATGGGGTAATGATGGCCGAACTCTACATGGCGAGAACATGCAAGCACGGTGTCTTGCGCGTGATGGGTGGAGAGGTTTGGGACCATTCGGGCGACGTGCTCGTGACCCCCGCCAACAACCGCCTCTCTGGACGAGAAGGCATCGACAAGATGATTCATCAAAAAGCGGGCAAGGAATTAACCCAAATCACCCGCAACATCTGCTTGGAAATGCGGAAAATCAACGCACCTCCTTGCGCGGTGACTGAAAACGTCGTCACCGAACCCTTTGCTCTCGCCTCGAAGTTCACTCACATCATCCATGCCGTGGGGCCCGATTGCCGTCGACCGAACCAAGACGAAGCACGGCGTGAATTACTGGCGACGACCTATCATAACCTCTTTGCAACGATCGAGGAGCTCGGCAACATCAGTAGCGTCATCTCTCCGCCGTTGTCCATGGGGGTCTTTGCCTACCCTCATCGTGAAGGGGCCCGCCTCACCCTCCAGGTGCTTCTCGAAATGCTGGACGGCGAGAAGGACTACGGGATTCGCAACTTCACCATCGTCGTGAAAGAGCGGAACTTCATCAGCAACATGCGCACGGTGTACCGCGAAGGGGAGGATCAGTTTCCCGGGGTTGACACCACGATGGAAGAATCAGTTCGATAATTGCGCATCGATTTGGTCGACCCTATCGGTCAAAGCCTTGATTTCACTCTCAGCATTTGACAGTCCAGCGCTCTCAAGATTTCGCTGAACGGACATTTGCATTCGCTTGATTTCATTGAGCCGTTGCACCCTGTCCTTTGGCCGATTGACCGCACCACGCATGCTCATCAACCACTCCTCAAGGAGCGCCGCCCCCCATTCGGGAACCCTCAATTCGCTGGAGAGCAAGATGGACTGACGGCGATGTTGGAAGCGCGTTTTTCCTTCCATGGTGCGAAGACCCTGGATGGAGCCGGGGTTCCAGGTTTCGAGCGGGATGTGAAGGTGCTGTTGAATGCTGAGACGTCCGTTGGCGTTGAGGGTGAAATCAGCGATGAGTACGCTGGCCGACAAACGAAGGAAGACCTGAACGATATCGTCGTGAACCGCCCAGTCCGAAATGCGCACGGGTCGCTCACCCCACGTGACGTCGCACCATGCTTCGATGGCTGAGTGATGCGTGTTCATGAGAGGGAAGGGGCGTCAACCCATCATCAAGTTTTGTCCCCCAGAGTTCGCTGAAGCGATATCAACGTTCAAGGCGGAACAGGTCGTCGCCGAGCCATGGTGGGCTCGTGGGGTTCGGTTCAAGCCGACTGGACTTTGCTGTTTGTCCTCCTTTTCGGATGGTACATCCTGATTCGGACGTGGGAACGCAACGGGACCCTCGACCGATGGAATGCCACCCGCGCCCTCGGAATCGTCTTGATGGTCCGAACGCAACGAGGTCAACGCCTGCTTGACCGCCTCGCAAAGCCCCGTAAATTTTGGCGAGCCTACGGTGAGGTCTCGCTTTGGGTCTGCTCACTGGCCATGCTTGCCGTGGCTTTGGTGGTTGTCTTGGCGTTTATCACTTCGCTGGTGAACCCACCAACCACCACCCCGCCCTCGGCCAGCGAATTGGTTGCTGTCCCCGGCCTGAATCCCGTGATTCCGCTCGGATGGGGTGCTTTGGCCTTTGTCGTTTCGCTGGTGATTCACGAATTTGGCCACGGCCTGCTGGCCCGAGGCCACGGTATGCGCGTCCGATCGTTCGGCTTGCTCCAATTGGGCCCACTTCCGCTCGGGGCCTTCGCAGAACCACAAGCTGAAGAATTGATGCGTGCTCCCCGTCGAGAGCGGTTGCGCATGTTTGCCGCAGGCCCCGCAACAAACCTCTTTGCTGCTTTTGTGATGCTGCTCCTTCTCGGCGGCGTTGCCGGGCAGGTCACGGCGAAGGAGGATTACCTTCACGTGCAAGGCATCATCGTCGGTGAAGGTGCTGAACGCGCCGGCATGGAGCCATGGGATACGTTGGTGTCCATCGACGGCAAACCGATTCAAAGCAGCGAAGATTTCCGGACCGTCCTTGACGGTTACGCTGCGCACGACACCGTTGACCTCGTGGTGCTCAGGCAAGACGGCCAACGGGAAACCCTCACCGCCACGTTTGGCGACAAACACGCGTACTACAAAGCGCTTGGATGGGAGGACGAGGTGTTGGGGAATCTCGATATTTCCCCCGGAGACCCGTTCTTGGGCGTAGAAGGTCTCTCTGAGGGCACCGCAGGTATTGACCGGCTGGCCGGCCCCTTTTCTCCGCGGTGGGACGGTTCGTTCTTGCAACGTGTGCTGATGCTCCCGATCCACATTCTGAACATTCTCATCGTGCCGTTTGAACTCAACGGCATCGCCATTCACCCCTTTGAAGAAGCCTTGCTGACGGCAGGCGACGGGCCGGTGAGTGCCGTTCTTGGTACCGAAGGTTTGCTGTTCATGGCGAATCTTTTCTTTTGGCTCATGTGGGTCAACATCCTCTTGGGTTTCACCAACCTCATTCCGATGGTGCCGTTTGACGGTGGACATATGCTACGTGACATGTTGCACAGTTTCTTGAGCGGGGTCAAACGCATCGGTCGGAAATTGAAGTTGTGGGACTTGCACCCGATGTGGGTGGACCATCTCTCGTCCAAAGCATCCAGTTACTCTTCCCTGGTGTTGCTCGTGATGCTGGTGTTCACAATGGTGGTGCCGTATCTCTGAGGCCCATCGCATCTGAGCGACGGCGTTCAAGTTCCGCCAGGACATCTGCTGCGGAGACCTCATCCCGATACGCCGTTGATGCGTGCTTTTTGGCGCGCATGTGAAGCGATGGCTGTAGGTCTCCCCTCCCTTCTGCGGAGCACATCAAACCGATGAATTCGTTCAACGGCATGCCTTGGCCCCAATCGATAAACGGTGAACCGTTTCGGTTCAAGGGCAGGGCCGGAATTTTTGGTGCGAGCAACCGAAGGGTCCCGCGCAGGCCCTGCGTTTCAACCCGAAACAACCGCCACGAATCGCCCCGCACGCCCTTTCTTCGATGTGCGTAAAGGGGCATGAGGCCGCTGCGCTCACCCTCTCGAATCATGGCTTCCAACTGGTCTTTTGTTCGTCCTGAAAAATACAGTTTCTCAGCTTTGGTGGTTTTCACTTCGATGGGGAACGAACAATCGCCGCGAAGCGCAACCAAATCACCGCTTCCCTCCATACCCGAGCCCGCCGCACGAACGACGAGAAAGGGGCGTTCAAGCACACGCCGCATTCGACGACGCTCGGCTTCATCGCAACTCTTGATGACCGCATCCACGCCTTTCTCGGTGCCTGCGAGAACCTCCCGCAGTTCCCTTTCGTAGGCGCTTGTCATGAACCGACATCGTCGTCCATCGTTCTTGATGACTTCGGTTCACGCGAACAACTTTTCAACGGGTTTCCAGGTCTCTCCATCGAGGCGAACCGATAGATTAGAACGGAGCCGGACCAACCAACCTTCGTGCAGCGCGTCTACGTCCGCACCGACGATTTCCAACTGGCCCATCGTTTGCTGAAGGCTTTGGAATTTCATCGAATCCCAGTTCTCATGCTCTCGACGGACGAACCGCTACCGGACCCCTCCGCTTGGTGGTTCGCCTCGCCAGGCGAGATCAAACGCCTCGGAGGGCGAGGTGTTCCCGTGTCGATTGACACCGTTGACGAACAGGTGTTGGTTTGGACGATGACCCGAGCCCACCCCATGTCGCCCAAGCAATTGGTGTTCGGGCTGGACCCCGGCCCTCGCCCGGGTTGTGCGTGTTTTGCGGACGGCACGGTGCTGGGAAAGACCGTGGAGGAGGACTTCCCTTCGTTGTTCGGCTTCATGGCTCGCATGGTCGATGCCATGTCCCCGGATGCCGTTTTGGTTCGTGTCGGTCACGGTTCACCCATGCACCGCGACCGACTCATCAACGAGGCCATTGGCCGAGGCTTTTGGGTTGAGGAAGTGAACGAGTACCGCACCAGCACCGGAACATCCAGACATGCCCATGGCGCATCGGCGGTCAAGATCGGGCGTCAAGCAGGAAAACCGGTTCACGAACAACGAGACCACGTGCCTTCGTTGGGCGAACTTCGGAATTTGCAACGCATCAGCCGGCAACGGTCGAAAGGGGCCCTCACGATTTCCATCGAGGCGGCGCGGCGGGTGAGTCGAGGGCAACTCACGCTTGAAGAAGCCTTGATCGAGGCGGGTTACGAGGCTTCTTGAGGCGAGTCGCCAATCGTTTCCCAACTCAGGTCTTTGTGCAGGAGGTCTGGCGATGAAGCAATCCATCTCCGAAACAAGGCATCGCTCACCTGGGGCGCTGCGAACACCGCAGCGAGAAGGATGACCAGGGCCATGAAGGACGAGGAGGGGACATCTCCTGTTCCGTACGAAGTTGGGCCGCCCGACATCAGTTTCACGGTCCCGAGCCACGGGATTTCGCCACCTGCAACGCCCAAAATCCAACCGTCACGAATCGGGCCGACCACGCCGGACGGGCTGTGGACACCGGCAGAACCGTTGGTGGCGCTGCTGCCTTGGTCAACCGAACATTTGTTGTTGTCTCCGAGGGTCAAGATGCCCTCGTGCGGGGGTTGCCACTCCCACACCACCAAATGAGATTCAACCCCTGCGTGCGAAGGACGCTTGCAGTCGTAGTAGCCTGCCGAAGTACCGTCAAACACCACGGTGATGTTGGCGACATCTCGAACACCCGTTCCGGGGACAGACCAGGTCTGGATGCACGTTCCAGGCAGACCGTCATCGGCCGGTTTTTGGGCGTCGTAGGCCCCCCCATCCGGGCACGGGTCGCTGCCCTGTCGGTCTGGAATCGTCGTTTGTTCTGCAACGGCCCGCAGGATGGCGCGGTGGATGATGGGCGTGCCCCCTTCTCCATTTTTGTCGTAAATGATGACGTCACCTGCAAGACCGTGTTGCTCGTAACCGTACGCCGGGTGCGATGGTTCGGTGGCCTCAGCGAACGTCACCACCGTGCTGGCCGGTTGGTCGTGCACCAAAATCAGGTCGCCCGCATCGATGCTCCCGATTTCCCCGTTTTCGTCGTGGACCATGGACGCCGATTCGACGACCACCAGCGGCGGCATGGAACCGGTATGAATCACCATGGCTCCGATCAGGCAGGCGATCATGCCGATGGCAAGACCGATTTCCAACACCAACGACTTGAGCGGATGAGAGGTCGTCATCGAGGTGGCCCCGGTTCAACGTCGCAGGCCTTTGCTTTCAAGGAATGCGTTCCATTGTTCCAAATGGCCAGCACCAAGCGCTTCTGCGGCCAAGACGCCGTCGGCCTTGCGCCTCCTCAACTCCGAAGTTGATTGGATCGCTTTCAGCTCCTCAAGGGTGGCGACGTGGCCTTTAAACCGAAGAAATTCGGGGAAGGCCACCAAGAAAAGAATCAGCGTGAGAACGGCGCCTGCGATGGCTGCTCCGGTGAATTCCTGCCATTCGGGATGGTCTTGAAGAAACATCAATTGGTAGGCGCAAAGGACGAGGAGGATGCCGCTGGCCCCCGATGCAATCGCGGTGATGGCGTATTGTCGTCCGTGTTGTTTTGCCCACCAGCGGCCCAAGAAAGAGGTCGTTTCGCTCACGATGCTCACCTGTCTAACCGATATCGGAACTTGCCTTCAATGCTCGCATTTTTGGGAATGATGCACGAGAATGAAAATCGTCCAGAGAGGGCATCATTCAAATGTGATGTGGGCTCTCGGAATGATAGCGGGTGGCTAACATGCGTCGTGCACTTTTTCTCGTATCGGTTTTCCTCCTCTCTGTGCTATCGCCTTTGGCCGGTGCGGCCACCACGGAAACACAGTTCAAAGACGGCACCACCTCGTACTCCCACACCTTTTCTCAGAAAGGGGAAGGGTCCGCCGGCATGGTGACCATTCCGTACGGAGCGGAAGTCACATCGGCGACGTTTAATCTCCGAGGCGATGCGAGTTCAACGGCCTACACCAACTTCACGTCCAACAACCATTACGGCGGAGAGGGCGACTCAAGGGTGCAGGGCTCGAGCGGTCTCGCCCCCTCGCCCTTCCAAACCACTTACCGTGAAAACTTGGATGTGTCCGGTCAAACGGTTTTCCTGAAAGGCAACCCCACCGAAGTTATGGCTCGCTTTCAATCCTCAAACGACGTCAGTTCTCTTGGAAACGCTCACCTCAACACGACCGGTGAGTTCGTTGCATTGAGCGATCAGGGCTATGTCAGTCCAACCAAGAAATACACCGATCTCGCCGTGAGTTCATCTGCACCTTGGACCTACACTGGCATAGTGGTCCCCATCAACGCGTCCGAGATCCACATCATGCGGTACACGGGCACCTCGGTATCGAGCATCCCGACGATTCTTCGAGTGAACCCGAGCACCGGCGCATACCTTGGTACGGCGTCCTACAACACCGGAAACTGCGGTTCGTCGGCCATTTACAGCATCCACGACGCAGACGTTTACGGGGGCTATGTTTACACCGCACACTGGTCATATTACTCCGTCAACAAGTGGGACGTGGACTGGAACGCCGCTGGGACTTCCGTCGTTTGGTCGTGTCAATCCAATTACAACTATCAATATCCAAACTACGTCTCAGGGGTTGACTTCGACGACAACACCGGCAAGATGTATGTCGCGGTCTACGATACACAAGCCCAGAATCACTATCTCCGGGAGGTCAACCCGGCCTCTCCAACGGTCGTCACCAACACTTGGCTGATGACGTCCACCTCCTATTACGCCGACTATGGGGCAGGCCTCTCTGTCAGCATACCGAGCGTGACCTACAACATTTACTACTACAACACCGACTTCAAGAGCGTCCACTATCATTACTCGATGCAGAACGGTCTGCTGACTTCGCAAGGTGAGCGCACCATGCCTGGCGGAGGCCACTACGGGCTCGTTGACACCGAAGACCACAAGGTGTACTTTTCTTGCCATTACGCCAGCACGGCGTACTGCACTCAAGGCGCCCGCAAGGTACACATTTACGGCGACGGCTCGCACTTTGACGTTCGCTCATCCACCGTTACCAGCCAAACCGTCGTGGGTCAAACCATCTCGTCCACCCGAGCCATTGACACCATCAACGTCGACGCCATCTTCGGTTCGGTCCCCACCGGCACCAGCATCGACGTCGATGTTTCCAACGACGGCGGAACGACTTGGCAAAGTGCCTCCGTCGGTCAAAAGGTCGTGTTCTCGAGCGCTGGCTCTTACATCCTTTGGCGGGCAACGCTGAACGGGACCAGCTCGAAAACTCCGGTTTTGGGCGATGTCGTCCTCAGTTACACCACCAATTTCCAAAGCAGCGGGTATTACTACGCCTACCAATACGTCGGAAGCGGAACAAAGAGCGTTGTCGCTGCGACGGTGAACTGGACCGAGACGGGACCAGCCGCTACTTCCGTGCAGGTCAACATCGGCTACTCATCGAGCACCTCGTGCAATTCAGGAAGCACCGGTGTGGTGCAGTTTACGTCACCGAACCAAACCAAGCCTATGACGGGCAGCTCCTACTATTTCTGCGTCCGCATCATGCTGTCAACCTCCTCATCGGGGTACACGCCTTCGCTGACCGGTTTGTCGATCGCCCTGCACTCCAACGCTCCGGACCAACCGGGGATCACCATCAACGGCCTAAGTGCGTGGAAACGTTCAGCCCAGAGCGGGGCGCTTATCGGTCCCGTCACGGTGACCAGTCAACAAAGCGGAAACACCATTCTCGCCAAGTTGAACGACGCAATCCCCGACCAGGGTTCGGGTGTCGCGGAGATTCCGATCAACCTGACCTCTGAATCGCCAGGCATCTTGGTTCTCGAGTCCTTTGAAATCACCTACACCATGCAAACCGTGAACCTTGACATCACCATTCCCGAAGGCGAAGTGCTCCACGAACGCATCACGCCTTACGAGGTGGTGACCCGGCACATCATCGGTGAAGAAGCCACCAGCATTGTCAGCGCAGAGTTGACGTTGATGACCAACTCGATGGCCAACTGGCCCACACTTTCATGGCAGTACGGGGACATTTTCCCAGATCCCAACGACCCTGCTCAATACATTGAGGTTGACCCCACGTCCTATTCAGTGGAGAGCAACGGCATCTTGGAGATTCACTGGAAGTTCTTCGTGACCAGTGAAATGCCCGACCAAGAAAACGTCCGGTTCCGCACCGGATGCCTTGATGACACCGGGGCTTCCGGATTTGCTCCCCTTCCGTTGATGTCGGAAAACGGCCTCCGCGTGAACCGTTCCTTTGGCCTTGGGTGGCTCAACGTCCGAGACAACGACGGTGAGGTGACTTCGCAGGACCTCCCCGACAATTCCTGGGTTGCAGCAGGAGAACAAATCCACTTTGTTGGAGCGATGTGGTTCCAGGATACCGACGACGCACCCAAGGACAGCGCCTTTGACGTTCGCGTCTCTCGCAACGGTTATGTTGAGCAAACGGCCCGTGATACAACGAACAACAACGGGTCCTATTTCATCTCCATTGACCTCCCTACCATCGACGTTCCTGATGGTTTGACCTACGAAGTGCAGACCTACAACGAACGCAACCCTGACCACGTCCAACAACCCAACGCCGAATGGCGCCGGACCTATCGTGTGGATGCCACGCATCCCGAGCGAATGGTCGTCTCGCCGTTGGACGATGCCTACGAAGCTGCGTCCAATGAACAGTCCATCCAGGTGCTCGTTGAGGACAAAGTTGGTCATCCGATGGAACTTGAACTGAATTATTGGGTTGAGGCCGACCACGATGCAAACCGCAACGGAGAAGCAGACCCAGAGGAATACGCCAGCAAGATTGTTCGCAACAACACGCAAGCGAAATCAAAATGGTTCATCACCAGCATCGATACGTCACGCAATCCAAACATGGGTCGCGTTTCATACTTCTGGGACGGTGGAGACGAGGCTGGAAACCCGCTCCACTTCAAAGTCCTTAACGACGACGAAGAGATTATGATGTTTGAATCCGCAGAAGGGTTCCTTTACGACGACGCCACCTTCCGTACTCGCAAGGACTCCTCAGCCATCTTCACCGGTCTTGAGTGGTTGGGTCACGAAGACAACGATGCTGTCTATGCTGGAATGCCACAAACCATCAGCCTCGGCTTCATTGACGCGAACACCGCCATCGACTTCGAATTCATCGCTCTCGTCTTTGACTTTGAAGGACCCAACCCCGCTCGAGACGCTCAGAGAATATCCTATTCGGGTGTCAACAACACCTTCTGGGCCGATTCACCTTACATCCACCTCTCGCCCACCAGCAAGATGACGCAGACAACCAACGAATCCGGTCTGCCTTGGATTCTGCTCGAGTTCAATTTCAAGTTCAGTTGGGATTGGCCGGATGAAGAGATGGGCGATGTTGCCCTGATGTACAAGGAATTGGGCAGTTCAGACCCGTCCCGCATTCTGCTCTTGGAACACACCTTCCGCGTGGAGAACGATCTGATGTTGTCCCCCACGGACTTCACGGTCGAAGACGTGAGCGAGCCCCGCACGGGCCCAGTGGCCGATGGGAGCCGTGTTCGTAAGGACGACCGATTGGCGTTTAGCGGTCGCGTGGTCTACGAAGGCAGCCAAACCCCTGCACCTCGAGACCTCGGCATTCTTGTGGAGGTCTTTGACGGTGAGAAATTGTGGTCCGACGGTTCGCTGACCGCCGATGGTGAGTACGCTGTTGAGGTTCCCCTCTCCTCGGCCTCAACCCTCCAATCGTCCCCTTCGAGGACCTGCCTGATCTCAATTACGAACATCCCCGGTCGAGGCGAAGACATGACGGGAATGCTTGTTTCCACCACCCTTCAGGTCATCGTTGACGATGCTGCGCCTCGTGTCACACGCCGTGTGGCGCCGCTCAACGTCATCGATATATCCGCAAGCAATGACCTTACGCAAGTCGTCGTGGAATTCCAAGGAACCGAAGACGCTGATTTGACCGGCTCCAAGCAAATTGTTCACTGGGTCATGCGGGATGCGACCCGAACCATGACCATCGGTGCAGGCTCCACGCTGCTCGGCATGCAGCAGGACGGCCAGACCGTGAAGTGGACCGGCGTTGTCGACATCACCGCAGAGGGCACCATCTTGCCCAAGGAGGGCGATTTCGTTGGGTTCTATGTCACTGGCTACGACGCTGCGGGCAACCAATTCCCGCTCGTTTCCAACTCCGAGGCCAGCCCGATTCCAGAGTTGGCGTCGGACGACACCGACTTTGAGCGTCAATGGGTTCGCCTTGGCGCTGTTGGTCCCGAACTTCAAATCCGAAACATCGTGTTAAGCGATGACCACATCGCCCCGGGTGCAAAGATCGACATCCGTGCGGACATCTTCAACGCAGGTGGAAGCACCACGGCCCAATTCAAAGTCGCCTTTTATGCAGGTGACAGCAATAAACCGTTCCACGTTGCTCGAGTGGTCGGCATCGATGCAGGCGAAACGTTCCCCGTTTACACGACATGGGATTCTGAGGACGTGGACCGCATTCGTGTGGTCGTTGACGCAGAAAACGAGATTCCCGAAGCCAACGACGACGACAACACCGCCGAGCACACCGTGACCATCGCTTATGCCCAATATCTTGGGTGGTTTGACTCGGTTCGCGAACAACCGCTCGCTTGGCTCTTCGCCTTCCTCAGCATTCTCACCTTGTCGATTGTGTTCACCGTTGCCACAAAGACCTCCATCGACTTTGGCGACGGCGCCTTTGAGGAGGACGAGTCCGATTGGGAAGACGACGATGATGACGAGTTCGACGATGACGACGACGATGACGATGACGACGATGACGACGACGATTGACGTCTCGCGGCCTTTCAGCCGAAAGCCAAACGCTCAAATGCGGTGAGAAAAGCCCTTCCAAAGGGGAGGGGAGAGTATGTCGCGCGTTTTTTC
>Ga0181560_10002570_pt1 | contig 16868 bp, 17 predicted proteins | sample 011ome_20_FD_133751 | JGI IMG/M metagenome (GOLD analysis project Ga0181560, IMG submission 133751) | Coastal salt marsh microbial communities from the Groves Creek Marsh, Skidaway Island, Georgia - 011509CT metaG (megahit assembly) | ecosystem: Environmental > Aquatic > Marine > Intertidal...
AGATATAAGGGAGGCATAGGAGCTCGGGCAGACAGATCTTTTTGGTTGAGAACTTATAATGGTGGTTCTTATGCAGTCAATCGAGTGACCCGTGGTGCGACGATCATTCAAAACGCCTCGGTATCAATGTTGGGCGGCATCCAACCAGAGCCAATACGTAAAATTGCAGGCGATGCTGTAGATGATGGTTTATTACAACGTCTATTTCCAATTTCACTGCGGACAGCTTCCGTCGGCGCCGATGAGCCAATGCCGCCAATAAACAAAAAATATGAAAAACTAATTCCTTGGCTTCGAAAGCTGTCTCCTCACGGTATTTTAAAAGATGGGTTTTGGACATTTACCACAGAAGCTCAGGTTATCAGGCGTAACCTTGAAGAGAAGCACCTATCGCTCCAATCATTGGAAAGTATAAATCGCAAGCTTGCAAGCCATATCGGAAAATATGATGGCCTGTTTGCTCGGCTTTGTATTATTTGGCACTTCGTCGAGCATTTTGAGTCAGTTGAAAAACAAGAGTCAACGTCGGATATTCAGACGGAAATTTCAGAAGCCACGGCTCAACGTGTTGCCAACTTTTTACATGAATTTCTACTTCCTCATGCGCTCGCGTTTTATAGTGGAGTTCTCTCTTTGTCAGATGATCACGATAGGTTGCAATCACTTGCTGGCTATATACTTGCACGGAAACTAAAGGTAGTGAAGAACCGAGATGTACAACGAGGGGACCGTCAAATGCGCGGTCTCAAAGATTATGAGATCCGAGTTATTTTTGAACAATTGGAAGCACTTGGTTGGCTCGAAAGAGTCGATCCACCTAAACTTTCCTCACCACCACATTGGCAGGTGAACCCGATGGTGCATATTAAATTTGAAGCGCGAGCTAGGGATGAACTAAAGCAACGAAAAGCAACTAAGAAGGCCATCCAAGAAATAGTCAAAAAAGACTGATGATGGTTGTCACCATTGTCCCTTGCGCGCGCCAAATAGAATTCACAGTAGTAAAAGATATGACTTTTGTCCCTTTTACGTACGCGCAAGGGACAATGGTGACACATATTTTTAGATTATCGGGGGCATAAAAGCTGCACAAAAGTTATGGAGAGATTACGTTACAAATAAGTCATAGCTTCCAATCTTTGCGCCAATTACGCTCCAGGACACCTTGCTCAATCAAATTCGTTTCAATTTGCTTGATCTCTGCACGGACCTTACGGCCAATCTCAGCGCGTTTCTTAGCGGCCTCGCGTTTTTCTTTTGTTAATTTTCCGTGCGTAGTGTGCAAAGCAGCAATTTTATCACGGCCAGCTTGGGTTCGAGGTCCTGTCGATTTGCCACCATGCCTGGTACATCGACCTGTTCGCTTCATAGCTGGGCGTTGGCACGAACCTCCAGCCTTGGTTCTTGCATCGCAGCGGACACCTGGCCAGTTCGGCCCGAAACGTGTCCCTAGGCCAATCGTAACGCTACCTTTTGTTAACATTCCAAACACCCCTATATGACTGTTATATTATAACACATTATAGGCCACTGTGCGAGGGGGCGCACTAAGTGGAAACCTCACATACAGCATAACTGCAAGTTGGATGATCTCAGGGCTGGTTTTGTAATCACGAAAGGGTACTGGAGTTGGCATGGCTATATGGCTACGTAATCTATCGATATATGCACCACCTCCCCCCTACGCCTGATAAAGGGGAGTTTGTCATTTCTGTTGTTGGGGGTGGTTAGTAAGTACGCGCAACTCCCCGCTTCCTAGTGTTTCTGAAAACGCAGGTAGCAAAACTAACTATTGATCGGAGAAGTTTTTTCTTGACTGATTTTTGATTATTTCATTTGGCATGGGTCTAAGTAATCAAAGGGTCAACCTGGCAATTTTTGCAAGACGCTTCTATTTTTCAATGTCATTCCAAATCCTGGATTTTGGGAAATTTTAAGCTTTCCTTTTTCGGGCACATCTTCCCCATCAAACAAGTCACCAAACACAGGTAAAATTGAGCAGCCGTCAGCACTGCTAGCCACGTACTCACACAAAGGTAATGTAGTTTGGCTAGCGATGAAATGATATGAGTAAGGCCCGCTTCCATGAGGAATTATTGGTATTTCCAGCGTTGAAGCGTGTGCGGCAATCCTCAAAAGCTCAGTTAAACCACCAACCCACATTACGTCGGGTTGCAAGATATCTACTAACCTGTCTTCAATTAGGGGTCGAAAGCCAAATCTAGTATACTCATGTTCACCAGTTGTCCACATAAGCTTAGGATGTGCCTGACGGATCTGACGGTAACCATTTACATCTTCTGGTGGTAAAACTTCTTCCCACCAATGGATTTCAAGTTCTTTGCAAGCTTCGGCTAGTTCAATGGCGTAGCGAACATTTAGTGACATGTAACAGTCGACCATTAACGGAAATCCAGGTCCAACTGCCTCGCGTTGTGAGCTAAGAAATTCAACGTTTTTTATAAGCCCCTCTTTCCCGTCAGCAGGACCATATGGGAGAGGAACTTTTGCTCCCCAGAACCCCATTTCTTTAATTGGACCGGCCTTAGGCCCAGTGCAGTAAAACAAAATTTCATCGCCAGAGATGCCACCAATTAGATTGTATACTGGCTCATTTCTGACCTTACCTACCAAGTCCCAAAGTGCCAGATCAATGGCGCTGATGGCCATCAACGTGATGCCTTTGCGCCCATAAGGCATAGATGCTCGGTACATTTGATCCCAAATCAGATTTATATTACGTGCATCTTGTTCGACTAGAAATCGACTGAAGTGGTTTGAAATTAACCAAGCAGCAGGAAAGCCACCAGTTCCAGTGGCCACCCCTATTGTACCGTCTTCAGCCACAAGCTCAACGATAATTGAGCCTAAAACATCGATACCCCAAGAAGTCCGTTTTGTCTTATATTCTGAGTAAGCAGACATAGGATTAGATATCAAGCTATCGACAAGCCAATGTTCGCTACCACCTTGATTGAAGTAATCCCCCCCCTTACTTTCCTTTGATACTGTCCATACCCGAACATCTTTAATGCAGAACCTATTATTCATGGAAGAAAAAAGACTCGTTTGAGTGGAATTTGGGTTGGTACATTATCTTCGTTTGTTTCCATGACATCTGCCATATGAGCCCACCAGCGCTTCATGATTTCTGTATCAGGTAGAGAATCTAGTGTGTGGTTGTCGGCCCGTGTCAGTATCCCAAATAAATGGTTACTTTGCGGATCTAGCCAGATAGAATAATCTGAGACCCCGGCATCTTTTAAAGCCTGAGCAAGTTCCGGAAAAATTTCGTCATGTCGTTTTTCGTACTCTTCCGCGAACCCGTCAAAAAGGTTCATTCGAAAAGCGATTTGCTCACTCATTTTCATTCTCCATTATTTTTTACATAGCATTTAAAGTTGTTTTTAAAACGTGATCCAGGTGATCACGGTAAAATGATACGGCCGCCTCAGTATCCCGATTAGCTATAGCCTCTGCTACTAGGCAATGCTGAGTGGCTGAGATTTCGTTAACAATTGGGTTGCCACTAACCAAACGGCGAGCGTCTAGCGCTACATTGTATAGAGCTTCAGAGATCAAAGACAGTATTTGATTATTTGCCCCCTTGTTGATAGCTTGATGGAATTCCAGATCCATCAGTCGGAAACCAACCGGGTCATCATAGAAGTTATGTCCATCAGCCCCAAGTGAAACTATACGCTCACATTGTTTGTTGTCGGCACGCTCTACACAGAGTCGCACTAAGTCTAATTCTACAGCAGCACGAGCTTCGAATTGCTTGCGTAAATCTTCTTCAGGCACTGAAAGAAATAAATTGAAAGGTGTCACCAATCGGCTTGGAGATAGATCTGTTATGGTATATCGACCGCCTTGGCGGCTTTCTAATATACCCATAAGAGTTAAAGCTTTAAGCGCTTCGCGTAGGGGTGGTCTGCTTATTCCAAGCGCTACACACATTTGTTTTTCTGTAGGTAATTTATCGCCTGATTTCAAATTTCCTGATTTGATCATTGAAAGGATACGCATCGAAACCTTTTCAGAAATTGATGGCCGATCAATAGTGCCACCCAAAACGTTTGGGGTAGTTTCCTTTTCAGTAGTTTGTTGAGTATTTACTAGAGTGCTGAATGCGTCAGCACCAATTTCTGTATTAGATTCACTGATAAGATTAGCCAAAAGTTTTCCCCGTGTTACAGACCTAGGCGATAGAATTCATTTGCGTTGTCGCGATAGAATTTTCTAAGTTCTACCTCAGAAGCGCCCAACAGCGCTTTGTCTAGGGTTTCAACCCAACGAGATAAGCTGGTGGCTTGTAGGCAAATTGGCCAGTCTCCAGCGTAAATTGTGCGATCGAAGCCAAAAGTATCAATAGTAGCATCTATATAAGGTCTTAGATCATCGTCAGTCCAGTTTTGAGGGTCAGCATATGGAGGCAGATCTGATAGTTTGATCCAAATATTTGGGTGGCTGGCAAGATCTTGAATATCGTTTTCATACTGAGCCAATGCACCTTCCTTAATACCTGGTTTGCCACAATGATCTAAAATCATTGGAACATTGGGGACATGCTGCACGAACTCACGGATAATATCCATTTGAGTAAAATTTACATTAATTTCAAAATGCCACCCAAAATTTTCTAATAAGTTCACACCCTCTATGAAGCTCGGTGAAAGCGTAAGCCCTCGAGGGTCGTCATCAAATTCCATTATGCGACGAATTCCCTTAACAGTCTGGTGGTTGGTCTGCATTTCCCTCAGCATTGGCTCCACTGATCGACCCCATTCTAGTGGAGCCATTGGGACAATGCCCTTAATGCGAGGATCTTTTTTGGCGCTGTCCTCAACAAATTTTATTTCATCGATGTACTGTCCCCCAGTTTCTGTGAAATCAGCAAAACATTCGACGAAGACCATCGCTTCTACTTCTAACTCTTCACAGTCCTGTTGAAAATCTTCAATGTGATAAGATCTTCCAAATATTGGGTGGCCATCAAATGCAGAGTATTTGAGACGCTCCATATCCCAAATGTGAAGATGAGTATCGATTATGGGGAAGTTGGGCATTTTTATCTCGTTAGTTTAAAGTTTTTAGGATCTGGGTTTTTAATCTTTAATCCAAACCCTGGCGCTGTATCAGATAGATTTATATAGCCATTCTTAGCTTCAGCCTCTCCGTCAAATATATACCAAAACAACTCATTACCAACTTCGACTGGAACTTTTGGAAAGTATTCCGAAATTGGTCCAGCGTAGGATGCCATTGTAATATGATAGTTATGCATTTGACCGGCGTGGGGAATTACAGTCACATCGTTCGCTTGACAAAGTGCAGCAATTTTTTGGGCTGCAGTGATTCCTCCAACGCGGTTAACATCAAATTGTGCTATATCGAAAGCTCCAATTTCTAAAGCCTGTCGAAACCCATGAAGCGTGTATTCATGCTCGCCTCCTGAAATAGCGACCTTGTTCATTGCTCTTAAACTTGCGTAACCAGTAAGGTCGTCAGATATGACTGGTTCTTCGATCCATCTCATATTAAAAGGTTCGATAAGTCGGACCATACGTTTCGCGTATTCTAAGCTCCAACCCATGTAGGCATCACCCATGATGTCTATGTCTGGACCGACTGCCTCTCGCACAGTCTTTATTAGTTCCAGATTTTTATTGATTCCCTCGATACCATCTTTTGGCCCCCAGCCAAACCTTAGCTTGACCGCTTTGAAGCCTTGATCTGCATAACTTTTTGCCTCTTGAAATAAACTTTCAAGTGGCTGGCTGTAAAGACGACTTGCGTAGACAGGAATCTTTGATTTTGTTCGGCCGCCAAGAAGTTTAAAAACTGGTTGGTTAAGAATTTTTCCTTTAGCATCCCAAAGGGCGAGATCTACAGCTGAAATAGCGGTCATTCCAATTCCCTTACGCCCAAAAGTTAAAGTACGGCGATACATAGACTCCCAAAGGTACTCAGTATCCATTGGGTCAGCGCCTATCAACAAGGGTTTGAGGTAGGTATCAATTGTTGTTTTACAAGCGTGTGGTGCAAGAGCGGCATTACCTAAACCAACAGTTCCGTCGTCGCACTCTATTTCTACAATCAGCCAACCCAGAAATCTAAACCCAGCAATTGAACCTGAAACGTCTGACACAAGATCGCCGGCAGTGGTGCAAAAGTGAGGAGGCATTGGGGCAACTGGTCCAATCCACTCCCAAATAGTCGTTCTAACATCTATTATTTTTGTCATTATATTTTTTCTTTCAAACTACTTTGACGTTCAATTGTGAAGATAAGCTTCTTATAGTGCTTCAAAACTATAACTTTCACAGGGACAATTTTCGTACTAATTTTGACTGATAAAAAAAAACTTGTCAAACAAATTTTTGTCTGACAAAAATACAAAAATGACGACTCGAAGACTTTGGGGAGGTAGTGCCGAGTGGGAAATTTATTCAGTGAACGGCGCAAGATTATTAAAACAAATTTGAGTTTGCCGACATTTGGAATGGGAACAGCACATTTAGGCGAACTGTATGGGCGCGTTGAGGAGCATATAGCACAAGCCACCTTTGAGGCGGCGTGGGACAGTGGTGTTCGATATTTTGACACTGCGCCTTGGTATGGCCGTGGGTTAGCCGAACACCGTCTGGGAGCATTTCTACGCACAAAGCCTCGCAACGAATTTTCAGTCACAACCAAAGTTGGGCGAACTTTGCACCGCCCCTTGCAGCCTCAAAATTTTGATCGTGAACCTTGGCACGGTGGTCTAAACTTTGAAGTGAAATTTGACTATTCTTACGATGGTATCATGCGGTCTTATGAGCAGGCTTTGCAACGACTTGCATTGGATACAGTTGACGCATTAGTCATCCACGATTTAGACAGTCTGTTTCACGATGAAAAAACAATCTCGAAACATATTGCAAATCTCATGGAATCAGGTGTGCGAGCTCTAAACGAGCTAAAGTCATCAGGTGATATTCAAGCATATGGCATGGGAATAAACAGAAAGGAACAGCTGGCTGATCTCGCCCAAAAGGTTGACTTGGACTTTGCTCTCGTTGCCATGCCCTATACTCTTATTGACCAAGATAGCCTGCATACTGGTATGAAAGCCTGTATGGATCGTGGTGTAGGCATAATAATTGGAGCGCCTTTCGCTTCTGGTATACTTGCTACTGGGTCGGCGGGTGCTGCTCACTACGCCTATGAAAAGCCTGACCAGTCAATAATTGACAAAGTTCGCAATATAGAAAGTGTATGTGCCGATCATAACGTATCACTGCAAGACGCTGCTTTACAGTTTCCATTAGCACATCCTGCCGCTGTTTCAATTATTCCTGGCGCTGCTAAACCTGAAGAGCTAATAGCCAATGTCGCTTCTATCGATACCGATATCCCTTCTGCTTTCTGGGACGAACTTAAATCGAAAGGTTTGATTTCGCCAGATGCCCCGGTTCCCGTAAAGTTTGTTAAATGACAAAAGAAAAAAAGATACTACTAGAAGCGCGTGGCATTTCAAAGCAGTTTGGCGGTGTCAAAGTTTTGAGTGATATAAACCTTGATCTTTGTACAGGTGAAATCCATGCACTCCTTGGAGAAAATGGGGCAGGCAAGTCTACTTTTGCTAAAATACTTGCGGGTGTTCATCGACCTACCCGTGGTCAAATGAAATTGAACGGTGAATCCGTAGACGTTTCAAGCCCAATTGTAGCTCAAAAACTAGGTATAGCGCTAATTCATCAAGAACCAATCTCGTTTCCTGATCTTTCGGTGGCCGAGAATATTGTGATGGGAAGACAGGTAGGAGGCTTGTTTTCACGTGTACCTTGGACTGAAATTATTGAGGAAGCGCGTCATTATCTTGATATGTTAGATGTTTCAATAGATGTTACCCGCCCTATGCGGGGCCTATCAATCGCCAACCAGCAAATGGTAGAAATTGCGCGTTCGTTGGCATCAGATAGCAAGTTAATAATTATGGATGAGCCTACCGCTCCCCTCACACCACGTGAGGTTGAGACTCTTTTTAAAATCGCCCGAAGGTTACGAGAGGAAGGACGCACAATTATTTTTATATCTCATCGGTTGGAAGAGGTAAGGATGCTTTGCGACCGTGTTACAATTTTCCGCGATGGAGCACACATCTCTACAGATACAATAGATGTTATTTCTGACGATGAAATTATAAAGCTAATGATCGGTCGGACATTGAAGAAATACATGCGCAAGCATAAAGCAAAGGTGGGTGAGATAGCCATGGAAGTATCGAGCTTATCCTTGCCGGGTAAGTTCGAAAATATAAGTTTTTCCCTTAGAAGGGGTGAAATCATAGGTCTAGGTGGTCTTGTAGGTGCAGGACGGACAGATGTTGCGCGAGCCCTATTTGGTGTCTCTCCCGCGGCAACTGGTCAGATAACTATAGGTGGTGTTAAAGCAATCATAGACAAACCAGCGGATGCTATTGAGTTGGGATTAGCGTTCGTTCCAGAAGACAGAGCAGGTCATGGAATTTTTTCAACTTTGTCCGTGGAGCATAATCTAACCGCCACTATTCCAGACAAAATTGCACCTAAAGGAATTATAAGCCGAAAGCTTGAAAAAAGTATTTCAAGTAAGGCTGTTGATGACTTGTCAGTTCGGCTCGCATCATTGCGTCAACCAATTGTTGAACTCTCTGGTGGAAACCAACAGAAAACTATCCTAGCGCGCTGGCTTTTAACAGAACCTGAAATTCTCATTCTTGACGAACCTACTCGTGGGATTGATATAGGTGTTAAAGCTGAATTTTACGATATGATTGGCGATCTTGCAGCGATGGGTCGTGCAATACTTTTGATATCTTCCGAACTACCTGAGCTTCTTTCACTTTGCGACCGGATCCTAGTTATGTCGGAAGGTCGTGTTACTGCTGAGCTACCACGAGAAAGTGCAACCCAAGAAAATATAATGCAAGCAGCAGTTCCTAGAAGTATATTAGCCGCATGACCCTTGTTCGCTCAATATTGCTCCGGCGGGAAGCAGGGATCCTAGTAATGATTGTGCTTTTCTGTGCCGCTGTAGGTTTTTATAAACCACAATTTTTGACCTTGCAGAGTTTGAAAATCATCCTTTTACTAACACCCTTGGTGATGATTGGGGCTATGGCCCAGATGCTTGTATTAGTTGCACGACACGTCGACCTATCAATAGGATCAATGCTAGGTTTTTCTGCCATGGTTGTGGGTTTGATGTATCGTGAATATCCAGACATATACTGGCTTCTTGGTTTTCCCGTAGCTATATTTACTGGTGCTATTTTAGGTCTTGGTAATGGGCTTTTGGTAACAATTTTTAGTTTGCCTTCAATTATTGTTACACTTGGGACGCTCAGTCTTTATCGTGGACTGACTTTTATTATTTCAGACGCTCGTCAAATCAATCGGTCTGTTATTCCAACCGAGTTGAAAGTTATGTCACGCACTTCACCAATCTTTGATATACCATGGATTATTTTGATTGCGTTTGGAATTGCTTTGATGACGTTCATTATTGCTCGGCATACCCAACTTGGCCGTCAGATATATGCGCTTGGCTCTAACCCAGAAGCAGCGCCTCTGCGTGGCATTGATGTAACGAAAGTTACATTGATTGTTTTCACACTAGCTGGAGCACTGAGCGGTTTAGCTGGAATACTCTATGCTAGTCGCTGGGGCTTTGTTAATCCATCTAACACCGGTGCTGGATTTGAGTTTCAGGTTATTGCTGCGGTGGTCATCGGTGGTGTGTCAATAAATGGTGGTATTGGAACGGTAATGGGAACCGTTCTGGGAGTCCTTTTATTGGGGTGCGTCGCAGCTGCGTTACCTTTACTTGGCATTCCTGGTTCCACTCAAAACTCAATCTATGGAGCAGTAATTTTGATCGCCTTGTTAATTGATAGGTCGGTCCGTCAGGGTGGAATCATTAAAAGGTCGGGAGCAATAGAATGAGTGATCAATCTACAACGCAAACGCGCGAACTTGCACCAGCCAGGTCAGCCTGGCACGTGGCTCTGGTGCGTCCTGAAACTATGACGTTTCTACTTTTAATTTTTGGATTGATTGGTGCCAGCTACCTTTCTCCATTCTTTTTAGACATTAATTATATCCTGCGTAGTTTTACTCTAACGGCAGAAATGTCAATTGTTGCTCTCGTTCTTACTATGGTAATTATTTCGGGTGAAATCGATCTCTCACCCGCTGCTAACATGGCGCTATCAGCATGTATTTTTGCATGGGTTCAAGCAGCAGGAGCTCCAATTTATCTAGCAGTGTTAGTTGCCTTGTTTGCAGGTTTGGCGATGGGGGCACTGAATGCTTTTATGTCAATCCGTATGCAATTACCCTCAATCATTGTAACGATAGGCACACTGATTTTTTTCCGAGGGCTTGCGCAAGTTATTGCTGGTGACAAATCAATCCGAGTGCCTGATAGTTTTATAGGGATCAATACAGTTATGATCGCCGGGATACCTCTACCGGTCATAATATTCTTTGCTATGGCTATCATCCTTGGCTTTGTTCTTGGAGCAACGATAATTGGCCGACAAATATATCAAATAGGCACTAATAAAGAAGCTGCTTTGCACGCCGGTATAAATTCAACAAGGATAAAGGTTGGCCTCTTTCTTCTGCTTGGCTTGGTAAGTGCAGCGGCTGGCATAATGGCTGTGTCACGTCTCGGATCCGTGCGCTACGACCTTGTACTTGGGGGGGAATTACAAATGGTTCTAATGGCGATGCTGGGTGGAACATACATTTTTGGTGGACGTGGCACGATCTTAGGCACATTTCTGGCTGCTTGGCTTTTAGTGATCGTATCGACAGGCATGACAGTTGCCAATCTTTTGCCAGCAATTCAACTTACTGTGCTAGGTATTCTGCTAATCGTTGCCATAATTGCAACCAATTTTATTTATGCTCGAACTCAAAGATAACGGGCAAACCACGGGCGATTATCGCCTTAAAATAAAATAAGCAAACGGAGGAAAAAATGCTTAAAAAATCACTTATTTCGGCTAGTGCCGCATTATTACTAACGGCTGGAGTTTCTACTGCTGAAGACATTGATATAGTCTTTGTTGGTAAAAATACTGGTAATCCTTATTTTGACTCTCTAACGCAGGGTTTTGTAGATGCATGTGAGGTAATAGCGTGTAATTTTGAATTTGTTGCTCCAGCAACTGCTGAAGCTACTTCACAAATTCCCTTTCTGGAGGCTCAAATCCAAAGGGGCGTCGACGTGATTGCAATCTCACCAAATTCACCGGATGCGTTGAACCAGGTGTTTCAATCAGCGCGCGATAAAGGAATAATCGTTTTAACAGTGAACGGCGATATTACTGGGAATGAACAATACAGGGATGCAACAATACTACCAACGGATTTCACTAAAGTGGGTGCAGACCAGATCGAAATGGTTGGATCACTAATTGGTTACAAAGGCGAAATTGCAATACTATCGGCGACAACAGAAGCACCAGATCAAAACTATTGGATTGAAGGTATGAATGAGACCCTTGCTAACGATCCTAAATATAGTGATATGACTTTAGTCGCCACAGTTTACGGCGACGATCAACCAGAAAAATCAACTACCGAGATGGAAGCTCTGCTGGCTAACTTCCCAAATCTCAAAGGAATTATAGCGCCAACTACTGTAGGTATTGCGGCTTCTGCACAGGTTGTACAAAGTCGAGGAATTGCGGATCAAGTGAAGGTGACTGGTCTCGGTTTACCTTCGGAAATGCGCGAGTTCATCAAAGATGGAACCGTAGAGGGCTTCCAGTTGTGGTCGCCTTATAACGAAGGCTGGTTAGCATCACACTTTGCGGTTGGTTTAAAGAATGGAACTATGACTAATGCAGTTGGAGCCACATTTGACGTTCCTAACTTAGGAACGATCACAATTAATGCTGGAAACTCTATAAATACCCAGTCTGCGTTGACGACTTTCAACGCAGCAAACATTGATGATTTTGACTTCTAAATTAAAATTGGTGAGCGTCTATTTGGCGCTCACCCTTAGTTTTAGAGAATTTTTATGAATTATTATGATTTTCAAGATCGAACCGCTATTGTGACGGGCGGTGGTCAAGGTATTGGTTTTTCAGTAGCAAAGCGTATTTTAGAAGGTGGTGGGAAGGTTGCAGTGTGGGACGTAGACCAAGAACTTCTTAATTCGCTTATTGAAAACCTTGGTGGAAGTGCCTCCAATATTTTAGCACAAAATGTTGATATAAGCGATCCGCTTGCTGTCCAAGTAGCTTCGGATACTGTGCACGGCACATTTGGTAAAATAGATATTTTAATCAATAATGCTGCTATAGTTGGGCCAAATGCATCAACCTGGGAGTATCCCGAAGGCGCATTCGAAGAAGTCGTTCGCATAGGTTTGATTGGTACATATTATGTTAGCCGCGCAGTGGCCCCACATATGATTTCAGCCAACTATGGTAGAATTGTAAATATTAGTTCAGTTGCAGGAAAAGAAGGCAACCCTGGAGCACCAGCATATTCTTCAACTAAGGCGGCAGTACTCGCTCTGACAAAATCTTTAGGCAAAGAACTGGCTCAGTATGATATTTCCGTAAATGCTGTGACACCAGCCGTTGCAAAGACCAAGATGGCACTAAGTCAAGATCCTGATTTCCTACAAATGATTTTATCGAAAATTCCACGCGGTCGTATGCTAGAACTTTCTGAAGCCGCGGCGATGATTTGTTTTTTAGCCAGCGAAGAAAACTCATTTACTACTGGAGCAGTTTTTGATCTTTCAGGTGGTCGAGCAACTTACTGAATTTCGTTTATCTGAAAACATTAAATTTTAGCTTCTAAAAGTTTTATCTCATGGCAAACAGAAGCAAAAAAGTTAAATACAGTCTGGGTGGGCTTATGAAATTAATTGAAGAATTAAGAGTAGTCCTTGGTGGTCAACACGTACTTATTGGAAAAGATAAAGAACGGTATTCTTCTGACTGGTTAGGACAATATAGCTTTGAACCTTTGTGCGTCGTCCGTCCAGCGTCTACGGAGGAGGTATCAAAAGTTATCAAGTTAGCCATTAGATTTGAAGTAAAAATAGTCCCCGTTGGCGGCAACACAGGTCTAACTGGAGGCACTAATTCAGATAATGCTATTTCCATTTCTATGGAGCGCATGAACAGAATTAATGAAATTCGACCAAATTCAAAAATTGCTCTCGTTGAAGCTGGGGTAATTCTTGCAAATTTACATCAGGTCGCAAGTGAAAATGGTCTAAAGTTTCCACTTACTTTTGGTGCAAGAGGTTCAGCAACAATAGGCGGTGTTTTGTCTACGAATGCAGGGGGATCGAATGTGCTGAAGTACGGTAACACCAGAGACCTGGTCTTGGGAGTAGAAATTGTTTTACCAAACGGTGAGATAATGAATTTGATGTCTGAACTGCATAAAGATAATTCTGGTTATTGCTTGCGAGATTTAGTTATTGGAGCCGAAGGTACTTTAGGAGTAATTACAAAAGCTGTACTAAAACTTTTTCCGAAGCCCAAAGCTTATGCCACTGCTATGGTTGCCGTTGAAAGCCTTGATCATGCACTTACATTGTTAAATGAGTTGCAAGAAGGAACCGGAGGGGCTGTAGCGGCATATGAATATATGCCTAAAAGTTATATACAAGGTTACATGGCGTTATCTTCCTCTAATCGTAAGCCATTCGAAAATGATTATGAACATTTAGTTATGGTTGAATTAGAAACAACTGTGGAGTTGTTTTCAAAACCTGGAGTTGACGGGCAAGTTTTGTTGAGCGCTGAATTAGAAAGAATTTTAATTAAAAATCTAAATAAAGGTTTTGTCCATGATGCTCACGTTGCGCAAAATGAAGAACAACGGAAGATTATGTGGGCTAGGCGAGAGGCCGCAACAGAAATATCTCTCTTGAAAAGGCCTCTTATAAATAATGACATAGCTGTTCCATTGGATATGGTATCTAAATTCTTAGACATTATGGAGAAAAGGCTTCCTGAATTGGATCAAAATGCTGATGCTTTTATCGTATCTCATCTTGGTGACGGTAATGTTCATTATGGCGTTTGGCCCAGTCAAGTTGATGAAAAGCACAAAGATAACATTATGGAGACAATAGAAGACATTGTTCTCTCTTTAGGTGGTAGTTTTTCTGCAGAGCATGGGATAGGTTTGTCTAAATTGTCTTCTATGAAGCGACGTAAAGATAGCGTCGCGTTAAAAGTCATGCGTCAAATAAAAGATGCAATAGATCCTAAAGGAATTATGAACCCAGGAAAAGTATTGCCAAGAGAATACGATGCTTAATCTTTCCAATCAAGAAATTAGGCCTCCTTACAAAAAATATCCTCATATATGGATTTCAAAAATAGAGGATGAAAATAGGCAGAGAATGGGACATGCTACGGTACGGGCTATCAAAATTTCTGGTGGCAGTGTTTTAGCCACGAACATCAAGGTTGAAAGAGTTGGTAGCCTAGCCAAAGAAAAATACGACACGCAAGTTCGCGATATTTGCAATCCGAACCTAATTCAAGCACTGAATTCACTGTCATTCAAGCCTATGCGGTTTATGGCGGGTGGACCATTTAAAATATGAAGTAAAGGATTATATTCTATGAAATTATGCCGATTTGGAGATGCTGGAACAGAAAAACCAGGTCTGATTGATGACAAAGGTGTTTTGCGCGATCTATCTCCGCATGTTACAGACATTAATCCCAACCTTCTAAGTGATCTATCAATTATTAAAAAACTTGCACCAAGCCAATTAACTGTTGTTGATGGTAATCCTCGATTGGGCCCTTGCGTAATTGGTAGCGGGAAATTCATGTGCATAGGACTGAATTATGCTGATCACGCGGAAGAAAGTGGTATGCCTGTGCCTTCTGAACCTGTACTATTCATGAAAGCTACCAGTGCTATTTGCGGACCTAATGATCCAATTATCATTCCCCGTGGAAGTGTAAAGACTGATTGGGAGGTAGAGTTAGGTGTCATAATTGGCAAAGCGGCAAAATACGTCTCAGAAGCAAATGCATTTGATCATGTAGCAGGTTACTGTGTGATTAACGACGTCAGTGAGAGAGATTTTCAACTAGAACGTCAAGGTCAATGGAGTAAAGGGAAAAGTTGTGATAATTTTGGTCAAATTGGACCTTGGTTAGTGACCAAAGATGAGGTGCCAGATCCACAAAGTTTATCTATGTGGCTTGAAGTCAATGGTGAGCGCGTTCAGAACGGTTCAACCAAGACAATGGTTTATGGCGTAGCTCATCTCGTAAGTTATCTAAGCCAATTTATGACATTGCATCCAGGCGATATAATTTCGACAGGAACGCCACCAGGAGTTGGCTTAGGGCTTGACCCACCACGGTATTTAAAGCCTGGCGACATTGTTGAATTAGGCATCTCTGGTCTCGGCCGACAGAAACAAAGTTGTGTAAGAGATTTCTAGATTATGCGATCTAACAAAAGCTAGATAAGATTAATGCGTCTGAAAGATTGTTACAATTTCCATGATTTTCGCAATTTGGCAAAGCAGCGTTTACCGAGCCCTATTTATAATTATATTGATGGCGGAGCTGATGACGAGGTCACACTGCGAGAAAATACAAAGAGCTTTGAGCGTTGCGACCTTCTTCCCTCAGTTCTTCAAGGAATTAGTGAGGTGGATACCTCAGTCTCCGTGATGAACCAAAAGTTAGATTTGCCATTTTACTTATCGCCCACTGCGCTCCAGAGGTTGTTTCATCACGAGGGAGAACGTGCGGTTGCAGCCGCCGCCGCAAAGTATGGTACCATGTTTGGTGTATCATCATTGGGCACAGTCTCTCTAGAGGAAATCCGAAAAAAACACGATACACCTCAAATCTACCAGTTTTACTTCCATAGAGACCGAGACCTGAATGCTGCAATGATGTCTAGGGCTAAAGAAGTAGGAGTTGAGGTGATGATGCTAACTGTAGACTCTATAACAGGAGGAAATCGAGAGAGAGACCTAAGAACTGGTTTTACAATCCCCTTTCGCTTGACATTGGGAGGTATAATTCAATTTTTGATGAAGCCAATGTGGGGCATCAACTATTTATTCAATGAACGTTTTAGTCTGCCTCAGCTTCAGGGTCATATAGATATGAATGGTTCGGCAAGTTCAATAAGTGGCTATTTCACGGAAATGCTTGACCCAACCATGCAGTGGGACGACATCGCAAAAATGGTACAAGATTGGAATGGGGAGTTTTGCTTAAAGGGCGTCATGACCGTTGAAGATGCTAAACGTGCAGTTCAAATTGGTTGTACAGGCATAGTTTTATCAAACCATGGAGGGCGACAACTAGATGGTTCAAGGACGCCTTTTGACCAATTAAAGGAAGTTGTTGATGCTGTTGGTGACGAAATTGATGTTTTGATGGATGGGGGCGTTCAGCGCGGCACTCATGTCTTGAAAGCGCTTTCTCTCGGAGCGAAAGCCGTTGGTATTGGCCGGGGATATTTATACGCCTTAGCTGCAGGTGGACAGCCAGCTGTTGAGAGAGCAGTTAGCTTACTGCGTAACGAAATAGAAAGAGACATGAAACTGTTAGGTGTGAGCCGGATCGATCAATTAAGCCCAAAAAACCTACGTTTTAGAGATATATAGTAAGTTTATAAGGTTTATTGAAGGTAGGTGGAGCCCCTTACACACAAAAAGGCACAGGTAGCGCACGGGCGCGCGCGCGTTGCAAATGTGGTGCTTTATTTTGGAACCCATTTGGAACCCAAAAAACAAAAGGCCCAGCGTGATTTCCGCTAAGCCTTTGATTTTATGGTGCCCCCACACGGACTCGAACCGCGGAC
>Ga0181560_10002571_pt1 | contig 16858 bp, 11 predicted proteins | sample 011ome_20_FD_133751 | JGI IMG/M metagenome (GOLD analysis project Ga0181560, IMG submission 133751) | Coastal salt marsh microbial communities from the Groves Creek Marsh, Skidaway Island, Georgia - 011509CT metaG (megahit assembly) | ecosystem: Environmental > Aquatic > Marine > Intertidal...
AAACAAGCGGAGCTCGAGCGCGCCGTCGACAAAATCGACCAAGCCGTCGACGCCGGGGACGCCGCCGCTCTGCGCGCCGCGTGCGCGGCGGCGCGCGCGCTGGCGCGCGCGACGCTGCCCTCCCCCGACCTCGCCGCGGCCGTCTGCGCGTCGTTCGTGGGCGAGGCCATCGACGGCGGTGACACGCACGCGGACGCGTACGCTGAGAGCCCCAACGCGGGGACGCTCAGGTCGACCACCGAGGTGCCACTGCTGGCGGTGCGCGCGTCCCGCGACGTCGAGGACCCCGCGTGCGCGGGGGGGGACAAAGCGTCGAGAGCCTTTTTCGACGCGTTCGACCGCCCCGAGGGCGAAGCGTCCACTTTCGACGGGCTGGGCGTGACCGCGGCTCGGAGCCGAGACGTCGCGGAGGCGGTGGCAGAGGCGTGGGCGAGCGCGTTCACGGTCGAGTCCGTCATTCGCCGGCGCGTCGCCGGCGTGACAGGCAGCCACGCGCGCGCGCGCGTCGCCGTCGTCGTGCAGCCCCTCGCCGCCGGCTCGGTGTGCTTCGAGGCGCGCACGAGCCTCCCCCTCGCGGCGGCGTCGTCCGCGGCTGGAACGAATCACTGCGAGGTTTCTTTAGGGCCGGGGTTCGGCGGGTGGTCCCGGGACGCGCGCGCCGGCGAGCCATGGGTCGTGCGCGTCGACGCGCGCGACGGCACCGCGACGACGACGCAGTTCGCCAGCCTGGACCTCAAGCGGCGCGTGTCAAAAAACGTCGTCGCCGCCGAAACCGTCGCCTACGCGAGCGAGGCGCTCGGCGGCGTCGGGCCGGAGGCGCGCGAGAGACGCGAGTCGCTGGCGCGAAGGATCGCCGCGGTCGGCGCCGTGCTCGAGGCGGAGTTCGGCGCGCCACAGCTCGTGGAGGGATGCCTCGTGGACGACGAGGTGTTCGTGACCCGGACCAGGCCGAGGCAGCCGTGAGGCGCGCCCGCGAGGAGCCAGCCGCGAGCCTCCAAAACGTCGCGGGAACGTTTTTTGATTCCTAAGAAAGCGAGAGAAGAGAGCGAGAGAGCGTCGCCCGGAAAGTCGTCGCGCGCGAACCATCGCGTATCCGGCGGCGGGGAGGATGACATCGTACGCGTGCGATGTCATCCACGTGGCTCTGACAGATATGCTACTTTGTGATACTACCGTGACGAGAGAGACTATCACGAGGAAGGGACGAGAGCGGCTCTCGGGCGCGACGTTTCGCGATTACTCGAAACCAAAAGTTCCATCGCACGACTTTTGTCTAACAACGTTCGTTGATCGGAAGCTTCCTCCGTCTCGCGTGCTCGGCGCACGCGATCTCGCCGCCCGCTCACGCCTTGGTGAGGACGTAGAGCGCCATGAACTCGTCCCCGAAGATCACCTCGCCGCCCTCCTCCAGATCGTACGCGATCCCCGCCTGGAGCTCCTCGCCGTCGATGAACGTGCCGTTCGTGGAGGAGAGATCCGTCACCATGACCTTCGCATCCGTGACTTCGATCATGGCGTGCGCGCCCGACACGGTGGGCACGGCGATTTCCAGCGACACGCTGTCGGAGGCCTTCCGCCCGACCACCATGCGCGCGGCGGTCAGGGGAAGGTCGCTCGGCGTCGTGAGCTCCTCGCCCAGGTGCTCGGTGGTGTTCGGCCCCGAGTTCTTGAGCACCCACGCGGCGACAGTCGTGGCGGCATTTCGGGAGCGCGAACGCGACGCGGCGAAGGCGCGCGCGTCGACGCGGCGGACGGCTTTCCCGCGCGCGTGCGCGCGCGAGGAGATGCGCGCGACTCCGACGGAGTGGGCGGCGGTCAGCATCGTGCGTGGGCCTGGGACGGCGTGCGGGTCGCGCAGAGAGTGACGCGACGTCCGTGAGCTGTCATGACGACATGACCACGGCGACTTTTTTTCGCGCCAACTTTTACCGGACTGGCCAGCTGGCCACAAATCATTCATCAGTGTGCCAGGCGCCCGCGCCGCGTGCCGCGCCACGATGGCGCCGCCTCCCCCGGACGCGTGGGCGGACCTGCCCGTGTTCGAGAAGGACCTGTACATGGAGCACCCCGCGGTGACCGCGCGCTCCGAAGCCGAGACGCGGGCTTTTCGCGCCGCCAGGGGCATCACGGTGACCGACGCCCCCAGTCGAGCCGGCACGTCCACGCCCGCGCCCGCGCGTTCCTTCGAGGAGTGCTCGTTCCCCAAGTACCTGCACACGCAGCTGCTCGCGTCCGGGTTCCGCGAGCCCTCGCCGGTGCAGGCGCAGGCGTGGCCCCTGGTCCTCTCCGGCCGCAACCTGGTGGCGGTGGCGGCCACGGGCTCGGGCAAGACCCTGGCGTACGCCCTGCCCGCCGTGGTGCACGTCAACGCGCAGCCGTACTTGGACGAGCGCAACGGCGACGGCCCCATCGTGGTGGTGCTCGCGCCGACACGCGAGCTCGTCGCGCAGATCGCGGCGGTGTTTCAGGCGTACGCCGCGAGCAGCAAAATCACCACCGTCGCCGTGTACGGCGGCGCGCCGCGCGCGCCGCAACAAAAGCTGTTGCGTCAAAAAACGTGCGAGGTGATCGTGGCGACGCCCGGGCGTCTGCTGGACTTCGTCGACGCCGGGGACGTGTCTCTGGCGACGCGCGCGAGCTTCGTGGTGGTGGACGAGGCGGACCGCATGCTCGACCTGGGGTTCGAGCCGCAGATTCGGAAAATCTCACAAGAAACGCGCCCGGACCGCCAGACGCTCATGTTCACCGCCACCTGGCCGCGCGCCGTCGCGGCGGCGGCGGCGGCGCTCTGCCCCGACGCCGCGTCGCTGCGCGTCGGCGGCGGCGCTCGCGACGGCGCTCGCGACGACGCACACGACCACGCGCACCTCCCGGCGGGCGTGCGGCACGTCTTGGAGCTGGTCAGCGAACGAGATAAGTACGCGCGTCTGGTGTCCGTCCTGGAGACGCGGCTGGAGACGCGGCTGGAAGAAAAGAACGAGCGCGCGCCGGGCGAGACGCGCCGCGTCGTCGTCTTCTTCTCCTCCAAGGCGCGCGCGGACGACGCGACGCGCGCGCTGCGCGCGGACGGGTTCCCCGCGCTGGCGATGCACGGGGACAAGGCGCAGGACGAGCGCGAGTGGGTGCTTCGCGAGTTCCGCGACGGGACCGCGCCGGTGCTGCTCGCCACCGACGTCGCCGCGCGCGGGCTGGACGTCGCCGGCGTTTTCACGGTGGTGAACTACGACGCGCCGGGAAGCGCCGAGGCGTTCGTGCACCGGGTGGGGAGGACGGGAAGGCGATCGAGTGTGATCGAGTGTGGCGGGGATACGAGAGAGGCGAAACGCGCGAAACACGACGTGACACACACGAACGTGGCCGGCGAGAGCGAAGAGACACACACGTTCCTGTGCCCGTCTTCGCGCGCGGACGCGAAGGTTGCGGGTTCGTTGATACGGACGCTCCGCGCCAACGGGCGCGCCGTCTCCGACGCCGTCGCGGCGTTCGCGAACGGGTCGTAGGCATACATCAGACGTTCACGATATCTGTTTCACGATCGCGTAGCGTGGTAGACGTTTATGATACGCAGCTCTTCTCATTAGGAAAACGGTCGCGTGGTACGGTCGCGGCGCGTCGGCGACGCGACTCCGCGACTCTCATCAGACGCCTTTTCGTTCGCGCGTGCGTTTTTTCGAGCACCTCCTGCGACGGACGCTTCAGAGTGTGAGAGACTGACGTGCCACGTGTCGCGCGGGTGACGTTTCGGCATCGCGGGTGCCGATAACGTCGGTGGCGTTCGCCCAGCGCGCACACGACCGCGCACACCCGAGGCGCCGTCTTCGTCTCGCGTCCTTCCGTCATCCCCGTCGTCATGATGCAGAGCGTTCCCCGGGCGATGACCCGCGCGGGCGCCGCGGCCGCGCGCCGCGCGGGCGTCGGCCGCACCGCGGGCGCACCGATCGTTAAGGCCGGAGGCGCTCCCAGCGCCGCGCGGCTCGCTCGCGCGGCCGCGGCGGCCACCCCCTGGTCCGCCCGCGGCGGCGGCGCGCGCACGCTGGTCCGCGCGTCGTCCGCGTCTGCTGCGCCGGCGGCGGAGGCGCCCAAGCCCATCCTGCTCTCGGAGTACGCCGCGCCCGACTACACGTACGCGTCGGTGTCGCTGGAGTTCGATCTGCGCGAGGAGGCGACGACGGTGACCAACGTCTGCGCGGTGGAGCCCGCGTTCGCGCCGGGCGCCGCGGCGCCCGCCCTGTTCCTGCACGGCGACGCCTCCATGAAGCTCGTCAGCGTGTCCGTGGACGGCACCGCGCTCGAGCCCGGCGAGGGGTACGCGCTCACGCCGAAGGGCCTCACCGTGCTGTCGCCGCCCGCCTCGGCGTTCGAGCTTCGCGTGGTGACGGAGATCAAGCCGCAGGAGAACACCGAGCTGGAGGGTCTGTACAAGTCCAGCGGGAACTTCTGCACGCAGTGCGAGGCGGAGGGGTTCCGGCGCATCACGTTCTTCCAGGACAGGCCGGACGTGATGTCCGTGTTCACCACACGCATCGAGGCGGACAAGAAGAAGTACCCGGTGCTCCTCTCCAACGGCAACTTGGTGGACTCCGGGCCCGTCTCCGGGGACGACGCGAGGCATTTCACGGTGTGGAACGACCCCTTCGTCAAGCCCTCGTATTTGTTCGCGCTCGTCGCGGGTGACCTGGGCGTCGTGGAGGACACGTTCACGACGATGTCCGGCCGCGACGTCGCGCTGCGCATCTACGTTGAGGCGCACAACCTCGACAAAGCCGACTTCGCGATGGAGTCGCTCGTGAAGAGCATGCGGTGGGACGAGGAGGTGTTCGGCTTGGAGTACGACCTCGACCTGTTCAACATCGTCGCCGTGGACGACTTCAACATGGGCGCCATGGAGAACAAGAGCCTGAACATTTTCAATTCGCGGCTCATCCTGGCGACGCCCACCACCGCCACGGACGCGGACTACGCCGCCATCGAGGGCGTCGTCGCGCACGAATACTTCCACAACTGGACCGGCAACCGCGTGACGTGCAGGGACTGGTTCCAGCTCAGTTTAAAAGAAGGCCTCACCGTGTACCGCGACCAGGAGTTCAGCAGCGACATGAACTCGCGCGGCGTGAAGCGCATCGGCGACGTCTCGCGTCTGCGCGCGTCGCAGTTCCCGCAGGACGCGGGCCCGATGGCGCACCCTATTCGCCCTGAGAGTTACATCAAGATGGACAACTTCTACACCGTGACCGTGTACGAGAAGGGCGCCGAGGTTGTGCGCATGTACGAGACGCTTCTCGGGAAGCGGGGCTTCCGCGACGGGATGGACCTGTACTTCGAGCGCCACGACGGCCAGGCGGTGACGTGCGACGACTTTTTGAACGCCATGGCTGACGCCAACCACGCGGACCTCTCCCAGTTCAAACCGTGGTACTCGCAGGCGGGCACGCCGCTGGTCACCGCGACGACGGCGTACGACGCTGAGGCGCGGACGTTTTCCGTGTCGCTGACGCAAGCCACGCCGGACACGCCCGGCCAGTCGGATAAGAAACCCGTCTTGATGCCCATCTCGATCGGCTTGGTGGGCCCCGACGGCACGGACGTGCCGCTGCGCCTTCGCGGCGAGGACGAAACCGACGAGGTCACGACCACGAAGACGCTCCGGTTCTCGGACGCCTCGGCGACGTACGTGTTCGAGGACGTCCCGGAAAAGCCCACGCCTTCGATCCTGCGCGACTTTTCGGCGCCGGTGCGCCTTTCGACGGACCTCGCGAAGGAGGACCTGATTTTCCTGATGGCCAACGACTCCGACCTGTTCAACAAGTGGGAAGCCGGCCAGACGCTGTTCCGTGAGACGTTGCTGAGCTTGATCGAGGACGCGAAACTCGGGAAAGAGCTCGTCTTGGACGACGCCATCGTCGCCGCGACGCGCGCCGTCGTCGCCGGCGCCGTCGACGACGCCGCAGACAAGGCTTTCATCGCGCGCGCCATGGCGCTTCCGTCCGAGTCGGAGCTCTCCGAGCTCGTCTCGCCCGCGGACCCCGACGTGATCCGCGAGGCGCGCGACTTCGTCGTCGTCGCGCTCGCCAGGGCGCTCAGGCCCGAGCTCGAGGCTGGCCTCGAGGCCAACTCCGCCGCGGAGTACGCGCGCGACGGTTCGGCGCGCGCGGCGCGCTCGCTCAAAAACGCCTGCCTCGCTTTTTTGTCGCGCCTCGAGGACGAGGCGGTGGACGCGGAGTGCGCGCGCCGGTTCCGGGAGGCGGACAACATGACCGACCAGGTGGCGGCGTTGGCGGCGCTCGCGAGCCGCGCGTGCCCCGAGCGCGAAGCGGCGCTCGCGGCGTTCTACGAGCAGTGGAAGCACGACCCCCTGATCATGAACAAGTGGCTCGGCTTGCAGGCGAGCGCGTCGCTGCCGAACAACGTCGAGAACGTCAAGGCGCTCATGGCGCACCCCGCGTTCGACGTGAAGAACCCCAACAAGGTGTACTCGCTGATCGGCGGGTTCCTGGGCGGGTGCCCCTCGAACTTCCACGACGCCTCCGGCAGCGGGTACGCGTTTCTGGGGGATGTCGTGCTGCAGCTGGACGCCATCAACGGCTCGGTCGCGGCGCGCATGGTGGCGGGGTTCACGCGCTGGCGCAAGTACGACGAAAAGAGGCAAGCGCTCATGAAGGCGCAGCTCGAGCGCATCGTGAACCACGAGGGGCTCAGCGAGAACGTGTACGAGATCGTCGCCAAGAGTCTGGAGTAGACGACCGGAACGACGCGTGATGTGTGATTCGATTCGAACGACGACGACGACGCGTCGAATGCGAAGATTCCGCGCGTACGATCGCGCTTTACAATTTACATCTTACGGTGCGTTTTTCCGTAAGCGGCTCTGTCGCCGTCGAAACCCCCGCGCCGCGCGCGCGACGTTACCCCTCGAAGTGCCTGAGGATGGAGAAGGGTCCCGCGCTCTCGGTCGCATTCGAGGCCACAGCTCCCGTATTTGCCGACGCGATCCTCACACCCACCCCGCCGCACGTCACGCACGAGCCCCTCTGCACGCCGTGCGGGCAGATCCGCGAGCCCTTGCACGCCGTGCAGTGGCTCTTCACGCGTCCGTGCGCGCAAATCTGCGACCCCTTGCAAATCTTGCAGTACGCGCGCACGCGCTTATGCTCGCAGATAGAGCTCCCGCCGCAGTCCTTGCACTGGTAACGCATGCGTTTGTGCTCGCATATGCTCGCCCCGCCGCACTCCGTGCACGAGTACCGGATCCGGTTGTGCTTGCACACCGCATCGCCGCCGCAGTCGCGGCACTTTGAGCGCTGGCGGTTGTGCTCGCAGATACCCTTTCCTCCGCACTCGCGACAGTAGTACCCGTTCGATCGACGGCCGTGCGGACACAACCGGTCCTTCGCGGGCTTCGCCACGCCCGCGCGGGCCACGCCAAGCCGCGCGCCCGGCGCCGACCCCGAGGGCGCCGACCCCGAGGGCGCCGAGCCGGGCGCGGGCGCCGCCGCGGCCGCCCCGACAGGGCGGGAGTTCACATATGAAGACCGCCCGCGCGTGCCTGCAGACCTGGCCGCACCCCGCGCGGAGTCGCGCGACGCGGCAGCCCCCGCGGACGCCGCCAGCGGCTCCGATGCACGGCTGGCTCTTGTACTCCGTCGTTCGCGCTCTCCTCCAGCTCGCTGTGGACGAGAACGCTCTCGGGGGCCCGACACCATGGGGGGAGGGGGGGGTCGCGAGAGCGTCTGCGAGATCCCTCGAGGTTGCGCTTGTTTCTACGTGCTTGCACATATCTACTCATTCACGCTTCGAGAGGTACGTTTTACACGTTTTACGGTTCGTAACTCAAGGAAGAATCCCAACCGTTGCTTGTTGATGTTTCTGCAGTTTCTGCAATTTCTACACCTTCTCGGCGTGCGGCACGTCGAGGTTTGCCGAGAAATTTTTGATTGCGAGCGCGGCAAGAAAAGGATGACGAAGAAGTCGTTAAAACTCTGATTACCACCAACGATGTGGCTTCCTCATCACGGCCCGCCTCGAGGGCTGTGCGCTAGACGTGAGCGCGTCGCTGGCGGGTGCCACCGGCTCGTCGTCGCGCACGCGGGGAGCTCCGCATTCCCGAGACGCGGGCTCGACCGTTCGCGGGTGCGGGACGAGCGCGAGCGGGACGCGAGGCTCGTTGTTACCGCTCGACTCGAAGACCCGAACTTCCCTCGAGCCATCGCGCGGCGAGCCGGTGGTTCCCCGGATCTGACCGGTCGCGCTCGGGGTTTCGAGCCGCGCTCTTCACGCGGCGGTACACACGTCGCGGTTTCTGCGCGTCTCGTTTCCGTCGGAACCATGGCCGTCGCGACCGAGCGACGCGTCTCCGCGTCCTCGTCTCCCCTCGCGCGTTCGGAGACGAAGAGTAAAAAAAGCGAAAAAAGAAAAAAAAAATCTTCCCGCGACGCGTTCCGCGTCGGCGCGCTCAGCGGGTGCGCCGCGAGCTTCTCCGTGCAGACGTGCATGTTCCCCCTGAACACGGTCAAGACACGTCTGCAGGCGCGCGCGCCCGAGGTGAGCCTGAAAACCCTGCGCCGAACCCTGTTCCGCGGGCTCTACGCCGGCTTCTTCGTCGACACGCTGGGGTCCGTGCCCGGGACGGGCGTGTTCATGGCGACGTACGAAGCGTTGAAGAGCGCCGGGGTGGTGCCGCCCGCGGTCGCGGCTTCAGTCGCGGGCGTCGCCGGCTCGCTCCTCGTCGCGCCCGCGGACGCCATCAAGCAGCGCCTGCAAGTCGACGCGTCGAAAACGCTTCGCGGCGAGCTGCGAACCATCGCGAACTCCAAATCGCCCATCCGCTCGCTCTTCGTCGGGTACCCCCAGTTCCTGGCGCGCGACTTGCCCTTCGACACCGTGCAGGTGACGACGTTCGAGGTGCTGAAGCGGTGGCACGCCTCCGCGGTCGATCGTCGATCGACGCCGCGCGAGCTGGCAATGCTGGGCGCCGCCGCGGGCGCGTTCACCGGGATGGTCACGACGCCGCTGGACGTGGCGCGAACCGCCGAGGTGTGCGCCGCCGCCGCCGGCGTCGAGTGCCGCGGCGCGTCGTGCCTGGCGGCGCTGGTACGAAGAGGCGGGCCGGGCGTGCTCCTGCGCGGCGCGGCGCCGCGCATGCTGGAGATCTCGCTGGGGGGCGCGATCTACTTCTCCGCGCTGGAGGCGGCGAAGCGGGCCCTGGGATGGGACGAGAGCGAGAGCCGAGAGCGTTCGCATCATCGGTAGACTATTAATACCTGTCGTCGCCTTCCCCCGGCGCGCGCCTGGCGCCTCCCCCCTTGTTCTTCTTGCGCACCTTGACGTGCAGCACGAGGTGCACGCGCCGGCCGAACATCTCCTCGAGAATCGTCCGAGCGCGGATGCCGATCTGCCCGATGGCGCTCCCGCGCCTGCCCACCACGATCTGCTTCACGTTCACCGAGTCCACCACCAGGGTCTGCTCGATCTTGTACGAGCCGTTCCGGAAGTTCTCCCAGCTGTCGTGCAGGGGAACCACGTTGTACGGCAGCTCCTTGTGCAGCCGCTGGTACACGCACTCGCGCACAACCTCCACGGCCCGGTCGATCAAAGACTTGTCCGTGGTCTTCGACGGGTCGAGCGCCCAAGGACGCGCCGGCGCCGACGCCGCGAAATGATCGAGCACCCTTTGCACGCCCGCGCCTCGTTTCGCGCTGATCGGGTAGAGCTGCGCGAACGGGTGCTCCCGCGCGAGCGCGCGCGCCACGTCCTTCACGCGGTCCTTTTCCCCCGCGTCGAACAGGTCGACTTTATTCAACGCGAGCACGGACTCCGGGATGGGCAACCCGCTCGCCTCCGTGTACCGCAAACGCTCCAGGTGCTCTTTGGCGCCGGAGAGGAGCGTCGTCACGCGCGGGTCCGGCCGCGTCGCTTGTCTGTGCGCGTCCACGATGAACAGCAGCGCGTCGCAGGACGCCGCCGCGGCCCACGCGCTGGTCACCTTCTGGGCGTGCTTCGGGTTGCGGTAGTGCTCCGGGCCGACGATCCCGGGCAGGTCCACGAAGAGCACCTGCGTCTCGCCGCGCGTCACGGCGGCGAGCGTCTCCCCTCGCGTGGTGTTGGTCTTCGGCGAGACCGCGCTGACGTGCGAGCCCACGAGCGTGTTCACCAGCTGGCTCTTCCCCGCGTTCGGGACGCCCAGCACGCCCACGCGGATGCACCGCTGATCCGCCTCGGCGACGGCGGCGTCGGCGGACGGCGCGACGGCGGTTCGGCTCAACCGAACGCGGCGCGAACCGTAATGCGGCTCGTTCGCGTCGTCCTGACGTTTAGATTGGAATCGGGCGTCTTCTGTCTGTCGACCGCCGCTCGACGAATACGGACGCTCGCGCTCGCGTCCGTCGTCCGCGAGTCGCCGGCGCACCCAGTGTTCTTTCGAGAGCTCCTCCTTGGCGCGTTCCTTGAACATGCGCACCTCGTGGAGCACGCGCGCGCGGCGGAGACGCTCGGCGCGCGCGCCGCGTGACTCCTCGCGTTCATCGTCGCCGCGGATGCGCGGGACGAAGCGGGGAGCCGCGCCGTACGGCGCGGCACGCGCGGCGCGGGTCCACGCGCGCAGATGCGGCGGAGGCGCGGCACGCGCGATCGCGACGCCGCCGAGCGTCGGCGTCAGCCCCGACGCGGACGACGCACCCGATCGCGCGACGAGCCAAGGCTTCGCCGCGGCCAACGCGCGTCTCGCCAGGGTCGCAGCCTCCCGCGAGAGAGACGCCATGCCGTCTGGCTGGCTCGGCGCGCTGTCGCCGCGGGCGCGCTCTGTCTTGTGAGTGCACCGCCCACGGAGAGAGGTCCACAAAAAAAAGGCTTCTCGTCTGGATCACGGCGACGCCGTTTGTCGAAGAAACCTTCCACGACCGTCCGACACTTCGCACGACGCAGGGATGGGCGACATCGCGTACCGCGTCTCCGAGCGCGTGTTTTACCGCGCGTCACCGCATGTGGAGCCCGCGCGATCGGCGACGGTGACGCACACGCGAGATGACGCCCTGGTCGTTGCCGTGGACGGGGAGAAGCAAAAGACGGACGTGCCGATCGGTTCCGTCTCGACATCGATCGCGCGTCGGTTCGAGGAGCGCCAGAAGGTGCTCCTGACCCCCGGGGGGCGCGTCGAGATGGGCAAGAAGGACAAGAAGCCCAAGGGCACGCACGCCTCCGTCTCCGACGTCGACGCGACTGCCTGGCCGCCCTCGTACATGGTGCGCGAGGAGGGCAAGTCCGGGCACAAGCCAGCCAGGGCGAGCGAGATGGTTTCGCTGGAGCTGGCGCTGCAGGTCGCCGCCGACGAGGCCGCGAAGGAGCTGGTCGCGCGCGAGGAGACGGAGGCGCGCGAGCGCGAGGCCGCGGCGCAGAGTAAGGCGCAGAAGGCGGCCGCGAAGAAGGCGGCGCGCGAGAAGGCCGAGGCTGAGCTCCGGGAAAGGGAGGAGACGGCGGCGGCGTCGGCGGCGTCGGCGGCGCCGCTGCCCGGGTTCGCGAAGCCGCCCCCGCCCGGGTTCGAAGAGGCGTCGCCCCCGGGCGACGCGGAGGCTGCGCGCGTCGCGGCGAAGGCTGCCGCGCGCGCGAACGCGCGCGCCGAGCAGGAGGCGCTCAAGGCGGCGCGCGCGGCCGCGGAGAAGGAGGCCAAGAACAAGGCGAAGAAGGAGGCGCAGAAGGCGCGGCGCGCCGCCGAGGCGGCGGAGCGCGCGGCGCGCGAAGCAGAGGCGGCGACTCGGCGCGCCGCCGAGGAGCAGCGAGAGGCTGCCGCACGAGCGATCCGGGAACGAGAGGAGACTGTGGCGCGAAGTATCCGAGAAAAGGAAGAGGCGGCCCGAGCCGCCGAGGCGGCTGCGCTGTCGGAGAAGAAGGCGCGGGAGGCGGCGCGGGAGGCGGCGGCGAAGGCGGAGCGCGAGGCGCGCGCCGCGAACGAAGCCGCCGAGAAGCGCGCTTCGGCGGCTTCGGCGGCGGCGGCGCGAGCCGCCGTTCGAGCCGCCGCAGTCGAGGCGGACGCCGCCGCGCGAGAAACAGCCGAGCGCGCCGCCGAAGACGCGACCGCGGCTGCCGTCGCGCAGAGGGGCGCCGCCGAGCGCGCCGCGAAAGCCGCGGAGGAGGCTCTGCTCGCGTCCAAGACGCAGGCGAGGCGCGCGCGCGAGCGCGAGAAGGAGGCGAAGAAGAAAGCGAAGCAGAAGGAGATCGAGGCGAAGCTCGCCGAGCTGGGGGCGGACGAGGACTTGCTCGCGCTCGCCACGCCGGGGGTCATGCGCGCGCGCGCCGAGGAGGAGGACGAGCCGAGCGAGGGCGCGAGGCGGCGGAAGAGCGGCGGCGGCGGCGGCGGCGGGAAGAAAGCATGGAAGCAAAAGAAAAAGGGAAGCCGACCCGTCGGCGGCGGCGCCGCCGATCGCGCGCTCCGAGAGGAAGCGTCGAAAGGGTCCAGCGACCTCGCGGTTCTATACGTGGCTTGTGCGGCGCTCTTCGCCGTGCTCGCCGCGGTGCTGGTGTGGGCGTACAACACTCTGCTCTGAGAGCGGCGCGGGAGCGACGGGAGCGACGGTGTGAATTCCCACGAGAAGGAAACGAATCTCGTTTTTGGTTCGAGAGGCGACCCAACTCCTTCGTCTTTTCGGCCCGTCCCAGAGGTGGCTCGTTTAGCCCCGCCGAGACGACTGATGCTCCGGGCGTTCCGGCCCGTCCAAGAAGATCCAGCACGAGCCACGACAAACGACGCGCCCGCGTCGTCTCGTCGTCGCAAAAGTCGCCGCGGCGCGCGTCTTTCTCAGACGAAAGCCACGACTTCCGACACAACTCTTGGCGAGCGTTGACGTGGGCGACACGCGCGATAAAGCCACCTCGCGAACCCGAGCACGATGTGCTTCAGCACTCCCGGAGAGATCCCTTCGGCGTTACGCGTACCCGGCTCGGCCGAGTCGGAGGTCGACCGCGACGAGGGAAGCGCGTCTCCGGACTTCGGGGTGGCGGGAGCCGGCCTCCCGTCGCTTCGTGACTTCGGGACCCCGTCCTCTTGCGCGACGGAAAGCTCGCCGAGACGCCCGCCGAAACGCGCGCGGCAGGCTCGGAACGAGCCGCACGGCTTCGTGTCTCCTTCCGCGCTCATCTCGTCCACCCCGGCGGTCGGCGAGACCTTCGCGTCCGCCGCGTCGAGCGTCGACGCGACCCCGAACGCGGACGCGCAAAGCGCGTCTCTCGCGGAAACTCCGAGAAGTCTCGGCACCCCGCAAGCCGCGCCGCCGGTCCAGCCCGGCACGCCGAGCGTGTCCGCCGCGCCGAGCGTCGCGGCGGTCGCCGCTTTGGCCGCGAGGGAAGTCGAAATCGACGCGCCTCGCGCGTTCGAAACCCCGGCGCCAGCTTCGTTCGCGCGGCTCGCGCGCGCGGCGCAGGTCGGGCGGTACCACGAGCGGCGCAGACTGGGAGGGCGTCGAGTGGAACCGCCCGACGCTTGCCAGACGTTTGAGCGCGAACTCGACGCGCCGAAAATCCGGCCTGTGACGCTCCCCGGGGTGGCGGGATCGAACGTCATCCGTGGCGTGGGCTCGGCGCTAAACGCGCTCGCGGTGAACATCGCGAGACCGGGCGGATGAGAGGAGGAGAGAAAGATCGTTCGCGTCTTCCGGCGTCTTCCGCCGAGAGCGCCGACAGCAAAGCCGAAAGCGCTTTTGGCCGAGACGTCGGCGCGAGCGAACCTTCACAGCCGCGGGGAAGTATAGCAAGTAGCACAGCCGATTTCGACGCCGCGGCTTTCGCGGGAGGCACCTGGTGCGTGTACATAGAGATCCGCGCCCACGCAGAACACGGGGGAGACGCGGATCGAGCACCGGGCGCCCGCGACGCCGGAGGCGCCGAAACGAGCGCGCCCGCGTTTCGTTTTGGATGTTTTTCGTTCTGAATGAAAAAAATGTTTTTATAGTATCAGCGAGCCGCTCGCGTAGGTCATCTTCGAGACGCTCTCTACGACGCCTCTTGTCCCTCGCGCGTCGCTCTTCGCCGGTCGGCACCACCCCCGAATCCTGTATCCACGAGTGGATGCTTCGGCTCCATCTTCGCCCCCCCGCTGAACGCGGCGACGAGCGCCGAGATGAACGTCACCCCCAGCGCGCCGCCGAACCCGAAAACGAACATCTGTCCGATAGCCAGGCCGACCGTCGGTCGGCCCGCGCGGTCGAACGGGGTGGACAGCGCGTCGACCGGTGGAGGCTCGGTCGCCACGTTTCCTCTCGGTTTTGCCGCGCCCAGCGCGGTGGTCTGGTTCGTCGCCTTGTTCCACCAGTACGACGCCCCCGTCGCGGGGTCGCGCACCTCCGTCCACTGCACAACCGCGGGCGACGTTTCCGATCGGCGGTGTCTGCCCGGCGCGCGTCGCGCGGACTTGGCGTACCCCCTGTGGGTCGCGCCGAACGCGTCGCCGGCGCACGCGACGTCGCCGACGCGCTGCATAGCGCGCCGCGCGACCGTTCGAAGCGAGCCGCGGACCATCGCCGTCACCGCGCGCGCCGCGAGATGGCGAGCGCTCAGTCAAGTCTGATGACGAAACGTTCTTCGACCGTTGTTGCCACACGACTGCCAGTTGGCGATCGTCGGGCCAACACTTGTAAGGCGCGGTCGGCGCACGCGACGATGTCCATGTTGCCCCCGGGCGTGCGCCCCCCCGGGCTGATGAAGGACGCCCCCGGCGCGCGGACGCCCCCGGCGCGCAAGCCGGTGACCCCCCAGCTCGGCGTCGCGATGCTGGTGGTGTTCGTCGGGCTGGGCGCGTTGCTGGCGCAGCTCACGAGCCACGACACGATGGTGGCCTTCTTCGAGACGCACACCATGCCGACGCGCGCGACCACGCACCACAAGGTTTTCGACCACGCCAAGGGACGCGATCGACCGATGTACAAGCCCCCCACGCGTTTCATGTTCCTCGGCTGGGTCATCCTGCACGCGGTCGCGGGGCTCGGCGGGTACCTGAGTTGGCTCAAACACGGATTCGGGAATCCCACCGGCCGAAACGCCGCGCTCTCGCACGCCGCCTCCGTCGCGCTCCACGCGGCGTGGACGCACGCGCTGTTCGCGCGGGGCGCGCTCGGCGCGTCCGTGTGGATCGGGCGCCTGTCCACGCTGGTGCTTTTCGTCGCGGTGCTCGCGAACGGCAGGGCGCGGTTCGACTCGGGCGCCATGCACGTCCCGCTGGCCTACGCCGCGCGGGAGCTGCTGCGTTTCGCGACAAACGTCGCGGCGGCGAACGCGTGACGACGACGTGACGACGACGCTCCTCCGATCCGCGTTTCGTTATCATACTATAGGATACCGGTCACGATCGCGCGTCGTTTCTTTACCCGTAACGAAAACATCACGCGCGCGTGAGTCACGACAAACAGTCGCGACAAACAGCGCCTCGTCTTCTCCGCCTTCGCCCCCCCTCTCTGTTCGGTCTCCGCCCGACGATTCAGTCGGACGCGTCACGCGTCCTGCGCCGCCATCGCGGCTCGCGTCTCGACGATGAGCCGTTTCCAGTCGAACGCCGGCCCCGGGTCGAACTTGTTGCGTTGCACGTGAAAGTGCCCGAGCGCGCCTGCGAAAACCCGCCGCCGCGCGTCCGTGAGCTTGTCGGTGTCCACGTTCGGGAGCGCGTCGCGCGCCGCCGCGCCGTTTACATGAGCGTTCTGAGCGTTCTGCGCTCGTTGGAACGCCTTCCAGTCCTCCGCCGGCGCGCGCGTCTCGGCGTGCGTCTCCTCGATCGGGTACGCCAGGCGCAGGTTGGGAAACCGCCTGAGCAGCGTCGCGTACAGACGCGCGACGGCGTCGTACTGTTTGTCCGTGAAGAGCGCCTGCACGAGCGTCTGGCCGTGCACGCGTCCGCGTTTGAAGTCCCGGTGTTCCACGCAGTTGTCACTGTCCGTGACGTCGAACGGGGTCACGTCAGCGTCCTGCGGCTCGCGGAACGCGCCGAGGGACGCCAGCTCGACCCCCACGGAGACGTCGTTGGCGTCCGTGGCGTGCCACGCGCGCTCCGCGACGTCCAGCGTCTGAAACACGCGCCCGTCGGTGTCCACGAGGAAGTGGCAACTCAGCCCGCGCTCGTCGTGCAGCACGCGGAAACACTCGCGCGAGCGCCCGCACCCGTCGTGGTGCACGACCAGCTGCGTGACGCACTCGGTCAGGTCGTCCGCGTTCGTCACCAGCGCGCCCGCGCCGCCGCGCGGGGGGCTGCGCAGCGGGGACGGCGGGGACGGGGACGGCGCCGTTCCCGGGGGCGCCGCGCGGCGCAGGCGACGGCTCCCGTACCGCGCGACTTCGCCCTTCGCGCCGCCCAGCTCGGCGACTTGCTTCGGCGTCGCGCCCGGCGCGGTGTCCACTGGAAGCGCGGGCGTGGTTCGGTACGCGTCGAACCCCCCCGGGTCGAACCAGCACACCACGCGGTTGGGCGCGTCCGTGTGCAGGAACTCGCCCGCGACGACGATCTCGTCCCCGACGCGAGGCGAGGGGATGCGCGGCGAGGCCCACTCGGACGGCATCGAGCGCTCCCTCTCTGTCGATCGCGTCGAGGAGGTTCAGCCCGACGCGGTCTCTCTATGGCGAGCGAGCGCTCACTTGGGCGCCGCACCGAGCGCCGCCTTCTGCAGCTCCGCCGCGTGCGCCAACACCGACTGCACGTCGTTCAGCGCCCGGAGCTTTTTCCTCGCGTTGGCTTTGCGGGTCTTGGACACCTTCCAAAACGCGTGCGTCTTCCACACCAAGCCGCCGCGGGCGTTCGGGCCTTTCTTCACCGCCTGTAGGACGGCGCTGATGAACATCTCTCGGGCGGAACGCGCGCCGGGAAGTGTGCGCGGGAAGGGAGATCGCACGTGAG
>Ga0181560_10002572_pt1 | contig 16856 bp, 16 predicted proteins | sample 011ome_20_FD_133751 | JGI IMG/M metagenome (GOLD analysis project Ga0181560, IMG submission 133751) | Coastal salt marsh microbial communities from the Groves Creek Marsh, Skidaway Island, Georgia - 011509CT metaG (megahit assembly) | ecosystem: Environmental > Aquatic > Marine > Intertidal...
AGAGGTTTTCTTAAGCTCCTGTTTTGTGTCTGCCGCACCTGTTTCCATTTCAACTTCGTTGAATAGATTCATTTGTAGCCCCGCATTTAGGGTGATGCCAAAAATTTGAACACAGTCAGTACCCCAATCTGTGTAGTAGTTTAGGCTAAGAGGAACCTTGACTGAATTTAGAGAGGCATCTGAAGTTGAAGAAAAATTTCTTTTGGAATACCCTACACCATTAAGTAAAGTAAAATGACCTCCCAACAAATACTCACCAGCAAGACCAAGGTCATAGCCTGTTTTGCCGTCTGCTGAGGCATTAACGGAAACACTCGGTCCAAAAACATATATCCCATCTTCTTCAAAGGGTCCCGATTGTGCCAAAGTCAAAATAGGGGCTATCACAAAAAACAACAACAGTTTTTTCATAAAATAAAATTCAACTCAAAAATAAACAAAAAACCTTTACACTACAACAGTGTAAAGGTTTTATCATTATAAGTTGCTCCTCCTCTTGGGCTCGAACCAAGGACCCTCTGATTAACAGTCAGATGCTCTAACCAACTGAGCTAAGGAGGAATGTTCAATTGGAGGGCAAATATAAATTATTTTTAAGTCCCACCAAATAGAATTATCTTAAATCATCTAGCCGGTAATGGCCTTAAAAATGTCGTTGCCGTTAGCGAACAACACTAAAGCGATTAAGATGAAAAAACCTACGGTTTGGGCGTACTCCATAAATTTGTCGCTCGGTTTGCGTCCACTCACCATTTCGAACATTAAAAACATCACGTGACCTCCGTCCAAAACTGGTATGGGCAGCAAGTTGAGCACCCCAAGCATGATCGACAGGAAGGCTGTTATGCTCCAAAACGTTGACCAACTCCAACTGTCTGGGAAAATGTCGTAAATGGCTTTAAAACCTCCTACACCCTTATAGGCTCCTGTACTTGGGCTGAAAATAAGTTTCAATTGTCCCCAGTAGCTTCCCATTTTTTCGGCAAACAATCGGCCGCCTACATCAATGCTTTCTACAAAACCGTAATTTTTTTGAACAATGTCGAAGTAACCCAAAGCGGCAAACTCTTGATAGGACCCTCCTGGATAAACACCAATCTTCCCATTGTCATCTACTCTCAACTCGCGGGTCAAGGTTTGCCCATCGCGTAAAATCTCAGCCGCAATACTTTGTCCCTTCATGGCGTTGAGCGTTTCGCTCACCTCATCATAATAGGGCACTGCCTTATCACCGAAGGCTAAAAAAACATCTCTAGGCTGCAGATCCACCTCGGTGTTTAACGAAGAGGGATCGACGCTTCCCACCATAAAAGGCATGCGCAACTCCACAAAGCTGCGGTCACCGCTGTCGCTCAACTGACCCAAAAAGTCATCGGGGAAATCCAACACCATGGTAGCACCATTGCGCTCAATGGTCATGGTCTTAGTCTCTAAAAAGTACGCTTTGATGTCAGAGTAATTCTCTATAGGCTTATCATTGATGGCGATGATATCATCACCAGTCTGAAGACCAAAGTCTTCAAACAAAGGGTTGGCAATCCAATAGCCGTCCTTGATGCTGCTCGTGGCAATATCCGACTCGCCATAACCAAAGGCCATCCCGATATAGATGACATAGGCCAATAAGAAATTAACCGTAACCCCACCGACCATAATGATCAGTCGTTGCCATGCTGGCTTAGAGCGAAACTCCCAAGGCTGCGGAGGAAGCGCCATTTGCTCCTTATCCATGCTTTCGTCAATCATTCCCGATATCTTGACATAGCCACCCAAAGGCAACCAGCCTATGCCATATACCGTATCTCCAATCTTCTTTTTAAACAAAGAAAACTTGACGTCAAAGAACAGATAGAATTTCTCTACTCTGGTTTTGAAGAGTTTGGCAGGAATAAAATGCCCCAACTCGTGAAGCACGATGAGCAGGGATAAACTTGATAGAAATTGGGCAATCTTGATTACAAATTCCATAAATAGCGATTAATTTCGAAGGGCAAAGGTACTGCTTTGAAGTCAAAACAAAGAACTGAACCCGTCAGTCTATTGCTTGACGATGATTTTTTCTGCTCGACCTTTATTCGTTTCAAAAACCAATACAAGTTGTCCAGCAGAAATCCCGGACAAATCTATGTCATTGGAGCGTTTCAATTTCTTGAGAAATTGCCCTTGGGCATTGTAAAGGCTAACCGATTTGATCTTAATTCCAGGAGCGTCAACACGCAGGCTATTGAAGGTCGGATTGGGATAGACCCGCAATCCAGACTGCCATTGAGGATTGGACAAACCTAAGGTAACACTATTGCCATTTGAAATAAGATCCTTTTCGGGATCAAAAATAAGATCGGTCACTTCAAAATTAGTAGCCACAGTAAATGATTGCCCGCTTGTGGTGTGGTCCAGTAGAACATCTTCCTGTGCACCATTGGCCCCTGTCATGCGGATTTTGACCCCAGCTTCGAAGAAAGCAACGGATTCGTGACTCTGAGTTTGATTCAATGTAATTACAATTTCGTTAGTGCCATTAGCGGTCCATTGCAGGTCATAAGATGGGTAACCCTCGCGGTACAACCAATCTTGAAAAAATTCAGTCAAACTACTGCCATGGGCAGCTTCCATGATGGGGATAAAATCTACCGTTTTGGCATAGGCGTAAGCCAAATCGGGATGACTGAGGTAGGTTTGTACTCCTTGAAAAAAGGCTTCATCTCCCATTTTTTTACGCAACATGTGCAAAACCATCGACCCTTTGTTGTAGGACAATCTAGAACTGAAAATACGTCCCACATTGGTAGTATCAGCTTCGGCCAAGTAAACTGAACCGTCAGGTTGAGAAGTGATAGAGTTGATTTTGCTTACTTTCCATTCGAGATGTCCCTCAGGACCATCCAAATGTTCACTGACTAGGCCTGTTAAAAACGTTGCAAAACCCTCATTCAGCCAAATGTCCCTCCAACTGCCGCAGGTGACCTTATCGCCAAACCACTGGTGAGCCAATTCGTGAGCGATCAGCCCACGGCTAAATCCACCCATAAAAGATACTGTAGTATGTTCCATACCGCCTCCCCAGCCAAACTGTGCATGACCGTATTTTTCGTCTTCGTAGGGATAGGGTTCAAACAGATCTATAAATAAATTCATGATATCCACGGTCACGGCGGTACTCGCCTGACTAGATTCCAATGATTCGGGATAGACGTAATTGATGATTTCGAAAGGATTGCCATTGTTCTCTACCGTATGGCTATAAACCGCATAATTGGTTACTGCAAAAGCGACCAAATAGGCCGGAATGGGATGTTGATGTCGGTAGTGAGTAGTCTTAAGACCGTTTGCTACTGTTTGGCCTTGTTCCATGCCATTGGAGACTGCGACGTATTCCTCCCCATCGGCATTGGTTACTGGAGTAGTAATTTTAACGTCTAAGAGGTCAATTTTATCGTTTAAGTCTTGTTTGCAAGGCCACCAACCTTTGGCCCCATAAGGCTCTGAAAGGGTCCAAACAATAGGATCGTTGTTGTGCGTGGTTGCTTCATATGAGCCAAACCCAGAACTGATAGGATTGCCCGAATAGCTCACTGCAATTTCTCCAACCTCGTTGGCAGAAATGGTATTGGCAAAAGTGATGGTCAATTCATCGGTTAAATTCTGGTTAAAGGTCAATGCTGCGCCATTCATCATCACGCTACTCACAACAATATTATTGGATAAATCAAAAGTAATTCCCGCCATATCAGATATTGCCCGAAAAGTGGTTGTTACCGTCCCTGCAATAGAAGAGTTTGCCGGATCGACTTGAATTTCTAACAGCTGGTGCTGAACGTCATAGTTGGCGGTGTTCGGGTTGATCAGTAGCTGCTTCATGGCAAGGGAACGCTCTGATTCCCATTGACTGAATTGATCTACTTCTTGCTGAGCAAACATAGAGACGGTAAAAAGTAAAAAAAGAAGATGCTTCATAATATTAGGTCTTTTAAGGCCAACAGTGTGACGTTTGTGTTGTAATTTTGTGTGAAGATAATAAAATAACCCTCTTCTAAAACAATTTATATGTGGCGATTCGTCAGGCAATACCGAACACTATGGCTCCTTCTCGGACCGCTGTCAATCGTTATTATTTTGCTGATCTACAGCATGCTCAACCCAGTTAAACGCTTGCCGATTTACCAACCTGCCATGGTCAACAAGGAATTGGTGGACAGTACCATTCAACATCAAATCAACTATCACAAAATCGCGAATTTCAGTTTGACCAATCAAAATGGAGAAACCGTAACCGAAAAAACTTTTGAAAATAAAATATACGTCGCCGATTTCTTTTTCACCACCTGCCCAAGCATTTGCCCCATTATGACCAAAAATATGGCCGAGGTACAAGCCAGTATTCTAAACGATCCCGAGGTCATGTTGTTGTCACACACAGTGACTCCCGAAATAGATTCCGTCACACAATTGAGGGCCTACGCCAACCAAAAAGGGATTGTAGACCGCAAGTGGCAACTGGTCACTGGCGACAAAAAACAGATTTATGAGCTTGCACGGAAGTCCTATCTCGCTGTCAAAGAAGATGGCGACGGCGGACCTAACGACATGATCCACACTGAAAACTTTATGCTCATTGATAAGGAAAAACGTATTCGAGGATTCTACGACGGCACTAAGAAGGAAGAAATCGAGCGATTACTCGACGATATAAAAATTCTTAAGGCGGCTTATTTAGACTGATTCTTTTTGTCTAAATTTGCTTCTTTAAAATCAATCTAAATAAGGATGTCTACTATTGCAGACTTGAGGCTGGGCCAAGCGGCTACCATTATTGAATGTTCTTCGGAAGCCATTCCTTTCAAATTGTTGGAGATGGGCTGCCTGCCTGGAAACAGAGTAAAATTGCTGCAAGTCGCCCCGTTTTTAGACCCGCTTTATCTGAATATTGACGATGCGTTTGTGGCAATACGCCGAGATACCGCTGCGCTGATTTGTATAGAAATCGATCCCGATGAGTAAGCAAATCAACGTCGCTCTCATCGGGAATCCAAATACTGGAAAAACTTCAGTGTTCAACGCCTTGACTGGGTTAAATCAAAAGGTAGCGAACTATCCCGGTATTACCGTTGACAAAAAAGAAGGGGTCTGTAAGCTGTCCCATGTCCTCAAAGCTCATATACTAGATCTTCCGGGCACCTACAGTTTGAATGCATCCTCCTTGGACGAGAACATAGTCATTGAACTATTGCTCAACAAAAACAACAAGGATTTTCCTGATGTGGCAATCATTGTGAGTGATGTAGAAAATTTCAAAAGAAATTTGTTGCTGTTTACCCAAATCAAGGATTTAGAAATTCCCACCATTTTGGTCATCAACATGGCCGATCGGATGTCGGCAAAAGGCATTTCTCTCAATATTCCTTATTTGGAAGAGGCCCTAAAGACTAAAATTGCTTTAGTCAGTGCCCGAAAAAACACTGGAATTGCTTATCTAAAAACCCTTATTTCCAACTACAGAGAACTCTCATTAGAACCTTGCCTCAACGCCTCGTCGATAGACCCTCCCTATTTCGATCAGTTACGCTCGGCCTTCCCCAATCAACAACTGTACAAACTCTGGCTGGTCATCACACAAGATGTCAATTTTGGAAAAATCAATCGACAGGAAATGGATGTGGCTGTCTTCAAAACCAAGTCCAAATCGGACCTCAAACGACTGCAGCAAAAAGAAACCATCAAAAGATATCAGTTTATCAATAATGTGCTCAAACAGGGCCAGACCATTGACATCAGTAAAGCCAAAGACTTCAGAGCGACTCTTGACCGTTTAACGATGCACAAGTTTTGGGGCTATGCCATTTTCTTTGTCATCCTCTTATCGATTTTTCAAGCCATCTATGACTGGTCAAGTACGCCAATGGATTATATCGATGCTTCTTTCGCACAATTGTCCGAATGGACAAAGGCGACCTTACCTTCAGGAGTGTTCACGGACTTGCTGGCCGACGGAATCATTGCTGGGGTGGGAGGTATCGTCATTTTTATTCCTCAAATCGCCTTTTTGTTCTTATTCATTGCCATATTGGAAGAAAGCGGATACATGAGTCGTGTGGTGTTTCTCATGGATCGAGTCATGAGGCGATTTGGTCTGAGCGGTAAAAGTGTTATTCCGCTGATATCGGGAACTGCATGCGCTATTCCAGCCATCATGGCCGCTCGAAATATCGAAAATTGGAAAGAGCGTTTAATTACAATTTTAGTTACCCCTTTCATCACCTGTTCGGCGCGTTTGCCTGTGTATCTGATCATCATTTCACTGGTGATTCCTCAAGGCAGATTTCTAGGATTGAGCTATCAAGCTCTTACCCTCATGCTGCTCTATCTCATTGGGTTTGGGATGGCCATTCTCTCAGCGGCAACTTTAAATCGTCTTCTAAAATTCCGTTCAAAATCTTTTTTTGTGGTTGAAATGCCTTCTTTTAAGGTGCCGATGTTCAAAAATGTGGCCATTACAGTCTTGGAAAAAACAAGAACTTTTGTTTTTGAAGCTGGTAAAATCATCCTCGCGATTTCTGTTCTGATTTGGGTTTTGGCCTCAAACGGCCCAGGTGATTCATTTAAGAATGCCTCATCTATCGTCCAACAAGAGAATGTGGATTTGGATTCTGATCAAGTCGATCAAAAAATTGCGGCCTACAAACTGGAACATTCTTACATTGGACTCATTGGCAAATCCATAGAACCTTTGATACGCCCATTGGGTTATGATTGGAAAATTGGTATAGGATTGGTTACATCATTTGCAGCCCGGGAAGTATTTGTTGGAACTCTAGCAACAATTTACAGTGTCGGTGGTAACAATCCCGACACCCTAAAACAAAAGATGTCGGCCGAAAAAAGAGCAGATGGCAGCGCGGTGTTTTCTCTTGCCAGCGGTATTTCTCTATTACTTTTCTATGCTTTTGCCATGCAGTGCATGAGCACGTTGGCGGTGGTGAGGCGCGAAACCAATTCATGGAAGTGGCCTATAATTCAATTGTTTGGTATGACATTTATCGCCTACGTTATTTCTTTAATCGCTTTTCAACTCATCCAATAAGACCCAACAATGACTCCTTTGGTTCAATACATTTTAACAGGAATAGCGGTCTTTATTGCGGTAGGGTTTTTGCTTCGCAAATTCTTTCCGAAGAAGTCAAAAAAGGCCTGCGGAAGCGATGATTGTGGGTGTCACTAATCCTAGCCCAAGGCCACATCCAGTGTCATCATGACAATAAAGCCCCCAATAAATCCTAGGGTGGCAACGTCTGTGTATTTGTCCTGCTGCGTTTCGGGGATGACTTCTTCAACTACAACGAAAATCATGGCTCCAGCGGCGAAGGCCAATGCATAAGGTAAAATAGGCGTGAAAAAAGTCACAGCCATGGCGCCCACAACTGCTGCTATAGGCTCGACTAAGGCTGATGCCTGACCGTATATAAAACTCTTGCGTCGACTCAAACCATGTCTGCGAAGTGGCATAGAAACGGCAATACCTTCTGGAAAATTCTGAATGCCTATTCCAATAGCTAAAACGACCGCTCCAGCAATTGACGCTTCGGGCAATCCTGCAGCTACTCCACCAAAAAGAACCCCTACCGCTAATCCTTCTGGGATGTTGTGCAGTGTAATAGCCAAAACCAACAGAGTAGTTCTTTGCCAAGGTGTTTTAATCCCTTCACTTTCTTTGAAGTTGATGTGAACGTGAGGCAAAACCTTATCTAACCCATAGATAAACAAGGCGCCGAAAGCAAAACCAATGGCTGCCGGCATTACTTTGACAAACCCTTCTCCTGGGCTCATTTCTATCCCAGGAGCAAGCAAGCTCCAGAAGCTAGCGGCTACCATCACACCACCGGTAAATCCTAACATTCCATCGAGTACGGCTCTGTTCATGGTTTTAACCATAAAAACTAAAGAAGCTCCCAAAGCAGTCATGGCCCAAGTAAAAACGGTAGCAAGAAATGCCCCCAAAACTGGGTCTATGCTCTCAAAAAAAGCAAATACGTAATCCATAACTTGACTAATTTTAATCCACAAATTTAACTAAAATCTACAAGTACTAGGTGAGGTAAATATTCTAATTACAAGGAGAAATCCTTACCTTTGTATTTCAAAAAACAAATCTTATGTATCCACCCGAACTTGTACAGCCCATGCGCGACGAACTTACCATGGTAGGTTTTGAACAAATTTCTGACGCTGACCGTGTAGAAGCGGCCATATCGCAATCTGGAACCACCTTGGTTGTTGTCAATTCGGTTTGTGGCTGCGCTGCTGCCAACGCCCGTCCGGGAGCCCGAATGTCATTGGCCAACGTCAAAAGACCTGATCATTTGGTCACAGTATTTGCTGGCGTTGATCAAGAAGCTACTTCTCGAGCTCGTGAATTGATGGTTCCATTTCCTCCTAGCTCACCCTGTATGGCACTATTCAAAAACGGCGAATTGGTTCACATGTTGGAAAGACATCATATTGAAGGTCGTCCTGCTCAATTGATTGCGGAAAATTTGATAAATGCTTACAACAGCTATTGCTAAAACTCCAGTTGTTTTGAAGCATTTGCTGTCTTATCCTCTATCGATAGTTTTCTATTTCTTTTTTGTCATATCCTTATTGGTTTTTCACCCCATTCAATGGATCGCGTTAAACGGTTTTGGCTATAAGGCTCATAAAAAATCTGTTGAGATTCTTCAAATATTATTGATTGGATATTTAGGCTTTTTGGGGAGTCGGGTCAAAATGATCAACCTTAAAAAATTGCCCACAGACAGACCTCTCATCATAGTGGCTAACCACCAAAGCATGTTTGATATTCCTCCAATCATTTATTTTTTCAGGAAACATCACCCCAAATTTGTTGGCAAAGCATCCTTGGGCAAGGGAATCCCTTCAGTAAGTTACAATTTGAAACACGGCGGATCGGTTTTGATCAATCGAAGTCGTGTCAAATCAGCTCTCGAAATGATTAAAAAATTCGGAGATTACATTCAAAAGAACAACTATGCCGCTGTTATTTTTCCCGAAGGCACCAGAAGCACTAATGGAGATCCCAAACCTTTTAAAATCAGAGGCCTTAAATCTTTATTTGAAAACATTCCCAATGCCTTGGTAGTCCCTGTTACTATTAATAATACCTGGAAAATTACTGGGAAAGGTCATTTTCCATTAGGTATTGGAGCGCAAATTAGTTTTTTAATTCATCCAGCCGTCGAAATAGGAAACAACGATCACGAGACTTTGATCTCGCAAATAGAATCCACCATCAGTTCAGAGGTGATATTAGGTTAGCGCCCTGGAAAATTAGCCCGTCTCTTATTGATAAAGGCATTGGTCCCCTCCTTGAAGTCCTCTGTGTCAAAACATTGACTGAACTCATCCATTTCGACCTGATAACCATTTACCCCGTCTTGATAGTTGGCGTTGATGGCCTTTATGGCAGCAGTAATAGCAAGACTGGAATTTCCCATCATTTTTTCTGCGATCGAATGGCATAAAAGTATCAGACCTTCTTGCTCCACGACGTGATTGACAAGACCCATAGACAATGCCTTCTGAGCATCTACCATTCCACCAGTCATGATCATTTCGAAAGCTCTTCCTTTGCCAACTAATTGAGGCAAGCGTTGTGTGCCGCCGTACCCAGGAATAACGCCAAGAGAAACTTCGGGTAAGGCCATTTTGGCGTTACTGGACGCCACCCTAATATGGCAAGCCATGGCCAGCTCAAGACCTCCGCCCAAACAAAACCCATTAATGGCGGCTATGACAGGCTTATTGGAATGCTCTATTAAATCACACAACTCCGTGTGACCACGCTGGGCCAATCCTCTTGCCTGAGCGACGGTAAAATTGGAGAACTCTTTGATGTCGGCTCCTGCGACAAACGCTTTGTCCCCGCTTCCAGTAATGATGATTACTTTACAGTCAGGGTCTTTCTGAGCGGCCGAAATAGCTCTGTTGAGATCCATAACTGTATCGTAGTTCAAGGCGTTGAGCTTGTCTGGTCGATTGATTGTAATTATTGATATGCCTTGGACGGTTTGGTAAAGAAGGTTGTCAAATGTCATCTGTTAGTTTTTAGAAAATTCAATATAAAATGTTGTGCTAAACGAGGGGATACTCTCAAAAAAAATGCGCCCGCCATAACTGTCGAGTATAGTTTTTACAATAGGGAGCCCAAGACCCATGCCACTGCTTTTGGTCGTGAATTTGGGTTCGAAAATCTTTTTTTGATTCTCAACGGCAATTCCTAATCCGTTGTCCTTAACCCCAATTTTAACCATGCTTTCTGTTTCGGTCACCGTCACAACAATGATAGGGCTTTTTCCCTTCGGTACAGATTGAATGGCATTCTTAATTAAATTGGTCATGATCCGAATCAACTGAGTGCGGTCGAAATTAGCGTACACTTGTTGATCTGGAATTTTAAGAGAAATCTTTATTTCTGCAAACAACTCAATTGCCGACTTGACCACCTCACCAACGTTCAATTGTTCCTTTTTAGGTTCAGGAAGGTCCGCAAAACTAGAAAAGGCCGAGGCAATAGCATTGAGGGTGTCTATTTGCTCCAACATCGACTGACAAAAATCCTTCAACTGTTGATCGGCCAAAGGGTTTTCACGTTTGAAGGTTGCTGCAAAACTCTGCAAGTTAAGCCGCATAGGAGTGAGAGGGTTTTTGATTTCATGGGCTACCTGTTTGGCCATTTCTCTCCATGCCTGCTCGCGCTCCGAAGCTGCCAATTTAACCGCACTTTCTTCCAACTCGTCAATCATATTGTTGTAAGACTCCACGAGTTCAAACAACTCTTGCCCTGCGCCGATAGGATCGATTTTTAGATTGCGTTTTTCCAGACGGGTTTCTTTCATTTTCTGAGTGATGTTCATCAAAGAGCGCGTGATGAACCTTGAAACGAAGAATGCAAAGGTGATAGCCACAAACAGTAAAATCAAATAAGCCAACCCCAACCTGATCAAAAACTCTCTCAGTTCGGCGTCGTTAAGTGAATCGTCATCAAAATAGGGCACATACAAAATTCCTATGGGTTCACTTTGTTCATTTTTCAATAACAAGTACGATGATCTGGTGACTGAATCATCTCCGTCTTCCATAGTAACTATGCGATTTTCACTTGACTGTTTGAGCCCATTAATTACATCCTGCGGAATGTCTTTCAAATGGCCTTCTTCGTTTTCACACGCATCTGTGCACAACAACAGATGTCCATCCAAACTGTATAGGCTTACTGCAATATTTTGAATGTCTGCTATTTCAAACAATTTCTGGTCAAAAATCTTAGCGATGTTTTGTGAAGTTGCAGGAATTTCTGCCTGATCAAGTGAATAATCTATACTCGCAAGCAACTGGCTTTCCTTTCTTTCCAATCGCTCTTCGTGATAGTCTATGGCTTGTTCGTTGTATTGATAAATGGTAACCAAGGCGATGAGAAAAAATGCCACTACCACCAAAGCAATCATGAACACAAAAATTCGCGATCGCAAAGAACGGATATGAGATTTTCCTGAAACCATTAGGACCTCTTTTCTCTAGAACGTTTGTAAGATTTGATGGCCCAAAATAAACTGCCAGACAAAACTACCAATCCAAGTAGACCATAAATCCAATCAATGGTGTTTTTTAAAATCACCAGAAAAACAATGGCAAACAAGAACAAAGTGGCTCCCTCATTCCAAACCCTCATACGGATCGAAGAGTATCTGAAAATATCTCCTTGCAGTTCCATATACATTTGGTGCAATTTGAGATGGTAAAGAATCAGGCCAAAAACAAAAGCTAGTTTGAGCCACATCCAAGTTTGCCAAAGCCATGAAGGAACAATTGCTATTAATGCCAGTGCAAAAATGGTAGCCAATATAGCCGACGGCCACGTAATGATAAGCCATAAGCGTTTGGACATCATTTTGAGCTGCCTGCTTAAAATGTCTCTTTCCAAGGGCAATTTGTCTTGCGCTTCAATGTGATAGACGAATAACCTAGGAATGTAAAATAATCCTGCAAACCAAGTCACTACAAAAATCAAATGCAAAGCCTTAATGTGAAGATAGTAATCAGCCATGGACGATTGTTAAAACTTAAAAATACTTAATTTTTTTAAGAAGGGCTATTTAACCTTCGCTTGATTTCTCGATTTAAAAACCATCCTGTCAATAAGGTCGACAAAACATCAGAGATTGGAAAAGCCATCCAAACCCCGGTTGTTCCAAGGTAAATGGGCAAAATCAAAACCAGAGGAATAAAGAAAAATCCCTGTCTCGACAAGGTAAGTAACAACGCAGGCGTGGCTTTGCCAACAGCCTGAAAATACGCCGCTCCAATGAGCTGAATGGCAATGATAGGCGTTGCAGCAAACACCCATCTCATGGCGCTTGGAGTTTGTTCCAAAACCGCTTGATTGTCCGTAAACATACGTGTAATGGCATCTGGAAATGCCATCAATAATACAAAAATCACGGTGGCCAAAATCGAAGCATATTTCAATGCCGTATAAATCGTTTCTTTCACCCGATCGTAATGTAAGGCGCCGTAATTATACCCAGCGATCGGCAGAAACCCTTGAGTGATACCGAAAATAGGAAACAGAGCGAACATCAACATCCTGCCTACAATGGCATAGGCCGTAACAGAATCTTCGCCTCCCAAATCGAATAGAATGGTATTCATCAACAGATAAGTCACACTAACAATAGCTTGTCTGGATAAGGTTACAAATCCTAAGGAACTGATTTCTTTGACTATGGGCAATTTCAACCCGAAATGAGTCCAATTGATTTTTAAGGCAGAGTGTTTGGAAAGAAAGAACCACAAGATATAGACAAAACACAGGAAATAGGAGGCGGTAGTGGCCAAGGCAGCACCAAACATTCCCATGTTCAAGAATTTGATAAAAACCACGTCTAAAACAAGGTTAGAAACAGATGGAATGAGCATGGCCCACATGGCAAATTTTGACTGACCTTCAGCTCTGATAACATTGTTGCCCATCATGCTGAATCCCAAAAATAAGACGCCCCAGAGCAACACGGTATAATAGATTTTCGCAGGCTCAAAAATTAATCCACGTCCTCCAAAAGCTGTTACAATACTGTCTGTGTAATACAAACAAAAACCTACCAGAGTAGTGATAAGAACGAAAGTGAGTGTAATTTGATTGCCAAAGGTTTGTAGGGCTTTATCCTGATTCTTTTGACCTAAGGCTCGTGAGAGGATTGAGGATCCTCCAATACCAATTGACATCCCCAAAGCTGCGACAAAAAAAGATACGGGAAGAACGACATTGATGGCAGCGATGGCTACGGACCCTATCCATTGGCCGACAAAAATTGTATCGACCAAAACGTTGAGAGACATCACCAAAATTCCGATAGATGCAGGCACAGCTTGCTTGATGAGCAAACTGCCAATAGATTGGGTGCCTAAGGCAGTAGTTTTTGATTCTGACATCAAGCAAAAGGATTTTCGCTAGAAGCCCAGTTATCGATCCAATAAGCTAACAATTCAACCCATTGGGACTCGGTATTCAGACACGATAGGGTGCTGAAAGATTCTCCTCTAGCTTCATGAAAAAGTTCTTCCCCTTCCATTGCTATTTCTTCTAAGGTTTCAAGGCAGTCAGAAACGAACGCAGGGGTAGCCACAGCCATGCGCTTTACGCCTTCTTTTGCGAAACGCTCTATAGTCCGATCTGTATAGGGTTGTAACCATGGGTCAAATCCCAATCGCGATTGAAATGACGTAGAAAATGTTCCTTCTTCAAGATTCAATTTTTTAGCCACCAATCGTGTGACTTCCTTGCACTGATGGCGATAACAGAATTCATGGGCAGGAGAAGAAGTCACGCAACAGTTCCCGTCGATTTTACAATGCGATTTGGTGATATCACTTTTGCGAATATGCCTTTCTGGGACTCCGTGATACGAAAAAAGCAAATGATCAGGGGGATTTTCTTTGATTTGTTCCCGAAGCGAATGCGCCAAAACTTCGATGTATTCGGGACGATTATAGAATGCTGGAAGTGAGGACATTTTTAAATGTGGAAATTTGCTTTCAATCAATTCTTGAGCCAAAACTAAAATGGTTTCTGTAGTGGCCATGGCAAATTGCGGGTAAAGTGGAATCACAAAAACCTCATCTACTCCTTGCTCCGACAGCTCGCGTAGCCTCCTTTCCATGGAAGGATTACCATAACGCATTGCTAATGCAATGGGTAAATCCACTTTTTGACGCAAGGCCTCTGTAAGTCTTTCCGAGAGGACAATGAGTGGCGAGCCTTCATCCCACCATATTTTCTTGTATGCTTTGGCAGAAGCCTTTGGGCGTGTATTGAGAATAATCCCTTTGACCAAGAGAGCACGCAACCATTTTGGAAAGTCAATGACCCGACCATCCATCAAAAATTCTCCTAAATACTTCTTTACATCTTTGGGCTCTGGGGAATCGGGAGAGCCCAAATTGACAAGTAAAATGCCTTTACTCATTACAGTCAAATTTACTCACGAAGATACAGACATTATATATTTCTTTGGGGTGGTTCCGTATTTCTTTTTGAACGCCGAAATAAAATGACTGGCTGAACTGTATCCTACTTTCAGTCCAACTTCATTAACGTTGGACTCTCCAGATTCAAGCAAACGACGGGAGAACTCCATTTTGTAATCAAAAAGAAATTGATAGACCGTTGTGCCATAGATCTGCTTAAATCCCTCTTTCAACTTGCGAAGACTTATTCCAGCAATTTCAGACAATTCTTGCAAGCTAGGAGGCTCAGACATCCGGCTAATGATAACATCTTTAGCCTTTTTGATTTTGGCAACGTTCGCGGCGTCTACCAAAAACGGGCATTGCTCGACATCACCTTCGGCACTTTGATTAAAATAATGACTCAACAATTCATATGCCTTGCCTCTGAAATACAATTTTTGAATTGAGGCGTTGAGGTTAAAGTGCATCAATTGATTGAGAATGATGGCCATCGAGGGAGAAATTTGACCGTCCTTATAATATTTTTGGCCAGCATTTTCTTCGCTCAAAAAACTGATAGAATCCGATTCGGTAGAAAACAAAGCGTGAAATTTCTTAATTGAAATTACCATCGAAACCGCCCAAGTATTGGGGTCGAGGTCCATGCGAATGGGCAAATCTCTTTGAGGATTGTAGAACATCAATGAATGATTCTCAGGATTGTTGAGGACGTAGTTTCCCTCGTTGAACACCAATCTAGAAAGCCCTTTCAGAGTAAAATGAAACTGCAACAGCGACCGATCGACATCATGAATAAAACGCTGTGATTGTGGGCCGTCATTGTTAGCCGCAAGGACACAAAACCCCGGTTCAATTTCTACAATTACAAATTTTCCTTTAGCGATGTTTTCCATAATAATTATGAGGTAAAACTAGTTTCAATTCTCGTCTTCCTAGCGTTAATGTCTCCGAAATTGTTCGTAAAATTAAGCTTTTTGAATGTTTTTTTAGCGATATTTCAAATTATTCAGTACCCGACATTTTAAGTTCTTTCAGCGTTATTTTTTATTACATCCCAGCTTTATTTTTGCTCCAAACAAAACCAACCGTGTTGACAGCTTCCCAAGTCATGCCTTTTACCGTAGTTGGCCTCAATTATAAAAAGGCAGATGCTCATATTCGAGGTTTGTTTAGTTTGGATCAATCCTCTAAAATCAATTTGATTAAAGCGGCAGCCGAAAAGGGCTGGTTGGATCACGATCAAATTGTCCTTGAGAGTTTAATGGCCTTCAAGCGAGCGGGCACCAAAATCATTGCGACTTATTTTGCAAAAGACGCCGTAAAATTACTCGGCTAAATCTAGCCAAAAATCTCGTTTAAGACTGCCGCTAAACGCAATCCTCCTTTTTGAATTTGGGTTCGTACGAGTCCGATATATTGTTCTCTGTAATTGTAACTCAAACGGCTTTCGGCTGGAGTATTTTCATAGATTCCTTTCACTAAATCGTGAGATTCTTCGACCCAAGTCATCAGGGGTGCCGCCTGAATCATTTTCACCTCTGCTTTGGTCAAACGAGGCAGATTGATGGACAACTCGGTATAACTCATTTGATAACTGTCAATGATATCACTGTCCCAAACCCGGTGTAAATTGGTATTGTCACCAAACCATTTCATTTTAATATCATTGCCCCCTTTGTCTTCTTCTCGACCAACATGCATGGGTTGGTGAAGGTCTCCAATAAAGTGAACCAACAATTTTAAGAAAAACTTTTGATCGGCTTTCGAGGACTCTGGGTTTTTTAAAACGGCTATACAATGATTAATGGCTTGGACAATGTCTCCTTCATCCTTGTGGGGAATGTCCTGATACGTTTTGTCAAACGGCATATTGACATAATGCCAAGGCGCATAAGAATTGTATTGACTGTCCGATCTGATTTCGTCGGCATAGGTCGAAACAAAGGCCAACGATTCTCCCTCCAATAATCTCTCTATGGCTTTAGAGGCTTTTCGGCTCAGATGTTTCGAAGCGACCTCACCAATCGCGCGATGGCCGGTAGCACCCCATTCATCGGAAGAATTTACACTTAATAGTAATGCACTTGAAATAATCAATAGTAGTCTCATGGTTTTGTTCTATCTGTTCTCAAAAATACACAAGTTCAAAGTAATACGAGCATTCTGAGCAGAGAATTGCGTTTATATTGCTTGTGTTAAAAAATTAATTAATTTTACATAACCCCCTATTTACAAATTATGAGAACCCTGCTAACCCCTTTATTCTTCTTCTTAAGCCTCTCCGTGGTAGGTCAAATTTTCTTCGAGAAAGGTTACATCATCAATTCTGCTTTGGG
>Ga0181560_10002573_pt1 | contig 16853 bp, 16 predicted proteins | sample 011ome_20_FD_133751 | JGI IMG/M metagenome (GOLD analysis project Ga0181560, IMG submission 133751) | Coastal salt marsh microbial communities from the Groves Creek Marsh, Skidaway Island, Georgia - 011509CT metaG (megahit assembly) | ecosystem: Environmental > Aquatic > Marine > Intertidal...
CGGCATTTCAACGCGCGCAAAGTCTATAAAGCCGATAAGGAGACACGCCATGTCCTACTCGACCCTGCAATATGTCGTCGAAGACCATATTTTAACGCTCACACTGAATCGCCCGACTGTTCTGAATGCGTTCAGTGTGACGATGGCTGAAGAACTGGTGCAGGCGTTCAATGCCGCCAGTGACGATGATGAGGTGCGGGCTATCGTGGTCACAGGTGCCGGTAGGGCCTTTTGCGCAGGCATGGATTTGCATCCCGGCGGTAATGTCTTTGGGCTGGATGAGTCGCAGCGGCCCGATTTGGATGGCGCTGGTGTAGTGCGGGACACGGGTGGCGTGGTGACCCTGGCCATGTTCAACTGCAAGAAGCCCATCATTGGCGCGATTAATGGTGTGGGGGTCGGCATTGGCGCCACCATGACGCTCGCGATGGATGTGCGGCTGGCATCAGAAAAAGCCCGTTTTGGCTTTGTCTTTGCCAAGCTGGGCGTCGTCAATGAAGCCTGTTCCAGCTGGTTTTTGCCCAAAATAGTCGGCATGTCCCAGGCGTTGGATTGGCTCTATTCCGCTGAGATTTTTGATGCCGCCGAAGCCCTGCGCGGCGGGCTTGTGCGCGCCGTCTATCCCCCAGAGGAACTGCTCAACGAAGCCCGTAAATTGGCCCATAAATACATCGACTCGACGTCAGCTGTCTCCATCGCGCTGATTCGTCAGACCCTGTATCGAGAGTCGACCCAGCCTCATCCGATGGCGGCTCATCGTCAGGAAAGCCTGAATATGTTTTACACCAGCATGGGCGATGGACGTGAGGGCGTGAACGCTTTCCTGCAAAAACGCCCGCCGGTGCTCAATGCTAAGGTCTCCACCGATATGCCGCCGACCTTTCCCTGGTGGCAAGAGCCCGAACTCTGAGACTGTTTCCTTTTTAGACGAGCGTTTAGACGAGCGGTTAGGCGAGCGTTTCCTCATGAGGCGAGGCCCGGCGCCCCCTATCCATTCGCCCTATACTCGAAGCATCAGCGCTTGAATCATTCTGGGGTCGAGTGAGTGTCTGACGTAAAATCTTCACCCATTCTCAAGAGGACATGCCGTTGACTAATGCAGAAAAGGTGCCCGCCTGGTTCTCAAAAAGCCTGGCGGTAGTCCCGGAACACAAAACGATTGATGTGGACGGAGTTGCCATTCATTCGCTGCGCTGGGGGACCGACGCAACTAAGCCTGGCGTGATCTTTGTTCACGGAAACGGCGCTCATGCGCATTGGTGGTCGTTTATTGCGCCGTTTTTCCTTGACCATTACCGCGCCATCGCGATTGATCTGGCCGGGGCCGGTGATAGCGGTTCGAGCGAAGGCTACAGCCCGGAGGCGTTTGCGGCGCAGATCAATGCCGTGGCTGATGATGCAGGATTTGGCACCGATACCATCATTGTGGGTCATAGCTTCGGTGGCTACATCACCTTGAAAACCGGCCTGCTATTCAGTCATCGGCTGGGTGGTATTGTGCTGGTCGACTCAGCCGTGCGCCCGCCAGACTTTCAATGGGAGCGTGATCCGAAGAGTTCGCCATTGAAACGCAAACGCATCTATGAAGATTTTGACTCAGCGCTGGCGAGATTTCGTCTCATGCCGCCTCAGGGTTGCGAGAACGAATACATCCTGGATTACATTGGCCGCCATTCGATCAAGCAAGTGGCGGATGGCTGGACCTGGAAGTTCGATGATTCCATGTTCAATAAGTTTGAATTCGGCACCGACCTGCATAAAGATCTGGCGCGTCTCCAGTGCCGAGTCGGCGTGATCTATGGTGAAGACAGTTACCTGTTTACGCAGGATATTGCTGACTTTATGTTTAAGGTGCTTGATGAGTCAGTGCCGTTCGTGGCCATTCCTTCGGCACAGCACCATCTATTTCTGGATCAGCCCCTGGCATTTGTCAGTGCGCTCAGAACCCTGCTCGCAGAATGGCGCCACTCAAAGCCTAACCGGCATATCGGTGCCATCGTCTAGTGGACCCCGTCCAGCTGAGATGGCCTGGTGGATCCATGCTGGCTAAGCCAGCATGTGAGCCAGCACGTGAACCATCAAGTACTGCTATTTGGCGCCATCAAGAAAAGCACTGAAACCGCCCGGTTCATAGGGACCGATACAGACCTGCTCGAGAACCCCTATACCCTGACGAGTACCATCTGTGGCGCGTACTACTTGCTGAACATGCAGGTTTTCGCGGGCCAGTGGATCAAGACTGGCGGGGTCGAAACTCTCGCCGCCAACTTCCAACTCACCTTTCCACATGCCCTGACCCCAGGTCGGGTGAGAGTAACCGAGGCCCTTCATCTGAAACTTCAGAATAGGCTCCAGGCGAATAGTTCGAGTAGCACCTTTAAGGTTCTCAAAGTCCAGCTCGGCGGCTGCTGCCAGGCGAGTGCCTGGATGATAAGCGACGCGATGGCGCACATAGGCCATACGCTCCACTCTGCCGTCCTCCACTGCCGGCACATCAGCGAGGGTTGAGTATAAGGGGGCGATCAAAGCCTCACGGTGAAGCGGCTGCCCCTGCATGCCATCAAAGAAAATCGCGTGGGAAATATGGTCCTCCCAAAACAACGGCGCCCAGAGAAAAAATGCGCCGCCTGGCGTCTGAGGTGCTCCGCCGGTTTCAGGCTCACCCACGCCGCGGTGGCCCCAGGACCTGTCTTTGGTGCCGTGACAGACACTAGACTCAACCTTGATGCCACCATCGGGATGAGTGATCTGTCCTTGCCACTCACCAAACTGGTCAAAACGTGTTGAGTCAAGGACTCGTCGAGCGCCTGACCAGAGCGTCTGGCGACCTTCCTGGATCGCCGCGGTTCGCGCCGAAAAGGTCAAGTCACAGGTAATACCGCTGGGATTGCTATCAAGGGTGACTCGCGTTTTGCGCATGGGCTCAAGAATCTCGATCTTGAAGGGCCCCACCTGCATCTCAGAACGCTCAACGGGCGCCCGTCTTGATCCATAAAAACAATGCTGGCGGCCGCCACGCTCCACCACACTGAAGGCGCAATCGAGAATCCCTCGGTGCGGATAGATCGCCATGCCAATACCAAAATAGTAGGCACCGTCGGCAGAATAACCATTGAACCAGGTACGGTCATACTGGTTGCGTTCGCTGCTGGCAGGCTGTGCCAGGGGTTCTGGCGTCTGATGTATCGGATAGTCGTCAAATTTGTTCAGCATTAGCCATTCCTCGGTTTGCGGCGCTGCGGGTGATGTCTCATGGTGAGAAAGCTGCTTGGCACCCATTGCTCAAGCCCGATAATGGGATTGATAAGGCCTGAATGTCAAATTCTGGGTTAAATTGCGCTGGTCTCGGTGTCAGACCGGTGTTAGCGTCATGTCATCACGGAAAGCCTAAACGGAGTACGCATGTCTGGAAAACAAATGATTGAAAAACAAATGACAAATAAGGTGGCGGTGATCACAGGCGGCACCAGCGGCATTGGATTTGCCTGCGCTTGCCGCTTCGCTGAAGAAGGCGCCAAGCTGGTGCTGGCGGACTTGTTTGAGGATAAGGGTGCCGAGTCTGTTGCTCGCTTGCAGGCAGACTATGGCGCAGAGGCCATCTTTGTTCAGACTGACGTGACCTCAGAGTCGGCCGTGGAAGCCCTGGGTGCAGCTACCCTGGCCAAGTTCGGTCGAGTGGATTCGGTGGTTGCGGCGGCAGGTATCGCCAGTGGCAGTGTCACCCCAGGTGCGGTTGTGGACCCGAATGCTGATCCTGAAGCGGGACATGTCATCAACAAGCCGCTGAGCAACTGGCTGAAGGTGCTGGAGGTCAACCTGACCGGCGTCATGCTCACCAATAAAGTGATGGCCAGGCTCATGATCGAGGGTGGCGTCAAAGGCACGATTGTCAATATTGCCTCGGTTGCCGCTCGCCGACCCTTGGTGGGTGCTGCTGACTATTGTGTCTCAAAAGCCGGCGTTGAGATGCTGACCAAGGTGCTGAGCCTTGAGCTGATGCCACACGAGATTCGAGTCAACTCTATAGGGCCAGGTTTTGTCGAGACGCCGATGACGGCCAATCTTCGCAGTGATAACGAGGGCAATATGATGGCCATGAGCATGACCCCCATGGCGCGCTACGGCAAACCCGCCGAAATTGCCAATACGGCCTTGTTTCTGTCCACCGATGCGTCCAGTTATTATGCCGGCCAGATTCTGTTTCCTGCCGGCGGTATGTTCACCAGCTAGCGGCTGGTTGGCTGGTTCATGGGTGCTGAGTCCGACAAAAGTGTAGCAGAAACCCATGACCGGCACTTTTCGTTCACTGGGCCTAAACTATCGAGGTCTCGGCGCTCGTTTCATGGGAGAATATGCAGCACTGACAGGATGAGTGGCCTATGCGAGACAGCGACGAGATTCTGGTGCTGACCACCGGTGGCACCTTCGATAAAATCTATTTTGACGCCATGAGCCGCTTTGAAGTGGGGCACTCGGTGGTCAGCGACCTGCTTGAGCAAGCGGTTGTTAAGAAAGCCTATCGAGTGGTCGAGGTATTGCGTAAAGACAGTCTCGAGTTGACCGATGCAGATCGACTGGCGATTCGCGCTGCCGTGCTGGCGGCGCCGAATCAGCAGATTGTCATCACCCACGGCACCGATACCATGACCGAAACAGGTCGAGTGCTTGCGGACATTGCTCACAAGACGATTGTTTTGACGGGTGCCTTGTCGCCAGCCCGATTTGCAGAGACAGACGCCATGTTCAATCTGGGGATGGCATTTGCGGCGGTGCAAACTTGTGCCTTCGGCGTCTATATCACGATGAATGGCACGGTTTTCGATGCGACTCGAGTGCATAAGGACCGCAGCCGAAACGCCTTTATTGCTGATTGAGGGTGTCATCAGTTAGTCTGGCCGACAGGATGCATTAGCGTCTGGGTCCATTGAGGAGATTTGAACATGGCGGAAAACTGGCGCGGCTTGGCCTTCAACCAGGTGCCACACTCTGAGAACGAGATTCACGGTGACAAGGTCGCGCGAGACTATGGTTTTGCGGGCGGACTGGTGCCGGGTGTTACCGTCTCGGCTTACCTGTGTCATCCCGCCGTGGTGCAATGGGGGATCGACTGGCTGAAGGGTGGCGCTGCCGACGTCAAGGTGGTCGCGCCCCTGTATGACGGTGAGGCCTTTGAGATAGATATCCTGGACGCCATGGCTGACGGCTACTCAGCTCGCTTACTCAAACCCGATGGCTCCGTGAGTGCTACAGCGACGGTCAGCTTGCCGCAGGTGGCGCCGTTAGCGCCACGACGTCGAGGGGATTCTGTGGCCAGTCGCGAGACTCGAGCGCCGCAAGCAACCCGTGAAAATATGCAGCGCCTGATGCAGAACGGCTGTCATGCCGTGCGTTTTCGCTGGACGGCTGAACATGAGATGCACACCTATTTGCAGAATGAGGCACAACTGCCTGAACTACACCAGATGCAGGCTGGTGGTTGGGCGAACATGTCCTTCGTGTTGGGTTGTTCTAACTGGATACTGGCGCGCAACGCCTATATGAATCCCTGGGTGCACATGGCGACCCGATCGCAGAACTATGCCCCTATTGCACTGAATACGGAGCTGGTGGCCGAGATGGCGATTACTGACCTGTTTACCAAGAAGGGTCATGAATTCGTCGATGCCCAAGTGGCATTGTATGATCGGGATAATGATACCTGTTATGCGACGATTGATCTGCGGGCCATTTATCGACTGCGAGGGCTTTAGGCCGTCACGACAGATTGATGACCCAGGCTCGCCCTGACGGAACGGCTATTGAGGGATTGCGACTATGACAATTGGCTTAAAAGTGGGCTTGTTGGGTGGCGGTAGCTGGGGAACCACGGTGGCTGCCTTGATCGCCCGGAATGCTGCCATTCACCTCTGGGCCCGTGATCCGGCGACAGTGCTTGAAATCAACGAGCAGCACACCAACGAACGCTATCTGCCCGGTGCCAGAATCCCTGCCAAGGTCATAGCCACCAATGACATAGAAGCCGCGGTGGCCCCCATGGACGTCATCGTCATGGGTATTCCCTCGCAGAATTTTCGACCAGTGCTCGAAGAGGTCAAGCGGCATATTCGCCCTTGGGTGCCGGTGATCAGCCTGACCAAGGGACTTGAGCTGAGTACTGGCATGCGGATGACGGAAATCATTAATGAAGTCTTGCCTGGCCATCCGGCGGGGGTGCTCACCGGTCCGAACCTGGCCCGTGAAATCATGTCGGGCTATGCAGCCGCCAGCGTCATTGCCATGACGGATCGAGTCATTATGCGAGAAGTGCAGAAAATTTTTCACTGCGGTCTGTTTCGAGTCTATACCAACCATGATGTGATCGGCTGTGAAGTGGGCGGCGTGCTAAAGAATATCATCGCCATCGCCGCGGGGATGGGCGATGGCCAGGGTGCCGGTGAGAATACTCGGTCGGCCGTGATCACGCGTGGTTTGGCCGAGATCACTCGGTTGGGCGTAGCGATGGGCGGCGAGGCTCAAACCTTCGCAGGCCTGACCGGTATGGGGGACCTGGTCGCGACCTGTACCAGTCCTCAAAGTCGAAATCGCTCCGTAGGCTACGAGTTGGGGCAGGGCAGAAGCATCGACGAGATCACCAATAAGATGTTCATGGTTGCCGAGGGCGTCAAGAGCGCGCCTGCTGTTATAGATCTGGCCGACCAATATGGCATCGAGATGCCCATCGCTCGAGAGGTCTATGAGGTTCTTCGCGGCGAGAGTAACGCCCGTACCGCCTTTCGTGGTCTGTTGCGGGCTGAAATTGGTGCCGAGTCAGAACCAGGCTAGTTTCGCTCTGTTCTGTCTGCATGTTCTGTCTGCACGTTTTGTCTGCACGTTTTGTCTTCACGTTTTGTCTTCACTCAAGGCGCTTTTTTAAGATCAGCTTGTAAGAACAGCTTTTAATAAAAGCTTTTAATAAAAGCTTTAAGCCTTTCTCACTCATAAGTCACCCCCACGCAAGCCTTTAAGGTTTGCAGCCGCTCTGTGGCCCATGGCGTCCAACCAGCCACTGAGTTAACCTGAGTAAAATTTCAATCGAACCCGTCTCTATGTTGTTCTGTCCTGTGCTGATCTGCTGTCTTATGCGTCGTCTTTCTTACTCACCAAGGTACCGACTTCATCTGCTAGCGATCCTCGCGGTGTTTGCCGCGCCTACGCAGGCCAGTGAAGTGCAGTTACCGCGAGTCCTGGCTTGGTCAGCCTATAATCTGGGGACAACGGGTTATAACCAGGCCGTGGCCATCGGCAAGGTCTTGAAGGATGAACATGGTGTGACACTGCGGGTCATTCCCGGCAAAAACGACATTTCGCGGCTGCTGCCGCTGAAAACCGGGCGAGTGCAGTTTTCTGCTAATGGCGTGGCCACCTATCTGGCGCAAGAGGGCGTGTTCCAATTCGCCGATGCTGACTGGGGACCTCAGCCAGTGCGCGTGCTGATGATGTCAAATGGTCTGAGTAATCAGTCCGTCGCTGTCTCGGCGGCGTCAGGAATCACCGATTGGTCTCAGCTTAAGGGTAAACGGATTCCTTGGGTGCGAGGCGCACCGGCGCTGAACATCTCTATTGAAGCTATCATGGCCTGTGGCGGTGTCGGCTGGGAGGATGTGATTCGAGTCGACTACCCGGGCTATGACGCTATGTGGAATGGCATCGTAGACGGTCAAATTGACGCCGCCTATGCGACCACAGTGTCTGGCCCGACACGTAAACTGGAGGCCTCGCCCCAGGGGATCTATTGGCCAGTGGTCCCTCACAAGGATGCAGCTTGCTGGCAGCGCTTGCTGGCAAAGGCGCCTTACTTTTCCAAACATATCGCAACCCGCGGAACAGGCATAACTGTGGCTAATCCCCACGAGGGCGCGACCTATCCTTACCCTATTCTGATATCCATGGCGAATCAGGATGAGGACCTCGCCTATAATCTGGTTAAGGCGATTGATCAGGGTTATCCCGCCTTCAAGGATGCCGACCCGGGTGCCATCGGCTGGGCGCTGGCCTCGCAACAATTTGATTGGGTGGTTCCCTGGCATGCCGGTGCGGTTCGTTACTACCAGTCCCTGGGCGTCTGGACTGAAGCGATGAGTCTGCATAACGCCCAATTGATTCGCCGCCAGGAGGTCCTTCAGGCTGCCTGGCGTGAGGCCTTAAGTCTCGACGTCAAAGACGAGGCGAGCTTTCAGCAGGCGTGGTTAACCCTGCGCACTCAGCGGCTGAATGCGGCGGGGCTTGATCCGGTCTGGCACGACCAGGCAGGTCGCGAATGAGCAAGCTACGCCCGCTGACGGGCTCTTTGGGACTGCTGGTCGCGCTAGTCTGTGTCCTCGCCGTCATTCTTGCCCTGGATAATGTCAGGGCCTTTGGCGCACCCTTGTTAAGTGGTCTCATCGCTGTTGAAACCCATTACTATTACGCGCTGATGGCGCTGCTGTTACCGCCGGCTTTTCTGCTTTACAGATCCAATCCTCGGTTCGATCTGTTTGCACTTGATCTGCTGCTGGCGTTGCTGGCGTTTTTAATCTGCGGCTGGTTGTACTTCAGTGCCGAGACCATGCTGGACGAAGGCTGGGAGTTTGGTGCACCTCAACTGGGTAGTTTGCTCAGTATTGCTCTCTGGGTGCTGGTTCTGGAAGCAGTGCGCCGAATCGCCGGTACTTCCCTGTTCGTATTGGTGTTGCTGTTTTCTCTGTATCCGCTGATTGCAGACCTGATGCCCACCGCCCTGCAGGGTATGGCAACTTCGCTGACAGATACCGCCGTTTATCATGTGATGAGCAGTGAAAGTCTCATCGGTTTGCCGTTTCGAGCCTTTGCCAGCCTGGTCATTGGCTTTCTGGTCTTTGGGGTCGCCCTGCAGCATACCGGTGGTGGTGACTTCTTTATCAAGCTGGCCTTTGCCATGTTGGGCCGAGTCAGGGGTGGGCCGGCCAAAGTAGCCATAGTCGCCAGTGGCTTGATGGGCTCACTGAGTGGCAGTGTCATAACCAATGTGCTGACGACGGGACAGTTGACGATACCGGCCATGAAGAAGAGTGGCATCGACAATGAGACTGCCGGTGCCATTGAGGCTTGCGCGTCAACGGGGGGCGTCCTGTTGCCACCTATCATGGGATCTACGGCCTTTGTGATGGCCACGTTTCTGGAAATGCCCTATTACCAAGTAGCGCTGGCAGCAGCGATACCTGCATTGCTGTATTTTATTGCACTGTTTCTGCAGATCGATGCATATGCCGCCAAGCATCAACTAAAAGGTGCTGTTGATCTCGAGATACCGCGGGTGGCGGCCACCTTGAAAGCGGGATGGTACTATCTGGGCGCATTCATAGTGCTAATTTTTCTGCTCCTGGTCATGCAGCGTGAAGCCCTGGCACCCTGGTTGGCGACCGCCTGCCTGATAGTTTTAAACCAATTCTCCAAACAGCATCGCTGGCGACTTCCACAGGCGCTGGCCTTTTTGCGTGCCAGTGGCGTTTTGTTAATCGAGCTGCTGGTGATCCTGAGCGGCGTTGGTTTGATCGTTGGTGCTCTGTCTATGACTGGTCTGTCTGGCACCCTGGTCAATGAATTGTTGTTTTTGGCCGGGGGTTCCTTGGCGGTTTTACTGCTTATGGGTGCGGCGACCAGCTTCGTGCTGGGTATTGGCATGACAGTGACGGCTGCTTACATTTTCCTGGCTATTATTCTCGCACCTGCCTTGATTAAGGGGGGCTTGAACCCCTTGGCCGTCCATTTGTTCATCCTCTACTGGGGCATGTTGTCTTTTATCACGCCGCCAGTCGCACTGGGCGCCTTTGCAGCAGCATCGATCGCCGGCGCCAAACCCATGTTAACCGGCCTGCGTGCCATGGGATTGGCAGCCAGTACCTATTGTATTCCGTTTTTCTTTGTCCTTGAGCCGGCACTGATTCTCGCCGGACCCTGGCAGACTACCCTGATTCACGTGTGTCAGGTATTGTTCGGCATTACCCTGATAGCAGGGGCCATGCAGGGCCATCTATTAGCAATAGGGCCGCTAAACTCCAGTCGAGTGCTGCGGCTGATGCTGGGTTTGGGTGGCCTGTTGATTGCCTTGCCAGATCTGGGTGCGCTACAGATCAAACTTGACGACGGGACCCTGGCGCTCATGGGATGCTTGCTGGCTGGATTGAGTTTGCTCATTCATCATGTTCGGACCCGTATGAATCAGTGATCTTCTCTTTAACTGCTGCCCTCGTGTCTGATGACGAACGTACATTTTTCAGGCACAGTGAGCGCTGGCGCCTGAAACCTGAACCTGAAACCTGAACCTGAACCTGAAAGCATGAATCTAGAATCTGGCTATGTTTCCTGACCCACTACGATTTTTGATCGGAACCCTGGTTCTGTTTGCGGTGTTTTCGCTGTTGAACCAACTGCGTTCAAAAGACCAGCGATTACCGCTGCTTCGGCGTGGTTTCTGGACCGATCTCGCCTATTGGATCTTCACGCCCTTCATCGCCAAAGCCATGACGAAAGTCGCTGTCGCACTGGCTATTCTGCCAATTGCTCTGTTGGCATATGGGGCTTTTGATATAGAAGCCGTGAAACACGGCTTTGGCCCTCTGTCTCGATTACCCTACTGGCAGCAGGCGATAGGGATACTCGTGCTGGGGGACTTTATTGGTTACTGGATGCATCGCGGGTTTCATGGTGCGCGCCTGTGGGATTTTCATGCGGTACACCATAGCTCAACAGATCTAGACTGGCTGTCATCGGTCAGATTGCATCCGGTAAATGACGTTATTATGCGCCTCAGTGTTACCCTGCCGGTCGTGGCCCTCGGCTTTGCGCCCCTGGCCGTCGCCGCGATCACACCGGTCTTGACCCTGATGGCGATTCTGGTTCACGCCAATCTGGATTGGGACTGGGGACCTTTGCGAAAAGTGCTTGTCTCTCCGCGATTTCACCGCTGGCATCATACGAACGAGGGCGAGGCGAGAGACAAAAATTTTGCCGGCTTATTGCCCCTCTGGGATATCCTGTTCGGCACCTACGCTATGCCCTCGCATCGAACCCCAAGGGGCTTTGGCACACAAAGTCCAGTGCCAGCGACGCTAGTGGGTCAGCTTTTGTATCCGTTTCAGCGACATCGGTCTGAGCGCTGAAACGGACTGTCTCTTGGCCACCACGGCCAGAATAAAAGCGGCGACAGGTTTTTGCCGAAATTGGCGTCGATGTATCGGGATTTGTTTTACCGGTAGGCGAATCGTGTTGTAATCAGGGCTCTGAAAATGGCTGTAAAGGGATCCTATGTTTGAACGAGTCAAGGCGATGGGTGTGCTGCGGAATCTATTGCATCTGCTGGCCCTCATTTTTATTTTGATATTGCCCTTTGCTGAACCCCAGTGGCATCCTGAAGGGGGTTGGGAGCTGTTGATGGGCGCGATGGTGCCAGCGACGGCACCGATCGTATTTATCATCATGATGTTTGATCTGCTGATGCTCAAGGTCATGCGCTCTGGCGCCAATGCGGATCAACTGGAGGTAGAGGGTTTGATATCCCGTACGCATCTGGGAATAGGCGGGCTACTGATGTTCATGTGGATTCTGTCCTTCAGCGGCGTTCTATTGGGATAGTCGCATTTTGAGTGTCAACCCAAAGCCGGGTGCTGACTGATGTACACTGCTTTCAAGACTGGTATCAACACTGGTATCAACACTGGTATTAACACGGGTATCAGCGCTGAAGTTGCCGAAGATTCCACTCGTCAGTCAGCACCTGGTATGAGGTACAACCAGCATGACTGAATCCAAGGGTGCTCTGCAGGGTTTTCGCATCCTGGATCTGTCGCGGGTAGTCTCGGGACCCATGGCCGCTGTCGTGCTGGCTGATCAGGGTGCGGATGTTATTAAAGTTGAGGCGCCCGGCTGGGGCGATGGCATTCGCTATCTGGGCGCGCAGCGCAACGGACTCAGCGCTATCTTTTCGATGATCAATCGAAATAAGCGCTCGCTGGCGATCAATCTCAAGCATCCAGAAGGTGCCGCCTTAATTCGAATCCTGGTGCAGACCGCGGACGTGGTGCTGCAAAATTATCGGCCGGGCAAGATCGAAAAATTGGGCCTCGGTTATGACGATCTGAAGATCATTAATCCCGATCTCATCTATTGCTCTATCAATGGTATGGGCGAATCCGGACCCTATGCCGACCAGAAGGTTTATGATTATGTGATTCAGGGCATGACCGGCGCCACCGATGCGCAGGCCGAACGTGGCGCTGCGCCAGCGATGGTGCGCAGTATTATCTACGACAAGGTGACCGCCCTGACGGCGGCTCAGAGTATCACCGCGGCACTGTTGGCCCGTGAGCGTGGAGCCGGCGGTCAACACATTCGAGTTTCCATGCTGGATGCCGGTCTCTACTTTAACTGGCCGGATTTGATGTGGAACTATAGCTTTATAGGCGAGAATATCGAATACGCGGGCGACCTGGCAGACAATTATGAAGTGAATCGAACCGCTGACGGCGCTGTCGTGTCCCATCATCTTGGGGCCGACACGTCACCCTATACCACCGATCAGCTGATCGATATTCTCGCTCAGAATGACATTCCTATCGGTCGAGCCAACAAGCGGAGTCAGGTCTGCACCGACCCGCAGGTCGTGGCCAGTGGTCTGATAGAGGTTAGCGAGCACCCTCGTGGTGGCACCATGCAGCAACCCAAAGCGCCGGCACGTTTCAGCAAAACACCTTATGCGCTGCGCCGTCATTCGCCAGAAGTCGGCGAGCACACAGTGGAAATTCTGTCCGAACTGGGCCTGTCTATCGAGGATATGCAGGCCCTGGCGCGGGCTGGAGTGATCGCCTAAATCAATCCCGGGTTCTTGGTTCAGCGGGGTCCCTGGCCGTCGTCTACCTTGATAACGGTGCCGGTGACACATTCAGAGGAAGGTGACACCAGATACAGCAGCGTGCTGTCCATTTGAGCCGGTTGACCAATGCGCTTGCGAGGAAAGTTCTCGCTGATGTCACCTATCCGTGCCAGCATGCCATCCAGCATCTCCGAAGAAAAAGCGCCGGGTGCTATGCAGTTGACGTTAATGTGATACCTTGCCCACTCCACCGCCAAGGCCTCGGTCATGCGAGCAATGCCTGCCTTGGTGATGGAATACAATGCCGCGCCGCCACCGCTGTAATGAAACGCCGCAACAGATGCAATATTGACCATTCGACCGGGTTTACCGCTGGCAATCAAACGCCGAGCAATCTCGCAGCTCATGACATAGGGCCCTCGCAGATTGGTATCAAACACGTCATCGATCAGCTGGTTTGACATCTTGTGGGCCCTTTGCGCATCGGGTATACCCGCATTATTGACGAGAATAGTAATGGTCCCCAACGCGGCTTCAGCAGCTTCCACCGCCGCGACAATGCTGGCGGAATCTGTCATATCGAGACGCACGGGAAAGGCCTTGCCGCCTTGGGCGTTAATTTCGTCCGCCAGTTCGATGAGACGCTCTTCACGCCTGCCGGTAACGGCGACGCTGGCGCCGCAGGCAGCTAACACCTGAGCAAAGCGCTTGCCAAGCCCAGAGGTAGTGCCCGTGACCAGCGCTACCTGGCCCGTCAGGTCAGTCGTGAAGTTGGGTAGGTTAAAATCAGTCATGGGTTTTTTTCTCCTGTTTTATTTTGAAATGGGTTTTGGCCGGCGTAGGCTCGTGACTCAGGGCTCAGGCTCAGCATCTAGTCATTCTGCGGGCGATACTGCAGTTCCAGTTCTCGGCCGAGCAAACCTTCTATAGGTGAGCGCCCGAGATTGATGGCGGCGGCGTGTTGCTGGGCTGTGGCCAGATCCAGACCTTTATGCTGCACTAAAAAAGCCGTCCACAGGTAACTCACTCGCCGACCGCTGCGACAATGCAGAAAGACCTTGCCGCCATGCTGATCATAAATCTCGCTAAATGCTTGTAACGCCGCTGGCGAGAAACTGGCGTCATCAGATAGAGGAATATTGTAATACGCCAGGCCGGCAGCCTTTGCTTGTTGCGCCTCGTCAAAGCCCAGCTTTTCAACCTCCTGGGCCGTGCGCAGAGAGACCACAGCGCCTATACCCGCTTGCTTCACCCGTTGCAGACCCGCCACAGAGGGCTGGCCACCCAGCAGGGTCACTCCGCTTTGGACAAGCACCTGCTCAATACCCTTTGGGTCAAGCTTGACAGGAAACTCGGCAGCAAAGGCTCCGCAACAGGCCAAGCTGAGCAGCAGATATTTAATCGTGGTATGCATCACTTCTTCCTTGCCAGCGTATCTTGCTAGGTTTTCCAGTGCGTACTCATTCAAAGTACAATTTAAAAGTATTATTTAAAACTACTAGTAAAAGCGCCTACATCAGGTCTTCATTGAAGCCTGAAGGTGAGACGCTGTTCAAGGCTCGGGCCAATCACAGAAGTGTAACTCACCTCACGCTCGATGCGGATAATCTTTCAGCGCTTCCCGGTTTTGCCTCTTCGCGAGCCCGCGAGGCGAAGTCCGGATCAAGACAGACCCAGCAGCTGCAAAAAAGCGGCTGCAAAAAAGTAGCCGTCAGAAAAAAACCGGCCTATTCAGCAGACCAATCTCGCGTTCTTATCGTAGAAATCACAGTCAACCAGTGCAGGAGCCAGTGCATGTTTTCGTTTCTAAGAGCGGATCCACTCAAAAAGCTTAACAAGGCCTATCAAAAGAAGTTGGGAGAAGCCCTGCAGGCCCAACGTAACGGCAATATCCGCGGCTACTCATTGTTGACCGAAGAGGCAGAGGCGCTTTGGGCCGAGATCCAGGCGCTGCAAGCCAAGAACTAACGCTCAAGCGCTCAAGAACTAACGCTCAAGAACCAAAGCTCAAGATTGAAAGAGCCCAAGAGTGAAAAGCGACGGGTCAAGGTGGTGAGGCCGGCTGGTAGCGACTGAATCCGGCGAGTCTAGGGTACCTCAACGACACCCAGTGGCGTGCGGTCGCTAACCTGCGCCAGGTCTGTGACGATTCGCGCTTGTGGCGAAAGACGATAGGTGACTCGAACCCGCATGCCGGGTTCAAGCAATTCGTAGGCGCCGAAGGCCGAACCATAAAGTCTGATCTGGGGTAGGTCATAGCCCAGAGTCCCACTGAAGGCATAACGGTAGCCACTCATGATAGCTGTTCGAGTGGTAGGATCCATTGAGTGAATTTCAGCTATTCGCGACTGGGTATAGGCGCTGGCTTTGATCTCGGCGCTCGTGGTCTGGCAAAGGACGATCGAGGCAACCAGTAGCAGTGAATCAACAATCTTCTTCATGGGCAAAGACTCTTTATGGCTGAGGGCTCTTGATGGCTGATGATGGCTGAGGGCTCTTGATGGCTGAAGGCGCTAGACACTAGTCGGTTTTCAGCTGAGACCAGGAGATGCGTCCTGTATGGACGCCGCCGGCGGTATCTGTCGCAACAACTTTTAAGGTTTGGTCACTCAGCTGAGTGACCAGCGTGTCGCCAAAGAAGGTGGAGTCGGTGGGTACCGAACCTTCAAAATATGTTGAGGCGACATAGTTGCCGGTTTCGGTTAGGTCCAGTTCGTTGATCAACGAGTCCTTGTTGATGTCAAAAATTCCCTTTCGAGTAATGCAGGATGTTGAGCCAGTATCGGGACAAAATGCGTTAGCAGCACCACCTGCCTCGACGCTGCAGCTGAGCGCGGCTTTGGGGATGACGCTGTTGACAAACACGATGCCGCCGCGCAATTGAATGTTTCTGATGGCGCGTTCACCTGGATATTCAGCCTGGGCTATGCCGTCAACCATAATCGGCTCGGCCGCCGGGTTGTCGAAGTTCAGGTACCAGCCAAAGCGAGTGGCGTAGTCAACAGGGTTCGTCGACAGGACTCGACCAGCACCCACTTTTGCATCACCGGTGAATGCCGTATAGGTCTGTTGTACCAGATCTTGCTGAGTGACCAGGGTGCTGCCAAGCCTGTCCCAGATACCATAAATGCTCTGAATATTTCGATTGGTATCATCATCCTCATAGATATAGCTACCAGTACTGAAAATGACGATATAACCACCACACAAATTCGACGACAGAACCTCGTTAGCATCAAATGCCGCGCAATTAACCCCGGTTTTGATGGTGGGGTGAGCGATTACCAGCGGCTGGGTCGTGATAGGTTGCGCAAAGGTTGTACCCTCAGCATCCGTATAGCTTGCACTGTAGAGCAGAGTTGAATGCCAGGCGGCGGGGTCAGGATTGCGAAGGTCAAAGCGGAACAGATTACCAAACCGATCGCCGGCATAGGCGATATCCAACGTACCATTGCCGTCAAGGTCTATCCCTCTTGGCGTCCCTAAGCCGTTGGCGATCCCGGTTGCCGAGCGTCCGGCTGCAGTTATCTTGACAAAGTCATAGCCATCCCCCGCACCGTTGTCGATGGCGCAACCCGCTTTTTCCGGGTGGCACCACTCGCCGTCGGTGCCGCCGTCGACAAACAAAACAAACAATGCGGCGTTGCCCGAGGTGCTGTCATAGCCATTGCCAAGGACCGCTATCCAGCGATTGTCCCTGTCACCACTGGCGGCGCTGCTAGTGGCCTCGCTGACATTGCTGATCGCGATCGTTGGGGTGCTAAAGCTATAGCCTAAATCACTGATGGGCTGTCCCAGCGCGTCCACTGACCGATCATCCGAGTCGCCGGCGACGAGCATGTCTGCATCCACGTCGACACCAACGTCAATGACAGGCGTATCATCAAGCGCCGTAAATTCCCACATGACCACTCGACTGGCATTGGCCTCAGTAATAGCCTTGCTGGCGTCGTTGGCACCCGTAGGATCGGTGATGTCCAGCGCGAAG
>Ga0181560_10002581_pt1 | contig 16833 bp, 16 predicted proteins | sample 011ome_20_FD_133751 | JGI IMG/M metagenome (GOLD analysis project Ga0181560, IMG submission 133751) | Coastal salt marsh microbial communities from the Groves Creek Marsh, Skidaway Island, Georgia - 011509CT metaG (megahit assembly) | ecosystem: Environmental > Aquatic > Marine > Intertidal...
AGGCGACTTACCTCGAAAAAATTCATTCGGGCGAGTGGTCAGGCACCATGAACCTGACGGAATCAAGCGCTGGCTCGGATTTGAGCCCCATGAAGACCCGCGCCGAGCGCGAGGGCGACCATTACCGCATCTTCGGGCAAAAGATCTATATCACCTGGGGTGACCATGATGCGACCGATAACATTGTTCATCTCGTGCTGGCGCGGTTGCCGGATGCGCCGGCTGGCAGCCGGGGTATTTCGCTGTTTTTAGTGCCCAAATTTTTGGTCAATGCCGATGGCTCACTGGGACAGCGCAACGACGCTTACCCCGTCTCGGTAGAACACAAACTGGGAATCCACGGCAGTCCTACCTGCGTCATGGCATATGGCGATAACGGCGGTGCCATTGGCTACCTCGTGGGTGAGGAAAATCAGGGTCTCGCGTGCATGTTTACGATGATGAACGAGGCGCGACTGAAGGTGGGTCTCCAGGGTTTGGGCGCGTCGGAGGGGGCCTATCAAAAGGCGGTGGCCTATGCCCGGGAGCGCGTGCAGGGCGGTGTGCCGATTATTGAGCACGCTGACGTTAAGCGAATGTTGCTCACCATGCGGGCGCTGAACGAGGCAATGCGGGCGCTGGCCTACGCCGAGGCGGTGACCATGGATTTAGCCCATGCCGGCCCCGCGGAGTCGCGCGATGCCCACCAGCGTCGCATTGATCTCATGATTCCAGTGATTAAGGGGTGGCTCACTGAACTGGGTATTGAGATCACGTCACTGGGTGTTCAGGTGCACGGTGGTATGGGCTATGTCGAGGAGACAGGAGCGGCCCAGTATTTGCGCGATGTGCGCATTACACCGATTTACGAGGGCACCAATGGTATTCAGGCAGCGGACCTGCTTAACCGCAAATTAGGGCGTGATGGCGGCGCCATGATGGAGGCAATGCAGGCCGAAATTGCCGAATTGGCTGACGCCTTGCAGACACATCCGCACCCCGATCTCGTCGTTGTTGGTGAGTGTCTCAGTGCTGCGCTGGCGGATCATATCGCGACCACGACGCACTTGCTCGCAGCCCTATCCGAGGATCGGTTTGCCGCGCTGGGCGGCTCCTTCGACTACATGATGCAGACGGGATATCTATTCGGCGGATGGCAGCTGGCGCGCAGTGCACAGGTAGCGGCGTCTATCGCCGAGCGCGGTCAGCGGGTCGATTTTTGTCAGCGCAAAGTGGCCACGGCGCGGTTTTACATGGAACGGCTCCTACCCCGAGCACGCGCACACGCGGGGGTCATCGCGGCGCCGGCCGAGGGCTTGTCGAACTTTTCGCTGGATTGGTTCTAGCGCGATGAGCGCGTTTACAACGCCGGATCTTTCAGACGGGCATCCGGAGGCACGCCATCTCCCGTTTCAATTTCAGCAGTTCGGCCAACGAACTCGCTTCTTTGGGCAGATCTCCACCGTCTTCTGTGAACTGGATAACACACGGGTGGCAGAGGCGGTTGCGGAACCCGGGGAGGGAAGGGTATTGCTGGTCGACGGGCAGGGGCTTTTGCATCGATCGCTGCTGGGCGACCGTCTCGCACAGTTGTCCGCCGACAATGACTGGGCAGGCGTGGTGGTCATCGGCGCCATACGCGATGTCGAGGTAATTGAGCGCATCGATCTGGGTGTTTACGCTTTGGGTATTTGCCCGGTCAAGACCGAGAAGCAGGGTCGTGGTGAGCGCGATATTCCCCTGACCCTGCCCACCGTGACAGTGCAGCCGGGGCACTGGCTCTACGCGGACCGCAACGGTGCACTGGTCAGCACGGTCGCGCTGCCCCTTGGAGAATAGTGCGAGGCAAGTTGCTGTGCCGCGGGGTTTGCGCGTGTGACGGGCGCTGAAAGCAGTGACAATCAGCTCAGTGCAGCGCATCAGCGCCGCAACGAGCGCGCGCTGGAACGTGTTTGGACGCCATCAGATTTCACAAGGGGGTGGTATCTCGTTAATGAGAGACAGTGGCTTGCGTCCTGCGCTGTGATGACTTCGTGGCGAGCTAAGGTAGGATAATGCGGCGATGACAACACATGAAAACTGGACCTTTTCGGCGGGATGGCTCGACGCCGCGCGGCGGGTGAATTCACCCAACTATAACCCCAGACCCGACGGTAGTTACCCCGAACTCATTGTGGTGCATGGCATTTCGCTCCCTCCCCGGTGCTATGGTGGGGCCGAGATTGAAGCGTTTTTTTGCAATACACTGAATGCAAATGATCATCCGTACTTCGCAGAGATCAGCGATCTGAGGGTGTCGGCACATTTTTTGATCCGGCGTGGTGGCGAGCTGGTGCAGTTTGTGGATACCGATAGTCGTGCCTGGCACGCGGGTATTTCGCAGTGGCGAGACCGCGACAACTGCAATGATTTTAGTATCGGTATTGAGCTTGAGGGTTGCGATGACGAGCCTTATTCAGACCCCCAGTATGCAGTGTTGAATAAGCTGATTTTTGCGTTGCAAAACCGATACCCCAAGATTGGGCGCGATGCTATTGTTGGTCACTGCGAGATTGCGCCGGGGCGCAAAAGTGATCCCGGCCCGGCCTTCGATTGGTCACGAATCACCGATTTATCTGCGAGTCGTCACGGGAACGCTGAGTAGTGTCATATCTGGTTTTTATCGTCGCGGTGGTCCTGCTGGCGCTTTTGGGCGCCGGGGGCCCCCTACACAGGGATACTTGGCTTGAGGCATTGGATCGTCGAATCGATGCCATTGAGCTAGGTAATGCGCCTGCGCTTCTGCTAAGGATTGCCGCGCCTCTATTGATGGCGGGCATCGTGCTGGCTATTACGCAGATCTTTCTCGGGGATCTTGCCCATGCGCTCATCGGTGTCGCGCTGTTGTATTTTTCCTGGGGAAGAGGTGACTACCCCACTGAATTACAGCGTTTCCTCGCTCGCGCTCGCGTCGGTGATACAGCAGGTGCCGGTGAGTTGCTCGCTCTTGAGGATAGCGAACCCGGCATCAGCGACAGCTGGCGCCACGAGGCGCTGGCGCATTTCGCTTACCGAGGTTACGCCCGGTGGTTTCCCTCCGTGCTGTACTTTTTTTTGCTGGGGCCCTTTGCGGCGGCTGCCTATCGGTTGGTTCAGCTTGCTAACACGCGATCCGGGGGACGTTTTCAGGAGGTCCAGACAGTGCTGGACTGGTTCCCATCACGACTGCTGCTATTGACCTTCGCGGTGCTGGGTGATTTTGACAGCACCCGCAGGCTACTGACAGAAAATGCTCTTAAGGGCGACGGTTCGGTCAGGGAATTGTTGGCTCAGGGCGTTGAGCGCGCGTGGCATCTGGACGAGAGTGAGCTGGCCGGCTTAGATAACACTGTTGCTGCGGTCGAAGCCGCCGCCAAAGCCATTGATCGAAGTTGCGCAGTATGGATCATTTTGATCTCGTTGCTTGCGCTCCTATGAAGCGCAGGCGTTTTTATGACGCTGGCGAGTGTAGATTTTTATCCGCACGCGCGATGGTTTGGTAAAGCGATCTGAGCGCGGGGGTTGGCGGCGGATGGGCGTTCAGCTGATGCAGTAACCAGCCCACGATGGACTCGATTTCCGTTTGCTGGGCGCGATCCATGTCAACCCGCATCGAGGAGTGGTTTTCCGCGGTAGCAACACATACCGCCGTGACTTGGTCGGGCAGCGCATCCGCCAGATCAGTGGCCCCCGCCGCCGCCAGCAAGCTTTGCACCTCGGCGATTACCTGTTGCGTTTGCTCGCGAAATTCCGCGCTGAGCAGAGCCCCGTTGGTGACACGATGCACCGCCGTGAGGGGGTTGATGACGGCATTGAGTGCAACCTTTGCCAGCAGCACGGGTTGAATGTCGGCAGTCCAGTGAAATCCTGGTACGCCCGTCTGCCACGGAGATAACCAGTCTGGTGGATCACACGGCGGTAAGGGTGTGCCAAGGTGGGTTACACCATTACCAGATACCCGCCTTACACCTGTGCTGGTACGTCGGCACCCGGCGGTAGTGGTGCCCAAAATAAATGTTGCACCGTTGAGATGGGGCGCGACCGACTCGGTGTGACCCATGCCATTACATAGGGCTACCACTGTGCTGCCAGGCGAGAGTCTGGCCGCAACCGATGCAATTGCCGGCGCAATTGCCCATGATTTGGTGCACACCAGCAGATGCTCGATCGGCTGAGGCGCAGTGATCGACTGCAAGGGCAAAATAAGGGTGTCCGTCACATCACCGGTTAGGGTCAGGGTTGGATTGCCGCTGCACGTGTCGCCGCTGCGATCTCTGTGATCGAGCAGGGTCACCGATGCCCCTCCTCGGGCAAGACGGCAGGCAAACAGCCCTCCAATGGCACCCACACCCAGCACATGCCATTGCGGTGTCATATGGCCGTACCCTCGTCAGACCAGAGAACTGTCTCTAGTGGGGTGTTTGCAGCAAAGCAGGCTTGCCAGAGTTGGGTGCATATCTCGGCAATGAGTTTCCCCGCGGCGAGCAGTTCGCTGTCGGGTTTTTCATCGAAGGCGGTGCCCAGTAAAGCGCTCTGTGCGTCACATGGCAGGGGTGCCATGGCAATGGCGATGTCAAAGTAGCGACTGCCCATCGCTGCATATTCCCAGTCAATCGCAATCAATTGGTCTTGTCGGTATAAGAGGTTGCCCGCTGTCAGATCATTGTGGCAGAGCTTGGGTGTGTCCTGGTCCAGCAGACGCAACGCATGGGCAATTCGGGGTGAATCAACGATAGTCTGCCACTGTTGCTTCCTTTCCGCGGGTAGCCGCGCCAGATAATCGTTGAGCACCTGCTGCAAGCACAGGGTGTAGGGCGTGTCGGGCAATTGGTGGATCGCGCGGGCCAGGGTCCCTAATGCTTTGCCACAAAGGGACGTGGTGCCAGGGTAGATGCGCTCACAAACCACAACTTCCTCGGCGTGGGCGACATAGGCCACGCGTGGCGCCAGCCCGCGGTGTGCGGCGGTGGTCCAAGCAGACTGCTCTCTCGCAAATCCGCCCGTTACCGTGCTCGTGGGTCGGTGGCGGAGGCGGATGCACAGCGCGGGATGGTCTTTTAGCGCGTACAGTCGGTGCCCACTACCCTCGGCCCATACGGGACCCAGGGTAGGCGGCCTCGCCAAAGGCGGCGTCACGTCCCAGTGTCGCCAGGCGGCGAGAGTGGCGTTCAGCAGGTCTGTTGTTGCAGCCATTGTGCGCGCCACGTGCGGTAACCGAAGGCAGCCAGAAGGACGTAACCGGCGAATAAGGCGGCGGTCAGCGACAGGTCTCGCGAGAGGTAAAGCCAGATAGAGGCCATGTCAATGACGATCCAATACAACCAATTTTCCAGAATTTTCTGGGCAACCAGCCAGGTGGCGAGCAGTGCCGAAACTGTGGTGGCGGCATCGATAAACGGGGCGGCCGCATCTGACCAGCGCATCATTACAGTGCCCAATAGCAGGGTTACACACAGCAGCGCGCCGCAGGCCATCAGATGGTGTCGCCATGGCCAGGTGGTGATGGTCTGCTCGGGTGCCGCCCGACCGCCGCGCCATACCCGCCATCCATAGATCGCCATCCCGATATAAAAGCATTGCAAGGCGGCCTCCAGATACAATTGCACCTGCCAGAAAATAAAGACATACAACGTTGCACTGACAACGGCGGCGACCCAGCACCATCGATTTTGATAGACGGCGAGCAAGACATAGACAAGGGCCAACCCGACGGCGCAGCTCTCTGCCCAACTCATCTCAGTCGGCAGGCCCAATATCGGCAAAGTGCTCGGGAATGAACTTGGCGACCAGCACCTGACGACCAAATTCGCTATAACTGGCGCGCAGAGCGTGCTGGATTGCCGCAAATACGGCCTCGTCCTGACCACTGATTTGCGTACTCATGGAGTTGGTCACCGCGACCACCGGCTCCTGTTCCAACAGCTTGTCGATAAAAGAGAGCACGGCGATCTTGAAGTCCTCGCGCAAGGGGTAAAGGCTGAGCTCGGCTGTGAGTTTCATCAAATTCCCTCCAAAAAATCGTACCGGATCGTAACACCCACGACCCGTGGCTCACCAAGCTGGCGGTAGGGCTCCACAATGTATTGCTTACGGGGGTCGTTGCCGAAGGTGCCAAAGCCCCGTGTAAAGGTGTCGCGATCAGTCAGGTTGCGTCCCCAGACGGTCCAGTGCCAACGTCCGTTACCGCCGGCGATGCTGGCGTTAAGTTGGTGGATTTCGTCGCTCCCCACGTCGTGACGATCAGAGAATAAATAGTGGTCACTACCTGTTATCTCAAGCTGCACTGTCGCCACCGGATGCACCTGCCAGCGCGCCCCAAGCGAATATTGCCAGGTGGGGGACTGCGGTTGCTCGCGGTTTGATAAATCCCCTCCGGTTGCACTGATGTAACTATCAAATTCCGCGTCCAGTAAGCCGAGGTTCAGTCGCCATTGCCATTGATCGTTCGGCCGCCACAGGGCTTCCCATTCGAGGCCGCGGTGATATCCGGTCGCCGCGTTATCGGTATAGTCGATGAACGCTGTGCTGCCGTCGTCCCGCGGAATAACAACGGATCCTTTGACTTGCTGATCGTCGCGCTCCATGGCAAACACCGACAAACGGGACTGAAGGTTGATTTGCGGCCAAAACCCCTGCCAGCCCCACTCAAGACTGGTCATCGCTTCCTCTGAAAAAATCCCCAAGCCGCTGATGCTGCTTTGCTCCCGGTCAGGTAGCGCTTCGAGTGAGGCCAGCAGGCTGGCATTGGCTCCCCCGGCTCGCGCGCCGCGAGAGAGGGTGAGGTAGGTTTGACGTCCGCTCTGATAGTGCCAGGTGAGGCCTGCACGACCGGTCCAATAGTTGTGATCAAATGGCGTATCGACCCCGGCGCTGTCGTTATATTCACTGTCTCGCCGCTCAAGTCGAGCGCCAATAAAGCCATTGAGATCGTTGGTGAACGCATGATTGATCTCGGCAAAGATTGCGCCGGTATCCGTTTCGATTTTGCTGGAAAACGGAGCGGATAAATAGGTGTAATTGCGCGTGAGCGCCTCTCGTTGATGGCGCAGAAATGCACCCAAAACCCAATCGGTATTTTCATTGCTTTTGGGTCGAATACGCCATTCCAGGCTCGTCATTTCTCGGTCACGGCGGTATTCATCAAAAGATCGGTATTCCCACCCGGGCGCAATACCCTCAAAACTCCAGTCCTCGTCATAGCTGTAGCGGGTTTTTGCGTCGGCGTGGCTCAGCTGCACCAAGCTCTGGTAGGGGCCCAGGGGTCCCTGCCATTTGATCCGGGCCGCCTTTAGCGTCAGGTCATCTTCCCCCGGCTGGTCAGACAGCGTTTCCCGGGTATTGTCTAGCGAGAAAGCATCGTAACCATTGTCGATTTGGGTGTAGTAGAGGGATGTTTCAACGAGGTGTGCCTGCGATCGCCAGCGAGCAGCGGCGCGGGCGGTCACTTCGTCTCTTGCGTTGGTATCGCTCCGCTGCAACCAGCGATTATCGACGAAACCATCACTCTCGTAGCGCTGTAGAGCAAAGCGCGCGCTGGTGCTGTCCGACAGCGGCCCCCCAACCTGAACGCCCAATCGGTATCCGCCGTCGGTTTCTGCGCCGGCACTGAAGGACGTAGTCTTCTGTTCTGGGGAAGTGCTCTGCATGGCAATGACGCCGGCCACTGCGTTGGCGCCCATCAAGGTTCCCTGTGGACCCCTGAGCACCTCTACCTGCTGCAAATCAAAAAGCGTGAGTGCACCACCCAAACCGCTGAGGTCAATATCGTCTAATAAAATGCCTACAGAGGGGTTGAGTGGTTCGACAAATTGGCTGCGCTCACCAATGCCGCGTATCTGAAAAAAACGGCTCCTGGACGCACCTGAAGAGCTGGAAACATTGGGTAACAAGGTGACTAAGTCCTCCAGGTGGATGCCGCCCCGCTGGGTTCGATCAGATTCTTTCAGCACCGATACACTAATCGGGGGCAGGGTCTCGTCTATCAGCGTGGCCGTGACGCTGACCTCTTCGAGGGGTTGTTCTGTCTGGGCGCTGGCAATGGTGGCCTGTGCAGCCAGAAAAAAGGCACTCGCACTCATCAGAGCCGACTTCCCGAGTTTCATCGGCATGCGCCCGATAGGAGGGTTGGGGTATTGGGTGCTGGCGGCGCTCATTAAGGTGGTTTCCTCCTTGCGGCGGGAAACCGGGCGCGGCCAGGTAGGCATTTGCTACCGACACCTAGTCCCTCCGCCGGTATCATCCGGATCAGGTTCGACGGGTTCGCCACATGGGCATCTCAGGTATTTACCACCCCGCAGGTCACAAAATAATAGCACAGTGTCCAATGCCCTGTGAGCAATCAGCCTGTTGCGAAGACGCGGTCTTCTCTGCGAAAAGTGGCGTCTTGCGCGTCACCGTCATGGTCTGCCAGAGGTCCTTTTGTTACCCTCTGGTTTTATTCTGTGCATGGACAGTGTCTTGCGATCAGCGTCGCAGGCGCGCCAGCCAGTGACGGGGCGAATAGCAATTGTGAGCCGATTTACTCAGGACGACATAAAGTCGCGGCTACAGGACGGGATCGCTCAGACAGAGGCTCGGTTGAGCCGCCTTTGGCGGGATTATGCGCGCGAGCCGAAAAAATTAGCGCGTATTCAAAACCTAATGCTTGCGCTGCTGGTACTCTGGTCGCTGTCGAGTCTGAGTGACCTGTTATGGGCCCCTTGGCGGACGACGTCACTGCAAGCGATCCCCAGCGAAATGATCAATATCCCCCGTGTCACGCCGGGCTCTAGCGCTGTGACCATCGATATCTCTTCTGTGTTGGGCTCCGGGCTATTCGGCGACAATCCCGAAGCGTTGCCGGAAGATATGGAAGCCTCAACCGTGGGTGGAGCGCGAGAGGGTATTGAGCAAAATGCCAAGGAGACTCGCCTTGCGCTGATACTGACCGGCATTGTGGCGTCTACAGAGGACGGTTTGGGGAGCGCGGTCATTAAGGGGGGTAATCGCGAGCAAGTTTACGCGGTTGGGGATGAGCTGCCCGCCGCTGGCAAGGTGGCTTTGGCAAAAGTGATGGCAAGGCAAGTCGTGATTGATAACAATGGCACCTATGAGCTGATCAAGCTCTATGAGGGCCCCGGCCTGATCGTACCTGTTCAAATCACGCCAAAAAAGAAGGCCAAATCCACCATCCCTGCGCCGGCGGCGCCGAGCGGGAGCGAGGATGATGCCGATACTCGCTCGCGTTTGGCTGGGCTATACCGGCAGCAGTTGTATGACGCGCCGGAGTCCCTGGCTCGCGTTGTCTCGATCTCACCGGTTCGCGACCGGGGCGGCGTCTCTGGCTACCGGGTAGCACCCGGTGCCGACCGCACGGCGTTTGACGCAACCGGTTTTCAGTCGGGAGACATTGTAAAAGCGGTGAATGGGCTGGCGCTAAGCGATGCAAGTAATACACTTAAGCTATATCAGCTGATGAAAGACGCCAATCAGGCGACTTTCGACATAGAACGGAACGGTGAATCGGTCACGCTCAGCGTGGACATCGCCAGCCCGTGACAAGGTGCACCTAAAAAACATGGACATACGACAGTCTCTCTTATTGCGCTTACGCGTGACCTGGCTTGCCGTGCTGCTGTGTTGGGTACCTCCTGTGAACTCGCAGGAATATACGGTTAATCTCAAAGACACCGATATTCAGGAGTTCATTAAGTTCGTTGCAGATGTGACGGGCACCACGATGGTGGTGGACCCCAACGTCAAGGGTAAAGTCAGGGTAATTTCTTCCAAACCCGTCAGCCAGGCCGAACTCTATGATCTGTTTCTGTCTATTTTAGATGTGCAGGGTTACACCGCGGTGCGTAGCGGACAGGTCATTCGCATTATCCCCAGCAAAGATGCGCGCTCCTCACCGGTGCCGATCATGGAGGATCAGGACGCCGCGGGTACCGATGAGTATGTGACGCAGGTCATCCGACTGGATAATATTTCCGCGGCCAAGTTGATCCCCGTCCTGCGGCCGCTGGTGCCTCAGCAGGCGCACATGGCGGCGTATGCGCCGAGCAACGCGATTATCCTCTCAGACATTCGCTCAAACATTGGAAGAATTGTTGACATTATTGAGCGCATGGATTTGTCTGCCGTGCAGACGACCGAAATTCTTCGTCTCAAATATGGTGTGGCAGAGGATGTCGTCAGCATGCTCAACACCCTGGAAAAATCCCGACAGGGGGAGGGTGCAGAAGCCGACAAGGAGGCGATACTCGTTGCGGACAAGCGCACCAACAGCGTGGTGGTGACCGCAGACGAACTGACGGTCGAGCGAATCCGCAAATTGGTGTCGTATCTCGACACGCCGCTCGAGCAGTCCGGTAACGTCCGGGTGGTTTATCTCGAATACGCGGATGCCACTGAAGTGGCGGATGTACTTACGCGGGTCATGCAAAATATTGCCCGACTTGAGGAGAGCGGATCAAACAAACGCGCGGGTAATAACGAATCCACTATAGAGGCAGATGCGGGCACCAACAGCCTCATCATTACTGCCGACACCGACGAAATGGCCGCGTTGGAGGCGGTGATTGCGCGCTTGGATATCCGGCGTGCTCAGGTGCTCATTGAGGCGATTATTGTCGAGATGGAGATGACCGAGGGCCAGGAGTTGGGCCTGCAATGGTTGTTTTCCAATGACGGGGGCTTATACGGTAGCAATATCAGTACCAGCTCTGCACAGCAGGCGCGCAACCGCGCGCTGGCAGATGCCATTGTGCCCGATGATGGGTCAGAGACGATTGGTACGCGTCGCGTGGCAGGCGCGCTATCCCAAATTCCCGGTACGACACTTGGCTGGGGTGTCGTTGATGAAGATCTGACCATGACCATCATCCTCAACGCATTGGAGACGCAAGGCAACGCGAATATCCTGTCCACGCCCAGCCTGTTGACGCTGGACAATGAGGAGGCCTTTATCACGGTCGGCCAACAGGTGCCCTTTGTTACCGGCTCCTATACCAGTACGGGCGTAGGTAATGGCGCGCAGAATCCTTTCCAGACCATTGAGCGCCAGAGCGTTGGTGTCACTCTTAAAGTCACACCGCAGGTCAATGAGGGCGATTCAGTTGTGTTGGATATCGTACAGGAAGTGTCGAGTATCTCCGCCCAGATTTTGGTGGCATCAGACGTGATCACCAATGAGCGAAAAATCGAAACAAAGGTACTGGCCAATGACAGTGACATTGTAGTACTGGGAGGCTTGGTCAAGGACGACGTGCAGGACTCCACTCAGGGGGTTCCTATTCTCTCGGATATTCCTCTGCTGGGGAGACTGTTTCGCAATGATGTGGTGACCGTCACCAAGTCGAACTTGTTGGTATTCATTCGTCCCACCATCATTCGCGACGACGAGGATCTGGTGGGGGCAACGGCCGAAAAGTATCGCTTTATCCGTGACCAGCAAATCGAGCGCCGCGAGAGGGGCTTGATGTTCCTCGATGATGGCAATTTGCCGGTGTTGCCCTCTTGGGAGGAGCAGATACAGCAGTTACCTGAGGTGCCCGCGGAAGACCGCGGCGATGACTAGCCGTCCGTGACGGAGGCTGAGCAGAAATGTCGGTGACGGATGCTGAAATTAAACAGGTGGTAGCTCCTGAATCGACCGCGGCCGTGATGGCTTCGGGGATTCCCTTTACCTACGCTCAGGCCCGCAACGTTTTGCTCGACCGACAAGGGGCCGCCTCCACGCTTTATTACGTGCCGCCTCTGGATCCAGACGTGCTCTTGGAAGTGCGTCGGTTCCTCGGCGAGGCCTTTACTCTGCAGGTGCTGGATGCCGAGCAATTTCGACAGCGCCTGACGCTGTCGTATCAGCGCACACAAAACGAAGCTGCCCAGATGGCGGAGGATTTATCTTCTGACGTTGATCTTGCGCAACTGGTAGATGAACTGCCCGATGTGGGCGATCTCATGGATGCTGAGGACGATGCGCCTATTATCCGTCTCATCAACGCCATCCTGTCCCAGGCAGTGAAAGAAAAGGCATCGGATATTCATATCGAAACGTTTGAGGAGCGTCTCAGCGTCCGCTACCGCGTGGATGGCGTCATGACTGAGGTGTTATCGCCAAAACGCATGCTTGCACCTCTGCTGGTGTCACGACTCAAAGTGATGGCCAAGCTGGATATTGCAGAAAAGCGCGTGCCTCAGGACGGTCGCATCTCGGTCCGCATAGCAGGTCATGGGATCGACATCCGGATGTCCACGATCCCCTCGGCCTATGGTGAGCGGGTTGTCCTCAGGCTTCTTGACAAGCAGGCGGGGCAACTCAACTTGAACGAGTTGCGCATGAATGAGCAGGTGCGTGGGGCTTATCGCAGTGCATTGGCGAGCCCTCATGGCATTATTTTGGTGACGGGCCCAACGGGCTCAGGCAAAACCACGACACTCTATGCGGGCCTTTCTAGTATCAATGAGACGTCGCGCAATATTTTGACGATTGAAGACCCTGTGGAGTATATGTTGCCCGGCGTCGGACAGACTCAGGTCAACCCCAAGGTCGATATGACCTTCGCGCGAGGCTTGCGCGCCATCCTGCGGCAAGATCCCGATATTGTGATGGTGGGTGAAATTCGAGACCTCGAAACGGCGGAAATTGCCGTGCAGGCCTCCCTAACGGGTCACCTTGTGCTGTCCACCCTCCACACCAACACGGCGATTGGCGCGGTCACCCGGCTACAGGATATGGGTGTGGAGCCTTTTCTCTTGTCTTCCAGTCTGCTGGCAGTGATGGCTCAGCGCTTGGTGAGGCTGCTCTGTCTGGAGTGCCGCGAGGCCTACCGGCCGACGGATTCAGAGTGCGAAAAGCTGGGTGTTAATGACCCCCACTTACAACTTTATCGGAGCGTCGGGTGCGATCATTGCAATTTCACCGGCTATCGCGGCAGAACCGGTATCTATGAACTGATTGAAATCAGTGAAACGCTCCGCGAGGCCATTCATACCGGGGCCGGAGAACAGACGCTGGCGCGCATAGCCCGTCAGCAGAGCCCTGGCATTGATGCGGATGGACGACAAAGAATACTCGACGGACAAACCAGCCTCGAAGAGGTGCTCAGGGTAACGGCGGTAACCTGAGGGATGGGGGCGTTTCGCTACAAAGCGTTAAACGGCGACGGCAAGCTGATCAAAGGCGTTATGGAGGGCGACTCCGACCGCCAAATCAGAGGAGTTTTACGCCAGCGTCAACTGCGCCCTGTGGAGGTGGAGGCAGCAAATGACGCCCTGCAGGCCGGCCGCACGCTGCCCCTTCGGGTTTTCAGCAGGCGGTTGGGTGCGAGTGATCTGGCACTGATTACCCGGCAATTGGCGACGCTTGTCGCTTCTGCGCTACCCCTCGATGAATGCCTGTCAGCTGTGGCCGCGCAGAGCCGTAAGCCCGCGATCACGTCCATGATGCTTGAGGTGCGCTCGAAAGTGGCGGAGGGACATACGCTCGCGCATGCGCTGAATCAATTCCCCATTGCTTTTGGCGATATGTATCGGGCAATGGTGAATGCCGGTGAAGAGGCGGGACAGTTGGGACCTGTATTGGAGCAGTTGGCACATTACACCGAGTCACGGCAGCACACTGCCCAGAAACTTCAGATGGCGCTGATCTATCCATTCGTCTTGATCGCTGTAGCCGTGGCCGTGGTGGCGGCACTGATGATTTTTGTGGTGCCAGAATTGGTCGGTATTTTTGCGCACACAAAAAAATCACTCCCGCCACTGACCGTCGGCCTGATTTGGGTCAGTGATTTTATGCGTCTTTATTTCGTGCATTGTCTGCTGGTGATTGCGGCCGGAGTGTGGGGGATACGACGATTGCTCCGCGCGCCCGGCAGGCGCAGGCGTTGGCATCGCGCTTTGCTGAAAATGCCGATGCTCAGTGGTGTGCTGACTACGCTGGACAGTGCCCGTTTTGCCTCCACCCTGAGTATCCTGATGGCATCGGGTGTTCCCCTTGTTCACGCGTTGCGCATCGCGGGGTCGGTGATGAATAACTTGATTTTAAGAGACGCGAGCCTGGCGGTTGCCAGACGAGTGCAGGAGGGATCTAGCCTCAGTCGTGCGCTATCGCAGGAACAGTTTTTCCCACCGATGATGGTGCACATGGTGGCCTCTGGCGAGACCAGTGGGGACCTTGAAAAAATGCTCGAGCGCTCCTCCGCCAATCAGGAGCGGGAGCTTGAAATGGCGCTCGGTACCGTGATGGGGCTATTTGAACCCGCGATGGTGGTTTTTATGGGGGGGCTGGTATTGACCATTGTCCTCGCTATCCTGCTACCCATATTTGATTTAAATACGATGGTGAGGTGATCCAAGATGGCGCGAGATAGGGGTTTCTCATTGATCGAGATTTTGGTGGTGCTGGTCATCATGGGGCTGCTAATCAGTGTGGTGGCGCCCACCGTGCTTAATAGTGCAGACGATGCGCGCATTCAGAAGGTCAGGGCAGACTTTAAATCTATTGAAACGGCTTTAAAAATTTACCGTCTCGACAACTATGTTTATCCGACGACCGAGCAAGGCTTGGAGGCGTTGGTTACGCCCAGCACCTTGAATCCGGAACCGAGGAACTTTAAGCAGGGGGGGTATCTGGCTGAGACCCCAATGGATCCGTGGGGGCGTCCGTATTTGTACCTGTCCCCGGGGGAGAACAGAGAGGTTGATATCTACTCTCTGGGTGCTGACGGATTACCCGGTGGCGAGGGTCAAAATGCCGACATCGGCAATTGGAACGAGGCAGATACCTGATTGCTGCCCCGCTTCAGAGGTGATCTATGAGGGCACCCTCGCGCGGATTTAGTTTTATCGAATTGCTGGTTGCGGTATTTGTGATCGTGCTACTGACCGGGGTGGTGACCCTTGGCGTCGGTCGCGGTGGCGCTGATCTCCGCCTCGAGGACGAGGTCAGGTACGTGGCCAATTTGCTGGCGTTGGCCAGTACGGAGGCGGGCCTCTCGGCCAGTGATCACGGTTTATTCATTGGTTTCACACCGGAGGATTTCGCCGATCGTTACCAAGGGATTTGGTTGCAACGCTTTGATCAGGGTTGGGCAACGCCCAGAGTCAATGCCGAAATTTTTGGTCCGCTGTGGTTCGATGAGGCTGTTGAGCTGCGATTAACGCTCAATGGTCAACCTGATATTGAGCTCGAGGAATACGATCCTGAACACAACCCCACACCCCAAATCGTTGCGTGGGCGGGAGGCGAGATGACTCCCGGCGCGTTGGATTGGATCGACCTAAAAACCGGTGAGCTTAGGTATCGTCTTGAATGGGATCTCCTTGGGCGCATGACGTTGTTACCCTGGGGAGAAATCGACGAGCGTGAGCGCAAGTGAAACACAAGCGCGACCAACGGGCGTTTACACTGATTGAAGTGATGGTTGCCCTTGCGGTGGTGGCGGTAGCGTTGCCCGCCCTGCTGCTGACGATTTCGCAACAGCTTGACGGTCTGCGTTATCTCGAGGACCGAAGTCACGCACAGTGGGTGGCAGCCAATCGACTCGCCGAGCTGCGGCTGATCTCGCAGGCGCGGGGCAGGTTACAAACGGGGTTGATATCGGGTAGCGAGGAGCTTGCGGGTCGAGAGTGGTACTGGTGGAGCGAGGGAGAAGAAACTGCGGTCCCCGGATTTTTCCGATACGAAATTCTGGTCTCCGATGAAGAAGATGGCCGCATGAACCCGTTGTATTCCTTGGACGGGTATCTGGCGCATGAGGTCATTGCAGGTGGCCGGTAGTCGACAGCGTGCTGGTGGCTTCACATTGGTGGAGGTGCTGGTTGCCATGGCCATTACCGCGCTGGTGGCCATTATCGCTTACAGCGCGCTGTCAGCCGCACTCGCCAGCGCGGAGAGGCTACGTGTCGGCACCGAAAGGGCGCGGGATATAGGGCAAGTCATGGCGATGCTCGCCCGCGATATTCGCCAGGTGGTCAAACGACCCGTGATTGATGAGTTTGGGCAGCGAGTGCCGGCGGTGATTGGTGGCGAGTTGGCCCGAGACATGCTCACGGTCACCCGCTCAGGTTGGCACAACTCAACAGGCGCTCCGCGCAGCACCTTACAACGTGTGCAGTGGTGGCTGGAGGATGAAACGCTGTGGCGAGGCTATTTTCCGGTGCTGGATAGAACGGTGGGCACAGAGCGCATAGAGACCGCCACTCTGGAGGCGGTAGAGCGATTCGAAGTGCGATTTTTATCAGGCCTGGCGATGTTAGAGGTCAATCGCGACGACGTGATTGATCGCCGCAACTGGGAGGACAGCTGGGTAGCGGATCTCTCCCAGCCCAATCAGGGGCTGTCCCCTCCCATGGCGATTGAAGTCACACTCGAAGTGTCGGGTCTGGGCGAAGTGAAGCGTTTATATGTCTTGCCCGCAAATTAATGCCTCGGCCTCGCAACGTGGCGCCGCGCTGATTGTTGCCATGCTGGTTTTTGCTTTGGTGGCGACGCTGTTGGTGGGGCTGCAGCGCGATTTCTCACTGACGCTGCAGCGGGGCACCCATCAATTGTTTGCGGAGCAGGCGTGGGCCTATCTCATGGGCGCTGAGGGGCTCGCACAACTGGCGCTACGAGCAGATAGCCAACAAGACGCCAACACGGAATCGCCTACCGATCACCTGGGGGAATTGTGGGCACAATCCGCGACGCCGTATCCGTTAGCTGCGGGGGGCGTTATGCAGGGCCAGATCGAGGATTTGCAGGGGCGTTTCAACCTTAATCTCTTGATCGATTCGGCGGCAGCAGCAGGTGGCGAGAGTCCCTCGGGGGATGCGGGCAATACCGATGGGGAGCCCGTGTCTGATGAAGCTGAG